>Ga0137390_10000422_pt1 | contig 28276 bp, 25 predicted proteins | sample 15con2h24AmetaG_FD_104937 | JGI IMG/M metagenome (GOLD analysis project Ga0137390, IMG submission 104937) | Vadose zone soil microbial communities from Angelo Coast Range Reserve, California, USA - 15con2h2.4A metaG | ecosystem: Environmental > Terrestrial > Soil > Vadose zone > Saprolite... | reverse complement strand
TGGCGGCGATCGTCAACGGTCTCTCGCTGTCGAAGGTGCGGGCCTTCGGCGCCACGTTCTTCATCTTCAGCGACTACGCGCGGCCGGCCATCCGGCTCTCCGCCCTGATGGAGCTGCCGACCATCATCGTGTTCACGCACGACGCCATGGGCGATGGCGAGGACGGCCCGACCCACCAGCCGGTCGAGCACCTTGCGTCGCTGCGCGCCATCCCCGGGCTCGTCACGCTGCGACCCGGGGACGCCAACGAGGTCGTGGAGGCGTACCGCTACGTGATGCAGCTACGCCACCAGCCCGCCGTGCTCGTGCTGTCACGGCAGCCGTTGCCGACCCTGGACCGGCGCACCTACGCCCCGGCCGCGGGCGTCGCGCGCGGGGCCTACGTGCTCGCGGACCCGCCGGGCGGGAATCCCGAGGTGATCCTCATTGCCTCGGGCAGCGAGGTGAGCCTTGCCGTGGAGGCCCACGAGAAGCTGCTCGCCGAGGGCGTCCGCTCGCGAGTGGTGTCGATGCCGTCCTGGGAAATCTTCGACCACCAGCCCCAGGAATATCGGGACAGCGTGCTGCCCCCCACCGTGAAGGCGCGGGTCGCGGTAGAGCAGGCCTCCACGTTCGGATGGGAGCGCTTCGTCGGGAGCTCCGGCCACGTCATCGGCATGAGCACGTTCGGGGCCTCCGCGCCCCTGAAGGCGCTTCAGGAGAAGTTCGGCTTCGAGCCTGACCGGGTCGCGGCGGCGGCCAGGGAGCTTCTGGGCAAGCAGTGAGTGACGGTCTCGTGGAAGGCAGCAGTTCGCCTCTGGGAGCGACGCCCTCGCCGAACGGCGTCAACTTCAGCCTTTTCTCGAGAGACGCAACGGGCGTCCAGCTGCTCCTCTTCGATCGTGTTGACGACGGCAGAGCCGCGCGCATGGTTCGCCTCGATCCATCGGCTAACCGCACGTACCACTACTGGCACGTGTTTGTCCCGAACGTGCAGCCCGGCCAGCTGTACGGCTATCAGGTCAACGGCCCGTCCGATCCCTCGATAGGGATGCGCTTCGATCCCGCGAAGGTTCTCCTCGACCCCTACGGCCGCGGAGTCATGGTTCCAGAGACGTACAGTCGCGGCGCCGCGTGCGGCCCGGGCGACAACACCGCAACGGCGATGAAGAGCGTCGTGATCGATGTCTCTGCGTACGACTGGGAGGGCGACGCCCCCCTGCGCCGGCCGTCTTCGCGGACCATCATCTACGAGATGCACGTGAGAGGCTTTACGCGCCACCCCAGTTCGGGTGTTTCGGAAAAAACGCGCGGTACATATGCGGGTTTGATCGAGAAGATTCCCTACCTTCAGCAACTCGGCATCACGGCCGTCGAGCTGCTGCCTGTCTTCCAGTTCGACGTTCAAGATGCCCCGCCTGGACAGGTCAACTACTGGGGATATGCGCCGGTCTCGTTCTTTGCTCCGCACCAGGGGTACAGCTCCCGTCGGGATCCGCTCGGCACGGTCAACGAGTTTCGCGACATGGTCAAGGCCCTGCATCGAGCGGGCATCGAGGTCATTCTCGACGTTGTCTTCAATCACACTGCCGAAGGCGACCGCCGCGGGCCTACCCTGAGCTTCCGGGGGCTGGACAATCCAACGTACTACATCCTGGAAGAGGATCGCTCACGATACGCCAACTACAGCGGCACGGGGAATACGCTCAACGCCAACCATCCCGTGGTTCGGCGGATGATCGTGGACAGTCTCCGCTATTGGGTTGAAGCGGTGCACGTGGATGGCTTCCGGTTCGATCTGGCGTCGATCCTCGCGCGCGACGAGTCGGGCAGTGTGATGCCGAGCCCGCCCGTGCTGTGGGACATCGAGTCGGACCCGGCGCTCGCCGGCGTGAAGCTCATCGCCGAGGCGTGGGACGCGGCCGGCCTGTACCAGGTGGGGAGCTTCATCGGGGATAGCTGGAGGGAGTGGAACGGGCGGTTCCGCGATGATGCGCGCAGCTTTTTCCGTGGCGAGGAAGGCGCGATCGAGCGCTTTGCCGACCGCTTGATCGGCAGCCCGGCGCTCTACGCGCACAAGCAGCGCGAGGCCGAGGAAAGCGTCAACTTCGTGACGTGTCATGACGGCTTCACCCTCAACGATCTCGTCTCCTACGACGGCAAACACAACGAGGCGAACGGCGAGGACAACCGCGACGGCGCCGACGACAACCGAAGCTGGAACTGCGGAGTGGAGGGGCCGACGGAGGATCCCTCCGTCGAGAAGCTGCGAACTCGACAGGTGAAGAATTTCTTGACGGTGACGATGCTGTCGGCGGGGATGCCCATGCTGCTCATGGGCGACGAGGCGCGGCGCACCCAGGGCGGCAATAACAACGCCTACTGTCAGGATAACGAGACGAGCTGGTTCGACTGGACACTGCTGGTGAAGCGAGCCGACGTGCACCGGTTCGTGACCTTGCTCAACGCCCGGCGGGCGCAGCGAGACGTGGAGCCGGAGCGGCAGCGCGTGACCCTGAACCAGCTCATTCGGCAGGCCGACATCATCTGGCACGGTGTGAGGCTCCACGAGCCGGATTGGCGCCCGTCTTCGCGCAGCGTGGCCTTCACGGCGAGGCTGGAGCGGATGGTCTTTCAAGTGATTCTCAACGCGTACTGGGAGCCGCTCGAGTTCGAGCTTCCGGCGCTGCCCCATGACGCTGGAGATGAATGGCGCCGATGGATCGACACCTCTCTCGATTCTCCCCACGACATCGCCGACTGGGAGGAGGCTCTTTCGGTTCCCGGCCTGACCTATCGGACGGAGCCTCGCTCCATGGTCGTGCTGTTCACCGGCCTCGACCCGGAGCGCCGCCGGTGAGCGGTGACCTCGTAATGACGGGCCGTGGAGGAGGATGTATGGGGTCCACCGCCACCGGCGTCGTTCACATCCCGGGTCAGACTTGGCGGCGTCGCTTGACGCGCAATTGGGCCAGGGAGCGAGCGAGCGACGCGTTGACGGAGGCGATTTCTTCGTTCGAGAGCTTTTCACGGAGACGGGCTTCGGCGCGCTGCCGCGCTTCTTCGGCTTTCACTTCGTCAATGCGGTCGGCCTGAACGGCGAGGTCCGTCAAGATGGCGACGCGGTGGGCGGTGATTTCGATGAGTCCCTCGCCCGTCGCGATGAACAGATCACGGCCGTCCTTGCGCACGATCATTTCGCCCGGCACCATTTGCGTGATCAGGGGGACGTGTTGTGGGTAAATCCCAATCTGGCCCGCCACGCCCGGCAGGGTGACCATCTGCACGTTGTCGGAGTACACCGTACCCGCCGGCGTCACGACCTCCAATGTCAGCGTGCTGGCCATCTTGGGCGTGGTCTCTCAACTCGGTTTGACTTCATCGATCGCGCCTTTCATGTAGAAGTCGCCCTCCGCCACGGCGTCGTGCTTGCCTTCGAGAATCTCCTTGAAGCCGCGCACCGTGTCGGCCACGGGAACTTGCTTGCCCTCCCGCCCGGTGAACACCTGCGCTACGCTGAATGGCTGGCTCAGGAAGCGTTGAATCTTGCGGGCGCGGTGTACCGTGAGCTTGTCTTCAGGCGACAGCTCGTCCATGCCGAGGATCGCAATGATGTCCTGCAGGTCTTTGAGTCGCTGCAGGACCTTCTGCACCCCGCGCGCGACGTCGTAGTGCTCCTGGCCGACGATTTCCGGCGCCAGGGCGCGGGAGGTCGAGGCCAGCGGATCCACCGCCGGATAGATCCCCAGTTCGGCAATCGCCCGTTCCAGAACGACGGTCGCGTCCAAGTGCGCAAAGGTCGTGGCCGGTGCGGGGTCGGTCAGATCGTCGGCGGGCACGTACACGGCCTGGAACGAAGTGATCGAGCCCTTCTTGGTCGAGGTGATGCGTTCCTGGAGCGCGCCCATTTCCGAGGCGAGGGTCGGCTGGTACCCGACGGCGCTGGCGGTGCGGCCGAGCAACGCGGACACTTCGGAACCCGCCTGCGAGAACCGGAAGATGTTGTCAATGAACAGCAGGACATCCTGACTCTTCTCGTCGCGGAAGTATTCGGTGATGGCGAGGCCGGCCAGGGCCACACGCAGGCGAGCGCCGGGGGGCTCATTCATCTGGCCGTACACGAGGGCGATCTTCGACGCGCCGAGATCATCCTGCTTGATGACTCCCGCCTCGGACATTTCCTTGTAGAAATCGCCGCCTCCCGGGTGCGCTCGCCGACCCCGGCGAACACCGACACCCCGCCATGGAGCTTGGCGATGTTGTTGATCAATTCCATGATGACGACGGTCTTGCCCACGCCCGCGCCGCCAAAGGCGCCGACCTTGCCGCCCTTCAAGAAGGGGCAGATCAAATCGATGACCTTGATGCCGGTGGCGAGCAACTCGGGAGACGTCGATTGGTCCACGAGTCGAGGCGCCGGACGGTGGATAGGATAGTATTTCTCTGCGACGACCGGCCCGCGCTCGTCGACCGGGTTGCCGCACACATCGAAGACGCGCCCCATCACCCCTTCGCCCACGGGCACGGAAATGGGCGCGCCGGTGTCGATGACCTCATACCCGCGTTTGAGACCTTCGGTGCCGGACATGGAGACGGTCCGGACCCAGTTGTCGGCAAGGTGCTGCTGCACTTCGAGGGTCACCCGGACGGGCTGACCCTGGACCTTGTATTCAACGGTCAGTGCATTGTAGATGCCGGGCAGTGACTCCGTGAATGCGACGTCCACTATCGGACCGACGACCTGAACGATTTTGCCTCTATTCATCTTCACCCCCGGCTTCTGTCTCTTGTCCTAGTCGTTGCCCAGTTGGCCACCGGCAATCTCCAACAGTTCCTTGGTGATGTTGCCCTGACGCAGATGGTTGTATTCGAGGGTCAAGTCCTTGATCAGCCCGGTGGCGTTGTCCGTAGCGTTCTTCATCGCAACCATGCGGGCGCTTTGCTCGCTGGCTTTCGCCTCCAGCATGATCCGGTACACGTAAATGTTGAGGTAGTGTCCGAAGAGGTAACCGAGCACCTCCTCTGCGCTGAATTCGAAGAGGAACGGGGTCGCGCGAGCGGGGAGGTCCGCTTCGGAGTCCGCGCCGGGAATCTTCAGTGCTGTGATCTCGCCGATAGGTAGAAACTCGAACAGGCTGGGTTGCAGGGTCAACGTGTTGATGAACCGCGTCGCGACAACGTGGACCTGATCCACTTCGCCCTTCAAGAAGAGGTCGCGGGCAAGGGCGGCAATCGGACGGGCCTCGTCGAACCGAGGCGAGTCACTGAAGGTGAACTCCGCGACCAACTGCCGGCGAGTGAGGGCTATGAACTGGGCCGCTCGCTTCCCGGCGGTGATGAATAGGGTCGTGGCGGGATCGAATTGGGCGCACAGGCGAAACAGGTTGCTGTTGAGCGCCCCGCACAACCCTTTGTCCGTGCCGAACAGGATCACGGCCTGTTTGCGCACCCGGCGCACCTCCAACAGCGGATGGGTGAAGTCCCCCGCGTGAGTCGTCGCGTGGCGCTGGATGCGATACAGCAGTTGCACGAAGGGCCACGTCGTCAGCACGGCTTCCTGCGCCTTGCCCATCTTCGAGGCCGCCACCATCTGCATCGCTCTGGTGATCTGCACGGTGCTGGTGATGGACTTGATGCGGCGGCGGATGACTCGAGCGCTGGGCATAGGGCCCCCGTTTCGGTGTTCACTTCCACAACTGCTTGAATTCGTCGGCGACGGTCTTGAGCTCGGCCGTCAATGCGTCGCTGAGCGACTTTTCCTTCTCGATCTTGGCGAGCAACTCGGCTTTCCGCGTGGTGAGGAAGTCGGTGAACTTCGTTTGAAACTCCTTGACCCGCTCCACTGGCACCTGATCCAGATACCCATTCTGCACGGCCCAGATGACGGCCACCTGGACTTCGACGGGTATGGGCTTGTACTGCGGCTGCTTGAAAATCTCCATGATGCGCTTGCCGCGGTCGATCTGGGCCTGCGTCTTCGCGTCGAGGTGCGAGCCGAATTGCGCGAACACCGCCAATTCCCGGAATTGAGCGAGGTCGCCCTTGAGTTGTCCGGCCACCTGCTTCATGGCTTTGACCTGCGCCGCCGAACCGACGCGTGAGACCGACAGGCCGACCGAAATTGCCGGCCGGACGCCCTGGTAGAACAAGTCCGTTTCCAGGTAGATCTGTCCGTCGGTGATCGAGATGACGTTGGTCGGGATGTACGCGGACACGTCGCCCGCTTGCGTTTCGATGATTGGCAGGGCCGTGAGCGAGCCATTGCCGTACTTCTCACCAACCCGCGCCGCTCGTTCGAGCAATCGGCTGTGGAGGTAGAACACATCGCCGGGATAGGCTTCACGACCCGACGGTCGCTTCAACACCAGCGACACCTGCCGGTAGGCCACCGCGTGCTTCGACAGGTCGTCATATACGATCAGCGCGTCCATACCGTTGTCCATGAACCACTCACCCATCGCCGCCCCGGCAAACGGCACCAGGTACTGGTTGGCGGCCGAATCCGAGGCGGGGGAATCTACGATGATGGTGTACGGCATCGCGCCGGCCTCTTCGAGCACGGCGATCACCCGGGCAACGGTGGACTGCTTCTGACCGATCGCGACGTAGATGCAGTAGACCGGCCGATGCGCCTTGTCAGCGACCGCCTCAGCCGCCTTGTTGAGCCGGGCCTGGTTGATGATCGTGTCCATGCAGATGGTCGTCTTGCCGGTCGCGCGGTCGCCGATGATCAATTCGCGCTGGCCGCGGCCGATCGGGATGAGCGCATCAATGGCCATGATGCCCGTCTGCACGGGCTGATCGACCGGCCGGCGGCGGATGATGCCGGGCGCGATCTTCTCGACCGGATAGGTGATGTCGCCCTTGATGGGCCCTTTGCCATCAACGGGTTCACCCAGCACGTTCACGACGCGTCCCAGCAGGCCTTTGCCCACGGGCACCTGCAGGAGCTTGCCGGTGGTACGAGCTTCGGCGCCTTCCTTGAGCTGGGTGTAATCGCCCAGGACGATCACGCCGACCTCGGTCTCTTCGAGATTCAGCACCAAGCCCGTCACGCCGTTGCCCAGGTCGATCATCTCGTTGAGCATGGCGTCGGTCAGGCCCTCGACCTTGGCGACACCATCGCCGAGCTCGCGGATGATGCCCACGTTCTGCTGGGCGGCAGTCGTCTTCGCGCCCGCGATTTGCGCTTCAATCTCCCGCAGCAGATTTGCCATTGATACCTCGGTTCAGAAAGTTTTCTCCAACGTCGCCAGCCTGGCCCGGACGCTGCCGTCATACACATCGCAGCCCACCTGGATGCGCAACCCGCCGACCAACACCGGGTTGTGAGCGAAGGTGGTGGTGAGTCCTGGGCCGTACAGACGCGTGAGACCGGCCTCGAGGGCAGCCTGCAAATCCGCCGGCACGGGCGTGGCACTCTCGATCGTGGCCGTGCGCCGGGCAAGCTCGAGCTTCAGCAACCGCGCAAAATGCGAAAGGATGGCCGGAGAATCGTGGAGTCCGGCAGCCACGACGCGCTGCACCACCCGCCGGACACGGTTCTCGTCGAGCACGCCGTTGACCAGACACATCCGGAAGAATTGCTTGGCTTCCCGTCTCGCGCGCTTGTTGATCTTCATGGCTACGCCGCAACCTGCTTCGCGGTCTCCTCGGCCAGGCGGCGCTGATCTTCCGGCGTCAGGATCTTGCCGGTCACCGTGGCAGTCGCCTGCACCACCAACCGGCCGACCTCCCGTTTGAGTTCGGCGAGCATGCGCTCGTGGTCTTGGGCGGCGGTTTCGCGTGCCTTGGTCATGATCAGTTCCGCGGCCGCGATGGCCTTCTGCGTTTCCCGTTCCTGCAGGCGGGCGGCGGCGGCCCGGGCCTCCTCGATGAACTTGGTCGCCTCGGCATTCGCTTGCGTCATCACTTCCTGACGCTGGGCTTCGGTCTGGGCCAGTTGCGCCTTTATCTGCTCTGCATTGGCCAAGCCCTGAGCGATCTGTTGGCGCCGTACTTCCAGCATCGCGAGGACAGGTCGATAGGCGAACCGGTACAGGATCAAGCACACGATGCAGAAGCTGACGACCTGGGCGAGCAGATGGGACCAGTCCACGCCGAAGGTCGCGAGAATCGCCTCGGGGCGCCCGCCATCAACTACCCGGGCCTGGGTCACCAGTGGAAGAACATTCATCATGTGAGCTCGGCGCCCGGCAAGTTCTGCCTATCTCACCAGGAACAGGGCATAGAACACGATCGCTTCGGCGAAGGCAATGGCCAGAATCGACTGGACCAGAATCTGCGTTGCAGCGCCGGGATTACGTCCGACTGCTTCCGACGCTTTCATGCCGATCAAACCAACCCCAATGGCCGCGCCAAGCGCTGCCAAACCAACGTGTAGGCTCCCAATCATGTAATGCCCCTTTCTTTCCCGCCGGCTCCCGCGATCGAAGATCGTCACGGCGCCGAAAGGTCCTCATCCGTGGGTGCTCGCGGATCCTTTTCCCTCGGGCTGACAAACCAGCAGAGTGAAGACCGCGCACAACAACATAAAAACCAGCGCTTGCACCAAGCCCACGAGCAATTCCATGAAATAAAACGGAATCGGCAGCAGCCACCCGAGGCTGGGGACCACCCGGGACATGGTCTCCAACATGTTTTCCCCGGCAAAGATGTTGCCGTAGAGCCGAAAACTCAGGGATACCGGCCGGAAGAGAATGGAGACGATTTCCAAGCAGCCCGCAGCGAAGAACACGACGATCATCACGACTTTCAAGAACCCAGTGCTATCGCCCTTGGGTGCAAATAGCCCTCTGAGGAATCCACCCGCCCCCACTTCCTGCAACGCCCAGATGATCCAGCAGGCGAAGAACAGGAGGGCCATGGCGAGCGTTAGATTGAGATCTGCATTCGCCCCGCGGAAGAGCGGTTGATCGACCACGAATCCATTGGGGGTCTGATGGCCCCATCCGATCGTGTCGGCCCCAGGAATGAGGCCCATCCAATTGGCGGAAAGAATGAAGATGAAAACCGTGGCGAAGAACCAGAACGTCCGCTTGACCAGGTGCGGGCCGATGATGCGTTCCAGGAAATCGTACAGGCCCGCGACGAGCCATTCCAGGAGATTCTGCGCTCCGTCAGGAACACGTTTCATGTCGCGTGTTGCGACCCGCGCAAAGGTGATCAACCCCACCGCCACGATCCAGCTCACGACCATGGAATTGGTGATAGGGAAGCCGAAGGGACGAGCGATCTCTACTGCCTTTTGAGGCAGGCCGCGTTCCGCGGGTTCAGCGGTCGTCGCAGGCAAACTGTTCGCGTCGGCATTTCCATGACCGGCCGCCTCGTTTGTCGACGTGGCGGAGTCCGCCTGTGATGTTCCGTTCCACGCTAACGTCAAGTTGTCGCCTGGGCCCATGAACGAGGCGGCAAGCAGCAGCAGTGCCAACTCTGTATTCGCTATGGTCGATTTCAAGCGGGGTGTTCTCCCCTGGAGTGGCCGTTCGCTACTTCTCGCCGAGCAATGCCTTCTTCGCCGCGGCGAGTGCCTGGAGCTTCTCCGGGCCGACCGTGGGATATTTGAGCCCAAGCGAGCCCAGCGTCTTGACGATCGCGGCCGCGACGACGACACGCGTGAACCACTTGTTGTCGGCGGGCACGACGTACCACGGCGCGTGCTTGGTTGCGGTGGCACGGATCATGTCCTCGTAGGCCTGCATGTAGTCGTCCCAGAACTCGCGCTCCTTGATGTCGTTGTCCGAGAACTTCCAGTTCTTCTCCGGATTCTGGAGTCGCTCGAGGAAGCGCTTCCTCTGCTCCTTCCTCGACACGTGGAGAAAGAACTTGCGGATGACGACCCCGTTGCGCGTTAGGTATCGCTCGAAGTTCCGTATGTCCTTGTAGCGATCCTTCCAGATGTCGGCGGTGAGAAGCTCCGGCGGCAGCCGCTGCCGCGCGAGGAATTCGCGATGAACGCGGACGACCAGGGTCTCTTCATAGTAGCTGCGATTGAAGAGTCCGATGCGTCCCCGCTCGGGCAGCGACGTCATGCACCGCCACAGGTAGTCGTGGCTGAGATCCTGGGCCGATGGCGACTTGAACGAGAAGACCTGACAGCCCTGCGGGTTGACCCCGGACATGACGTGCTTGATGGCGCCGTCTTTGCCGGCCGCGTCCATGGCCTGGAAGATGAGCAGCACCGTCCAGCGGTTCTGGGCGTAGAGCATGTCCTGCAGCTCGGCCAGCGCGTGGATACCCATGGTGAGGGCTTCCTGGAACCGGGGCTTGTCCTCGGAGTCGAACTCGAGCGTATCCGCGGGATCGATGTCCTTGAGGCGGAAACTCTCGCCGTCGACGACCCGGAAGGGCTTGGCGAGCTTGCCGGCCTGCTTGATGAGCTTTTTGGTCTTCATGGGTGCGGGTTCCATTCCGCTGATGGTTCTGCAGTGTCTGGGTATTTAGCCGGGATTCCTGAGACAGACCCGTCGTCTCGTCTCTCCCGTGGCTGCCGGCCACATGCATTCAGCACCGCGACGTGACCGATGCGGAAGCGAGTCTTGAAGCTCAGTGTCCTCATGAGTTCCCCCGGAGCCATGTGGCCTTGCGCCGTGAAGCTCAGGCAACGCGTTTGCTTCGGCCGTCCGGCATCTGCGGCCCCAATGGAGCAACGGTCATGCCAAGCGCTGCGACTCACCGATCGCTGCCCATTCGCTCCGGAGACAGTTACTTTCCCGCGAGTGCTAGGCCCCAGGGAAACGAGGTACGACGCCAGCCTGCTAGCCGGCCACCACGTGCCCACCGGTTGGCATTCATCAGCGCAGGGACTTGCCCAGGGCCCCGACACCAAAGCTGTGGGTCCCCGCTGCGAGCCATAAGACCTTGATCGGGCAACCGTTGAGGAGTGGAGAGTTTCCGGGATGGTGCGTCGACCGAGCCCGTGTCCGGCCGTTCTCTGGAGTACGCCGCCAGGGCGCCTTCGTTATAACGGGCCGGGGCCGAGCATGCAGTAGCGTGCCCGGTTGGGCGCCGCACAGTCGAGTCCGCCCGTGGCAGCTGCTCGTGCTCTTGCGCGAGGCCCGCGGCCTCGCGTCCCATCCCTAAGAGGTGGTGCCGTCTCTGCCGGCTCGCGCGCCTGCCAAGCGGCTGGCGGATGGTAGCTAGCTAGCACCCCGACAGTGGCGCGAGGGATCGAACAGCGCTCTCGCGCCGAAGGTTGGCCTTTCCCGTCAGCCACTTGGGAGGTTGGGGTAATCTCCTCGGGCTCGGCATGGCAATTGCCCCCCTTTTGGCGGACAACGACAATGCGCACGCCCAACGACGCGATCCTGGTTCTGAACGCTGGCTCGTCGAGTATCAAGTTCGCCGTATTCGCCTTGCGTGCGGGCGAGCTCGCGCTCGAGATACGAGGAGAGGCAGAGGGCCTCTACACGGCACCGCGCTTCGCGGCGCGGGATTCGTTGGGGCGCGTGGTTGGCGAGAGATCATGGCGTGGAAGGAAATTCGGCCACCACGGCGCGATTGAGTACCTCAGGGACTTCCTGAAGCGCCAGCTCGAGACCGATCGGCTGGTCGGCGTCGGCCACCGGGTCGTCCACGGAGGTCTGGAATACACGACTCCGGTGCGGGTCGAGGCCGCGACCCTCAAGGATCTCGAGCGCTTGATACCGCTCGCGCCCCTGCACCAGCCGCACAACTTGTCGCCGATCGCACTGTTGCTCGAGCGCGCGCCGGAGCTCCCTCAGGTCGCGTGCTTCGACACGTCGTTCCACCGAACGAATCCGGACGTCGCCCAGCGATTCGCGCTGCCGGCGAAGCTTCACGACGCCGGCGTGCAGCGTTACGGCTTCCACGGCCTGTCCTACGAATACATCGCCTCGGAGTTGCCGCGCTTGGATACTAAGGCAGCTTCGGCCAAGACCATCGTTCTGCACCTCGGCAACGGCTCGAGCATGTGCGCGATGGAGGCGGGACGGAGCATGGCGACGACGATGGGATTCACAGCAGCCGACGGGCTGCCGATGGGCACGCGCTGCGGCAACGTGGATCCGGGGGCGATCTTGTATCTCATGCGGGAGTACAAGATGGGTGCGCGCGCCATCGAGCGACTCATCTACCGCGAGTCGGGACTCCTCGGGGTATCGGGCATCTCCAGCGACATGCGGACGCTACTGGCGAGCGCCGAACCGTCAGCCCAGCTCGCGATCGACCTCTATGTGTACCGCATCGGACGCGAGCTCGGCTCGCTCGCCGCAGCACTGGGCGGACTCGACGCGATCGTGTTCACCGCTGGAGTCGGCGAGAACGCGCCCGCGATCCGCGAGCGAGTGTGCCAGGACGCGGCATGGCTCGGGATCGAGCTCGACGCAGCGGCCAACGCGCGGGGCGGACCGCGGATCAGCGCGGCCGATAGTCGTGTGAGCGCGTGGGTGGTCCCGGCGAATGAGGAGCTCATGATCGCGCGCCACACGATAAGCGCGGTGGAACACAAGTGAGGGGGTCCATGGACAGCGATCCGATTCCCCTCGTCTCCGCGCTCATCGAGACCGGGAACGTGGACACCGTGTATCGCGACGTGTATCTCGAACGCGCCCGGACGCTCCTCGGCCCGGTGCTGTCGCTCGAGGACTTTCATGGCATTGAGCAGGGGCGCGCCGCGCTCGCGGAGCTGCCGCTCACGATAGAGCGCGCGCTGGAGAAGGCGAACTGGCCCCTGGTCAAGGAGTTGAGCGGACGCGCGGAGGCGCTTAGGCAGCTGGTGGAGAGTAAGAAGAAACTCGTCGAGATCGCGCGCGGAGTCTACGCCGTCACGGACGTCAGGCTCGACCCCTTCTCTCCCGGTCTGCAACTGTTCACGCGGCTCTCCATGAAGGAGTTGCCGGCGCTCCGGACCCGGGCCGTCGAGCAGCTAACCACGCTCGAGCAGGCGGATCTTCCGTGGAAGGATTTCTACGCGGGGCGGCGGACAGCCTTGCAAACGCGCGCCCGGATCACCTCTGAGCAGGTGGACGCTGCGGCCGACGCCACCTCGGCTGTGGACGCTCGGGAGGCGGCCGCGCAGGCTCTGAAAGCCGGCGATATGAGGCGACTGGAGAAGTTGGCTGACGTGCTGATGGCGGCGGTAACACCCCCGACGAGTGAATCAGTGCATGGAACGACCGTCGGGGCGACTCCGATGCCGGAGCAGACGGGTCAGGATCTCCTCGTCTCCTATTCAAGCGACACCCTGACGCAGGCGCGGCAGCTTGGGCTGGCCCCCCGTCACATGGAATCTCGGGCGGAGCTGGCCTCGCTTCGCCAGTACGCGTGGAATCCTCTCTCTGGGCACAGCGACATCAGGGACGTGCCCCTGCCTTCCGGCTCGCCCGAGGGCCTCCGGGATCGGGTCGAAATGCTCATGATCCACCCACTCGTGAACTCCGGCGGGGCGCGACACCTGCCGAAATTCGTAGCCGAGGACGTGCTCGTCGAAGACTTCCCCGATCCCGCGGAAGACAAACAGCCGCCGGCGTCAGAACTACTCGCGACCCTTGGACTCCCGGGCCGCCGCGGACTGCCGCGTGTGGCGATCGAGCAGGCGTTGCTCATGCACGGAGCCAATGTGCTCGAGAAGGCTCTCGGCCTCGACCCGCGAGTTTTTCGTCTCGTCTGCATCCCCTCGGACGTCCATCTTCGCCTCAGCGAGGCGGAGGGCTGGGGGCGACAGCAGCTCTGGACTCACTTCGATGGTTACGTCGTCAAGGCCAACGGGCGCCTCGAGGCGCTCGCCGGCGGAGACGTGCGGTTCGGCGGCCAGTACGATCTTCTTGGGGTCGGCCGCGACTACGACTCGAACCGCTTGGTCGCACGGTTCGCGGTGGTGCAGCGCGAACGCATGGTCGCGTGGTGAGCGCGATCCGCTTGATCGTGTTTCATACAAAGGAGAAGAGCTCATGACACAGCTGATGACGCAGGTGGCGCGGACCGCGGCCGATGGCAGCAACGTCGTAACGACTGAGCGGCCCTCGACCGAAGAGCTTCGGAGGATGGACGCTTACTGGCGCGCTTGCAAGTACCTGGCCGCCGGCATGATCTACCTGCGCGGCAATCCTCTGCTGCGGGAGCCGTTGAAGCCGGAGCACGTCAAGCAGCGACTCTTGGGTCATTGGGGGACGAGCCCGGGGCTGAGCTTCGCCTACGTGCACCTCAATCGTTTGATCAACAAGTACGACCTCGACGCCATCTTCCTGGCCGGGCCCGGCCACGGCGCCCCCGGCGTGCTCGCGCCCGTGTATCTCGAAGGCACCTATTCCGAGGTGTACCCGAACAAGGGCGAGGACGCAGAGGGGATGCGCGAATTCTTCAAAGAATTCTCGTTCCCTGGCGGCATCGGCAGCCACTGCACGCCTGAGACTCCGGGCTCCATCCACGAAGGTGGCGAGCTCGGCTACAGCATTTCCCACGCCTTCGGCGCCGCCTTCGACAACCCGGATCTGCTCGTCGCAGTGATGGTGGGCGATGGCGAAGCTGAGACGGGACCGCTTGCCACTTCCTGGCATTCCAACAAGTTCCTGAACCCTATCCGCGACGGCGCGGTGCTGCCGATCCTCCACCTCAACGGCTACAAGATCAATAACCCCACGCTCCTCTCGAGGATTTCCCATGAGGAGCTAGAGGACCTGTTCAAGGGCTACGGGTGGACTCCCTATTTCGTGGAAGGCGACGATCCCCAGCGCATGCACCAGGAGATGGCCGGCATCTTGGAAGACTGCGTGCTGGAGATCCGCCGGATCCAGAAAGAGGCGCGCGCCAGCGGAAAGGCGACCCGGGCGCGGTGGCCGATGATCGTGCTGCGCAGCCCGAAGGGCTGGACCGGGCCGAAGGACGTAGACGGTCACAAGGTGGAAGGCTTCTGGCGCGCCCACCAGGTGCCGCTCGCGGGCCTGCACGAGAACCCGGCTCACCTGAAGCAGCTCGAAGACTGGATGCGCAGCTATAGGCCTGACGAGCTGTTCGACGACCATGGGCGGCTGATGCCGGAACTGAAGGCCCTCGCTCCCAAAGGGGCGCGGCGGATGAGTGCGAACCCTCACGTCAATGGGGGGCTGTTGCGCAAGACACTTCGCATGCCGGACTTCCGAGACTACGGCATCAAGGTCGACAAGCCGGGGCAGGCTACCGTCGAGAACACGCGGCCTCTCGGTCGCTTCCTGCGCGACATCATGCGCCAGAACATGATGAACTTCCGCGTCTTTGGTCCCGACGAGACCACGTCGAACAAGCTCGACGCGATCTACGAGGTCAGTAAGAAGCTGTGGTTGGCGGATTATCTGCCGGAGGACGCCGACGGCGGCGAGCTGTCCCCGGACGGCCGCGTTCTGGAAATGCTTTCCGAGCACACGCTCGAGGGCTGGTACGAAGGCTATCTGCTCACCGGCCGGCACGGCTTGTTCTCGACGTACGAGGCCTTCGCCCACGTCATCGACTCGATGTTCAACCAGCACGCCAAGTGGCTGGCCATCTGCCGCGAGCTGTCCTGGCGGGCGCCGGTGTCCTCGCTCAATCTGCTCATTACCTCTACGGTGTGGCGTCAGGACCACAACGGCTTCACGCACCAGGATCCCGGATTCATCGACCTGGCGCTGAACAAGAGCCCCGATGTGTGTCGCATCTACCTGCCGCCCGATGCGAATTCTCTGCTCTGCGTGGCCAATCACTGCCTGAAGAGCACCAACTACATCAACGTGATCGTCTCGGACAAGCAGAACCACCTCCAGTACATGACCATGGAGCAGGCCATCGAGCACTGCACCAAGGGCGTCAGCATCTGGTCTCAGGCAAGCAACGACCAGGGCTCCGAGCCGGATGTTGTGATGGCCAGTGCCGGCGACATTCCGACCAAGGAGGCGCTCGCCGCAGTGGTGATGCTGCGGGAGAACTTCCCCGACCTCAAGATTCGCTTCATCAATGTCGTGGACCTGTTCAAGCTCACGCCCTCCACGGAGCATCCACACGGCCTGTCGGACCGGGACTTCGACAGCCTGTTCACCGTGGACAAGCCGATCATCTTCAACTTCCACGGGTATCCCTGGCTGATCCATCGGCTGACCTACCGGCGCACCAATCACAAGAACCTGCACGTGCGCGGGTACAAGGAGAAGGGCAACATCAACACGCCGCTCGATCTCGCCATTCGTAACCAGGTCGACCGCTTCAGCCTCGCGATCGACGTCATCGATCGTGTCCCGCGCTTGCAGATCGCTGGCGCGCACGTCAAGGAGAAGCTGCGCAACATGCAGATCGACTGTCAGAACTACGCCTACGAGCACGGCGTCGACAAGCCCGAGATCGACCAGTGGACCTGGCCATGAGCGATGCGCCTCCGGTCACTTAGCGGGCGAGGGAACCAGGATCCCGGCGCCTGCGACGTCCTTTATGTAGAGGCGCTCGCCGCGTCGTTCACGGTGAACACCACTCAAGGAAATGCTTAAACAGGCCTGGGCAGTCTCCCGGATGTGCGGCCCCGTCGCTATCCTGGTGCTCTTCGGGTGGGCGGCTGTCGCTCGCGCCCAGGACGGCTCGAAGGCCCCTCCCGGCACCCGCTCCTTGGCAGATACGCCCTTCCAGCTGATCCTGCCCAGCGAGCACCTGCTCGGAGACTGGTACGGCCTGCGTAGCTGGCTCGAGAACCACGGCATCACGCCGGCCTTGACGTTCGTCAGCGACGCCCTCGGCAATCCGATCGGCGGCATGCGAAAAGGCTTCAGAGGGGCCAACAACCTCGGCCTTGACCTACGTTTCGATCTGGAGAAGCTATTCGGGCTCGAGGGGGGCTCATTCGAGCTCTCCTTCTCGGAGCGCTTCGGCTCCAATCTTTCGCAGGAAGACATCGGCAACGTCTTCACCGTGCAACAGGTCTACGGAGGCCAGACGTACCGTCTCGTCGATATGGCCTACCAGCAGCGGCTACTGGACGACCGTCTCGAGTTCCGCGTCGGCCGCATCGCCGCCGGGGACGATTTCCTCGTTTCTCCGTACAACTACGTGTTCGTGCAGAACGGCTTCGACGGCAACCCGGTAGGCATTTTTTTCAACGCCCCGGGCATGACCGCTTATCCCAACGCCACGTGGGGCGGTCTCGTCAAAGGGAGGCCGACTGAGCGGACCTACGTGATGGGCGGCGTGTACAACGGCGACACTTCCATCCGCGACAACAAACAGCACGGCGTGGACTGGTCGATGGACGGGCCGCTGTTCGCTATTGGGGAAGTCGGGTACCAGCTCAACGGTCTGCCGGGAGACCAAGGCCTGCTCGGCAACTACAAGGCCGGGCTCTGGTACGACGACAGCCAATACCTCGACTTCAACACCGCCGCGCGCGGCCGGTCACCCCGCGTCACTCGGGGGAACTGGGGCATCTATGGCCTGTTCGACCAAGTGCTGATGCGGTTCGGCGAGTCTGGCAGCAACCGGGGCTTCGGCGTTGCCGGCTCGGTTCTCGTCTCTCCCGACCAATCCGTCAGTCAGATGCCTTTCTTCGCCACCGCCGGCCTCCTCGCCCGCGGCCTTTTCGCGTCGCGCCCGACCGACGTGGCCGGCTTCGGCGTCGTTTTCGGTTACTTCAGCAAAGACCTCCGAGACTCTCAGCGGCGCGCGCAGCAGTCGGTGCCCACCGTCGGAGTGCAGCGGTATGAGACGGCGCTGGAGTGGACCTACCGCTTGCGGTTTCTGGGGGACGCGCTGTTCTTCCAGCCCGATCTGCAGTACATCATCCGGCCGGGTGGGACGGGTCGGATTCCCAACGCATTCGTGGTCGGCTTCCAGTCCGGGATCAACTTTTGAGCAGCTTACCGGAAGCTCATTATTTGAAAAAAGGATTCTGCCATGAACGAACCGGTACATGGAATACAAGCTGACCTGACCGAGCGCGTGTCGCAGCCCGGGGCTGCTACCGCAACGGACAGCCACGCCTACGTGATCGCGCTGTGCTCTGTCGCCGCCGTCGGCGGTTTTCTCTTCGGGTTCGATAGTGGCGTCATCAACGGGACCGTAGACGCCTTGGCGACCGCCTTTGGCACCCGGGCTGCGACCACGGGCTTCGCCGTCGCGTCTGTGCTGCTCGGCTGCGCTGTCGGCGCCTTCGTTGCCGGGACAATTGCGGACTCTCACGGCCGGCGCCCGACGATGCTGCTGACCGCCGTCCTGTTCCTGATCAGCGCCTTCGCCACCGGCGCGGCCGGCTCGGCCGGCTTCTTCATCGCGTCGCGGATGGTGGGCGGTCTGGCCATCGGCGCCGCCAGCGTGCTGGCCCCAATGTACATCTCGGAGGTAGCCCCGGCGTATGTACGCGGCCGACTGGCCTCGCTGCAGCAAATGGCCATCGTGCTGGGGCTGTTCAGCGCTTTCCTGAGCAACGACATCCTGGCCAGGGTCGCCGGCGGAGCTGGCGCGACCTCCTGGCTGGGGGCGCCGGCCTGGCGCTGGATGTTCTGGATGGAGGCTGTGCCGGCGGCCGCATTTCTGCTGGGCGCCTTGCTCATCCCTGAGTCGCCGCGCTTTCTCGTCGCCAGCGGCAGACGGGACGATGCCCGCCGGGTTTTTGCTCGCATCGGCGGCGATGCCAAGGCACTGGTTCGGCAGGTCGAGCAGAGCCTGCTGGGTGAGCACCGGCCGCTCCTGTCGGACTTGATCCTGCCGGGTACGGGTCGGGTGGCCCCCGTCGTCTGGGTGGGAATAGGGCTGGCGGCCTTCCAGCAGCTCGTCGGCATCAACGTCATCTTCTATTACGGTGAGGTGCTGTGGAAAGCAGCGGGGGCAACGGAGCAGTGGGCTTTGCGCATTAACCTCTTGACCGGCTTCGTCAACATCCTGGCCACGATCCCGGCCATCGCGCTTATCGATCGCGCGGGCCGCAAGCCGTTGCTGCTCGCGGGCTCGGTCGGCATGGCTCTTAGCCTGGGCGCCATGGCCTTCGTATTCGCCACGGCCGGGGTCGGTGCTGACGGCAGGCCGGTGCTCAGTCACGGGGCAGCGGTAACGGGCCTCACGGCGGCCAACCTGTACATCGTGTCCTTCGGTGTATCGTGGGGACCGGTGATGTGGGTACTACTCGGAGAGATGTTTCCCAACCGGCTGCGCGGCGCGGCTCTGGCTGTTTGCGGTGCTACCAACTGGGCAGCCAACTTCGCCGTTACCGTCACTTTCCTGCCTTTGTTGAATGCGGCCGGTCTCGCTGGCGCTTATTTGATCTACGCCACGGCCGCCGCGATCTCCCTGCGCTTTGTGTGGACTGCTGTGCGCGAGACAAAAGGCAAGACGCTGGAACAAATGTAGACGGGCCCGACGAACGCGGATCGCCTTCAGCCGCACTCAGATCAAGGAAGCAGCCTATAGGAGAGGACGACCAGAACGGAGCGAAAGGAGATTGAAGAGCCTCGTAGAGGAAGATGTATGGACATCAAGGCGCTCGGTTACATCGGATTCGAGTCTCCCAATGCGAAGGCGTGGGAGAGCACACCATGGACACCCTGGTCTCGTTCTACATGCGCTCGCCGAGTGGTTTCGACATCGAGTTCGGCGCGGGCGGAGCACTGCTCGGCGACGACTTCGTCCAGGTCAATCAATCCGGCGCACTCGGAGGGTCTGCGGCCACAAACCCGTCTTGAAAGGCTGGGCACCGACCGTCAAGCCCGTGGCGGCCTGAGTCGGCCTCGGCTCAGATGGATGGCGTTCAGGTCTCCCGTTGATGGTGTACGATCCGGCGAACCGACGGCGCTGACAAGAAGGTCTTTCGAAGGGGCTCGCCCTCGGGCAGGGAATGCGCGAGTTTGAGGATCGTCGCGGCGCTCAGCTCGCGATGACGTTTGGCCGATCCGCTGTTCCCTGCATGTTCGTATTGGTCGGCCGCAGTAGCGTGAACCCGCCAGGCGGCGAGCGGAACGTCGAATCCTTCCATCGTCGATAGCGCCTTCGTGATACAGGCGCGAGCGCGGTCGGTGTCCTCCGCCGCAGAGGCCACGCGTGCGCCGGTCTCCCACGCGAGTGCCTGCCACGTCCGCTCGGCGGTCGACAGTGTCGCCTGAAGAAAGCGCTCGGCTTGCGATGTCGCAAGAATCAAATTGCCCTGTGCGAGCGACAGCTCTGTGGCGCCCCATTCGAGTTGCATGCGCGAATACCAGTCATGGATCACCTTGTGCTGGTCCATTTCATCGCGCACGCTATCGAGGTATTTAAGGGCAGGCTCGTACTCTCCCAACGTGGTTTTCGCCGATCCGATGAGGATGCGGCACAGGCGGCGCCAGGGAGTCCGAGCAATGTCTTCGACGGATGGAAGCAGAGACTCACAAATGGTTAGAACCCCGTCGAAATCGAGGGCATGAAAATGCACCCAAGCGCGGTACAGGTGTAGTGTTTGCGCACGGTAATGGTCACCGTTCTTCTCCGCGAGGATGATCTCGGAGCCTATCATTCGGAGTGCCTCGCCCCACTCGCCCAGAAAGAGAAGGCTCCACGGCATGGTGAACTGGCTGAGCCAATGCGCGAAACTCAGGTAGGGATTCTCCTCCCGCCCTTCGAGCAGGACCGCCAGGCTCTCGGCGGCATCGTGCTGCGCCGCGCGGTACTCCGCGGAACTCCATCGGATGAAGTTGCAATCCATCACGTGGGACGCGACAACGAGGCGGTCACCACCGCGACGAATGTCCTCGAGTGCGGTCTTGCAGTCTTCTGCGTCGGCCGCATTCCACCCGCCGACCCAGATCCGCCGCACCAGACAGCTTGCGCGTGTCCTGGCTCGCATCAGCGGATCGTGCTGCCTCGCGCTGAGCTGTAGAGCTCGGTCCACGACTTCGAGACAGCGCTCGGCGCTCATCCACGACAACGGATATGCCATGTCGATCAGTGCGCGCACCTCGACGTCGATCAGACCGTAGGCGGCTGCCCTCGCGGCGAGTGCTTCATAGGCCTCGACGGCACGCATGTCGAACGAGACCACGTAAATCGTCGCCAACTGCTCCAAAATGCCGGTTTCGTTCAGGGCACGGTCTGCCTGGGGCAGTTTGCCGGACAGCTCAAGTGCGTGCTGAAGAATGGCCGTCGCCTCCCTTGGCGCATATCGTCGCCCGGCAGTGTCGGCGACCATCCGCAGATGTTTGATGGCCCGGGCCCAGTCCAGTCCGTGCTCGAAGTGATGGGCGAGCCTCGGCGCGACCTCGTTCAATTGTGCCGAGAACCGAGTCTCGGCCCATTCCGCGAAACGTCGGTGCAATGTAGCCCGGCGGCCTGGTGAGATCCTGGCAGACAGAACTTCGCGGTACAGTGCGTGCGCGAACTCATAAAATGGGGAGATCGTTGCATCCGGCAGCTCTTGGGATTCGACAGGGTGCACGATGTGAGTTCGGCGCGACAGGCCTTCGCACACATCTTCAAATGTCTGGGGTTGGACGTCCAATGCTGCCGCTCTCGCGATGACCGAGAATGAAAGATCGGCGGTGAGGCTCGCGGCCTCGAGGACTCGTTGTTCCGCCACCGCGAGACGCTCGATCTGCGCTTCAATCATCTGCCTGAGATTCTCTGGCACGGACAGATCTATTTGCGTCAGCGGCATCCTGAGCTGCCAGCTGCCGTTCTCGCGAGCGATAAGACTCCGCTCTGTCATGTGGTCCAGGGCGGCCACCATGAACAGCGGATTGCCCTCCGAGTGCCGGTAGACGAGCTCGGCCAGGCCATCCGGCAGCGGGGATCCGGGTGCGTTCGCCACGAGGTATTCGACGACGTGCGGTTCCCCGAGGGGCTCGAGTGCAACTTCGCGGCAGAGCTGGCGAGCGAGAAGGTCCTGCCTGAGTTCCCTCAACGGATGGTCCGAGAGCACGACGTCGACCTCACGGAACGTCCCGATCAGCATCAGCCTGGCCGGTGTTCGCCGGCGCGCCAGAACCGAGATTAGATCGATCGTTGAATAGTCGACCCACTGGAGATCCTCGAACACGAGGAGGAGTGGACTTTGCGAAGCGATCGCGTCAAGCGCTTCGCCGATCTCACGCAGCATGCGTTCGCGCGTTGCGCCGAGGATCTCCCGCTGCAATGTCTCGCGGTGCTCACGCGTGATCAGCGCCGGAAATTGAACAAGCCAGGTGGGCGCCTGCGCCGCCAAGATCTGGACGACGGACTCCCCGCCAGCGCCGCGGCACAGTTGCGCCAGTGCTTCCAGCATCGGGTAATAGGCTTCCTTGCTTCCATAACCCTCTATGCATTGGCCCCGCGCGATGCGAAGGCCAGGCGTCTCGAGCGTTGCCCGGCGCTGGAACTCGTCGACCACGGCGGTCTTGCCGATGCCGGGCTCCCCGGTGACGAAGACGATCTGTCGCTCGCCTCTCAGCGTCCTCCGGACCAAGTCTTGCAACTCGCGGAGGGGTCGGTCTCTGCCCACCAGTCTGGTCGGCAGCGATAACGGCGGAGCCGGATCGACCGAGGTGCCTTCCGTGACTGTGGCGATGAAGCGGTAGCCGCGGCGAGGCAGGGTCTCGATGAACAGCGGCTTCTTCGAATCGTCCCCGAGTATGCTTCTCACCTCGAAGATGTGACTCTTCAGCACTTCGGGTTGAACGTGAGTATTGGGCCATAGCGCGTCAAGGAGCTCATCGTGCGTCACGAGCCGTCCGGGATGCTCGACCAGATACCGCAGAACCGCGAAGGCTTTGGGTGTCAGCAGAATGCGCTCCTCGTCGAAGGCATCCCGGCCGCGCCATAGACACTGATTCACGGTGTCAAGCCGGAAGGGCAGGAACTCCTTCATGATCGGCTCTCCTACGAGGCTGACAATGCTTCATCCGCTGGCACTTACCAGGGATAGACAACGGCTGGCTCCGTTGACACGCTCCAATCCCCGGGAGTCTATACCTTTCTGAGCCCTTGAGGATCAACCAAACTGAACAATGCTGACGTCTCCGGCCTTGGCGTAATGCGTCTGCGGTTGCACGAGTGTTCCCTTCTGTGCCGTCCCCTTGGCGGGGAACCCCACCGGCGTCCCGAACTTTTCGGGCTCCCGATCCATCGCAGGGAATGGCAATCGCTGTGCCAGGCATGGAGCCAATGCTCAATCGCTTCGAGGTAGGGGTAAGCGGAAACAGCGGCCGGCACGCGGCAGCCCGGATGACGATGGCGGCGCTGAAGCGGAAGTGCCAGGGGATTACCAGTTGCACACGGGTTGGCACCCCTTAAAACTCTGGATCTTATCTTGCCGATCACGTTTTGAATATGAACCTTCACACTCAGCCACTTGGAACGTTGGGGGTGCCTTCCTCGAGTTCGGCATAGCAATTGCGTTCAACCATAGGGACAGCAACAATGCGCAAATTCAACGACGCGATCCTCATGGCCGGTGAGCCCGGCATCCTCGCAGCTTGGCAGCTCAACGTCGACCATCCAGGAAACGGGGTGCTCCTCCTCCGCCTTGCTGGGAAGTGGACCCTCGAGTCCCAGCTTCCGGAAGGCGCCGAGGTCATGGAGCACGTTGAACCGACACCAGGGCTCCAGCGGCTGACCTTCGTTGGCCAGGGACTGACCAGCTGGGATAGCGGTCTCTTGATCTTCCTGCGGGCGGCCGCCGCCGAGGCTCAGCGGAAGGGAATGACCGTCGACACTGCGGGGCTTCCGGAGGGCATCCGGCGGCTCCTCAACCTGGCCAGCGCGGTGCCGGCGCGCGAGGATACAGGCCACGACGGGGCGCGACTATCCGTCCTGGCCCGGATCGGGGTCGGCGGCCTCGCGGCGTGGGAGGCGGGCAAGAGCCTCCTGGCCTTCCTCGGAGAGGTCTTCCTGAGCGTCCTCCGACTCTTCGCGGGGCGAGCCCGCTTCCGGCGCTCGGATCTCCTGCTGGTTCTCCAGGAAGTGGGCGCCCAGGCGCTCCCCATCGTCTCCCTCATCAGCTTCCTCGTGGGAGTGATCCTCGCCTATGTCGGCGCCGAGCAGCTCCGTCAGTTCGGTGCTCAGGTCTACGTGGCCGATCTGGTCGGGATAGCCATGACCCGCGAGATGGGCGCCATGATGGCGGGAATCATCATGGCGGGCCGCACGGGCGCCGCCTTCGCGGCCCAGCTCGGCACCATGCAGGTCAACGAGGAGATCGACGCGCTCGTCACGCTCGGCATTCCGCCCATGGAGTTCCTGGTGCTGCCGCGAATGCTCGCCCTCGCCCTCATGATGCCGCTCCTGGGTCTCTACGCAGACCTGCTCGGCATCCTCGGGGGGGCCGCGGTCGGGCTCGGCATGCTCGACATCGGGGGCGCCGAGTACTATGCGAGGACGGCGGCGGCCATCGATCTCCACGACTTCGCCGCGGGCCTGGTCAAGGCCTCCGTGTTCGGGATGCTCGTGGCCATCGCGGGCTGCCTGAGAGGGATGCAATGCGGGCGGAGCTCGGCGGCCGTGGGGGCGGCCGCGACCTCCGCGGTGGTCACGGGCATCGTGTTCATCATCGTGTCGGACGCGCTGATGACCGTCATCTTCAACATCATCGGATTCTGAGGGCCGTGGCGGTGACGGCGAACAGTGTGGTGGCCTCGGGAAGCAAGGCCCGGATCGAGGTCCGCAACGTCGACATGGGATACGGGGAGCGCGTCGTCCAGCGTAATCTCAACTTCGTCGTCAGTCCGGGCGACATCTTTGTGATCATGGGAGGCAGCGGATGCGGCAAGAGCACGCTCCTCCGGAACATGATCGGGCTGGCCCAGCCCTTGCGAGGCGACGTGCTCTACGACGGCGAGAGCTTCTGGGCGGCCGAGCTGCCGGTCCGGGAGCGGATGCTCCGCCGCATGGGCGTCTTGTATCAGAGCGGAGCCCTGTGGAGCTCCATGACGCTGGCGGAGAACATCGAGCTACCGCTTCGCGAGTACACGGACCTGAGTCCCGATCGGATCGCCGAGGTCGCCTCTCTCAAGCTCGCCCTGACCGGGCTCGCCGGGTTCGAGGACTTCTATCCCTCCGAGATCAGCGGCGGCATGCGCAAGCGGGCCGGCCTGGCCCGGGCCATGGCCCTGGACCCGGACATCCTCTTCTTCGACGAGCCTTCGGCCGGACTCGACCCCATCAGCTCGCGCCTCCTGGACAACCTCATCCTCGAGCTGCGAGACAGCCTCGGCGCCACCGTGGTGATGGTGACCCACGAGCTGCCGAGCATCTTCGCCATCGGGAACAACTCGGTGTTCCTGGACGCGGAGACGAAGACGATGATCGCGCAGGGAAATCCAAAGACGCTCCTCGAGGAATGCACAGACCCCAAGGTCCATCGCTTCCTGACGCGAAGCGATAGCAACGGGAGGTAGAAGCGTGGCACGCAAGGCGAATCCTGCCCTGATCGGAGCGTTCCTCGTGGGGGCGCTGGTACTGGCCGTGGCCGGGCTCGTGGTGTTCGGGGGCGGGAGGTTCTTCACCCAGAAGCAGACGGTCGTCGCTTACTTCGAAGGATCGCTCAACGGCATGGCGGTGGGAGCGCCCGTCACCTTCAATGGCGTCAAGATCGGGTCCGTCACCGATGTGAAGGTCATCATCAACACCGAAACGAACGCGATCCGCACGCCGGTGTTCTTCAACATCGAGGCCGGTCGACTTCGGGAAGTCTCGGGCGCTGAGCCGAGGTTCAAGCCGGGTGCGCCGCAGCTCCAAACCCTCATCGACCGGGGTCTTCGGGCACAGCTCCAGCTGCAAAGCTTGGTGACCGGGCAGCTCGAAGTGGCGTTGAATTTCTATCCCGGGACGCCCATGAGACTGACTGGCCTGACCAAGGAGTATCCAGAGGTCCCGACGATTCCGTCCACCACGGAAAAGCTTATTGCGACGCTCGAGAACATTCCGATCGACAAGCTGGTCGCTCAGGTCATGCATGCGGTGCAATCCATCGACAACCTCGTGGCGTCACCCGAGGTCAAAAAGATACTTCAGGACGTGGACCGCACTCTTCTCCATATCGATGGGCTCGTTGGCAACGCAGACAAGACGGTCACCGTGGGGAAGGGGACCATCGTCAACATTGACCGGGTGATCAATGATGCCGGGAAGACGATTGCCGTGGGGCAGGATGCCATCGTGGACGTGCGGGGGCTGCTCGCCCGGGGCGGGCCCGCCTTGGAGGCTGCGTTGCGTGAATTTGACAAGCTCGCGAAGGATGCGCAGAAGCTCGCGGTCAACGCCGACGGCATGATCAACGCGGAGTCGCCGCTGCGCGACGATCTCGCAAACACGTTGAGGGAGATCCAGGCCTCCGCGCGCTCTTTACGGGTGCTGGCGGATTACCTCGACCAACATCCCGAAGCAGTGATATCTGGGAAGCGGGCTCAGCAAACGCCATGAGGCGCCGAGGCGCGCGCTGGTTCATGTGTCTTCTCCTCGGCGGCGGCTGCGTCGTGGCAAGCGCTGGCTGCGGGACCTCGCCGGCCAGCCGCTTCTACACGCTGTCTCCGACCGTGAGGTCCGACGGTGTCATGACCGCTACGGTGCAACCCATTGCCCTGGTCATCCGATCGGTGCAGCTCCCAATGGAGGTCGATCGGCCGCAGATCGTGACTCGCACAGGGGAGAACACCCTCCAGCTAGCCGAGTTCGACCGCTGGGCGTCGCCCTTGAGGGACAGCATTCCCCAATTGATCGCCGACAATCTGTCCGCCCTGCTCCAGACGGATCGGGTCGCCGTCTATCCGTCGCGTCCAGGTGGCTCCGCCGACGGCGAGGTGCTGGTGCAGATCACGCGTTTCGAAGGGAGGCTCGGCGGAGCCTGCGCCCTCGACGCCCAGTGGCGCGTCGTGTCCAACGACGGGCGGCCGACGGTCTACGGCCGATCGAGGCTGAGCGAGATTGCGAACAGCAACTACACGTCCCTCGTGGCCACCCAGAGCCGCCTGGTGGGCGTCCTGAGCGCCGAGATCGCGGCGGCCATCCGCGCCGGAGCGCGTTGAACAGAGGAGGAAAGCCATGAAGATTGGTATCGCCAGGAACTGGTGGATTCTCGCCGGCCGGGGCCTGCTGGCCATCGCTCTGGGGCTGTATCTTGTCCTCTTGCCGGGTATGGCCCTGGCGACTATGATCCTGGCCTTCGGTATCGCTGTGCTCGTGGCCGGCATTCTCGGCATCATTGCCGCGATGCGGGTCCACGATCAGCACGAGCGATCGTTTGCCCTCGCTGTCGAGGGGGTCATCTGCCTGCTCTTCGGGCTGCTGGCGCTCCTGCGCCCCGACGCGACCGCTTTCGTGTGGCTCTTCTTGATCAGCGGCTTCGCCGTCGTGAGCGGCATCTTGCACATGGCAGCGGCGATCCAGCTTCGCAGGCAGATCGAGGGTGAGTGGGTCTTGATTCTGAACGGCGCCCTCACGACACTGCTCGGCGTGCTCATGCTGCTCCTGCCCTGGGCCGGTCTTTTGTCTCTGGCCTGGCTGATCGGTATTTACTCACTCTGCTTCGGAGTCCTGCTGGTGGCGCTCGCGATCCGGCTGCGGGGACGATTGGCGGCGGGCCGCCTGGCCGCACACGCTCACTAGATCGCCCGGCACTCGCTGCGCCGGATCTAGAGCGCCCAGTGTGGGCCAGTGCCAACTGGCCGGCAGTCGGTAGCCGTTCAACAGCTGGACCGTGGTAGGTGGTTCCATTTGACGTTTGTCCCTTGTCCAGACGTCTTCATCGTCCGCTATTTGCGAAGCGCCAGACGACTCCTGAAGCCCGGCACGGCGATTGCCTTTTGATCAGGCTGGCATGAAAGACAAATTGCTCATGAACCGAGAACGCGCGGCATCCCTGGAGGAGCATGGGTCAGACGATCGACCCAAATACCTGAAATGCTGACGATGGCCATCCTCGCTGTCATAGGTGCCTTTATTTTCGGATTCGTGCTGTGTGGCATGTTTACCGTAGGCGCCGCCGCGGATCGCTCCGATCGTCCGAAACGGGATGACGGGCGTGACTTTCTAGAAGTTGCTCTGCCCCGGCTGTCTCACCGTCCAGCCCCGCTGGGTGGCGAGAGGCAGTACAGGGTGGGGATCGAATCGGAGGTTCCGTGCATCGTCAAAGTAGCAAGACAGGATCGGTCGGCTGAGGCCACCTGGCCCGCAACCGGGGAGGACGAGCCATGAAGCAGCTCAACGGGATTGCTGAGCGCGACTTTCAGAATGGGGGACCCGAGACCCACCCTCGCTACCTCGAGGCGGAGACGGAACGGCTTCTGAAGGCCCTGACCCAGAACGAAAAGCTCGTCAATGCGCTCTACGAGGCGCGCGAGCAGATCACCTCGCTGAAGGAAGAGGTAGACAAGCTCTGCGCGCCGCCGTCCACGTACGGCGTCTACCTCTCCGTGAACGA
>Ga0137390_10000420_pt1 | contig 28280 bp, 26 predicted proteins | sample 15con2h24AmetaG_FD_104937 | JGI IMG/M metagenome (GOLD analysis project Ga0137390, IMG submission 104937) | Vadose zone soil microbial communities from Angelo Coast Range Reserve, California, USA - 15con2h2.4A metaG | ecosystem: Environmental > Terrestrial > Soil > Vadose zone > Saprolite... | reverse complement strand
CTCGCTCTCCCGCGCAAGTCGCCTGCAGCGCGACACCGCTCGTGCTTTCGGCCCGAAGCCGGTTCAGCCTAGGCCGACCCGTAATTGTGCAGCCACGGTACCAGAGGCAAAACCGAAATAATGCTCAAGTCTTTCTCTCGCCGATATGCAAGGGACTGCAAGATGCTGGACTCCGCTCGGCATTTGGACAACACAAATATCGGAGTATCTTTTTCTGCACTGGTTCTCGAAGATAATCAGTTACCTGCTGGAAACCGCCTTGCGAAGCGCGCCGTCAATGTCCTGACGGCCGAACATCTAAGCTGTAGTGTTGGCGGACTGAAACTGGTGGACGACATTAGTATGCAAGTCCGTGCCGGCGAAGTCTTGGCGGTCGTGGGCCCGAGCGGCTCTGGCAAAAGCTCGTTTCTACGTCTTCTGAATCGTCTGGATGAGCCCACCTCCGCCCTGTGGCTAAAGGCAGCATCGATGTGCGTGAGGCGTTTATCGACGCGAGTTTCGCACCGGCCAAAAAAGGGGAAGTAAGGTCCAGCTTGCGGCGAGCTCTAACCATTCTTCCTGGCGATCGTAAATTTGCATTCAGACGGCGATCAAGGAGGTGCTGGCAACCGGCAGCCGAGCCACCACAACCGTGCCCTCTCCGTTAGAATTGACTTCCAGAGTGCCGCCCAGTTGCCGGAGCCTCTCGCGCGCCCCTCTGATGCCGACTCCCGGCGAACCACCTGAGTCCATCGCTTCCCGCTTCTCCGGCGGTATGCCCTTGCCTCTGTCCTCCACTTCCACGCTGACCTAGCTGTCAGAACGAGTAATGCGAATCCTGGCGACCGGGCTTGCCGAATGACGATGAACATTTGTCAGACACTCCACCGAATCCGGCAGCCAACCCCGAGAATTCTTGACGATCGTGGTGAAGCAATGCCGCTATTGCTATCGACGCTTCGGATTGGCGGCGCGGCTGGTTGGGATTAGCTGCGGCGCGCAAGTTTTCGCACGAGTTGTAGGCATCCTCAGCGTTACACAGGAAGAGCATGACCCCGTGCCTCTGTGGCCCAACTTGCGCGATCCGCAGCCTTAGAATCGGAGTTCCACGGAAGAAGAATTCGCCATCGCTCGAGCTGGCTTGAGCAACCTACTCACCCTGCCCGAGGCTCTGGTTCACCAGAACTTTGACATCTACGTGACGGTTGAGTTCACGGTCATACGCGTCCTTGTTGCTGACTGCCGGGTGGGTGGCTCCATAACCGACCGGCACGAGAATGCGCCTTAGCGGGATGCCCTTCGCTTCCCACAGGTACTCTGCGACGACTGCCGCCCGCTCTTCGCTGACCTTTTGGTCGGCCTCTTTGCTTAAGGTGTTCGAAGAGTAGCCCGCGATCTCGACCATGTAGCCATCCAATGATTTGGCGATGTCAGCGAGATTGTCGAGGTCTTTCTTCGCCTTTTCATCCAGAAGGGCTGAATCCCTGGCAAAGAAGACGTCAACCTGGAACTCGTTTTTGTAGTCACCCAACTCCGACACACGCTTATTCAGCATGGATACGGCTGCCGCATCCACAATACCGACGGCAGTCGCGGTTTGTGCCTCTGCATCAACCCGGTTAGCTGAGGCCTTTGCCTGATCTGCTGAGGATTGAGCTTGTGCCGCCGCAGCCATACCTCCCTGCGCCTCGCTGGCCGCTTCTTTTGCGGCCTTTCTGTTCGCCATGACCTCCTGCTGTTCAGCCACTTCAACTGCGAATTCGTCGGGATTGAACGATATTCTTTCCGCTTCGAGCCGACCCTTTGCATCGCCTCTACCTTCAGCTTCTAACGTTAGGCCCGGCACTAGAGCCGTCACATCCATGTCAGTGTGGCGACGGAACTGTAGATGACCTCTCTTGCGTTCAATCTTGGTGTTGTCGGTGATGTTCACGACAACGAACTGACCGGACTTTTTGTCTTTAATCCGAACTGTGTCGCCATTGCGTGACAGAATCAGACCGGTAACTTTGACGTTCTTGCCTGCGGGGGTGTCAGAAGCGCTTGTTGACGCTGTGCAGAGCAACGTTCCCAACAGAGCGACGGAGACTGCGCAGCACAGCGCGGCACCACTCCATTTGCTAATCGTTAGTTTCACCGAACTTCCTCCGTAATCTTATTTTTCGTAAGCCGACGGCCTCAGGCGGCACGAAGTTGGCGAGCGATTCATACGGTAAGAGCTGCTGTTTGGCAATCCGTTTAACACATGCAAAGCTCTTGCCAAAGTGCGGCTGTGGGGGAACAAATGGCGGGAGTTATGAAGTGCAGAGAATTGAAGCCTGCGAGATCGCAATTTCAACAATGTTGGCGGAACCAGCGTCCGCAGGCCGACACGCTTGTCACTCCGTGGTCATGGCATCTTTAACATCCGAACGAACCAAACGGGCCGCCGGAGACACTCAATTGTTGCCATTTCGTCCCAGTTGATCGATGAAGTCGCGCACGAGCGCTTGATCAGTGGAGATATCCACTTGATGCGTGTAGCTGCTAACGTCACCGCAAGGTCAGCCATGTGTGCCTTGAGTTTGTGCCTGGCTCGGCCTACGGCCACTGAGATTCACACGGAGTTTCTCATTGCAAAAGCGTTTCCGGGTTTTTCGGCCCGGAAACTTGCCATAAGAATTCTTGCGCCATGCAGTTCTTGTTTCTCGTAAGGTCACATTCACCTGCGTTATGACTTACGGTTTGGGGTCCTGGCATCCAGTGTCGAAATCAGTTTTTGGGCAGATGCTGGGATAGCGACCTTCCCGGACTGCACGATCTGCTTCGCAGGAATTTTCTGCCCATAAATCTGCTCGTTGGCGCCACCATCAGGACGAATGGTTGATCCCTCGAGTGCGATACCTGCAAATGCACCTCGGGCACGGGAGTAACTCAAGATGTCCGCGCGCAATGTAGCATCGGTCTCTGCGGAGAGGTCGCGACCGACTGGGCCGGCTGCAACCGAAGCATCCGCTCCAAGCTTCACTTTGCTGGTGAGAATTCCGCTCGCGCCGCGCTCATTCATTATCAAAAGGACAAAATCTGTTGCCTCACCGCCGATTTGGAAGCCAAAGCTGCCGCCCTCTAGAGCCATCATGGTAGGTGCACCCCAGCGGCCCCTGAAATCTAGGCCTTGGCGACAGGACATCGCTCCTCTCCCATAACTTCCGCCAACAATGAAGGCCGCTTTCAAGACGGACGGGAAGACGACCACACGATCGGCCTTGTCAAGCAAGTCCTGAGGGATGTCGTCGGGAACATCGAGAATCTCCTTCAACACAATGCCGCTGTTCTTCAGCCGGTCCTCGTCCTTTTCGTGATCAGCTGCCAAAGTGGGCGAATAAAGAACTGGCAGAGCCACGAATAGAATGCTCATCAAATACGTAGTTAGTTTCCTCATACCGTTTCTTCTTTTGAGCGATTTTCAAGCGACTCATGTCGCGTTCTTTGAAACTGAACCGCCGGCCTGACGAACAGCCTTCTTAACTGGAGAGGCCCTCCTGGCCGTGCTGTTTTGTATCGATCATCGTAAGAACTCCGCTTGGCGTTACTTTTTCGCCTCCGGAGGAAAATGGGCAAACATCTTCTTCACTTCCTTGTCGAGGTTCTTGATGTTCTTATCTGCATTGTTGGAAAGGGTGTCGCTGGACGAGCCTCGCCAGATTAAGTTCTTGGCCTTGGCGTCGAACAGATCGACGACCAGGGTACCGACTTTGTAGGTTTCGGATGTAGTCGTGGATTCTCCAAAGCCCCCAAAACCTCCCCAACGCCAACCCCCTCCAAAACCGTCGTAAAAGGTGTTGAGAGTTTGCTGATTCTTCGTGATCTCCATCGCGACGACAGAGACGTCACCACCCGAGTCGACCTGGGTCCAACCTTTCGCTGCGAGTGCTGCGTTCACCGCATCCTTAATGCGGTCAACCATCAGCGGATCTTTGGAAACATCTGCAGAGAATAGCCGGCGTCGGGAACGATCTGCGGTTCTGTGCCTGCTTGGTACTCTTTTGCCCCAAACCGCTTGCCTTTCGCCGTGGGCCGAATATTGCAACATTGTTACAGGTGTGAAGACACTGGAAATAGCCAAGGTATCCGGGAAGCTCCGGCAGGCACGACTTTCTACGGGGTGCATGCTTGGTACTTTCCCTGCAAGAGCCGTTCGAGGTTGGGCACCCTTCCCAAAGAGCCCTTTCGGAATCACTCCGGAATCAACCTCATACCTTCAGGTGGGTTCCGTGACAGTGACCGTTGGCCAGTTGCTCGGGTTTAACGGCGGACGATCGTCTGAATAAACTTGTTTCTTCCCTGCGTCCCGTCAAGACAGACAGAAGAATATTTTGAAAATGAAGCAACGCAGGTAATGCAGATAATGTGGTATGAAAATGACCTGCGAAGCACCTTGACCTTTACAGGCACGGGATGCCACACTGTTCGGTACGAAGGAACGACACAGATCGGAAGTGCCGGCCCAGTGCTGTCGGGTGTCGATGATTGTGTTCTTCCTGGGCGGGCATCGTACAATAAACGTACAATGGATGTGGGATTGTGGGTCATTTGGGCCTTTGGGCCGCACCGGAAATCGATAACTTACGTATTATCAACGCTATACGTTAATTCAAATCCCCCCTTCCGCACCATGCATTTGGTTTCATTGGGTCTGGAAACGGTCAATTGAAGGATGGCTCTCCGGAGCCGGCATACTCGGATAAGTCTGAACTCATGATTACACTCATCACTCTCGTTCACATTGTGGTCTGCTTCTTCATCATCATCGTCGTGTTGTTGCAGAGCGGGAAGAGCGGCGATATCTCGGCCGCCTTCGGCGGACAAGGCAGCCAGACTGCGTTTGGTCCCAGGGGTGCCGCCAGCGCCCTTTCGAAGGCGACGACATGGTCAGCCGTGGCTTTCATGGTGACCTCCATCACGCTGTCCATTTATGCCTCCCGGCACGCTGGCCCGAGCTCTGTGTTGCAGGGCCTTAAGTCGCAGCCGACCAAGACGCAACCCGCACCGAAGCCGGCAGCGCCGCCAACCCAGAAATAGCCTTCCAAGCAATTCGCGGCGCAGATGAATCGAGCCCTCGCTAGGCGGAGATACTCTTCCGCGATGCAGTTCCTCGCCTCTTTTTCTACTGATTCCGCCGTAATTGTATTTCCACAATCCGGGTGCTAACATCCGATTTGGGCAGTTCCTAAGCAGGAGGTATCGATATGTCGGATCGTGACGGCAATAGTTTAGGTTGGTTCTTGGCGGGATTGGGTTTGGGCGCGGTGGTGGGGATTCTTTATGCGCCCCGTCCTGGCAATGAAACACGGGAGGCCATCCGTGCGCGAGCGGAGGAAGGCCGTGATTACGTGAAGACCCGTGCACGCGAGGCTCGTGATCAGGCGTCGCAGTGGGTGGACCGCGGCAAGGATGTCCTGGACCAGCAGAAAGATCAGTTCCGCGCCGCGTATGAGGCTGGACGCCAGGCGTATCACGAAGCCACGACCGAGACGAGCACGCCAAAAGCTCTGTAGGTAGCTCGCGGCCTCGCACCTCCAGGCCCGCGCCACGGTTACGGAGGAATGTTTATGGAAAACTTGACTCCATTGTTCATCGCCCTGACCGGGGCAGCAGTGTTGCTGCAGGCATGTTTACTGGCCGCGATGTATCTCGCCATGCGCAAAAGCAGTGCCCGCATGGAGGCCATCGCCACCGAGGTCAAGGGCAAGGCGATCCCCACGCTAGAGCTAGCGCAATCGATGTTGACCGAAGTCCGACCCAAACTGCGGGTAATCGCTGACAACCTGCAGGAAGCAACCACGACGCTCCGGGCAGAGGTCGAGCGGGTGGACGCTACCGTAAATGATGTGGTTGACCGCGCACGCCTACAGATAATCCGCGCGGATGAACTGCTTGGCCGCACGCTGGATCGGGTTGAACAAACGTCGGAAATGGTCCACCAGACGGTGATCTCGCCGGTCCGTCAGGTCTCGGGACTGGTGCGGGGGATCACGGCCGGGATCGAGTTTTTTTTAGGCAGTCGCGGCCGCCGGAATGGCGGCAGCCGTGATGTAAGGCGGCCCGTTCAGCAGGACGAGATGTTTATCTGATCGCCTTTCCTTTTCCCTGACTTCGGCTGGCGATCTGGCTTTAGGCTTTTCTTTTTCTCCATGCGGTATCTAGTTCGAGCCCGTGTCAAACCTGGCCGCGAGGCCGACCTTCTCCAAGCCATTGACAGCGAAATCCTGGGCCGTGGTTCAGTCGCCGAGGGCGAGTACCTGCGGAACATGCGGGATGCAAGTGTGCACTCTGACGAGACCGCGCGTTGGGTGGAGGTTTGCTACTGTCCTACTCCCCTGCAGGAAGAGCGGCCTTACTGGGAACAGTATTTTGAATTGACTCGCGTGCAAGACGCGCACGACCGCCGCAACTGCCGCGATGAGAACGGGATCGAGCCATGGGCCTGCGGGGATTGTGATTGCACGGTACGGCTGAAAGAGAAGCTAAAAGCACGGGGCACGCCGTTTCTCGAGTCGCTGCGCAACCAACTCGTCAAGCTTCCCTCAGAAGAGTCAGCCACTTCGGAGCCTCATTCCTCGTAATGCCAGCAGTGCCTGTCATACACCAGCACGCAGGACACTAGATGATCCAGCCTCCACCCACCACCACTCCGCCATCATAGAAGACCGCTGCCTGTCCCGGTGTGATGGCGCGCTGCGGTTGATCAAAGGTCACAAGGATCTCATCGTCACCAGCTTCCTCAATGGTTGCAGGCGCTGGTTCGTGGCGATGGCGAATCTTCACGACCACGCGCATGGGCTCGTGAAGATCGTCCACGGCAATCAAGTTCACACGCCGAGTCCGCAGCGTGCTCGAATAGAGATTCTCTTCCCCGCCGACCACAACCTGCCGCTCGGCACCGTTGATCTGGATCACGTAGAGTGGCGACCCAGTAGCCACACCCAGCCCCTTGCGCTGGCCGACCGTAAAATTGTGAATGCCACTGTGCTCGCCCAGAACTTCGCCGCTCGTGGTGACAAGCTCGCCGGCGGTCTCGGGCAATGCTCCACCCTGTTCGGCCAGATAAGCATCGAGAAAGCGCTTGTAGTCGCCCCCGGGGACGAAGCATATCTCTTGGGAATCGGGCTTCGCGGCGAGCGCCAGTCCGTGCTTGCGGGCCAGGTCTCGCACCTCGGGCTTGGTCATGTTTCCAAGCGGAAAAATAGTGCGGCTGAGTTGTTCCTGAGTAAGACCGAAGAGGAAGTAAGTCTGGTCCTTGCTTACGTCTGCGGGACGGTGCAGGAGCCAACGGCCGCGACCCTCGTCATAAGTAACCCGGGCGTAGTGGCCGGTGGCAATCTGCTCAGCGCCAATCTGTTGTGCCACAATCAATAACTGGTCAAACTTCAAGTGATTGTTGCAGAGGCTGCAAGGGATAGGCGTTCGCCCAGAAAGATACTCCTCGACAAAGGGACGGACCACATCGCGCTCGAAGCGCTCCTCCTGGTTGACGACATAATACGGGATGCCAATATGCTCGGCGACACGGCGCGCATCGTATACGTCGTCGATTGAGCAGCAACGTCCCTGCACTGACTCCGGCATGCCGTCATGCCCAGCGAGCCGACGCTGGTTCCAGAGCTGCATGGTCAGGCCGATGATGTTGTGCCCTTCTGCGCGCAGCATGGCCGCGACAGTGGAGGAATCCACACCGCCCGACATGGCTACGGCAATAGTCTTGGTCGATGACATGGTGTTTAATCGTTGGCCTAAAGCCGCGTCTCGCAATTGCCCCGCACAATGGCTCGGGGACGAGAAAATCAACCCCAGCGGCTAAAGCCGAATCCACCTTCATGCAACTTGCGGCACGACTGAAGTCATGCCCTGATACGAAATCCGGAGTTATTTTGTGCAGCCGCTAACTGCTTGCCTCTTGTAAACCGGAGACAGTTCCCGCAGCCGGGCCACCGTCTCGGGCACGAGAGCCAGTGCAAAGTCGACGTCGGAGGCGGTGCTCTGTTTCCCCAAGCTGAAGCGAACACTGGCGCGCGCCCGATCAGGACGCAGACCCATGGCCAGGAGCACGTGCGAAGGCTCGAGCGCACCCGACGAACATGCGGCACCGGTGGAGACGGCCAATCCTTTCAGGTCAAGCGAGATCACCATCGGCTCGCCTTCGATGGAATCAAAATAAACATTCGAAGTGTTGGGAACGCGAGGCGCACCCTCCCCGTTCACGCCGGAATCATCCACCTGGGCAAGAATTCCCTGCTCAAGACGATCCCGCAGCGCGCTCATCTTCTGATCTTCGCCGCGGTCAAAGCCTCGCATGGCAAGTTCGGCGGCCTTGCCCAGACCAACGATCCCGGGCACATTCTCGGTCCCAGGACGCCGCGAACGTTCGTGCCGCCCGCCGTAGAACAGCGGCGTGATGCGCGTTGACCTGCGAACATAGAGCGCGCCCACCCCCTGCGGAGCATGTAACTTGTGGCCGGAAATCGAAAGCGTATCACATCGAATCCTGGCTACATCAATCGGGACCTTACTCGCCGCCTGGACCGCGTCGGTATGAAAAAAGACATCCGCCTCGGCAGCAATCTTTCCAATCTCTTCCACCGGCTGCAGGACTCCGGTTTCGTTATTCGCCATCATGATCGAGATCAACTTCGTATTCGGGCGAAGAGCACGTCGCACATCGTCCGGATCAATCAGGCTGGATCGATCGACAGGAAGATAAGTCACGTCGCAACCCGTCTCCTCCAGATGCTTGCACGCGTGCAGCACTGCGTGGTGCTCGATACTTGAAGTAATGATGTGGTCCCCGGCAGCGGCCAACCCGGCAATCGCCAGGTTGTCGGATTCCGTTCCGCCTGAAGTGAACACCACCTCTGCCGCACGGCAACCGAGCAGAGCGGCGACAGACTCACGCGCGTGCTCGACCGCCGCCCGTGTCTCTTGCCCATGGTGATGAATGGAGGACGCGTTACCAAAGCGCTCGCCAAAATAGGGGCGCATGGCGTCCAACACCTCGGGCAGAACCGGCGTGGTGGCATTGTTGTCGAGGTACACGCGCTGCATGATTTATCTATTCTACCTTTTTCCCGTGGCGTGCCCTGCCGGAATCGTTAGCGGCAAAAGCGAATGGCGCCTCGGAGGGCGCCATTCAAACGGCCAGAACTCTAAATCTGGAAATGATTTACCGCTAATCGCTTTATCGCCGATCGCTTTACCGCTGATCCATGGGCACGTAGTGGTTGGGGTACTCCGGCCCCAGGTACTCCGCCCGTGGGCGAATCAGCCGGTTATCGTCAAGTTGCTCGATCACGTGGGCGGTCCACCCGCTGATGCGAGAGACTGCAAACACAGGGGTAAACAGATCCTCGTCGATGCCCAGCGTGGGGTAGGTGGACGCCGAATAAAAGTCTACGTTGGCATTCAGTTTCTTTTCGGCCTTCACGAATCTCTCGATCTTCTCCGACATTTCATACCACTTCGCCTGTCCACTGGATTTGCCCAAATCGCGCGACATTGCGCGCAGATGCGTAGCTCGTGGATCTTCGGTGTGGTACACACGATGGCCGAAGCCAGGAACCTTCTTCTTCTCCGCCAGCATGTTGCGCACATACTCGACCGGATCCGCTTTCTCGCGGTCAATTGTCTGCAGGATGCGGAAAACAGCTTCGTTTGCGCCGCCATGCAGCGGTCCTTTGAGCGCTCCGATTGCCGATGTAACCGCGGAATGCATGTCGGAAAGCGTCGCCGCCGTCACGCGCGCCGCGAAGGTAGACGCGTTCAATTCGTGGTCGGCGTGCAGAATCAAAGCAATATCCAGCGCCCGCTCGGCGATAGATGACGGCTTAGTGCCATTCAGTTGCAGCAAGAAACTAGCCGAGTGCGAGAGGGCTCGGTCGGGTTCGACCACGTTCTTACCCTTGCGGATCCGATCATAGGCGGCCACGATCATCGCGATCTGCGAAGTCAGCCGAATAGCTTTGTTTATGTTGGCGTCGTGGTCGTTCTTCTTCTGGTCAGGATCGTAGAAGGCTAGCGCCGAAACCGCTGTGCGCAGCACATCCATCGGCAGAGCTTGCTTCGGCACCTTCCGCAAGAACTCAATAATCGCCGGGTCAAGATGCCGCTCTTCCGCCAGTCGCTTCCGTAGATCCTGCAACTCACTCCGATTGGGCAGGCATCCAAACCAAAGGAGGTAGCAGGTCTCTTCAAAATTGGAATGGTCGGCGAGTTCGTGGATGTCGATGCCGCGGTAGGCTAGAACTCCGCGGTCGCCATCGATGTAGCAGATCTTGGAATTCGTGGCAACGACGCCCTCAAGTCCCTTGGGGGCATGAGTTGTGGTCACGCTGGACATAGTCTCTCGCTCAGTTCGTGAAGTGATTTCTGGTTGCCGGACCGCGCGAGGAGTTACGCGGGTGATGCAACCTCTTGTTATACGCCAAAAGGACTGAACTTTCCAACCGGGACCTAGTGACTTTAGGGTGCGTCTGCCCGACTCGAAATGGGCCATTGGAAAGGCTTCTGGTTGAGCCCAGAGAGCAGGCGCGCTTCCGGCTGCGCACGCTCGATGCGCCTTTGCCTGTGGGTTTCGGCGGGGCGTATATTTAAAGATTGCGCCTAGTGTCCAACGCGGGCTCTTAATTGCTTGTGCATCATCTCGTGATGGAGGCTTTCTTTTTTTAATGAAGCGTTATTTATCGGTATTGCTCATCTTCGCCTTCCTGTTTTCCACCATCGCCTCTGCTGATGAGGGCATGTGGCTCTACAACGAGGCTCCCAAAAGCAAGATCAAGGCGAAGTACAGCTTTGAACTTACGCAGCAGTGGCTTGACCACGTGCGCCTTTCTTCGGTGCGGTTCAATAACGGCGGCTCGGGATCGTTTGTTTCCGCTGACGGCCTGACGTTCACGAATCATCACGTCGGTGCGGGTTGCGTACAGCAACTTTCCACCGGGGGTCGCGATTACATCAAGACCGGCTTTTACGCCAAAACCCAGGCCGAAGAAGCCAAGTGCCCGAACCTCGAACTCAACCAACTCGTCGGTATCGAGGACGTCACCGACAAGGTCAACGTCGGGGTGAAGCCAGAGATGTCGGCGGCCGAAGCTGGGCAAGCCCAGCGCGCCAACCTGTCGCAGATCGAAAAGGATTGCTCTACTTCCACCGGGCTGCGCTGCGATGTTGTTACTCTTTACTCGGGCGAGGTGTACAACCTCTACAAGTACAAAAAATACACGGATGTGCGTCTGGTCTTCGCACCGGAATTTGATATTGCCTTCTTTGGTGGCGATCCCGACAACTTCACCTATCCGCGCTACGATCTGGATATCACCTTCTTCCGCGTCTACGAAAACGACAAGCCCGCCCATCTCGACAACTACCTGCAGTGGTCGAGGACCGGCGTAAACGACGGTGACTTGATCTTCGTGTCTGGACACCCCGGCAACACGAGCCGGCTGCTGACCATGGCGCAACTCGAGTTCCTCCGTGACGTGCAGTACCCTGCGAGCTTGCGGCTCTACAAGCGGCGCATTGCCCTGCTGCAGGACTTCAGCAGTCAGTCAGAAGAGAACGCCCGCATTGCGAAGGAAGACATCTTCGGTCTGCAGAATTCGCAGAAAGCGGTTACGGGTTTCCAGTCAGGCTTGGTCGACAAATCCATTATGGATGCCAAGGCCGCGGATGAGGCCAGCCTGCGCGCGGCGTTCAAGGCGAATCCGAAGAACGCAAACGTCGGTGATCCGTGGGAAGAGATCGCGCAAGCCATGAAGCTGCAGCGCGACATCTTTCTACAATTCACCTATCTGGAGCGGCTGCGCGGATTCGCGTCGGGACTGCCGCAGATTGCGCGGGTTCTGGTGCGTGCCGCCGCCGAGAAGCCTAAACCGAACCAGGAGCGTCTGCGCGAGTTTCGAGAATCCGCACTGCCTTCCCTGGAGCAGCAATTATTTTCGACGGCGCCCGTCTATAAGAACTACGACACGGTGCTTCTCGCTGACTCCCTGGCAGAGATGCAGGATGCACTCGGCCGGGATAACCCCGACGTGCAGAAGGCTCTGAACGGTAAGACACCGGCTGATGCGGCAAAGGAGATGATCGCCAATACCAAGCTTGATGACGTTGCCGTCCGCAAGAAACTGTACGAAGGTGGGCAGGCAGCCATCGAGGCTACCACCGATCCGCTGATTGTGGTCATGCGCGCCGTTGACCCGGACGCTCGCGCCGTCCGCAAGCAATTCGATGACAAGATCGATTCAGTCGTGCGCCGGGACGGAACAACCATTGCGAAGGCGCGCTTCGAACAAAGCGGCTTCACACAGCCGCCTGATGCGACCTTTACGCTGCGCTTAAGCTATGGCGCGGTGAAGGGATATCAGGAAAACGGTAAGGCAATTCCCTACTTCACCAACGTAGGCGGTGCCTACCAGCATGCGGCTGAGCACAACAATCAGTCGCCATACAATCTGCCAGAAAGCTGGATGAAGGCGAAATCGAAGCTGGACCTGAAGACTCCGCTCAACTTTGTTTCGACCGCAGACATCATTGGAGGTAATTCGGGATCTCCCACCGTCAATAAGAAGGGCGAAGTCGTGGGCATCATCTTCGACGGCAACATCGAATCGCTGCCCTGGAACTTCGCCTATAGCGACGTGCAGGGACGCGCGGTGTCCGTAGACTCCCGAGGCATTCAGGAAGCGCTCCGCGGGGTTTACGGTGCGACTGCATTGGCTGACGAACTTCTGGGAACCAAAGCGCAGGCAGCCAAGGCTGGAGCAGGCAAGTAAACTTGCCGCAACTTGGGGTTGTGAATATTGGGTGCGCCCTAAGGCGTGCCGCTCTTTCTTTCGCTATGAAGCCAAAATAGTTGGACTCAGGCGGGCCAAATGCTAAGTGCCGTCTTGCTCAGAATCTTCTGCTGTACTTGAAGGCTAAGAGGCAGCGCGCGAAATTCTTCGAGATTCCTCTTCATATCGGGCACGCCCGGGCCCGGCCAATCCGTTCCGAAAAGAGTTTTGTGGGCGATCTCTTCGAGTCGTGGGAAATACTTCAGTAGAGCCTTCGGCGGAATGCCGCTGATGTCGAGATAGACGTTGGGATGGCGGCGGATGAGAAAGAATGCGGTTTGCATCCACAACGGGCGGCCGCCATGAGCCAGCAAGATCTTCAGCTTGGGGAAATCCACAGCGACATCGTCAACGTAGATCGGGTCGCCGTACTTGTTTCGAGCCCCGGGGAAAATAGAGGTGCCGGTGTGGAACATCACTGGAACACCGTTGGCCTCGGCAGCCCGGTAGATGATCTCAAGCTCCTTCACGCCGCTTAGGTAGTCGTTCGGAAAAAGCAATTGGTGCGGGGGATGAATCTTGATCATTCGTATGCCGAGCCGCAGAATCTGCTCAGTGTCAGCCAGAACGTTGGTCGTGTGCCGCGGATGCAGGCTGCCGCAGGAGAGCAGGCGCTTGGGATCACCCTTTACATAGTCGGCGATGAACTGGTTCACGCCGCTGGTGAAGCCAATCACTTCGGGTGCAACGTAGTTGATGAGGGCCGCGCGGTCGATGCCACAGGCGTCGAGGTGCTTCAGAAATGCCTTGGGCGAACGGCAGAATTCGGCAATCTCCTCGAAGTTAGGGCGGTTTTTTTTCATCAGTTCCAGGGCGTGCGGTTTGAACATCTCGATCGGCTGGATGTGGATGTGGCAGTCGGTGATCATCAGGGGCTACTTCGAGCTAGCGCAGGAAGAATACCAGACGGATTAGTTGGCCGCCGCCAACACCGCGCGCTTAGTGAATACGCGAATCATCTCCCGCCGATATTCCGGGGTGAGTGCCGATGTGGTGAGCGGCTTCGCCGTCTTAGCTGCCAGATCGCCCACGGCTTCAGCCAAGGCATCATCCATGGCTTTGCCCGCCAGGATGGCGGTTGCGCCTTTCAACAGCATAGGCGCGGGATTCACGGCAGTAATCGCGACACGAGCATCAGCCACGTGTCCGTTGGTTCGCCTGATTGCGACGGCAACGCCGGCGAGAGGGTAGTCGATCGATCCGCGCACCCGCAACTTGCGGTAGACGCCGCTATAGTTCGCCGATCCTGCGGGTAGGAAGACACGCGTGACCAGTTCGTTCGGCTGCAGCTTGCGGTAGTTATCGCCAATACCGGTATAGAACTCATGCAAAGGAATGCGACGCACGACCGTGGCGCTAGCGATTTCGATTTCAGCGTCCAGGCACAACAGCGCCGGAGGTGTGTCGCCAGAAAACGCGGCCCAGCATTTTGTCCCACCGGGCGCAACGTGGCACAAGTCGCCATCTTTCTTAATGCAGAAGCCGCAACCTTTGCGCCAAGTCAGCGACTGGTTGTACCAGAGGCATCGCGTATCCAGGCAGATATTGCCGCCGATCGTGCCCATGTTGCGCAGCACCGGCGAGGCGACTGTGGCAGCGGCCTCGGTCAACACGGGATAGTGTTGCCGTAGAAAATCAGACTTTTCGATCACCCTGAGCGCGGTGAGTGCGCCGATTTCGACTCCGCCATCGAAGTGAGGCTTGATTCCTCGCAACGCGCCGATGCCGCGCAGGTCGAGAATGTACTCCGGTTCAAAAAGCTTCTGTCGCATCGAGGGAATCACATCAGTGCCCCCAGCGATAATGCGGATGGGAACGTGCCCGGACGGCGCGGGCGAGTCACCCGCGCCCACACGAGCGGTATACGTGGCCAGGAACTCAACTGCTTCTGGTATGCCCCTGGGACGCAGCAGCTTGAATTGTGGAAGGCTCAATCCGCACCTCCTGCCGATGCTGGTGCCTCATGGCGGGCGGGGTCGAGCACGTGCCGCTCCGGCCCTTTGCCTTTGAAGCAAAGCGCGCCGCCATGCTCACGGAAGCGCTCAGGCGCGGTCGGGTCTACTCCCTCAGTCAGGTTCAATGCTTTGGCATTCCTTCTTGCGCGCAGCGCCGCCAGCACGCGCTCTGGAGTGAAGGGACACTCGTGCAGCCGCACGCCAACCGCATCGTAAATGGCATTTGCAATCGCAGGAATCGTGGCGGCCAGCGATCCTTCGCTACACTCCTTGGCGCCAAACGGTCCTTCCGGATCGACACTCTCCACGATGATGGCTTCGACTGCCGGTGACTCGATCGATGACGGGCTGCGGTATTCAAGCAGTCCCGGATTCATCAGCATGCCATCTTTCCACACCATCTCTTCCGTAAGCGCCTGTCCCATGCCCATCCACACCGAGCCAATGATTTGGCCTTCCACCGACACGGGATTCAACGCACGGCCGCAATCATGCGCGGCCCATACTTTGTGTACAGTCACTTCGCCGGTTTCCTCGTCCACGCTGACTTCCGCGACCTGCGCGGAATACGAATAGGCCGGCGACGGCCCCACGCCCGCGCCCTTGTGCTTGCCGCCGCGTGCTTCTGGCGGAGGTGCATAGGAACCAGTACCGGTGAGCGCACCATGGAAATCAATTGCGGCGACGACAGCTTCTTCGAATGTCATCCATTCCTTCGCACCTTCTTCTTTGCGCTTCTGCTGTAGCGAGCCACGCAGAATCTGGCCCTCCACGCGCCCGCTGACCGACACTTCAGCTTGTGTAGAGCGGGCGCCCTCGCCCGCTGAATTTGACAGCTCGGCGGCCCTTGCAGGATTCCTCTTGAGAACCCGATCATTCCAAAAGATCAAATCCTCCGGCCCGCAACCCATCTTCTTAGCAGCGGCTGCGGCGATCTGCTTCTTCACTTCGTTCGCCGCTCGCAACGTCGCATTGCCGGCCATAAAGGTCACACGACTGGAGTAAGAGCCGATGTCAATCGGTGTGAGGTCGGTGTCGGCGGCAATCACTCGCACGCGGGACAGCGAGCACCCTAGGACTTCGGCAGCGATCTGCGCGGTCATCGTGTCCGATCCCTGCCCGATTTCGGAGGCGCCCGTATATACGACGACGCCACCGTCACGGTCGATCTTGATGTTAACGGTGGAGTGCGGCATGTCGGAACGAATAATGGAATTTGCCGCCCCGCTCACATAGTGGCTGCACGCAATGCCGAGCCCGCGTCCCTTGGGTAGCTTGCCCTTGCGCTGCTTCCAACCGGAACGCTCAACCGTCTTCTCAATACACTCCGGCAGGCCATAACTCTGAACCCGCAAGCCATTGACCGTGATGCAGGGGGGCTTCAGCAGATTACGCTGACGAATCTCCGCTGGGTCCATCCCGATCTTCGAAGCAAGTTCGTCCAGTTGCGACTCGAAGGCGAAGCGCACGTTGACGGTCCCATGGCCGCGCATGGCGCCACAGGCGGGCTTGTTGGTGAGGACGCGATATCCGTCATATTGAATGTTTGGGATGTCGTAGAGTGCTCCCAGCAGCGCGCCTGAGTAGAGAATCGTAACCACGCCGTAAGAACAGTACGCACCGCCATCCTGCACCACGCGGGCTTTGACCGAGGTGATGCGTCCATCATTCTTCACGCCGGTCTTGAGATCAATAATGGTTCGCGGGCGTCCGCGATGCGCCCAGAAAACCTCCTCGCGCGTGTACGTGATCTTCACCGGAGCCTGCGCTTTGCGCGCGGCCACCGCCGCAATGATTTCCAGCGGGATCACCTCGCTCTTGCCGCCGAATCCGCCGCCCACCAGAGGTTTGATCACCCGGATCTGCGACATTGGCATCTCCAACACCAGCGACAGCTTGTGCTGCAGGTAGTACGGTACTTGCGTGGATGACCACACGGTCAGGCGTCCCCTCTTGCCGGTATGCGGATCAAGTTCGAAGGACGCCAGCGTCGAGTGCGGTTCCATGGCCGCGTGTGTTACCTCGTTCGCGATGAAGCGCCCATCAGCCACATGGTCGGCGTCGGCGAAACCTTTGTCCGGATCGCCGAAGACGTGGTGATAGTCCTTCTCAAGATTGCCCGGCTTGTTGTCGTGGATGAGGGCGCTCTCCGCCTTCATCGACTCTTCGGGATCAAAGTAGGCGGGCAGAACTTCGTAGTCCACGTCAATGAGTTCCAGCGCCTTCTCGGCGATCGCCTCTGAGACGGCGACAACACACGCAACGTTGTCGCCCACATATCGAACCTTATCGAGCGCCAGCGCATGCTCGTCGTGTCCCACGGGAAGAATGCCGTAAGGATTGGGCGCGTCATTTCCGACGGCAACCGCCGCCACGCCGTCGAGTGCCTCGGCGCGGCTAGTGTCGATTCGTCGGATGCGCGCATGCGGATAGGGCGAATGCAGAATCTTGCCAACCAACATGCCGGGCAGGCTAATGTCATCGGTATATTTGCCCGCCCCAGTGGTCTTGCCCGCCGCGTCGATCATGGCGGTGGGCTTGCCGATGATTGAGAAATCAGTATTCATCCCGTTCGTACTCCGTCTGAACCTCAAACAGCCCTGTCATCCGAGCGGAGTTTGATCCGTTCGTTCCGCGGACGGATCAATGGACTCGAGGGACCTGCTGTCTAGCTGAAGGGCAACATCATCTGGTCGCCGCCATCCCTTTGCGCTCCGCCTCGATCGCCGACCGGATCGCCTCATACATCTGGCTGTATCCGGTACAGCGGCACAAATTGCTGCTCAACGCAGCTCGAACCTCAGCCTCAGAGGGATCAGGATTCTCCGCCAGCAGCGACTTCACGGTCATGATGAATCCCGGCGTGCAGTATCCACACTGCGCGCCGCCCCAATCGCCGTAAGCTTTCTGGATTGCCGCCAGACTGCCGTGCTCGCTCACGCCCTCGATGGTCGTGATCTCCTGTCCTTCACAGCTTGCAGTCAGCAGCGTACAAGACATCATGGCGACGCCATCCACCAGCACGGTGCACGCGCCGCAGGACGAGTCATCGCAGGCGCGCTTGGAACCCGTGAGCCCCATATCCTGGCGCAACACATCCAGCAAGAGCGCACTCGGCTCGATGGCGAACTCGTGCGTGCGGCCGTTGACTCGGAGTTCGATGAGTTCTTTTTTCACGTTTTGACTCAGCTTCTAGGGCCTGGCTACTAGCTCCTAGCTCCTGGCAAATCAACGCGCACGCAAGCTCGGCGTAGCAGCTAGGAGCTAGAAGCGTTTCAATACGTGGGCACCTTCCCATCCACACTTCGTGACCAGGCATCAATGCCGCCTCGCATGGACTGCGCCTTCTCGAATCCCTGTTGCCGCAGCCATGCCGTCACATTCATCGAACGCACACCGTGGTGGCATACGACCACGATGTGATTCTCCGGGTCGAGTTCCTGATGCGCCCGCGAAGGCACATCACCCATGGGAATCAGCTTCGCCCCCGGCATGGATGCGGTTTCAAACTCCCAGGGCTCGCGGACATCGAGCAGAGTGAACTGCTCGCCCTCGTCGAGCTTGGACTTCACTTCTTCGGGAGTGATCTCGTAATCCATGTCAGCCAGGTGCTAGCTTCCTGTCCACTTTGGCTCGCGCTTCTCTATGAACGCGCGGATGCCTTCATGGGCGTCCTGTGTCTTCATCAACTCTTCCAGGTAAACCTTTTCGACTCGCGCCAGCCCCTTGTCGAAGTGCATCGCGTCCCAGGTGTAGATGGCTCTCTTTGTCACGGCCAGTGCGGCTGGACTCAGTTTCGACAATTCCTGCACCGGCTCATCGAGCGAGGCCCTGAACTCATGATCAGGCACGGACCGAGTTGCCAAGCCAATCTGGGCCGCCTCTTTCCCGCTGATCGTTCGTCCCGTCAGAATCAGTTCGGCGGCCTTCTTCTGCCCGACGAGCGCAGCCAGCGCGGTACACGCCACGGGCGGATAACAGCCGAGCTTGATTTCCGGAAATCCAAACTGGGCGGAGTCGGTGGTGAAGACGAGATCGCAGATCATGGCGATCTCCGCACCACCGCCCAGACAATGCCCGTGAACTGCGGCGATTGTGACTTTTCTGCTGGCGACCAGAGCGCGGATTACTGCATGGAACTTGTGCAGCATCTCTTCGACTTTGTCGGGAGTATGAGCGCCCACGTCGACCCCGGCGGAAAAACCTTTACCTTCGCCGCTCAGTATCACCACGGAAATATCCGCGCGCGCTTCGATCTCATTCAGCGTCTGCGCCAGCGCTTCCATCATGGGAATGTCGATGACATTCAATGGTGAATGATGCAGGACAATGCGAGCCACCGGAGGCGCGATGCCCACGGCGAGTCGGCTGAGGAATAATTCCACAGAAGTGCTGGTCATGATTTTCTCCGCGTCTCTGTGCCTCTGTGGCGAGAAGAAGTCGACTTACAAATTGATCGCCGACTTCCTGACTTCTCCAATCGATGCCAGAGGATCGCGAGCCCCGACCTTTTCGGCGATCCATTTCTTTTCTGTGTCGATGATGTCGAGCAGTAACTTCCTGTCCTCTGCGGACGGCATATATTCCTTCAAGTGTTGCTCATATGCGCGATGCTCGAGCGGCTCTCCGGTCTGAGCGTGAAACTTTTGTCCCGCCCAGCGGCCGATGGCGCGATTGAACTTGATATCCGGCGCATAGAGCTTGGGCTCGCCCGGCTTCAGCGAATTATTGAATCGCTCGATCAGACCCGCCACCTCGTCACGGTAGAGATTGCGGTTGTAGTCGTTCAAATCATCGAGGTCTGGCGGCTTCTCGTTCTTGGGCTCGTCGTAGCGTCCTTTGACGCCCCAGACATAGGCCCAGTGTGCTGATGAAGAATGGTCGGTGCCGAAGAGATCGTAAGAGCTCGAAATCCACTTGTTGAGATATTTCTGAATCAGCCATGCGGGAATCACGCCCGCCTCCACGATGCGGCGCAGGCCGTCGTTGCCCGTGCCCATATGAAATGCTTCCTCGCGCAACATGTACGACATGGACCGTCCCAGCGGGGCGAAGGCGGAGTACTTCAGCATCTGCAGCTGGAATTTTCCGTCGCGATCGACAAAGTCGGTGTAGGTGAAGAAATCCATCCAATTGTCGACATCGACATTGAACGCGCCCAGCAGACGCTTGTTTTCAAACGAGCGGCGCTCAAGCATTTTCTGCGCCTCAACTTTGCCCGAGTATCCGAAGTGGTCCACCAGGAGCGCGCACATCTGCCAACCGTGACGCATCTCCTCGATCATCACGCGAAGGATGGCGCGGCGGTCCCAGTCGGTGGGCGCGTTTTCAAGCAGGTTTCGCTGCTGCTCGACGCTGGCAAATTCGGTGTCACCCTGGTAGACGATCATGTTCATGAGCGCGTCGCGCATCTGCTGCGTGGGGATCTGGCGTAAGTTTTCCCACTTGCGCTTGCCCTTGTAGGAGCCAAACTCGATTTCTTCCGTGTCGATCGCCCCGTAAAGCGTGTCGAAATGAAATGTGTCAATTTCGCTGGTATTGACGCCAATATCTTTGCGCCAGTCGTTGAACAACCCAATCCAGTCGCTGAACGTGCCGATCTTTGCTACTTTTCCCGGCATAACGTAATTCCTCGCGTTACCAGTGCTTTGCTGGAACCAGCAACCAGCATTCAGCCCTCAGGCAACCGTAGATGTACCTGACAGAACCTGACGGACTAAATGCTGATTGCTGAATGCTTCTACCCCATATTCAGCCAGACCGTCTTTGTCTCCGTGTAATGTTCCAGGGCTTTGGACCCCAGTTCCCTGCCAAAACCGCTGCTCTTGTAACCGCCAAACGGCAGCGAGGCGTCCATCAGACCATAGGTGTTGATCCATACCGTGCCGGCCTTTAGTCGCCGCGACACGCTGTGAGCTTTCTTTACGTCCCGCGTCCAGACCGCCGCAGCCAGCCCGTAAGGATTGCTGTTAGCCTGCTCGATGACTTCGTCCACGTCGTCAAAGGTGAGCACCGCGAGCACGGGACCAAAGATCTCTTCACGGGCAATGGTCATGTCGTTCTTCACATCGCCGAAGATCGTAGGTTCGATGAAAAATCCTTTACCGCCGTCGACCGTGACCCTGGCGCCGCCAGCCACCAGCTTTGCGCCGTCCTTCTTGCCGGCTTCGATATAGCCCAAAACCTTCTGCATCTGTTCCTGGCCGACGATCGCCCCCATACGCGTCTTGGGATCGAGAGGATCGGCAGGACGCATCTTGGCCGCCCGAGCTACCAACTTCTCGGTGAACTCGTCTTTCAACTTGTTCTCGAGAAACAGCCGCGAACCCGCATTGCAGACTTCGCCTTTGCCATAGAAGATTCCGCTAATCGCGCCTTTGACGGCATTGTCGATGTCAGAGTCGGCGAAGACAATGTTGGGCGACTTGCCCCCAAGTTCCAGCGTGATGCGCTTCACAGTATCGGCCGCGCTGCGCATGATCTCCTGGCCAACCGCAGTCGAACCGGTGAAAGCAATCTTGTCGATGCCCGGATGCTTCACCATCATTCGTCCGACTTCTCCAGGTCCGGTGACGATATTGATTACGCCGGCGGGCACGCCTGCTTCGACCGCCAGCTTTCCAAAGCGCAAGGTAGTCAACGAGGTTTGGCTCGCCGGCTTCCACACCACCGTGTTTCCGCAGGCCAGCGCTGGACCCAGCTTCCACGAAGCCAGCAGCAAGGGAAAATTCCAGGGGACGATCATCCCGACCACCCCCACGGGCTCGCGCAGCGTATAGGTGAACGCGCTCTCGGAAGTGTTGACGGTTTCGCCGTGAATCTTCGTTGCCCAGCCTGCGTAATAGCGCAGGACATCGATCACCATCGGCATGTCGACGTAGCGTGACTCAAAGATCGGCTTACCGTTGTCGAGGGTTTCGAGCTCGGCGAACTCGTCAATGTTCTTCTCAAGCAAGTCAGCAAGCTTCCAGATCATCCTCCCGCGCTCGCTGGCGGAGAGTTTGCGCCACACCCCATTGCGGTCTTCGAAGGCGCGGCGGGCGGCTGTTACGGCACGATCCACATCTTCGTCGGAAGCCGTCGCGATCTTCGTCAATACCTCGCCCGTCGCCGGATTGATAGTGTCGAACTTCTTCGCGCCGTCGATCCACTGGCCGTCGATCAGCAGCCGTCCGGGGCAGAGCTCCGTTTTTGTTGCTGCAAGCATCTATAGATTCCTTAATACGGCTTACTCTTAGCTCCCAAGTTGCGGTTTGCTGCCGAGCTTCGCTCGGCTTGGACGGGCGGGAGCGCCCGTCCCCACACGAACTGCTACTTCGCTTTGAAAACTGCCGGCCGCTTCTCTACGTACGCGGTCAGGCCTTCCTTCGCATCTTCGCTCTGAAACAGCAACTGCTGATTCTCGCGCTCCACCGCCAGCGCCGACTCCATGGGAATCTCCCAGCCGGTCTGCACCGCGCGCTTGATCCGTCCAACGGCCTTGGCGGCCTTGTTTGGCGGGCAGAACTGTTTGGCATACTCCATCATGTTCTCCATGAAGCCGTCGCGCTCGTAGATGTCGTTGATGATGCCCAGTTCCTGCGCCTCTTCGAACGAGAAGGTGTTGCCCGTAACCATCAGCTCGATCGCCTTGCTCTTCCCTACCAGCCGCGAGAGCCGCTGCGTGCCGCCCGTCCCCGGAAGAACGCCAAGATTCACCTCCGGTAGACCAATCTTTCCCGCGTCTTTTCTGGCGATGCGTATGTCGGCCGCCATAGCAATCTCCAGCCCTCCGCCCACGCAGTGCCCGTTGATCGCCGCAACCACCAGCTTGGGCGTGTGCTCCAACCGCAGCAGCATTTCGTTGGCGTGCAGGCAGAAGTAATATTTGAAGGTCGGATCGACGCTCGAAAGCATTTTGATGTTTGCACCAGCCGAGAAGAATTTATCGCCGGCGCCCGTCAGCAGGATTACGTATACATCGTTTTCCATGCGTGCCTTGAGGATCGCGTCGTCGAGTTGCCGGTTCATCTCGTAGGTGTAAGTGTTGGCCGGCGGATCGCACATCTCGATCACTGCCACGCCACCATCTTTGCGGTAATTGACAAGCTGCTTCGTGGTTTCGTTGGGGGCCTGCTGCATTGTCGTCGCCATGTCTAAGACTCCTTAATGTTTTCGCGCTCTGGTCCTAATCTATGTCGAACCTTTTATTGTTTCGACTCTCTGCGTCCCTTCCCGCCCACCGTGACTCCCCGCAAGAAAATGTCGCCCATCTCACGGGCCACATGCTCCGCGTCGGCATCGACCCGCGGGTTGTGCCAGGTGTAAATCCAATTCATCATGCCGAAGAGGCTGAGCACGGCGATGCGTGTGGAAAACTCCAGCCCACGCTCCCGCTTCAACTCGTCCAGCAATCCCACGCAAATGCGGTAGTACTCGCGCTTGATGGCCGCAACCTCGGATGCGAATCCGTTCTTCAGGACCTCGGCTTCGTGAGAGAGCACCTTCATGGCTTGCGGGTTGGCCAGAAAATACTCCAGGTGGTTGAGGATGAAGATGCGGACTTGCTCTTCGGGATCGTTCACGCCGTCAAGCCGCTTTTTCAAACGCTGCACGATCGTACTGAAAGTGTGCTTCTGGATAAGAAAGAGAAGCCGTTCCTTGGATTCGAAGTAGTAGTACAGCCCGGCCAGCGACATGCCGCTTGCGCGCGAGAGATCGCGCATAGAGGCACCCTCGTATCCTTTCTTGCAGAAGACATCGGTAGCGTGAACGAGGATTTCTGCCAGTCGCCGGTCAAAGCGCGAGACAGGTGGGGTCACGGCGCGGTGCCGCGCTGGCGAGATGCGTGCTGCTGTAGAAGGACTGCCCATAAGCGTGCTGGCGCAGGCTATTCGAACGTTCGTTCGAACGTAGTATACGGCAACCGCTTTCCGGATTCCAGTCGGCGCTCTAATTAGTTCGGGCTAGTTCCTGATATCCGCCATCAGACGCTCAACGTCCGCCTTTGCGTCGGCCGTCAGCGGCAACAAGGGCAGGCGCCCTGGCCCGCCATAGTAGCCGTTAAAGTCCATGGCGTGCTTGAGGCCCGAAATCCCCAGTTCGCTTCCCACGCGCTGGGCCGCCATGCTGATGCGATCCTGCTTCAGCCGCGCAAGGTCGGCGTCGCCTTCTTTCCACGCCGCATAGATCTCGTAGCACGCCGTCGGAGCCGGGCAGGCAAAGGCCAGAATGGCCCCTACCGCACCTGCATCGAGCGAAGGATGCAACTTCTGCGCCGCGCCGATCAGCACCTGAAAGCCGACTTCTTTCTGCCGTGTCTTCAGATTGCCGATCACCGCAACTGCCGCCGACGATGGCTTACCCGAAGACGAATCCGGGTGCCCTATGTCTCGCGCTTTTGCGAGACGTGGAAAAGTTTCCTCGTTCCCAGCCATTGCCCCTACCTGAAGAAGCTCTCCGCCTGCGCCATTGGCGCCCGATGAACCTGGCACCGCGGCCGCGAGCATGCGGGGCGTAACCGCTTCAAACGTCTCCGTGACCGTGGCGCTACGCTTGATGTGGCGCGTGCCTTCCACCATCCTGCGAACCTTTTCCACGTCGCCGCTCGATTCCTTGATGCCGATGATGTTCGCGTGTTCCGCCAGCTCGGTGACCACCTCGGCGGGAATGTCGTATGCGGTAAATGGCGGCACGTTGTAGATCATGACCGGCAGTGGCGAGCGGTCCGCCACCATGCGGTAAAACGCCAGCAGGTTGGCCGGTTGCATCTGCCTTCTGTAGAAGTGCGGTGTGCGCACCAGGGCGACGTCATAGCCGAGTTCCGCCGCGTACTCGGTAAGACGCAGGGTCTCGATGGCCGATTCGATCCCAGTGCCCGCAATCAGTACTTTGTTCGGCGCGGCCGCCTCGCGCGCGGACTTCAGCACATCGCGGCGCTCCTGATCGGAAAGCATGATGGCTTCGCCAGTCGAGCCAAGCACTACAATTCCAGCGACCGGCGTGCGCGAGTAGCGCTCCACGTTGTGTTCGATCTTTTTGAAGTACACGTTGCCGTCGGGATAGAACGGCGTGGTGATGGGAGGAAAAATGCCGTGTAGAAGCATAGCGAACCTAGCCTATCAGTTCTTAGGCGGGCTTAGCTGCGGGATCGCTTCTCGCTTGTTACGGCGGTAGACGCGAAAGTCTTCGTCAACTGTGATGACCGCGTACCGTGGATATAGCTCGCTCATCCGGACCAGGCAGAGATCGGCAAGGTCAGGGCGTCGGTCGGCGTAGCGCCTTGCCAGGTCGTGAAGATGTTCCAGTTGGTCAGTCAAATCGAACGCCAGGCAAAGCATTCCACTCTGCAACATCTCAAGCGGCAATTCGCTGGAGCGCACGTGAAAGGCGGTTTCAGACAAAACCGACTCGCAGGTCAGAGCAGGCCATCGGATTTCTTCCGCAACTTCCACCGCCCAAGTGTGGTGTTGATCGTGGGCCTCAAGCAGAGCCACCAGAAAGCCGGTGTCCGCAATGGCATTCATTTGCGCGAATATCCCTTGCGTGAAGAAAGATCCGGTGGACCGTCTTTAAGAACGCCGGCGTACTTTCTCCAAGCCTGATTCACGTCAGATCCAAGTGTTGTTTCCAGGGACTGACGGACCACGCGGCCCACGGGAAGGCCCGTGCGGCGAGACTTCTCCCGCAGCCGTTCCAACAACTCCTCCGGCAGGCGGATCGTGAGTGTATTACTCATTGATGATAATTGTAACACAATAGGTGCGCGCTAGAAAAACTGCTGGCAACGCCTGTTACCTGCAGATGTTATTCACTTCACGCCCTGCTGACATTCCGCTCCGCGTGCAAATGCTGTAGCGCTCTTACATTCACTTCCCCGCGCTGCAACGCTTCAATCCCTTCCGCGGCGGCCCGTGCTGCCGAGAGCGTCGTAATTGTAGGAATTCGTGCAGTAACGGCTGCCCGGCGAATCGCCTTTTCATCGAACCAGGGCTCCATGCCGCTTGGAGTATTCACGATTAACTGGATGCGCTGACCCTTGATGAAATCCACGACGTTGGGGCGACCCTCTTTTACCTTGTAGACACGCTCGACTTTCATGCTTGCGGCCTCGATGGCGTCGGCCGTTCCTGAAGTAGCGACCAGCTTGAAGCCCATGTCTACGAACTTGCGGGCTACCGCTACGACGTGCCGCTTGTCATTATCGGTTACGCTGATGAACACGGTTCCCTGGGTTGGCAACTTCTGTCCCGCAGCCAGCTGCGCCTTGGCGAAGGCTTCGCCGAAGTTGTCGGCGACGCCCATCACCTCGCCGGTCGATTTCATTTCTGGCCCCAGCACCGTGTCCACACCGGGAAACTTGTTCCACGGGAAAACCGGCGACTTCACGTAGTAGTGGTTTCCGGTATCGAGATCGGCGCGGCGTTCAACGTATTCCGGCAAAAACTCGCGCAGCTTGCGTCCAGTCATGAGCCGCGCCGCGATCTTCGCCAGGGGAACGCCTGTCGCCTTCGAAACAAACGGAACCGTACGCGAAGCTCGCGGGTTAACTTCGAGGACGTAAACCTTCCCTCCCTCAGCGCCGTTGGCCGACATCTTGCCATTCCCCCGCGGGATGGCGAACTGAATGTTCATCAGCCCGACCACCTTCAGTGCTCGCGCCAACTTGAACGTGTAGTCGCGCATGCGATCGAGAAGCGGCCCAGGAATATCTACCGCAGGGAGGACGCACGACGAATCCCCGGAGTGGATACCGGCCTCCTCAATGTGCTGCATGATGCCGCCGACCACCACGTCTTCGCCGTCGGAAAGCGCATCCACATCGACTTCGATCGCGTCTTCCAGAAAGTGATCGATCAGCACCGGCCGGTCATGCGAGTACTCGACCGCCTCTTTCATGTAGCGGATGATGGATTCATCGTCGTATGCAATCACCATCGCGCGCCCGCCCAGCACATAGGAAGGCCGCACCAGCACGGGATATCCAATGCGATTCGCTCCCGCGATGGCTTCGTCGATCGAGGTCGCCATGACGCCTGGCGCCTGCGGAATGTTAAGCTCCTCGAGCAGCTTGTTGAAATGCTTGCGGTCTTCGGCAAGGTCGATCGATTCCGGCGACGTGCCGATGATGTTCACGCCCGCAGCTTTTAAGGGTAGCGCCAGGTTCAGCGGTGTCTGCCCACCGAACTGCACAATCACCCCGACGGGAGCGCCTTTTGACGTCTCGTGCTGGTAGATGGCCCAGACATCCTCAAAAGTCAGGGGCTCGAAGTAGAGCCGATCACTGGTGTCGTAGTCGGTCGAGACGGTCTCGGGATTGCAGTTAATCATGATCGTCTCGTAGCCATCTTCATGCAGCGCAAACGATGCATGGCAGCAGCAGTAGTCGAACTCAATTCCCTGCCCGATGCGATTGGGCCCGCTGCCCAGAATAATGACTTTTTTCTTTTCGGTCGGCGCCGCCTCGTCTTCGTCCTCGTAGGTCGAATACAGATATGGCGTGAAGCTCTCGAACTCCGCGGCGCAAGTATCCACGCGTTTGTAGACTGGCATCACGCCATGCTTTTTGCGCAGATGTCGGATTTTCTCCTGACCTTCAAGACGCCAAACCGCGGCCAATCGCCCGTCCGAGAATCCCATGCGTTTGGACTCGCGCAACACTTCGGTGGGAATCGACTCGATCGGGTGCTTTTCCAATTCCAGTTGCTGATCGTTGATCTCTTTAAGCTGGTATAGGAACCACGGATCCATCGAGGTCATCTTGGCGACCTGCTTGACCGTGTGTCCCTGCCGCAGCGCGTACTGCACATACGCCAATCGCTCGGGATGCGGCGTCACCAGACGCTGCGTGAGAATCTTGGGCTCGATCTTTGCGCCACCGACGCGCTTGCCGGTATCGAGCGAGCGGATACCTTTCATCAGCGCTTCCTTGAAGGTACGGCCGATGGCCATTACTTCGCCGACCGACTTCATCTGCGGACCCAGGTTCTCATCCGCCCCCGGGAATTTTTCAAATTGCCACTTCGGAATCTTTACCACCACGTAATCAAGCGTCGGCTCAAAACATGCTGGCGTCTTGCGCGTGATGTCGTTGGGAATTTCGTCGAGCGTATAACCCACTGCAAGTTTGGCGGCAATCTTCGCGATCGGAAAGCCGGTGGCCTTCGAGGCCAATGCCGAGGAGCGCGACACCCGCGGGTTCATCTCGATCACCACCATGCGGCCGGTCTCAGGATTCACGCCGAATTGAATATTCGACCCGCCGGTATCGACGCCGATCTCGCGGATTACCGCAATCGACGCATCGCGCATCGCCTGATACTCGCGGTCAGTAAGAGTCTGGGCAGGCGCCACGGTGATCGAGTCGCCAGTGTGCACGCCCATGGGATCGAAGTTCTCGATGGAGCAGATGATGACGACGTTGTCGGCGAGGTCGCGCATCACCTCAAGCTCGAACTCTTTCCAGCCGAGTATCGATTCTTCGATCAGCACTTCATGAATCGGG
>Ga0137390_10000416_pt1 | contig 28386 bp, 26 predicted proteins | sample 15con2h24AmetaG_FD_104937 | JGI IMG/M metagenome (GOLD analysis project Ga0137390, IMG submission 104937) | Vadose zone soil microbial communities from Angelo Coast Range Reserve, California, USA - 15con2h2.4A metaG | ecosystem: Environmental > Terrestrial > Soil > Vadose zone > Saprolite... | reverse complement strand
TGAACAGTGCGCCGCCCAAGTTATCGAAATCTCTCGTGCTCCGCCTCTTCGCCGAGCCGTCCAATCAAGTGCGGGCTAGGCTTGAAAGCACGGTTCAAAACACGCTCGTCAGCCTCGGCTACCCGGCGGCTCCGGCCCTAGTCGTAAGCCGCGACGCGGACGAAGTCGTCTTTATGGTCATGGAGTTGCTGCCGGGCAAGATGTGCGTGGAAGGTTTCGGCGAGGCCGGACTCCGCGGAGTCTCGTTCCAGCCTGTACGGCTCCTCCCGCAGCTACTGCGGCTTTTTGCTTTGCCGGGTATGCTCGCCCAAACTCAATTGAGGCTGCATGCGTTGCCGACCGCACCGCTTCGGGGGGCATTGGAAGCGCAGGCCATCACGGCGGATACGCTCAGCATCGCGGGTCGTCTACAGTCTCTAGAGCGCACGCTCTCAGGCACCGAGCTTTCATCGCTGCAACCGCTTCTGGGCTGGCTCCTAAGCCATCGCCGTCCCGAATCCGAGACATTAGTGATTTGCCACGGAGATCTGCATCCGTTCAACGTGCTGGTAGCCAACCGCAGGGTGACAGGTGTCATTGACTGGTCGCAGACGACGATCGCGGAGCGCGCTTTCGACGTGGGAATAACGAAACTCGCGATTGCCACCATCCCGCTCAATATCGCCGCGCCGCTGAGGAGGGCCGCAAACGGCATCCTTTACGCATTCGCGCGGCGGTACTGTGAGGAATATCGCAGCCGGCACGCGCTGGAAACGGCCGCGATTGAATACTCAGAGGTTCTCAGATGCGCGGAGAGACTCGCGTTCCTGGGCGGACATCTAATCAAGGGTGTGCCGATCAGTCGGCAAGGACCTGCTGGCGCGTGGGACTCGACCGCGGGGGTCGCGCGGATGATCTCGCATGTGCGCCGACTTACCAGAGGACAGGTCGAAATTTCCCCGCGACAATGAAAGGCGGCGGCTGAGGACGGATGACTATTAAGCCTGCTCGACGGGCAACCGCTTCGCGCGTCCCGAGATGGTGAGAAATCCGTCCGCGTCGATGCTCGCCAGGTCGCCGGTGTTATACCATCCGTCGATCATCACGCGGCATGTCAACTCCGATCCGTTGGCATACCCCTGCATCACGTTGGGGCCGCGAATGAGCAGAATTCCCTCGCGGCCGGTGGGTAGCTGTTCGAGGTTGGCCGGATCGACGACTTTAACCGAAATTCCAGGCATCGGCTGGCCGGCGGTGCCGCGCCGCATGCCAACCTGGCGATGTTCGCCTTTTACGTAGTCCGGGACGTTAAGCGAGATGATGGGCGCGCATTCGGGACATCCGTAGCCTTCCAATGGTTCGACAGAGAACGTGTCCTCGAACTGCTGCCGCAACTCGTCTGCAAGCGGCGCCCCGCCGACCGCCACCTTCCTGAGGGCGAAAAGATCGCCGGCCGAACATTCATTCACTATCGTTCGCAACATTTCCGGAGTCGCCGGGATCAGGCTGACGCAATTTTCGCGGCATACCCTCCCGAGTTCATGAGCGTTCGCGAGGCCATCGCCGTACACGACGCGGGCGCCGGTCAGCGCGGGAAGCAGGAAGGTGCTGGTGAAGCCGATCGAATTTGAAAACGACAGCATCCCGAGAATGCTGTCTTCCCGCGTGACGCGAAAGATCTGCCGCAGCGATTCGAGGTTTGACAGCAGGTTATGATGAGACAGCATCGCGCCGCGCGGGCGATTCGGCGCCTCGGGCGAATAGGAATAGAGCACTGTCGCGATACGGTCGACGTCGCGGATATCGCCGAGCGTGAAAATCCTTGTGACCAGCCGCGCCGGCATGATGAAGCACGCTAACCCCAGTATGGTGCGCTGAACCGCGCTGCCGAAACCAATTTCTTCGACATATCGTAAGCGCGTCGCGCTAAGACAGCCGCTGAACCCTGAACGCGGCAGTAGTTCGCGGCTAGTCAGGACTTCGCGAATTCCGCTGGTGGCGATGATCGAAGCGGCCGCGCCCGGATGCTCGTCGGGGTCGAGGTTTACCGGCACTCGGCCGGCAAAGTAGGCGGCGAAATTGGCGAGCAGCGCACTGATACCGGGGCGCATCAGGATTCCCACCCGCTCGCCCTTGCCAGGCGTGCGCCCCCACAATCGGCGGCTCAGGAGAACCGCTCGGACCAACGCCGAGCCGAAGCGAATTGATACACCATCGCGCTCGGCCGCAAGTATGCCGAACCATCGCCGCTTCGCGCGCCGGACAAAGGCTACGCCGAGCGGCCGCTGCGATTTTTTCCTCTGGCGAAAGCCGTCGACTGACAGCTCGCCGATGGCATGTCGCACTTCATTCGCGCCTGCGGTCGAGGCCAGTGGTCGTCCGAAGAAGACAGTTACCGGCTCAAGGATTCTCTTCGGGCGCTTGAGGAGGAAACGGCCGCGCTCAAAGCTGAAGATGCTTCCCCAGACGCCGTCGAGGTAGAGCGGAACTATCGGGCAGCCAACCCCCGAGGCGATCCGCTCCAATCCGCGGCGGAACTTCAGCAGATTGCCGGTACGGGATATGGCCCCTTCAGCGAAGATGCATACCACGTGGCCTTTTTGGATTTCCCGCCTCGCGATTTCGAGCGACTCCTGAATTTTATCCGAACGGTCATTCGAAGCGACCGGGATCGCATGCATCATCCGGAAAAACCAGTTCAGCCCTTTCCATTCGTAATACGGGCGGAACATGAGAAAGCGCACCATCCGGTCGCACGACGCCGCGACCAGAAGCGCATCAACCCACGACACATGATTTGCAACGAACAAGGCTCCTTCTTTGGGTACGTTCTCCTCGCCAACGGTGCGGATGCGGTACAGGCTATTCGTTGCGAGCCAGATCACCAGCCGCACAAGAAAATCCGGCAGCATGCGGACAACGTAGATCATGCCTCCGAAGGTGAGCAGCGCAACCGAAAAGATTACCTCCCTGACTGTGAGATGGGCGACGCTCGTCAGTAACCAGGGCACGGCTGCCGCAGCCAGCACTGCTGCGAATGTCAACACATTGGCAAACGCCACCAGCCGTCCCTTCATCCCGAACGGCGCACGTTCCTGGAGCATCGCGTTCAGCGGAATAATGTAAAAACCCGCTGAGAGACCCAGCATCGCCAGCTCGATCACGACGCCGCGCGGCAGTTGTAGTACCGCCACGAGGCTGCCGTGTCCCGCTCGCGCGAGAAGCAATGTAAAGAGCATGATACCCAGGCTGCCCAGCGGGACCAGCCCAAGCTCGACGTGCTTGCGCGAAAGCCTGCCGGCGAGCACTGAGCCCGTCCCCACGCCGATCGAGAGCACCGCGAGCAGAATACCCACGCGTTCTTCGGGCAGCGCCAGCACGTCGCGTCCGAAAACCGGGATAACCGTCAGGAAGAATGAACCCAAAAACCCAAACCACGCGATGCCGAACACAGTGTAATAAAGCGCAGGAATGCGGCTTACTTCGCGCAAGTCACCACGGAACGAGCTCAACACGTTCCAGGCGAAACGCGCGTCACGATTTCCGCCAGGAGCGCGTGGCGCAAAGGTAATTGCGATAGTTCCAAGACAGGCGATCACCAAAAAAATGAATCCCGCGTGGACGAGGTCGTCGCGAAAGACGGCATAGAGATATACTCCAAGGATCGAACCAAGCAGGACTGCAATGTCGGTCGTCATCTCCAGGATGCCGTTGGCAATCGAGAGGTCCTTGTCCTCGAACACTTCGGGGAGGATTCCGTATTTGGAAGGTGAGAAGAACGCGCTGTGGGTTGCGGTGAAAAACAGTACGCCCAGTAAGAATGGTATGCTCCTGGCCGCGAAACCGAACGTTGCTAGGCCCATCGTCAGAATCTCTGGACACTTGGTCCAGAACAGCACGCGATGCTTGCTGAAGCGGTCGGCCAAGAACCCGGCCAGCGGTGAAAAAAGTAGGAACGGGACCGGATAGAGCGCGCTCGCAAGGCTTGAGAATTTAAGCTGGCGCGCCGCACCACTGATCGCCGAGAGCATGAACAGCACGAGCGTTATCTTGAACGCGTTATCGTTGGCGGCGCCGAGAAATTGGGCCACCAAAAAAGCCTGGAAGCGCGGCGACGAAATCCGCGTCTGGCGACGCGCGCCGGTGCCGTCGGCAACCGATTTCGGCGGTTCGCTCATTTGGGATTCAACGTCTATCACAGCTTTCGCCTTTAAGTAGCTCCCATTCCGCTCCATGGCTATCCTCCCGTAGCGGGGTCGTCGCTTGCTGTATGGGAAGGCTAAGACCATTACTTCCGACACAGAACATGGCATTCAGCGACCGCGGCGGATGCCGCACAATGCCGCAGGATGACCGCCGGTTACCCTTCAGGGAGCCGCTTCGGACGGCGGCACGTAAAGATCGCTGGGGATTAGCCGCGCGCGCAATCCGCGAACCGCCAAAGAAGTCCAGGCCAAACTGCACGCCAAGCTCTCGGTCAAATTTGCCCCGGCGACTGCCACTCCTACCGCCACCGAAGACGAAGGCGAGCTGCTTCCGAGCGCCGCCACCAGGCGCCGGCGCTGAGGTGTTTTATCCGACGTCCTGGGGGCTGGAGCTCTTGAAGCTTCGGACGCTCCCGTCGTTCCCCGCTGGCCGCTATTCTCTTCCGAGTCGCGGCAATCGGCAGCAATTCGAGCTTAATCTTCTTGATGTCCCGCCCTCGATTTGACTCGCCGTTAGTTGATTTTTCGTTACAGCAGCCGTCGGCATGGCGCCGCTTGCGGGGTTTGAGGACGGGTGATGAATTTTCGAGGGTTTCGGCGTAGCGCGGTCGCGGCTGCGCTCCTGGGGCTGATCCTGCCCCGCGCTTCTGTCGCGGCACAGTCGTGTCCAGCGACGATCACGTCCTGCGGATGCACGATCGATGCGCCGGGCAGGTACACCGTCGGCGCACTGCTTATTGGCTCAGCAGGCGCCGACTGCATCGCGATCACCTCGCATCACGTCGCCCTCGATTTGCAAGGCAACCCGATCGCGGGACCTGGCGCGCCCGATGACGTCAGCAGTAGCGGTATCCACGCGAAGCTCTCTGCACATCACGTGACTATCCGAGGAAGCGGTGCTGCGATAAGCGGGTTCGGTTTCGGCCTCGAGATTGAGGCGTCGCACGTCACGGCGAAGAACTTCACCACCACCGACGACGATCTAGACGGCGTCGTGCTCGACGGCGCGCATTACGGGCACATAGCCGATTTCAGGACCGGCAACAACGCCGACTTGGGGGTGGTGCTCGAAGGCGGGTCCCAGAATAATGTGGAGGGGGTCGAGGCAAACAACAACGGTCACGACGGAATCCTATTCAGCTCAAGCGTCTTCTGCATAGCCAGTCCTTTTCCTAACAGCTGCGCGTGTGTGTTGGTCCGCGACGGTTACGAGAACGCTCTGGCCCGGGTCGAGGCCAATAACAACGGTCACGACGGAATCGCTGTAACTGGCGCGAGCCGCAACCGCATCGCAAATTTTACGGCCGATTCCAACGGCTCCGATGGAGTCTCCGCGTCCCAGGTTTTTTGTCCGCCGTCTTGCATCTGCACCCCTCGCTCGCGGCCGGCGAGGCACAACTCAATTGAAAACGGGGAGGCGAGTAGCAACGGCACCTACGGAATTGGCATGGACCAGGGCAGCCGCCGCACTCGCGTCACGGGCAACACCACCAGCGCCAACGGTACGGAGGACCTTTTCGACTTCAACCCCGATTGCGATCACGACAGATGGAAGGACAACACTTTCGCTACCTCGAACCGGGGCTGCATCCACTGAACGCGCTCGTGAGCGAGCGAGCGAGTGTTGAACGAATTGGGCAACAGTATTCGTTTGATCTTTGGCCCACCCCCGGTCTACTAGATGAAGTCTTCTTTTTCGGGAGGTTAAACCACATGGCTGAAGAAAAGGTCAATATCAAAACTGCCGATGGCAATTGTGACACTTACCTCTACAACGCGCCAGGCAATGCTCCCGCACCGGCGGTCATTTTCTATATGGACGGACTCGGCATCCGCCCCGAGATGCGGGCGATGGCTGAACGGCTGGCTTCCAACGGCTACTTCGTGCTGCTCCCGAATATGTATTACCGGGCGGGTGAACAGCCGCCCTTCGATGTGGCGACGGCCTTGAGCGACCCGGTGCAGCAGAAGCGCCTAATGGGACTGGTGCAGTCCGTCACCAATGCCGGTACCGTCAAAGACACGACTGCCTTTCTGGACTTTCTTACCCACGATCCGCGTGTGAAAGGTACCAAGGTGGGATGTGTCGGCTACTGCATGGGCGGGCCGCTGACGCTGACTGCTGCCGGCAACTTTCCAGACCGGGTGGCAGCGGCCGCATCGATTCATGGCGCAAACGTCGCCAATGATCGGCCCGACAGTCCCCATCTGCTGGCGCCAAAGATGCGCGGCAAGGTCTATATCGGCGTTGCGGAGATCGACCCGTGGCTGCAACCGGGAGAGACCGATCGCCTGAAGGCCGCCCTTGAAACAGCCGGCACAAATCATACGGTCGAGTTGTATCCGGGAGTACAGCACGGTTTCGCGGCAAACGGCACACCGATGTACGACCGCAACGCCGCTGAGCGCCACTGGGAGCGTATCCTGGCACTCTTCGGCGAAACGCTATTGTAAACGCGGTGACGCAAAAATAAACGTCCTGCCCCTTCTCGAAGCAGGCCGCGGAAAAGGGGCTTCCGCACCCCGCTTTCCCTCTCTGTAAGCTCCCCCACAGAAGAGGCTGTCGATTATTGTTTGTTCCCCCTTCCCATCGCGGGAAAGGGGGAACAGACCCAAAAATCGACAGCCCCAAAAAGGGGGCGACGCTATATTGTTGCGGCCGGGTCGACGAATTCGCGGGCGAGCGTTTCCAACTGCTGAACGATTCCACGCTCATCCTGGGGCACATCAAGAAAGACCAACTCCACCTCATCCGCGCCGGCGTCACGGTAGCGTTTCAGATCATCGATGGTGATCGGCCGCACGTACGGCGAGACGGCGAGTTCGACATCAGAGCGATGGCGTCCGTTCTCGTGAAGAAGTTGTTCAATCCGCCGTATTTTTGTTGCGGCTTCCTCTGGACTGACGTTCAAGCCGAACCAACCGTCGCCGTATTGCGCGACTCGGCTCAGCGCGGGACCGCTTTCGCCGCCGAACCAGACCGGCAGCTTGCCCTGCGCCGGCTTTGGATAGCTCCGCACGTCTTCAAAGCGGACGAACTCGCCGCGGTAGCTGCTGTGATCATCGCGCCATAGCCGCCGCATCGCCTCGATATATTCGCGCGTGCGATTAGCCCGGCGTTCGAACGGAATGCCCAACGCCTGAAATTCCTCCGCCAGCCATCCGATGCCGACGCCAAGAATCAAGCGTCCGCCACTTAGGTAATCAACCGTAGCGACGGTCTTGGCCAGCACCAGTGGATTGTGCTCCGGAACCAGACAGATCCCCGTCGCGAGCCGAATCCGGCTGGTGCAGGCGGCGGCAAACGTCAACGTCGGAAATGGATCGTTTATCGCGATGTCGGTCGGCGCCAGAAACTCGCCGCTCGAGCCAGTGGAATACGGATAATGCGAGGTGTAACGGTCGAGCAGGACGACGTGCTCGGGCGCCCACACGGTCGAGAAGTTGAGTCGTTCAGCGTTGGCAACTACCGCCCTGATTAGTGACGGCGCAGCCAAAGTGCCAAAGCCAATAGCCGAAAGTCCGATCCTCATAAAAATGCACCTTTCGTCGGTGGCCTGAATGATAACAGTCTGAGGCTGGCAAGAGTCCGCCTTTAAGGCAAGCACAGCCGAGCCAGGCCGCTGCTGGTGATGTGAGTGTGAGTCTTCGTTCGGCAATGGCTCAGTTCGAGTTGTCGTTTATTAGCGAGCTGTTTGTGTCACCCTCGCACGTGGCTGCCGCGCGAAGGGTCCCGAATTCCGGGATTCCTCGCGCGCCGGGTAAAGCGGACGCGCGGGAATGACCCGACCAAAGCCTCAAATTGACCGACCAACTTCGTTCGCTTGACACGCGCCGCGCTCGCGGTGTATTTAACTTCTTAGTTATTTAACCAATCGGTTTTATTGATGTCGCAGGATCACCTTAGTAGCACCTTTGCGGCACTCGCCGATCCCACCCGGCGCGCTATCCTGGCCCGCCTGGCGTCGGGCGAGGCGTCGGTTACCGAGCTGGGCAAGCCTTTCGAGATGAGCCTTCCCGCCATTTCCAAACACCTCAAGGTGTTGGAACGGGCTGGTCTAATCGCGCGCGGGCGTGAAGCGCAATGGCGGCCTTGCCGGCTGGCGGCGACTCCGCTCAAAGACGCCGCCGAGTGGCTGGAGGAGTATCGGCGATTCTGGGAAGAGAGCTTCGATCGGTTGGACGATTATCTCCGCGAACTGCAAAAGCAGGAGAAGAAACATGGCCGCAAGAGGTAATGTTGGCGCTGAATCGATGCGGCGTGATCTCATCATTACGCGCGTCTTCGATGCTCCGCGGGAGCTCGTTTTCAGCGCGTGGACCGATCCCGAGCGTGTGGCACGGTGGTGGGGTCCCAGGGGCTTCACGACCCCTGTCTGCGAAATGGACTTGAGGCCGGGCGGCGCCGTTCGAATTGTGATGCGCGCGCCGGATGGTGTCGAGCATTCCATGCGCGGGGTCTTCCGCGAAATCATTGCGCCGGAGCGGCTGGTCTGCACCTTTGTAGCGGTGGACGAGGAGGGCGGCCCTCTCCTCGAAGGGCTCATGACTATTACGTTGGCCGAGCATCGCGGCAAGACGAAACTCACGTTGCAAACAAGTGCCATCGGCTTGGTTACCAGAGCGGCCGTGATGCTCGAAGGGATGGAGGAGGGTTGGGGACAAAGCCTCGACCGCCTCGCGGAATTCCTGGTGAATGCCTGATCGAATCAAAGTCAAGGAGAAGAAAGCATGGCCGCAGGAAGTAGTGCTCTCACGGAACCAGCGGCAAATACGCTCGTGATCGAGCGCATCTTTGACGCGCCGCGCGAGCTTCTGTTCAAGGCCTGGAATGAGCCGAAGCACCTGGTCCGTTGGTTAGGTCCGCAAGGTTTCACCGGCACCATCATCAAGATGGACGCCCGCCCAGGCGGTGGTTATCGCTTTCACATGCGCTCGGCGGAAGGCATCGAGTATTGGCAGCAGGGGGTCTATCGCGAGGTGGTCGCACCCGCGCGATTCGTCCGCACCTGCGCGTGGGCCGACGCTGACGGCAATCCAACCGGACCCGAGACGCTCATGACGGTGACCTTCGAAGAGCATGACGGTAAAACAAAACTAACGTTTCAGCAGGTGTTCGAGTCCACTGCGGCGCGCGACGCACATCGGAGTGGCACTGCAAGTGCGTTGGATCGCCTCGCGGAATATCTGGCGACGATCGAATGATCGCCGCGTCGATTATCTAATTCAATTTCAAGGAGCAGGAACAATGGCTGCAGGAAGTAATCCTGTCACAGAACCGGCCGAGCGGGTGCTTAACATCACGCGCGTATTTGATGCGCCACGCGAGCTGGTCTTCAAAGCCTGGACCGACCCCAAACATCTTGTCCAGTGGATGGGTCCGCGCGGCTTCAAGAGTACCGTCCAGCGCAGCGAACTTCGCGCGGGCGGCGCTTATCGAATCCACATGCGCGGGCCCGAGGGTGATGACCATTGGACGCAGGGCGTCTTTCGCGAGATCGTCGAGCCGGAACGACTCGTTATGGCCGGCAGTTGGGCAGATGCGGAAGGCAATCCCACGAGCCCGGAAAACCTGCTGACGATCACGTTTGAGGAACATGAAGGAAAGACCAGGCTGACGCTGCATCAGGCGGTCTTCGAATCGGTTACTGCTCGCGATGAGCATCGCGGCGGCTGGAACAGCTCGCTCGATCGGCTCGCTGAATACCTGGCAACGGTTTAGCTCAGTCAAAGCTCTGATCACAGGCCAGTAGCCTGTGCCAAACGGAGGTAGCATCATGAACCATCAAATCGCCTCGGAAGACAAATGGATCAGCGCACGCAAACAACTGCTGCTCAAGGAGAAGGAACTCACACAGATGCAGGACGAAGTCAACCGGCTACGCCGCGGGCTTCCCTGGGTCAGGGTAGAGAAGAATTACGTCTTCGATACACCGGATGGCAAGCAGTCCCTGGCCCAACTCTTTGACGGCCGCAGCCAGCTAGTCGTCTACCATTTTATGTTCGCGCCCGGATGGACTGCAGGATGCGTCGGCTGCTCGTTCTTTGCCGACCATGTTGACGGCGCCAATGTGCATCTCGCACATCACGACGTAACCTTCGTCGCCATTTCACGTGCACCTCTGCCGGAGATCGAAGCCTATAAGAAGCGCATGGGCTGGAGTTTCAAATGGGTCTCGTCGTTCGGCGGCGATTTCAATAGCGACTACCAGGTGTCCTTCACGAAGGACGACCTGGCGAAGGGCCCCACCTATTACAACTTCGAATTGCGGGAGTCGCAGACCGAAGGCGAAGCCCCCGGGATGAGCGTGTTCTTCAAGGATGAGAGCGGCATCGTGTTTCATACCTATTCCGCTTATGCGCGCGGAGACGAGCGCGGGCTGGGCACCTACATGTTTCTCGACCTGACGCCGAAGGGCCGCAACGAGACGGGTCCCAATTACAACCTTACTGATTGGGTGAAGCGCCACGATGAGTACGATGACGGCGCAGCGAGCGATTGAGGACAAGCAGGACAAACCGCCTCGGCACCACTTCAGGAGGAACGGCAATGAGCCCTTACTGTTGCTGTGAAAGCACTGTAAAGAAGTCGACGAGTGATACGAACGCTGTGCCAATGAGGTTCGCCCGGCGATGCCACGAGATTGCCGGCTGGATACTGCCGACTGGCGGCTTGGTGCTACTGCCCAAGTGTCCTGCATGCCTGGCTGCGTATGCCGCCCTCATCACTGGAGTTGGCATTTCCGTATCGGCCGCGATGTATTTGCGAATGCTGCTTTTGACCCTATGCATTGCATCTATCGCATACTTTGCCGCAAGACGTCTGCTCGCTGTAATTTCCACAAGCCGACAGCCGTAAAAACACTGTTAGACAATGGAGCCCTTCTCACCGTCAAATAGCCTGTGAGGATCACGATGCGGATTGGTAATCATCTGGGCACCAGCTTTGAGATCTGGAGTGGCCAACATACATGGTTCTGGTTTGTAGCCGATGGCTGCTGCGATGGCGCGGCCATCGGCGCGGCCGCAAACGAGGCGGAAGCGATCCGTGAGGCCCGTTGGTCGATCGAAGAGATGGCAGCGCGGCGCTCGGGCAGCGCAGGCTCGCCGGGAATTAGTAAACCACCCTTTATCCTCGCAACTCGGGAATGTCCAGCCGGCTCAACCGATCTCGGCTGGAATGAATTGTTGGCGAATCTGGAGCGCTATCTCACTCGACTGTGCAGTCAATGCGTCTGAGTAATGAGAATCACTAGCGATGAGTCCTTCATTCTTACGATTAGGCTTGACCAGACCTCGAGAACGCAAGCAAGCAGAGCCCTGGGAGAGATGATTATGGCCGCTACAAAACTGGCACCGCGCACCGGCGATATTCTGCTGATGGTGGGAACCGTCAAAGGCGCGTTCATTTTCCTGAGCGATGCGACGCGCGGCAATTTCAGGATGTCGGGGCCGCATTTTCCCGGACAATCAGTGTGGTCGGCCGCTTTCATTGGCAACGAATCCGCGCGCATTGTGGTCGGCAACAAAAGCGAGCACTGGGGCGCGATGGTCAGTCACTCCGACGATTTCGGCGGGACTTGGAGAGAACCCTCCGAAGGCAACATTAAATTTCCAGCCGGCAGCGGCGCATCGCTCAACTCGATCTGGGCACTCGAGACTGGGACCTCACTGGGACCCGAGGTGGTGCTGGCCGGAGTCGATCCGGCAGCGCTGTTCCGTTCCGACGATCGTGGCGAGACGTTCCGGCTGAATGAGGCGCTATTCAACCATCCCGACCGTCCGCAATGGAATCCTGGCTTTGGCGGTCTCTGCCTGCATTCGATCCTAGTTCATCCACAGGATCCGCAGCGCATGTACATTGCGATCTCGTCGGGCGGGATTTATCGCACAGATGACGGTGGCGATTCCTGGACCACCTGCGTCAACGGTTTACGGGTCCATCCTGATGTTCCCGGCGCGACACTGTGCCCGCATAAGCTGCGCTTCGACGCGGACAACCCCTCGCGCTTGTATCTGCAAAATCATCCAGGGGTGTATCGCACCAGCAATGAGGGGCGTTCGTGGGTCTCGATCGAGAATGGGCTGCCGTCGGATTTCGGTTTTCCAATGGTCGCACATCCTCGCCATGGTGGAACAATTTACACGTTTCCGCTCACTTCGGATGAATTTCGGGTGCCGCCCGGCGGCGTGCCCAGAGTCTGGCGCTCGCGCGACGGGGGCGCATCGTGGGAACCGCTGGGCAAAGGATTGCCCGACAGCAATGGCTTTTTTACGGTGCTCCGCGATGCGTTCTCGGCAGATACGCTGGAGCCGGTGGGGCTGTACTTCGGCACGCGCGGCGGCCAGCTCTACGGCTCAAACGATGAAGGAGAAAGCTGGCGCGCCATTGCCGAATTCCTGCCGCCGATCCTCTGCGTCAAAACGGCCGTGGTGGATTAACATGCGCGTGCATATCCCGTCGGCATTGCGCAAATGGACAGGCGGTCACGACGCCATCGAACTGCCAGTTCCTTTGACCAGCGTCATGAGCGCAGGGGAAGTTATCGAGACTATCGCTCGAGAGTTCCCAGGCATCCGCGACCGTGTGCTTAATGAGCAAGGCGAGCTTCGCCGCCACGTCAATATCTTCATCGATGGCGAAAACGCCCGCTTTCTGGGCGGGCTGTCAGCCCCGGTCGGTGCCGACTCGGAAATGTGGATTCATCCCGCGTTGTCCGGCGGGGCACCGAACTGATTTTAAGAGGCCCGGGGTAGCCAACTGCGCTCTACCGCCGCCGCTATACACCAGCAGGGTGCGGAAACCCCAATTTCTTTATAAGGAATCTATCCGCACCTGCGATAAAACTGGCTTCCTTCCTTTTTGATTCGCACCCCGCGGACTCGTTAGCTCGCTCCGCCTCTCGGCTCCGCTAGTGTTTAGTTCTCCCCCTTTGGGGGAGTTGGGCAGCTCAGGAGTCTTTTACGCCGACCGCTTCGGGCAGAGGATTCCACGGTGCCGCGAATTTCCCTTCTCGCTATTCGATCATCCGCAGTACATGGGCACTCTGGCTTCAATTTGGGGCTTGTTTATCGTCATGCGGTTTCCATATCCCGATTGGTACCTGTTGCCGGCTCTGGAAACTATTTACTACAGCGTAGGCGCCTGGCTCGAAAGCCAGTGTATAGTCTCGTGAATAGCAGTAAGGAGCGAGGCCTCCGTGTCTGTCATCCCGGCCGCAGTGGAGCGATCACGCGCCGTCTGTGGCGCGCAGGCAAGCCCAATCGTGGAAAGCCTGCGTCCCATCGGAGCTTTTGCGCAGGCAAGCGAGGCTCAAGAATGGGCCCCGGCGGCGGGGCGCGGGTCTTGGTAAGCGTCGCGATGGCGGACCCAGGCTTGCGGGAAGGGCAAACCCTCCTCGTCTCGGCCCTTGGGAACAAGATCCAGTAAATGATAGCCGGCATTAAGCATGTCCAGCCCGCGCTCGTAACATGAATAGGTGTGAAAAATGCCTCCCTGCGGGTCCTTGAAAAACACGCTGACGCCTGCAACTTCGCTCATCGAGCTCTGTTTCGGCCGATAGTTGTGATAGATCTCGCCTTTGTCCACATCCGCCGGCTTGAACGAGACGTGATAGTCATAATTGAAGTCGGTATTGGCGGCTGAGACCCAGTTGAAAGTCCATCCCATACGCTGCTTGAATACTTCTATCTTGTGTAACGGCGCATGCGAAATCGCCACCATGGTCACGTCACGATGCTTTAGGTGAACTATGTTTCGCTCGAAGTTATCTGCCCACCACGAACAGTGCTTGCACCCCGCCTCCCAGTCCGGCGCGAACATGAAATGATAGACGATGAGTTGGCTGCGGTTCTCGAAGAGCTGCGCCAGGGTCGCTCGGCCATTGGTCCCGTCGAAAACATACTCCTTATCGACTCGCTCCCACGGGAGCTCACGGCGCTGTTGATTGAGTTGATCGCGCAACCTGCTGAACTCCTTTTCTTTGGCGAGGAGATCCAGCCGTGCTTTCAACCACTCGTCCGCTGAAACGATTTTGTGATCTTCGTCCATTATGACCTCACGGTGCAGGTGAGCGGCAGCCATGCTGATAAACTCGCTTGCCTGTTCATTATGTCCGTTTCTCGCACAGGCTCCCCTCACCTGACTAAGCTCCCCTGTTCAGAGGGCTGATCAGGTCCCATAACTCCGCGGCTGGACACTGGTTTAAGTTTGGATCTTGGACGGCCGAAGGCTTCTGTCATTCTCGGTGCGCCGGGCGCACCGGGAATGACAGAAGTGCAGAGCAGCGGTCGCCCGGACCAGTCACCCACCACTACACTGTGCCAGTGTCCAGCCATGGTACTTATGGGTTTCAAACAGTATCGGCCAAATGTGCGCCCAGATCGGCGAGCTTACCCGGCCAGCCCTCTCTCAAGCGCGATCCGATCAGCGGATCGATTTCGCCCGTGTGACTCAGAGTGAGGCGGGTGCCTCCCTCGATCTGGTCGAGCCGAAACTCGACTCGGGTTGGCGGGTCGCCTTCGTCGTGGACCCATGACCAGAGCATCCGGTTTGGCGGTTCGAGTTCCAGCAGTTCACAGTCGATCCATCCCCGCCATCCAGGTGGGACCTCGCGGCCACGTAGAACAAAGCGTTGGCCGACGCGTGACTCGAAGTCGTTCTCCATCAGCCAGACGCGTAAGGCATCGGGATCGGTCAAAGCCCGCCACACTTTCTCCACCGGATGCGGAAAGTCCTCGACCAGTAAGACGTTCAGCTTCATTGTTCGTCCTTAACATGCGCACGTCGCGGACTCCCTAGCTCGGCTCTGCTTCGCTCCGCCTGGTGTCCAGGTATGAACGCAGGCGCTTCAGGCGGCCCTGCCAGAATCTGCGATAGCGCGCGGCCCAATCGTCGACTTCGCGGAGCCGCGCAGGCGCCAGGCTGTAGATGCGCTGCCGGCCCTCGGCTCGGCGCTTCACCAACCCAGCATCGTGGAGCACCTTCAAATGCTGCGAGACGGCGGCAAAGGAAATGTCAAAGTGGCTTGCCAGCTCCTGCGCCGGCAAATCGCCGCCCGCCAGCACGTCCAGCATCCTGCGGCGGTTCGCATCCGCGATCGCATGAAAGACCTCATCTGCCGCCCTCATTGATCGAAATATATTTAAGCATCTACTTAAATGTCAAGCCCGCATCACACTCAAGCCAGGACGCGAACCGGCTCACCGGAGGGATGACTGTGCCGAACAACTCACCGGCTGGCTGCCCTCGGCCGGTTGCACGGTTATGTCACAGCGATCTCCTCCTCACCACGACGCCAGTGTTCCCGGCGCACTCCGCAAGGAGGCCTCGAGCAACTCCAGACGCGCCGCAAGCCACTGCTCGCGGGTCGCGATCTTGTGAGCGGTCATGTCCGAGAACCTCCTCTTGTTGGTGCGCGGCCCATTCGTCGTCGCATTCAAAGACAACTGCTTGCGGCAAGCAATCGATCTGATGAGAAGAAGAAGGCTTGGGTCGTGTGCCGGTGGTGGAGCGCGACAACCCGGGCAAACTTGTTGGTATACTTTCGGACAGCGATTATCAGGTCTGCAATCCGCGCGTGGCTTGAAGAATCGCAGCAATTGAAGCAAACACTTCGCTGGCGCGCGTTCCTTTGAATTGAATCACAGGCGGCATCGCGCTCAGAAGGTTCCGCCGGGACTCTCGCCTTGATGGTTTACAAGACTTCAGGCCCGGCCCTTGGAGATGAGCCGGGTAACGGCCGCCTCGCAGTCAGCCTCCCAGCCAGCGACCGGTAGAAGAGAAACCAAAGCGTCATCAAAAGCGTACCGATGCCCACCGAAAGAGGATAGGCGAGCGTCGGTGAAGCCATCACTTGTGGCAGGAGAGCGACGGCGAGAGCCGGCGGGACGTGCAGATCGAACAAACGCAGCGCCGCGATGCCCCAGGCCATACTGAATGCGGCGGCGACCGCTCCGTCGCCAAGCAAATTCCAGAAGAGCAGTCCGCCTGCGGCGGTCACAAAACACACGGCAGGCAGCAGCAGAGGCTTTCGCGCCCATGGGCAGATCGCAGTATGGCCGAACATCTCGAAGCCGATCACCACCAGCGGTGGAAATAGTATGAAACGCAGCTCTCTCGAATTCCCCAACGAGCTCTGGATTGCTGGATGCCCACTCAGTTCGACGCAGAAGACGGCCAGCATTACAAAAATCATTAAGGCCGGAAGCCAAAACCGGCCGCCGCCAAGCTGCTCGACGGGTTCGGCCGCGACTTCTCTCGGGCTGAACGGCTCGAGCCAGTTTTGCGCCACGCTTAACTTTTTCCACAAGATTGACAGCCCGGCCAACAGGACTGTGCCTAGCAAAATGCCAGGTGGATACCACCAGCTTTTGACCCCTAACGTTAGCGGCAGCAAGCCGGCCGAAATCGCCGGCGCGATCGGTGACTTCAGCGCAAATATCACCGCGACGGCGCCGGCTACCGTAAGCATCACAGAGAGATATCCGTATGGCAGTGCGCGCGTGAAGGCGATGCCGATAGCCCCAGTCAAAACCGGGGTAATGGCCAGCAGAACTGGGGCACCCGCCCAGGTGCCGCGCGGCCGCGTAAACACATCGTGGGAAAGCGCACCGAGCTCGGGAAACAAAACGTAAAAGGCGCCGGTGGCGTATGCAATCTCGGCGATCGCAGCAATATAAACCAGGGCGATAAGCTCGGCTGCGAGCCATGGACCGCCGCCGAGTCTTCGCTCAGCGGCGCGGCTATCAGCTCGGGCGTCCAACTCAGACACGCCCGGTTCAACCGGAACATTCATCAAGGCCTGGGCCGGCGTGCGACTGCGTATCCAGTACGATCCGCGCCAAAACGTTAGGCCAGAGCGCCCCCGCAACTGGAGCCAGCCCCAGCGGTGCATCCGAAGCAATGAGAACCAGTGGCGATTGGGGCTCCGCTCAGCGCGCTCAAATCGTCAATATGCCAAATCGTAAGAGGAGCTTGTGCGCTGCCGTCGAAAATCGGCATTTCAAGCATTTGATTGAAATCACAATCAAATAGTCTTCCGTCCCAGCTTACGCTGACAAGTCCGCGGCACATCAGGGCCTCAACCGTTGCCGGGTTGAAATGGTTGACCAGTAGACCCATGTATTCCGAGAACTTGCCCCAGTGGTGCAACTGTCGCGCAAATCGGTTGATCGGCATATTGGTGATGGTAAGCAGACGGTGGAACACGATGGCGAAATTGCGGCCAAGTTCCTCGCGATAGCGCGCTTCAAGCTGCGCTTGCGCGGGCGGTAACGACGGTCCGATCGGATTGTAAACCAACTCCAGCTTCAGCTCGCGGCCATAGCCGAGGCGATTAAGCCGTTGCAGCGCCTCAATGCTTTTGGAAAAAACTCCTCCGCCCCGCTGCTGCTCGACGTTTTCGCGGCTATAGCAAGGTAGTGAGCAGATCAGGTGCACCCGATGGTCACGATAAAAATCCGGGAGCCAATCCATTCCGGGTTCGAACAAAACCGTGAGATTGCAACGAACTATAACTGGGTATTCGCGTGCCCGCACCTCCTCCACTAGCCACTTGAAATTGGGATTCAGCTCCGGCGCTCCTCCAGTGATGTCGAGTTCGCTGATTGAAGGGCTGTGAGTGAGTAGATCGAGCACCCGCGCCGCGGTGGCGCGGGTCATCACTTCAGTGCGTTTCGGGCTCGCATCAACGTGGCAATGATGACAGGCCTGATTGCAAAGTTTGCCCAGATTGACTTGCAACGTCTGCGGCGGTCGCTCGCGGCGGCGCGGCCCAAGCCCGCGGCGCCTGAGGACCGCATCGAAGTCGCAGCCACTGTCAAATGGATTTTCAGGTCCGAGCACGGCGTTGGTTATCCTGCTCGAAGACGTGAATGGGCGCCTGGCGCTGCGGCCGTCGGCCGCGGCGTTATTCGCGTTCCATGAAGCCTTCGAGATTGCGCGAGCGGCCGGTCTGACGCAGCTTGCGCAGCGCCTTGGCTTCGATTTGCCGAATCCGTTCGCGTGTAACGGCGAACTGCTTGCCGACCTCTTCCAGCGTGTAGTCGGTCTTCTGGCCAATACCAAAACGCATGCGCAGAATCTGTTCCTCGCGCGGTGTGAGAGTAGCCAGGACTTTGCGGGTCTGCTCGCCGAGATTGCCCTGGATGGCCGCTTCGACCGGTGACGGCGCCAGTTCGTCCTCGACAAAGTCGCCCAATGAGCTTTCTTCTTCATCACCGATCGGGGTTTCGAGCGAGATCGGCTCCTTGACGATCTTGAGCACCTTCTGGACCTTGTCCAGCGGCATTTCCATCTGCTCCCCGATTTCCTCCGGGCTCGGCTCGCGTCCCAGCCGTTGCACCAGCAGACGCGTCACGCGCAGCAGCTTGTTAATGGTTTCAACCATGTGCACCGGGATTCGAATCGTGCGGCCCTGATCAGCGATCGCGCGCGACATCGACTGCCGGATCCACCAGGTCGCATAGGTGGAAAATTTGTAACCGCGCTGATACTCGAATTTGTCGACCGCCCGCATCAGGCCGATGTTGCCTTCCTGGATCAGATCGAGAAAGCCCAGACCACGGTTGGTGTAGCGCTTGGCGAGACTGACGACCAGCCGCAAATTTGCTTCGGTCAGTTCCTTTTTGGCGCGGCGGCTCTTGTCCTGACCCGAGGCGATGATCTCGAGCGACTTAGCGAAATCCTCGGTGGAAGCCTTAACCAGCTTCTCGACTTCCCGGCTGGTTTTTTGCGCTTCCTTGATTCGTGCGGCAATATCCAGCAGGTTCTCTCGGGTGCCGTTGACCTTGAGTACATGGCGGCGGTCCTCAGCCCCGCCCGCCTCGCGCAATAGTTGGTTCTTGCTGCGGCCGGTGGCCTCCTCATAACGCAGGATCATCGCCTGGGCGGCGCGGCTCTCGTGAAGCTTGCGGCGCATTTTGCTGATGACTGCATCCTGCAGATGACGTGAGAGTTCGAGCCGATGGAGCTCTCGCTTGACGGCTTCACGAAACCGCGCCTGGGATTTTTCGAGTTTGGTGCGGGCCGGCCCCTTCGGCTTATTCTTGAGCTTTTCCTCGTTCCCCTCCATTTTGTTCCGCAATGAATCGAGCTTTTTGGTCGCGGTTAACAGCTTTTTGAGCTGCTTTTCGTTGGCTTCGGCGCCACGTTCCTCGTCGGCGTCCGTCTGCTCCTCATTGTCCTCGAAAATGTCTCGTAAGTCGGCGTCGCCAGATTCGACTGCTGCGGCGATGTCGATAATATAATCCAGAGTGACGGGCGAGCGCAGGACTTCGTCCTCGACTTCTTTTTCGCCGGCCTCGATCCGTTTTGCGATCTCGACTTCTTGCTCGCGGGAGAGGAGTTGGAAGTTACCCATCTCCTTGAGATAGAGGCGTACGGGGTCGGATGACTCACTGAGCGTATCGGCAGGGGTGGCGGGTTCGGCGATTTCTTCTGATTCTTCCTTGACCTCGGTCTCCAATTCAGGATCGACGGCGTCCGACGGAACGTCATCAAGGACCTTGATATCCATGTCCTCGAAACTCTCGAGCGCAGACCGCAGATCGGTGGGTGAGGTAACATCCTGGGGCAGGAAATCGTTGACTTGGTCAAAGGTCAGGTAACCCTGCTCCCGCCCAAGATCGACCAGACTTTGTAAGTCTTTTCCTTCGTACTTCTGCTTCATGCTGGTTCCACTGACTCGCATGCGCCGTCGCAGCGTTCTTTCATCCGTCCCGCGACGCATGCGGCGCATAAATATCCCGCCCGCCGGAATGCTCCTTGAGCTTCCGGTTTGAGCGGCATAAACGCCACACCGGCGCAACGCTGCCGAATGGCTTCGTAACAGCCATTTCGGCTCATTTGAGGACACAGCCGCGGTCCGACCGGCCAACTCAGAGGGAAAGCTGGCAAAGGATCGAGGTTAAGAAAATGCTTGTATAAAGTCAACCCGACTAAACTGTACCTCGTTGCACATCCTGCTAATTCCAATTATAACAACGATTCTGTAGAAGTGGACGCTCTTTCCGCGTGCCCAGGGCAGCGTTCGAGCATCGCGCCTGGAATCCCGCTTCCCAACCAGTCGAAAACCTCGGCGTCCAAACATCGACCATCAAAGTCATCGTCAAAATACGTGCCTGGGAGCCTTTAACTTATCCAGAAGGGCCATGCCGCACACGGCCAGGGAGGTAAGCCCTGGTTTGGTTACCGTCCGCGAAGAGCCGGTTACTCGATCGTTGTAGCGAACCCAGCCGGTTGGCAACAATTCACTTCAAAATGCCGTCATGAACCGTTACGAGGAAATTTGCGCGCAGTTCTATGGCAATCGGCTGTTGTTCGGGGATCCGGCCGACAACGGTGTGGTCGCGGTCGAAATCGCCTCACGTAACGAGGCCGAGATCATCAGGCGAATAAAGGGTGAACTGAGCAGCGAACGCCGCCCGCTCAAGCTGTTTGTGTTGCTCTCTGACCGTGAACTCGTCAACGGCACCCGCGCCGCTCATCACACATTGGAACTGCAGGGTAATTTCCCGTTACGCTTTATTGTCCAACTCGATTCGCTCGATGCGCTCGATGCTGTCCGCCGCCATCTGCGACGAATTAGCAACAAAGCGACGGGCGCATCGGACGCTCCGTACCTGATCCTGGCCGATCCAGTCGAGCAATACCTGATGTTGACCGGCACCACCTATTTCATGGACATGCAATTCGGTGACCTACGGCGGATGCAGCTCGATATTGAAACCTATATCAGCGACGGCTTCGAATTTCCTTCAGCGGCGCGCGAAGGGGATCGGATTATCGCAGTGGCGCTGACCGATTCCGATGGTTTCGAATGCGTATTGTCGGGCAAGCAGATGGATGAGCGGACGATGCTGGCGGAAATGGTCCGAATCGTGCGCGAGCGCGACCCCGATGTTATCGAAGGGCACAATCTCTTCCGCTTCGACCTCGAATATCTCGAAGCTCGCGCCGAGCGCCAGCGGATTGCTCTGGCCTTGGGCCGTGATGGGTCCGCACTTCGCGCACGGCCGTCGCGGATGCAGATCGCCGAGCGGGTCATCGCCTATCGGCGCTATGATGTGTACGGCCGCAGCATCGTAGATACGTGGCTGCTGGCCCAGCATTACGATATCGCCAGCCGCGAGCTCGAGGGCTTCGGTCTCAAGGAGTTGGCCCGGCATTTCGGAGTGGTTCGGCCGGACCGGGTTTACATCGACGCGGCGAAGGTGAGCGATTATTTCGACCATCGCACCGACGAGTTGTTCGCTTATGCGCTCGATGACGCGCGCGAGGCCGGGGCGCTGGCGGAAATGCTGTCGCCCAGTTATTTCGTGCAGGCGCAGATTTTCCCGTACTCGTACCAGAACGCGATGCTGCGTGGCAACGCGACCAAAATCGATGCGTTGTTGATGCGCGCGTATCTGGCCGCAGGTCATTCGATCCCATTACCGAGCCAGCCGCGGGAAGTGGCCGGCGGCTATACGGAAATCCGCCGCTGCGGAGTCGCCCGCAACGTGCTGCATTGCGATGTGACCTCGCTTTATCCATCGCTGATGCTCGAGGGGCGCCATCAGCCATCGAACGATCGTCTCGGGGTCTTTTTGCGGATCCTCGCCGATCTCCGCAGTTTTCGCATCCAGGCCAAGGCTGCCGTGCGCGAACTGGCCGGGGTCGAAAAACGCAACATGGAGGCGCTCCAACAAACCTTCAAAATTCTGATCAATTCCTTTTATGGCTACCTGGGTTTTTCGCTCGGCCATTTCAACGATTTCGAGCAGGCCAATACCGTCACCCGCCGCGGCCGCGAATTGATCCAACGAGCGGTCACTGAGCTCGAAAATCGGGGCGCGCTGGTGGTTGAAGTGGATACCGATGGGATCTATTTCGTGGCGCCTTTCCCGCTCGAAGATGAGAGCGCCGCATTGAAGCTGATTGAAGAAATCGGCACGTGGATGCCACCGGGAATCCGGCTCGAAATGGATGGCCGCTATCCGGCGATGTTCAGCTACAAAATGAAAAATTATGTGCTGGTCGATGAGCACGGCGCGATTACGATTCGTGGCTCAGGGCTCAAATCGCGCGGTCTCGAACGCTTCCAGCGCCGCTTCATGGAAGCGATGTTCGGGTTGCTGCTGAGCGGCCGCCGCGACCAGCTCGAACGGCTCTATGAGGATTATCTTCGCCGTCTCGCGCGCCACGAGCTCGGTATCGCTGAGCTGATGAAGACCGAGACGCTACAGGATTCGCCCGAAATCTACCGTGATAGACTCGACGGCGGGCGCCGCAATATCGCGGCTGCCTACGAGCTGGCGCTGCAAGCCGCCCGGCCATACTTAAGCGGTGATCAGATTTCGTATTACGTCAGCGGGCGTGGCGCCAATGTCAAGGTTGCCGCCGCGGCGAAGATGGCAGCCGAGTACAACTCCCATCGACCTGACGAAAACGTCGAATATTATCAGGCGAAGCTCGCCGACTTGTACCAAAAATTCCGGCCGTTCGCCCGCCGCGACGGACTTTTTGCTCCTGCCGAAATGGAGCAGATGGAGAACGCACCAGTCCAACAGGAATTGTTCGCCTTCAAAACCCCGAAGTAGCCGCACGACGGTAAAATCTGCTAGTGAAAGTTCCGCGTACCCGTGACTAAGCACGGCCCGCTGGCGGGTTACGGCGCGATTTAAGATTTTCGTAGGGGCGGCTCTCGGGCCGCCCTCGCTAAACGGGCGAGGACATAATCATGGCCGACCAAACTACATCGCTCAATTGGGACAAGGTGAAGGCTTTCGCCGGGCTGATGACAAATGATCTCGGCGCCGCCTTGCAGGGTGCCCTTTCCTATATCGGTGACCGGCTCGGAATTTTCCAGGCGCTGGCCAAAGCAGGCCCGGTCACCAGCGCTGAACTGGCGGCCAGCACCGGCCTCGACGAACGTTATCTTCGCGAATGGCTCGGCGCTATGACTGCGGCGAAATACATCGAGTATGATCCAGCGAGCGCGCGCTATTCGATGCCGCGTGAACATGCGATGGTGCTGGCCGATGAGAATTCGCCATTTTACATGGGCGGCTTCATGCAGATGGTTGTGCCGGAAGTGGGCATGGCGCCAAAACTGATGGAATCTTTTCGCACCGGCCGGGGCGTGCCGCAAAGCGAATATCCGCCTGAGGTATTCGAGGCGATCGAGCGAAGCTCCGCCCCCATGTACCGTCATAGCCTGCTGCGAAAATGGTTGCCGGCAATGCCACAGGTTGTCGAATGCCTCAATAATGGCGGCGATGCTCTGGACGTTGGCTGCGGCAGCGGACGCGCGGTCCTTACTATCGCCAGCGCTTTCGACAAGGCGCATGTGCATGGCTACGACGCCCATCCTGGTTCAATCGAGCGTGCGCGGGCGAACGCCAAAGCTGCGGAGGTCGCCGAACGGGTCAGCTTCGAAGTCGTCGATTGCACCCGCCTGCCAGCTGAGCGATTCGATTTCATCTCGGTGTTCGACGTCGTGCACGATTCGGTTGACCCGGCCGGCTTGCTCAAATCGATTCACGGCGCACTGAAGCCGGATGGCACCTGCCTGATGGTCGAGGTCAATGCCTCGAATCGGGTTGAGGACAATATCAATCCAATGGGCCGGATGATGTACGCGGCGAGCACCCTCTATTGTATGACCGTGTCACTCGCGCACAACGGTGCAGGAATCGGCGCGCTGATGGGCGAGAGCAAGGCGCGTGAACTCGCCCGTGACGCCGGCTTTACGCGATTTCAGCGACTGCCGGTCAAGGACGCATTCTCGGCGCTATATGAGCTTCGCCGCTAGCCGTTCTCTGCTTGTCCCCCTCTGGGCAAGGGGAGACGCGTATGGAGCGGAGACCCGCCCCGGCGCGGGTGAGAATCCAATCCCTCCCCCTGACCAGGGGGAGGTTAGGCGGGGGTTGTCTGACCGCATTTTAACAACAGACGACTTGGCCTGAGGAGTCACGCTGAATGGGAATCGCGGATGGTAAGCGCGCCCTGGTCGTCGGCGTCGCAAATGATAAAAGCCTCGCCTGGGCGATCGCCCAGGAGTTGAAAGCGCAAGGCGCCGAAGTCGCACTTACCTATCAGGGCGAGGTGCTCGAAAAGCGCGTCCGGCCCTTGGCCGCGCAGTTGGGCGCGACCGTAGTCGGCGAACTCGACGTCAGCAGCGATGCGCAGATCGAGGCGGTGTTCGGCAAGGTCAAAGAGCTGTGGGGCGGGCTCGACATGATGGTGCATGCAGTGGCGTACGCCGAACGAGAAGACCTGCGCGGTCGCTTCCTCAATGTCAATCGCGTCAACTTCGCCCGCGCCTTGGAGATCAGCGCCTACTCACTGGTCGCGCTGGCACGCGCAGCCGAATCGCTGATGGAAGCGCGCGGTGGCGGCTCAATCATAACTATGAGCTATCTCGGGGCGGTGCGCGCGATTCCCAATTATAATGTCATGGGAGTGGCCAAAGCCGCGCTCGAAGCCTGCGTGCGTTATCTTGCGCTCGATCTGGGTGCCCGCAATATCCGCGTGAACGCGCTCAGCGCGGCTCCGGCGCGCACCCTCGCATCCGCCGCGATCCGCGACTTTCATACGATGGCGCACGAAGTCGAGCAGCGCTCGCCGCTCAAGCGGGCGATGCGGCCGGAGGAAGTTGGACGGATGGCGGCGGTCTTGCTCAGCGACCTCAGCAGCGGCGTCACCGGCCAGACAGTTTACGTAGATATGGGCTATAATGTGGTCGGGCTGTAGCTCGTCGGGCTGTAGCCTCGAGCGCCTCGCCTGATCGCCACGACAAAACACACGGAGATAGATCATGGCAATCATTCCAGTGCCCCAACTTTCGGACAATTACGCCTACCTGGTGGTTGACGATACGAGCAAGCAGTGCGGCGTGGTCGATTGTGCTGAAGCCGACAAGGTCCTGGCCGAAGTAAACCGCCGCGGCCTTCAACTTATCACTGTGTTACCGACCCATTGGCATTTCGACCACGTGGGCGGCAATGAGGACCTGGTTCGTGCAATTCCAGGACTTCGGGTTTACGGCGCACGCGGCGAGCATGGCCGGATTCCCGCACAGACTGATGCCGTCGACGATGGCGATACCGTGGAGGTCGCTTCGCTCAAAGGCCGCGTGATCGGAATTCCGGCGCATACCAGCGGCCATGTCGCGTACTATTTTCCAGCACTAAACGCAGTTTTCACCGGCGATACGCTGTTCATTGCCGGATGCGGCCGGGTGTTCGAGGGCCGCGCACAGACGATGGTTGATTCGCTGGCCAAGCTGAGTGCGCTGCCGGATTCCACCCAGGTCTATTGCGGGCACGAGTACACCGAAAAGAATCTGCGGTTCGCGCTAACACTCGAGCCGAGTAACCCGGCGCTGAGGAACAAGTACGAATGGGCGCAGAAAGTCAGGGCCGACGGCAAGTATACTATTCCGTCGACGATTGGCGACGAAAAACAATTCAATCCCTTTCTCCGCACCGACAGTCCCGAACTGCGCACCAGTCTCAAAAAACTCGACCCGGCGCTGGTTGACGATAGAGTGGCGATCTTTGCCAAAGCCCGCGAGCTCAAAGACAAGTTTTAAGCGATCAGTTGTGGCACGGGCTTCCAGCCTGTGCTTCTCCTTTTTGTGGGCCGCAAGAGAACGGCGCGCTGCCCATGTTGGACGGCGCGCCGTTGGCTAGCTTGAGCTTTGCCGACTACTCAGTACGCGAATTCCACATTGAAAAAGACTGAATGGGTATCGCGCGGGACCAGGTTCGGAATCACGAAGCCGTCCGCGCTCGGCAATTGCCGGCCGTTGAAAGTGCTGGTCGGATCGTAGTTAAAGGTTTTCGCCGTACCGACCGGAATGCCAAAATTATCATGGTAGAACAGCAGGTTTTGGCTATCGACCGCAAATCGCAGGTACTCGTTATATTGGTAAGAAATACCGTAGATGAAGCGCTCGAAGTCCAGCGGATTCTCCTTGATGTTATCATTCGGCATGAACAACTGGAACATGCCGAACAGGCTCAACTTGGTATTGGGAATGTTAAAATGGCCGAAGAAGTCGAAGCCGATGTTGCGTGCGCGTCCGTTTTGCAGGATTGCCCGGTACACCGCCGTCTGCGGACCCCAGCTCGCTAACGCGTTATAACAAGGGCTCGCCTTGGAGCAGGTGGTGGAGCCGGTTTCGAACGCCGACTGGAACGCCGTAGGTTTGGTCGTAATCGCAGGCCCGCTCGCCGTCCCGAATGCGTCCGGCGTCCCGCTACCGGAGAATAGATTGCCGAGGCTGAACGCGTTCTGCCCATAGTCGAACTCAGCGACCAGGTTCCATAACGGCTGAGAATAATGTATCAACGCTGCGATTCGCTCGAAGTGCGCGTTGGTCGCTTTGAGCGGCGTTATTACATTGATGTTGTCGGGGGTGGTGTTGCCGTAACCGTAGTTATAGAAGCCGGTTAGGCCAAGGCCTTGATAGCGCCAGTTGGCGCCAAACGGATACGCGGTCAAACGCCCCATCACTTCCTTGCTCGCGGTCTGCTCGAAGGCGTGAAAACTGGTGTTGTTATACACGCCGAAACCATACTCGAGAAAAGTGGCTTCGCCGCCGAACAACTTAACCGGACCCTCCATCTGGAGCCCGAGTTGCGATGAGGACAGACTCAGATAGTTCCACGGCACCAGGTTGACGAAGCGGTAGCCATAGAGGTCCTCCTCCCATGGAATAAAGGGGTTGGGCACGGCGCCGAATGAGATAGTACCACCCTTCAGTGCGGGCACATCGTTCCACAAATTGAGATATTGAACGTAGGCATACTTGAGTCGCACGGCTATATTGCCATCAAGGTTGCTGCCGAAGCTGGTGCCGGCCGCAGCGGGCAACGCCGGTCCTGTTCCAGTTTGTCCAGTCCTCCCTATGCTTATGTTGGAGGATCCGATCGTCTTGTAGATATCCGGAGTGAAGCGGAACTGCCAGTCTTTGGTTGGGAAGAAGTACAGGTTGACGTAGGTTCGCGTGATATCGAAAGCGTTGTAACTGTTGTTTCCGGGGCCAGGGTTGGTAACGTTTTCCAGCTCCTGCGGTTGGAAACCGGTATGAGGATAGAAGCGATAGTCGCCGTAGAAGAGGGTGCCAATGCGAAATTTATCCTGCCAGTTGGCCATGTAGCTCTGCCAGGCCGGCTGCATCGCGTCGACTTTTTTGGCGAGTTCTTCATCCTTCAGCCGCTGCTGCTCCTGAGCTTGCGTCACGGCCGCTTGGACTTTCGCGTTAGTGTTGTCCTCCACCTGTTGTTCAATTGTGGCGGCGTCCACTGCCGAGCCAATCCTCATCGGAACGCGTCCGCGCCCCGGCCGAATGAACACCTGCCCGGTCCGCTGGTCGACCCATAATGTGGTCGCTTTCGTAATGCTAGAAGCGTCCTGCGCACGCAGCCGCGGCGCGGTCCAGAGCAGCGCGCAACAGGCGGCCGCCAAGGCCATCTTCCACTTACCCTTCATCAGAATCTCCTCCCCCGACGGTTACGTCATCGCGCAGGAGGCGCGTACGCGCCGCTGCCACCCATCAGGTTTTTAATAATGTGGTTGTTCGTGTGATTGACCAACGCGGATTACTTGCTGGCGACCGATGCACCAGTACCGAGTCTCAGGTCGCGCAATTGGAAAGCGGTGTAGGTCTTGTTATCGGTGCACGCATACCTGGGCGGCGAGCTCATCTGTACGGCCATACAATCCCAAACCGTCGGCTTGCCGCTGGCGTTCTGTGTCGCCACGAAAGGATTGTCCATGGCGCAGCCAGCGAACGCTGCCGCGCACAGGATCACAGCCAATCGCAGCGACCCTCTCGACTTCATTGCCATAGGTCTTTTTCCTCCCTCACCGAAGCTGAGCAGATTTTCGCGTACTCCCGCGCCTGCGCGGGCCACCTGACAGTCGGCGCGCGCACTCACCGGACTGCCGGAAGCTATGCGACAAATGTTACGGTTGTATGAGGGTTAGATTGACGGCGAGCTAATTCGGCCGCTCGTAAGTCGGCCAAGAACGGTTAAAGGATTCTGCAAAGGCGCCATCCGTTGAAAGACCGCCCTATAAATCATAGCCGCCGGCCGGGCGCGGAAATCCCCGTACACCCATGCCGCCGTCGCAATTGATGATAGTGCCGGTTGCGGTCGATGAATTCTCGTTCGAGGCGAACAGCACGTAATGGGCAGTGTAGTCACG
>Ga0137390_10000409_pt1 | contig 28647 bp, 26 predicted proteins | sample 15con2h24AmetaG_FD_104937 | JGI IMG/M metagenome (GOLD analysis project Ga0137390, IMG submission 104937) | Vadose zone soil microbial communities from Angelo Coast Range Reserve, California, USA - 15con2h2.4A metaG | ecosystem: Environmental > Terrestrial > Soil > Vadose zone > Saprolite... | reverse complement strand
TAAATACAATTTAAGCTCCTCACGCGCAAAACCCCCTGATGGCCAAAGCCCCTAAAACCGCCACCGCGCCCAAACACGCCATGGTGCTGGCGGCGGGGCTGGGCACGCGCATGCGGCCGTTCAATGGGCGCGTGCCTAAGCCGCTCGTTCCCGTCGGCGGCAAGGCGCTGATCGATTACGTGCTCGATCGCCTCGCCGCGCAGGGGGTCGAGCGCGCGGTCGTGAACGTCCACCATCTCGCCGATCAGATCGAGCGGCATCTCGCCGGCCGCAAGCGCCCCAAGATCATCATCTCGGACGAGCGCGGCGAGCTTCTCGGCACCGCCGGCGGCGTGGTCAAGGCGCTGCCCAAGCTCGGCGACGGCCCGTTCTTCCACGTCAACTCCGACACCATCTGGATCGACGGCGTGAAGCCGAACCTCGCCCGCCTCGCCGACGCCTTCGATGCCGAGCGCATGGACGCGCTGCTGCTGCTCGCAACCACGGCGTCCAGCATCGGCTATAGCGGGCACGGCGATTTTTCCATGGCGGCCGACGGACGGCTCACGCGCCGCGGCGAGCGCGAGGTGGTGCCCTTCGTCTATGCCGGCGCCGCGATCCTCACCCCGGCGTTCTTTACCGGCGCGCCCGCGGGCGCGTTCTCCATGTCGCCGTTGTTCGACCGCGCGGCGGAAGCCGGGCGGCTCTGCGGGCTGCGCCTCGAAGGCGTGTGGATGCACGTGGGCACGCCCGAGGCGATCGCCGCCGCCGAGAAGGCGCTCCTCGCCGGCGCGGCGTAGCGGGCGCGGTCAAGCGCGTGCGGTGACGGTAGCGCCTCGAGGCCAGCGAAGCGAAGCCCGGCAAGCGTGGGCCGTACAAGAAACGGGTTACGGCCTAAGATGCTTTGGACCTATGCCAACCCCGCATTTACGGCGCTCCTGATTTTTTACGGGGCGGTCATAGAACGCATCCCCATTTCGCTGTGGGGCGCGGTTGTGTTGATCGCAGGATCCGCCGCCATTGGCGCGTGGTTCGACGGGTTGTTTGATCGGAAAAATTGAAACTGAGGCACCGCCCCGTGACGGGAAAAATTGAGTCGCCGCGAATCAATCCTTAGAATCGGCGGATGGCGACCGCCCCTCGCGTCTTCACCATCCCGGCTTCGACGCCGTTCGTGCCGACGCTGATCCGCGCGCTCGTCGACGGAACGCTGGTGCCGGGCCTTCCCGCTACGCGCGATCCGCTCGCGCTCGCGCACGCCACGCTCTATCTACCGACGCGGCGCGCCTGCCGGCTGGCGCGCGATCTCTTCCTCGACGTCACCAAGGAGAGCGCCGCGATCCTGCCGCGCATCATCGCCATCGGCGACGTCGACGAGGACGAGATCGCCTTTGCGGAGGCGGCAACCGGCGCGCTCGCCGCCGACGCGCTCGCGCTAGCGCCGCCGCTCGGCGGGCTCGAACGGCGCCTGCTGCTGGCGCGGCTCGTGCTCAAATGGGCCGCGAGCATCGCGCCCGATGCGCGCGGCGAGGCGGCGCTCGTCGCCAACAACCCCGCCTCGGCGCTCGCGCTCGCCGACGATCTCGCGCGGCTGATGGACGACATGACCACGCGCGGCGTGGCGTGGGACCGGCTCGACGGGCTCGTGCCCGAAACGCTCGACCGCTACTGGCAACTCACGCTCGAGTTCCTGCAGATCGCGCGCGAGAACTGGCCGAAAATTCTCGCCGAGCGGGGCGCCATCGAGCCGGCCGCGCGCCGCGACGCGCTGATCAAGGCCGAAGCGACGCGGCTTTCCGCGCACGCGGACGGACCGGTGATCGCCGCCGGCTCGACCGGCTCCATGCCGGCAACCGCCGAGCTGATCGCCGCCATCGCCAAACTTAACCGCGGCGCCGTGGTGCTGCCCGGCCTCGACCTCGCGCTCGACGCGCAGTCCTGGGAGCTGATCGGCGGCCGCGGCGATGGCGACGCGCGCGTTGCGCCCGCGGTCGAGCATCCGCAATTCGCCATGCAGGCGCTGCTGCGCCGCATCGGCATTGTGCGCGAGCAGGTGGTCGCGCTAGGCACTGCGGGTGCGCATGACCGCGAGCGCTATATCTCCGAGGCGCTGCGGCCCGCCGCCGCCACCGAGCGCTGGCAACGGCTCGCCGGTTGCGATGTCCCGCTGGCGATCGAGCGCGCGCTCGAGACCGTGGCGGTGATCGAGGCCGCCAACGCCGGGGAGGAAGCGCTCGCCATCGCGATTAGCCTGCGCGAGGCGCTCGAGACGCCGCACAAGACCGCGGCCTTGATCACGCCCGACCGCGCCTTGGCGCGCCGGGTGCTGGCGGCGCTGGAACGCTGGAAAATCGCGGTCGACGATTCCGGCGGCGATGCGCTCGCGGACACGTCCGCCGGGCGATTCGCGCGGCTGGCGGCCGACGCCGCGCTCGGCGGGCTTTCGCCGGTTGCGCTGCTCGCCCTCCTCAAGCACCCGCTGGCGCGGCTCGGCGCCGCCGAAGGCGCTCACGCGCGCGCCATCGCGGCGCTCGAAAAGGCGATCCTGCGCGGCCCGCGGCCGCGGCCGGGCATCGGCGGGCTCGCGCACGCGCTCGCCGCGTTCCGCGCCGAGCTCGCGAAGCTGCGACGGGGAGAGACCTCCGATCTGCACCCCTCCGATCCGCGCGCCAGCGTCAGCGCCGCGGAGCTCGACGCCGCGGCCGCGCTCATCACGCGGCTGCGCATGGCGCTCGCGCCGGTCGAAGGGCTCGCCTCAACGCCCTTTGCAGAGTTCGCGGCGCTGCACCGGAGCGTCATCGCCGCGCTGAGCACCGACGAGACCGGCGCCGCGGCAGCCTTCCTCGGCCCCGACGGCGTGGCGCTCGATGCCGGGTTCGAGGAGATCGCGCGGCGCGCGGCCGACGCCGATTTCGCGGTGGCGCCGGCAGACTATGCCGACGTGTTCCGCACGGCGATTTCGGATCGCACGGTGCGAGAGCGGGAGCTGCGGGGGGCGCGTGTGCGCATCTACGGTCCGCTCGAAGCGCGGCTGCAAAGCGTCGACCGCGTCGTGGTCGGCGGCTTGGTCGAGGGCGTGTGGCCGCCGGAGATGCGCTCCGATCCGTGGCTCAGCCGGCCCATGCGGCACGCGCTCGGCCTCGATCTGCCGGAGCGGCGCATGTCGCTCTCCGCCCACGACTTCGCGCAGGCGCTCGGCGCCCACGAGGTGATCCTCGCCTATCCCACCAAGCTCGCCGGCGCGCCCACCGTGATCTCGCGCTTCGTCCAGCGGCTCGCCGCCGTCGCGGGCGAAGAGCACTGGACCCTCGCCCGCGCGCGCGGCACGAAATATCTCGCCTGGGCGCGCGCGCTCGATCGTCCCGCCGAGGTCAAACGCATCGAAAAGCCCGCGCCGAAGCCGCCGCGCGCCGCGCGGCCGAGCGCGCTCTCCGTCACCGACATCGAGAACTGGCTGCGCGACCCGTATACGATCTACGCCAAGCACATCCTCAAGCTGCGCGAGCTCGATCCCATCGACCTGCCGCCGGGCGCGGCCGATCGCGGCATCGTCATCCACGCCGCGCTCAGCGATTTCACCAAGGCCTTTGCAACGGGCCTGCCCGCCGATCCGGCCGGCGCGCTCATCGAGATCGGCGCCAAGCATTTCGCGACGCTCGAAGACTATCCCGAGGCGCGGGCGTTCTGGTGGCCGCGCTTCCGGCGCATCGCCCGCTGGTTTGCCGGCTGGGAGACGTTGCGGCGCGGCAGCGTCGCGGCGCTGGCGGCGGAGGTTTCCGGCAAGATCGACATCCCGCTCGGCGAGCGCGTGTTCACGCTGCGCGCCCGCGCCGACCGCATCGAGCGCCTCGCCGGCGGCGGTTACGCCATTCTCGACTACAAGACCGGACAGGTGCCGAGCGAGAAGCAGGTGCGCATCGGCGTGTCGCCGCAGCTCACGCTCGAAGCCGCCATCCTGCGCGGCGGCGGATTTCCCGATATTCCCGCCGACGCGTCCATCGCCGAGCTGGTCTACGTCTCGCTCAAGGGTGGCGACCCCGCGGGCGACGGCGTGCCCATCGACTTCAAGGACGGCGACGCCAACGTCCATGCCGACCGCGCGCTCGCCAAGTTTAAACTCGTCGCGACCCGCTTCGAAGACGAGCAGCAGCCCTATCTTCCCCTGGTGCTGTCGATGTGGAAGAGCCGCTACGGCACCTACGATCACCTCGCACGGGTGAAGGAATGGTCCGTCGGCGGACCGGATGATGCGGAGAGCGGAGAATGACCTCCGCTCGCACCATTCGCGCCATTCCCGAGGATCTGCGGCGCACGCAGGTCGAGGCCTCGGACCCCGCGGTCTCGGCCTGGGTCACGGCCAATGCCGGCTCGGGCAAGACCCACGTGCTGGCGCAGCGGGTGATTCGGCTTCTGCTCGAGGGCGTCGATCCGGCGAAAATCCTCTGCATCACCTTCACCAAGGCCGCCGCTGCCAACATGGCCAACCGCGTGTTCGACGAACTGCGCCGCTGGACCGCGCTCGACGACGCCGAGCTCGACGCGGCGATCAGGCGGATTTCGAATCTCCAACCGGACGCGGCGCGGCGCACCTTGGCGCGGCGGCTGTTCGCCATGGCGCTGGAGACGCCGGGCGGACTGAAGGTGCAGACGATCCACGCCTTCTGCACGCGGCTGCTGCATCACTTTCCGTTCGAGGCCAATGTCGCCGCACGCTTCACCGTGCTCGAGGAGGCGGCGCAGGCGCAGCTCCTCGGCGAGATCAGCCTTACCGTGCTGCTCGACGCAGCGTTGTCACCCGAAGGCGCGCTCGGCCGCGCGCTCGCGACCGCGATCGCGGCCGTGTCCGATCAGACCTTCAAGGACGTGGTCGGCGAAGCGATCCGCAAGCGCGACGCCGTGCGCGCCTGGATCGACCACGGCGGCAGCATCGAGGCGGCCATCACCTCGCTCTGCGGGGCGCTCGGCGTCAGCGCCGACGACACCATCGAGCGCATCGAGAGCGAGATGACGGAGGGCCCGCTGTTTGCGGCCGCGCAATGGGCGGCCGCCGCCGAGGTGCTCGCGCGCGGCGCCAAGAGCGATCAGGAACAGGCGCGCCGACTTACGGCCGCGCTCGCAGCCACCGGGTCGGAGCGCGCCGGCATCTATCGTCAGTTCTTCCTCACCGGCAAGCTCGAGCCCCGCCAGCAACTCATCACCCGAGCGATCGAGGCCGACAATCCACGGCTTGCCGAGCGCCTCTGCGGCGAGCGCAAGCGCATGCTGGCGCTGGTCGCGCGCCGCAACGCCGTGGCCTGCCGCGACCGCACCGCGGCGCTCGTCACCATCGCCGATGCCGTGATCTCCCGCTACCAGGCGGCGAAGGACCGGCGCGGATACCTCGATTACGACGACCTGATCGAAAAGACCTTGGCGCTGCTCGGCGAGGAGGGGGCGGCCTGGGTGCACTACAAGCTCGATCAAGGCATCGACCACGTGCTGATCGACGAAGCGCAGGACACGAGCCCGAAGCAATGGGACATCATCCGGCGCCTCACGAGCGAATTTTTCGCCGGCGCCGGTGCGCGCTTCCTCAAGCGCACGATTTTCGCCGTCGGCGACGAGAAGCAATCGATCTTCTCGTTCCAAGGCGCGGCCCCGCGCGAATTCGAGGTCATGCATCGGGCGTTCGATAAGCTGTCCAAGGCCGTCGAACACGACTTTCGCTACGTGCGCTTCCGCCACTCCTTCCGCTCCGGCCCGAACGTGCTCGGTGCGGTCGACGAGGTGTTCGCCCGGCCGGAGGCCTTTGCCGGCCTCTCGGCCGACGCGGTCAAGACCGTGCATGAGCCGCTCGCCGACGCCGCCCCGGGCCTGGTGGAGATCTGGGACACCACCAAGCCCGCGGACAAGCGCGAGATCGAGGCCTGGGATGCGCCCTTCGATCAACTGATCGAAACGAGCCCGCAGGTGCGGCTCGCGGCCAAGATCGCACGGAACGTCAAGCGCTGGATGAAAGGCGGCGCGCGCGCCGGCGACGTGCTGGTGCTGGTGCGCCAGCGCGGGCCCTTGTTCGAGGCGGTCATCCGCGCGCTCAAGGATCTGCACGTCCCGGTCGCCGGCGCCGACCGGCTGGTGCTGACCGAGCATATCGCGGTGATGGATCTGATGGTGCTCGCGGACGCGCTGCTGCTGCCCGACGACGATCTCGCGCTCGCGACCGTGCTCAAGAGCCCGCTGTTCGGCTTCGACGACGAGGATCTGTTCGAGATCGCCTGGGAGCGCAAAGGCTCGCTGCGCGCGGCGTTGCGGGCGAAGGCGCACGGCAACGCGCGCTTTGCCGATGCCGTGGCCAAGCTCGAGCGCATGGCCGAATGGGCGCGAGAGGCGCCGTTCGCCTTCTACGCGCGCGTGCTCGGCGCCGAAGGCGGCCGCAAGCGCTTCCTCGCCCGGCTCGGTCACGAGGCCGACGACGCGCTCGACGAATTCCTCAACCTCGCGCTCGACTACGAGCGGCGCGAGACGCCGTCGCTGCAGGGCTTCATCGCCTGGCTGCGCACGGCGCAAACCGACGTGAAACGCGACATGGAGATCACCCGCGACGAGGTGCGGGTGATGACGGTGCACGGGGCCAAGGGCCTGGAAGCGCCGATCGTCGTTCTCGCCGACACCACGACGCCGCCGGCGGGGCCGCCGCAGCGCCAGCCGCGGCTGCTGGCGCTGGCGCAAGCCACGTCCCACTCGCCGACCTGCTTCGTGTGGGCCGGCGTCAAGGCGAGCGACACCGCGCCGGTGAGCGCGGCGCGCGAGCGCGCGCGGCGCGAGGCCGAGGACGAATACCGGCGGCTGCTCTACGTCGCGATGACGCGCGCCATCGACCGGCTCGTCATATGCGGCGCCGAAGGCGAACGCGCGCGGCCCGAGGGCTGCTGGTGGAATCTGGTGTTTGCGGCGCTCAAGCCGCCGGTCTCGGTCGAGGAGCCCGCCGACGACGGCGACAGCAAGGTCTGGCGCTACCGCAAGACGCCGCCGTCTGCCGGCAAAACCTTCGCTGCCACCGCGCCGGCGCCGTCCACGGATGAACGCCCGCCCTGGCTCGACCGCGATGCCAGCGCCGAACCGCCGCCGGTTCGGCTCCTCTCGCCGGCGCTCGCCTATGACGCGGCCGCGCCGCGCGCGGCCGCCGGCCGCAGCCGCATCGATCGCGACAAGGCCTTGGCGCGTGGCACGGTCGTGCACCGGCTGCTGCAATCGCTGCCCGACATTCCGAGCGCGGCGCGCGCCGAGGCCGCGCGGCGCCACCTTGACCGCACGGCCGCCGAGTTTTCCGCCGAGGAGCGCGAGACGATTCTCGAGCAGATCCTGTTGCTGCTCGAGGATCCGCGCTTCGCGCAGCTGTTCTTGCCGGGAAGCCGCGCCGAGGTTGCGATCGTCGGGCGCCTCAACGGCGGCACGCTTGCCGTGTCAGGGCAGGTGGACCGCCTCGCGGTGACCAGCGATTCGGTCCTCATCGTCGACTACAAGACGAATCGTCCCGCACCCCGCCGCCTCGCCGACGTGCCGGACGCCTATGTCGGCCAGCTTGCGCTTTACCGCGCCGTGCTTGCCCAACTCTACCCGGGCAAACGCATTCGCGCCGCCCTGGTGTGGACCGATGTTCCTGATCTCATGGAGATTTCGGATGCGAGCCTGGACGCGGCGCTCACCGCCGTCACCTCCCTGTGAAGCCGCCTTGACGCTGGACGGGCGCGTTCATAGGTTCGGCCTCCCACACGCGGCGCTGTCGCCGACCAACGAGGAATCTCCCCATGGCCGTAGGCAAGGTTTCGGACACCACTTTCGAATCCGAGGTGTTGAAGGCGACCGGCCCGGTCGTGGTGGATTTCTGGGCCGAATGGTGCGGCCCCTGCCGCATGATCGCGCCGGCACTCGAGGAGATCGCGGGCACGCTCAACGGCAAGGTGAAGATCGTCAAGCTCAACGTCGATGAGAACCCGCAGACCGCGGCCAAGTACGGCATCCAGTCGATCCCGACGTTGATGATCTTCAAGAACGGCCAGATGGCCTCGCGCCAGATCGGCGCGGCGCCGAAGCAGAAGCTGGAACAGTGGATCACCACGGCGGTGTGACGCCGGCCGGTTCAAATAGTCGAAAATTTTTTCCTTACGGACGCTCTGGCGGGAAGACGCGAGCAACTGCGCCTAACGCTTCATCCGGAACCATCTTGCGCGGCTGTGGCCAACAACGGCCGCGCTTGCGACTTGCGTCGGGTGACCGACACTACGCCGGCGGCGTGCCGTTGGCGGCGAGCACCGCGCCCGCGAGATAGAGCGAGCCGGTGATGAGGATGCGCGGCGGCGGCGCGAGCCCGAAGCGGCCGATCGCGGCGAGCGCGGCCTCCACGTCATCGGCGCTCTGCGCGGGAATGCCGACCGCGCGCGCGGCGTCGGCGATCGCGTCGGCGGAAAAGCTTTTCTCCTGACCGGGGATCGCCACCGCCACGATGCGGCGGGCAAGCCCGGCGAAATTTCTCAGAAAGCTCTCGCCATCCTTGGTCGACAGCATGCCGACCACGAGCACGAGCGGGCGCGACACGCGCTCCTCGAGATCGGCGAGCGCGTTGGCGATGGCGCGCGCGCCGTCCGCGTTGTGGCTGCCGTCGAGCCAGAGCTCGCTTCCCGCCGGACAAAGCGCCGCGAGCCGCCCGTGCGCGAGACGCTGCATGCGCGCCGGCCATTCGGCCTTGGCAATGCCGGTCTCGAACGCCGCCGCCGCAAGCTTCAGCTCGCCGACCGCGCGCAACGCGGCGATGGCGACGCCGGCGTTCTCGAACTGGTGGCGGCCATAGAGCTTCGGCGCCGGAAGGTCGAGCAAGCCGCCGTCATCCTGGTAGACGAGACGCCCGCGTTCCTCCGTCGCGGTCCAGTCCTCGCCGGCGATCTTGATCGGCGCCTTGACGCGCGCGGCCTCGCGCTCGATCGCCGCCAACGCCTCGCGCGGCTGCGCCGCCACGATCGCGGGCACGCGCGGTTTGAAAATGCCGGCCTTCTCGGCCGCGATCTTGCCGACGGTGTCGCCGAGATGTTCGGCGTGATCGAACGACACCGGCGTAACCACCGTCGCAAGCGGGCGATCGACGACATTGGTCGCGTCGAGTCGTCCGCCCAGGCCGACCTCGAGCAGCAGCGCGTCGGCCGGACGGCGCGCAAACAGCAGGAGCCCGGCCGCCGTCGTGATCTCGAATACGGTGATGGGTGCGCCCGCGTTGACGCGCTCGCATTCATCGAGCGCGTCGGCGAGCTCTTCCTCGGAAACGAGCCGTCCCTCCCCCGCGGCGGCGAGCCGAAAGCGCTCGTTGAAGCGCACGAGATGCGGCGAGGTGTAGACGTGCACGCGCAGCCCCGCCGCCTCCAGGATCGCGCGCATGAAAGCGATGGTCGAGCCCTTGCCGTTGGTGCCGGCGACATGGATCGTCGGCGGCAGCCGCCGCTCGGGATGCCCGAGCGCGGCGAGAATGCGCCACATCCGATCGAGCGACAGATCGATCCGTTTGGGATGCAACGCGGTGAGCCGCGCGACGGTGGTCTCGATGGGGGTCATGTCTTCGTCATTTCCAGGCGACCCCCCTTGGAACGGCGCGTCGCGCCGGCGCACGCCGCGCGCGAACCGAAGGACGCACGTCAGCCGGCGGCGGGAAGCGGCAATGTCTCGACCGGGGGCTTGGGGCGCGCCTTGGTCAACAGCCTGCACAGATTTGCAAGCGTGGGCCGCAGGTCGGTGCGGTTGACGACCATGTCGACCATGCCGTGGTCCTTGAGATATTCGGCCCGTTGAAAGCCGTCGGGCAGCTTCTCGCGGATGGTCTGCTCGATGACGCGCGGGCCGGCAAAACCGATGAGCGCGCCCGGCTCCGCAATGTGGACGTCGCCGAGCATGGCATAGGACGCGGTGACGCCGCCGGTGGTCGGATTGGTGAGCACGACGATGTAGGGCCGCCGCGCCTCGCGCAGCATCTGCACCGCCAGCGTGGTGCGCGGCAGCTGCATCAGCGAGAAAATTCCCTCCTGCATGCGCGCGCCGCCGGAGGCCGCGAACATGATGAACGGCGTGCCCTTGTCGACCGCGGTCTCGAGGCCCTTGATCACGGCTTCGCCCGCGGCCATGCCAAGCGAGCCGCCCATGAAGTCGAAATCCTGCACGCCGATCACCACCGGCAATCCTTCGAGCTTGCCGAAACCGAGCTTGATGGCGTCGTTGGTGCCGGTCTTGGTGCGCGCATCCTTGAGGCGGTCGGCGTAACGCACCTCGTCGCGGAACTTGAGCGGATCGAGCGGCACCGCGGGGATCGCGATATCGAACCAGGTCTCGTTGTCGAACATCGACTTGAGCCGCATCATCGCCCCCATGCGCATATGGTAGTTGGAGCCGGGGATGACGAATTGGTTGGCTTCGACGTCCTTGTAGAAGACGAGCTGGCCGGTCTCCGGGCATTTGATCCAGAGATTTTCCGGCGTGTCGCGGCGCGCGAAGTAGTTGCGGATTTTCGGCCGGACGACGTTGGAGATCCAGTTCATGACGCGATCCTTTCCGAGGGAATATATGGATTGCCGGCGCAGCCCTGGCAACCGCGAACAAAGGCCGCGGATGCGTCCACGCCGCCGCGCTCAGCGACGGCGCTGCGCCTTCGGCTTGAGCGCAAAACCGAACGCGCGATCGCCGTCGAACAGGGTGGGCGCATCGCTGGTGCGCGCGCGTTCGATCGTGAGCAGGCGCAGCTTGGTGGTGACGCCGCCGTTGGCGGAGAAGCCGCCGGCCTTGCCGCCGGCGGCGAGCACGCGATGGCACGGCACGATGAGCGGGAGCGGGTTTCGTCCGAGCGCTTGCCCGACGTCGCGCGCCAGCCCCCGTTCGCCGAGCCGCGCCGCGATCTCGCCATACGAGAGCGTCGCGCCCGGCGCAATGCCGCGCGCGACCTCGTAGACGCGGCGATCGAACTCAGGCAGGCCATCCATGTCGAGCGCGGCGGCGGAAAGATCGCTCGCCTGCCCGCGCAGCAGCGAGACGATGCCATCGATCACGCGCCGCACATCCGCCGGCGGCGGCGCCTCGCGCGCATGCGGATAGCGCCGCACGAGACGCGCGCGGGTCCGCGCCTCGCCCGCCTCCGGCAGCTGCACGCCGATGATGCCGCGGGCGCCCCATGCGATGCCGCATCGGCCGATATCGGTATCGAAGAGCGCAAAACCGTGTTCCGTCATGGTCGCTCGATTTTAGCAGCCGCCGTTGCGGCGAACATCTCGGATCTTGCGCGCTATTCCGCCGCCACCCGGCGGGCGCTGCGCACGCCGCGGGCGAGTTCGGCGACGAGGTTGACCACCACCGTCACCGTTTTCGCCGTGGCCTTGTCGTCGCGGTCGAGACTCGCCTTGAGCGCGTTCACCAGCGCCGAGCCGACGACCACGCCGTCGGCGCCCGCCGCGATCACCGCCGCCTGCTCGGCGGTGCGCACGCCGAAGCCGACCGCGACCGGCAGCTTGGTGTGGCGCTTGATGCGCCCGACCGCGGCCGCAACCTTTGCCGGATCCGGGGTGGCGGCGCCGGTGATGCCGGTGATCGAGACGTAATAGACGAAGCCCGACGTATTCACGAGCACGGCCGGCAGGCGCTTGTCATCGGTCGTGGGCGTCGCCAGGCGGATGAAATTCATCCCGGCCTTGAGCGCGGGCAGGCACAGCTCCTCGTCCTCCTCCGGCGGCAAGTCCACCACGATCAGCCCGTCGACGCCGGCGGATTTGGCGTCGCGGAGAAAGCGGTCGACGCCGTAAACATAGATCGGGTTGTAGTAGCCCATGAGCACGACGGGCGTCGCATCGTCGGCCCGGCGAAAGGCGCGCACCATCTCGAGCGTCTTCTTGAGCGTCTGCCCGGCCTTGAGCGCGCGCTGCGACGACAGCTGGATCGCCGGGCCGTCGGCCATCGGATCCGTGAACGGCATGCCGAGCTCGACCACGTCGGCGCCGGCGGCCGGAACGGCGCGCAGCAGCGCGAGCGAGGTCTCCGGATCGGGGTCGCCGGCGGTGAGAAACGTCACCAGCGCGGCGCGACCCTGCGACTTGAGCTCCTCGAAGCGGCGATCGATGCGCGTGGTCATGGGGAGGGACGATTTCGCTGCGTGCTCAATCGGGCAAGCCTTTGCGTTTGCGCTCGCGCATCGCGGCCATGCGGACATTGATGGTGCCCAGCATCAACGTCACGATCGAGCCGACGAACTGCACCCATTCCTTGTTCTCCAGAATGGGGCCGGGGGCGAACAGCCGGACCCGCAGGAAATACGCGATGTAGGCGGCGGACACGGCGATCAAAATCCAACCGACGATCTTCTGCCTGCTGATCACAGGCCGCTCCCGCCCTCGCTCATCCTTTTCGCCGTTCCAGATAAGCCGCGACGCTCGCCAAATCCTTGTCGCCGCGTCCGGACAAGTTGACCACCATGAGGTGGTCCTTCGGCTTTTGCGGCGCCAGATCCATCACCCTCGCCAATGCATGCGCGGGCTCGAGCGCGGGGATGATGCCTTCGAGCCGCGAGCACAGCTCGAACGCGGCCAGCGCCTCCTCGTCCGTCGCCGAAAGATATTTCACCCGCTTGATGTCGTTGAGCCAGGCGTGCTCCGGGCCGATGCCGGGGTAATCGAGGCCGGCCGAGATCGAGTGCGCCTCGTTGATCTGCCCATCCTCGTCCATGAGCAGGTAGGTGCGGTTGCCATGCAGGACGCCGGGCCGGCCGCCGGCGATCGAAGCCGCGTGCAAGCCGCTCGCGAGCCCGTGCCCCGCCGCCTCCACGCCGTAGATTTCGATGTGGGCGTCGTCGAGGAACGGATGGAACAGGCCCATGGCATTCGAGCCGCCGCCGATGCAGGCAATGAGCGAGTCGGGCGAACGCCCTTCGGCTTCGAGCATCTGCGCGCGGGTTTCGTTGCCGATGATCGATTGGAAGTCGCGCACCATCATCGGATAGGGGTGCGGGCCGGCGACCGTGCCGATGCAGTAGAAGGTGTTGGCAACGTTGGTGACCCAGTCGCGCAGCGCCTCGTTCATGGCGTCCTTGAGCGTCTTCGAGCCCGACTCCACCGGGCGCACCTCGGCGCCCAGCGCCTGCATGCGCAGCACGTTCGGCTTTTGCCGCTCGACGTCCACCACGCCCATATAGACGACGCATTCGAGGCCGAACTTCGCGCACATGGTCGCGGTCGCGACCCCGTGCATGCCGGCGCCGGTTTCGGCGATGACGCGCGGCTTGCCCATGCGGCGCGCGAGCAGGATTTGGCCCAGCACGTTGTTCACCTTATGCGCGCCGGTGTGATTGAGGTCCTCGCGCTTGAGATAGATCTTCGCCCCGCCCGCGCCGCCATTGGAGGCGCCGGCAGCACGAAGATGCTCCGTCAGGCGTTCGGCGAAGTAGAGCGGCGTCGGCCGCCCGACATAATCCTTGAGGTGGCCGTCCATCTCGCGGCGGAAGCGAGGATCGTTCTTCGCCTCGGCGTAAGCCGTTTCCAACTCGAGAATGAGCGGCATCAGCGTTTCGGCGACGAAGCGGCCGCCGTAGAGCCCGAAATGCCCGCGCTCGTCGGGCCCGGTGCGGAACGAGTTGAGCTGCTGGACGGTCATGCGCGGCTCATGGCTCTGTCCGGCGCCGCACGCATGCGCGCGCCATCCCTCGCCGCAGCGATGAAGGCGCGGATCTTGTCCGGGTCCTTCTCGCCGGGGGCGCGCTCGACGCCCGAGGAGACGTCGACGCCGGGGGCGGCGGTGATGCGCAGCGCCTCCACGACATTGAGAGCATCGAGGCCGCCCGAGAGCATGAACGGCACGCGGGTTTGAAGCTTCTCGAGCAGCCGCCAGTCGAAGGGCTTGCCGAGCCCTCCTGGCCGCGTGGCCTCGAGCTCCGCCCGCGCGTCGAAGATCAGGCGATCCGCCACGGCGTCGTAGAGGCGGATCGCCGCGAGGTCCGCCCGCTCGGCGATCGGCAGCGCCTTCATCACCGGCAGTCCGAAGCGCTCGCGCACCATCGCCACGCGCTCGGGCGTCTCCCTGCCGTGAAGTTGCAGCAGATCGGGCTCGAGCGCCTCGATGCTCGCCGCAAGCTCCTCATCGCCGGCGTCGACCGAAAGCGCGACCTTTTGCGCGCGGCCGCGCACGCGCTTGCCCAGCGCACGCGCGGCCTCGACGCCGACGTGGCGCGGGGAGGGCGCAAAGAAGACGAAGCCGACGAGATCGGCGCCGGCCGCGAGCGCCACGTCGAGCGCATCGGACGTCTTCAGGCCGCAGATTTTGACCAGGACGGACATTGCGCGGGACCTTCTACGGCGCGGTTCTACATCGGCGCCGACGTTTTGTCTCGCCTCGCCAGTCCTTTGATATCAAAGGAAGAATTCGCGCGGCTAGGCGGCGGGCGGCGGGATCATCAGCCGCGGTGCAGCCTCGCCCGGCGTGGGGTGGGCGACAAGCACGCTTGTGCCCAGGCGCCGCTTGAGGCGGTCGACTTCCGCGCGCAGCTCGCGCGCTTGCGCGTCGGCACGCCGCGCGGCGCGACGCCATTTGCCCTGCCTGAGCCAAGCGGCAATGCCGCCGACCACCACCCCGCCGATCAGGAGCGTCAGCATCAAGAGATAGAGCGGCAGCGCCCGCGTGAGGGCGGGGTGCGCCTGGTCGAACGGGTCGAAGGAGACGACGACGCTCTGGCGATTGGCGACCGCAACGCTGATGACGACGATCGCGAGCGGAAGGAGGATCAGCGCGGTGACAATCCTGCGGATCATGACCTCAGCTGCTCGGACGATTGAGCCGCTCGCGCATTTCCTTGCCGGTCTTGAAGAACGGCACCGACTTCTTGTCCACCGAGACGTGGGCGCCGGTGCGCGGGTTGCGCCCGGTCCGCGCCGGGCGGTTCTTGACCGAGAAGGCGCCGAAGCCGCGCAGCTCGACCCGGTCGCCGCGCGCCATGGCCGCGACGATCTCGCCGAGAATGGCGTTGACGATGTTTTCCACGTCGCGCTGATAGAGATGCGGGTTCTGCGAAGAGATGCGCTGCACGAGCTCGGACTTGATCATCGCTGCTGCCGTCCCTGCCTGACGGAACGAATCGCCCCGCCCTAGTTCGCAATTGGAGGGTGCCAAAGGGCCAAGAGACCGTCAAGGTTGAGACGCTCCACCGCCTGCACCGCGCCCCACTCTTCCAGCCGCCGCGCGAACGAGCTCAGGCCCACCGCCTCGAGGCTCGTGACGACGGCGGTGTGCAGGAACGGCAGGTCGCCCAACCGGTCGCGCAGTCGATAGTCGCGCACCGGCGTCTGCGGATCGACGTTCTTCTCCCTTGCCAGCCACGCAAGCGCGGCTCGCTCGTCGCCGATCTCGTCGACGAGCTTGAGCGCCACGCCCTGACGGCCGGTGAAGACGCGACCGTCGGCCACGCGGTCGAGCGCCGCATCGTCGAGGTGGCGGCGCGCCTTCACCATGCCGCGGAACCAGGCGTAGGAGTCCGAGACGATCGCCTCGATCGCCGCGCGCGCTTCCGGCGAGGTCGGCTCGAAGCCGTTGGGCGCCGCCTTGAGCGGAGACGACTTGATCTCTTCGACCTTGATGCCGAGCGTCTTGAGGAGGTCGGTGACGTTCGGATATTGGAACAACACGCCGATCGAGCCGACCAGCGAAGTCTCCAGCGCGACGATGTGATCAGCCGCAATCGCCGTGATGTACCCGCCCGAAGCCGCGAGCCCGTCGACCACGACGACCAGCGGCTTTTGCTCCTTGAGCCGCATCAACGAGTCGTGCAGCTGCTCGGAGCCGGACGTGGTGCCGCCGGGGGTATTGATGTGCACGATCACGGCCCGCGCGCGCGATTTCCCGAGCCGCTCCAGCGCCTCCACCCGCTGCGGATCGGTGCGGATGAGGCCGGTGATGGTGACGCGCGCGATCGATCCGCTCGTCCCCCCGACCAACACGTCGGTGCCGGGCGCGCGCAACGCGGCGCCCACCGCGATCACGGCGCAGATGGCGACGATGACCGCGCAGACGCGCCAGAAGGTGAGCTTGCGCCGCATACGGCGACGATCGACGATAGTATCGGCATCGAGCGACATGGCTCAGCTCTCCTCGATTTGTCCGGGCTGGCGTCTTACGCTTATTCTTCCTTCTTCTCGGCCGGCTTTTCCGTTGCGCGCTTGAGCGCGGTGCCGAGGATGTCGCCGAGGGTCGCCCCCGAATCGGTGGAGCCGTACTGAGCGATCGCCTCCTTCTCTTCCGCCACTTCGAGCGCCTTGATCGAGACTTGCACCTTGTGGGTGCGGCGGTCGAACTGGATGACGCGGGCGTCGACCTTCTGCCCGACCGAGAACCGCTCCGGCCGCTGCTCGGCGCGGTCGCGCGCCAGCTCGGAGCGCTTGATGAAGGTGGTAAGGTCGCCGCCGACGATCTTCACCTCGATGCCGGCGTCCTTCACCTCGGTCACCTCGCAGGTCACGACCGAGCCTTTCTTGAGATCGCCGGCGCTCTCCATGGGATCGCCCGCGAGCTGCTTGATGCCCAGCGAAATGCGCTCCTTCTCGACGTCCACGTCGAGCACCTTGGCGTTGACCTTGTCGCCCTTCTTGTACTCCTCGATCACCTGCTCGCCCGGCCGCTTCCAGTCGAGGTCGGAGAGATGGACCATGCCGTCGACGTCGCCGTCGAGGCCGAGGAACAGCCCGAACTCGGTCTTGTTCTTGACCTCGCCCTCGATCACGGCGCCGGGCGGATACTTTTCGACGAACACCTCCCACGGATTGCGCATGGTTTGCTTGAGCCCGAGCGAGATGCGCCGCTTGACCGGATCGACCTCGAGGATCTGCACCTCCACCTCCTGGGAGGTGGACACGATCTTGCCGGGATGCACGTTCTTCTTGGTCCACGACATCTCGGACACGTGGATGAGGCCTTCGATGCCGGGCTCGAGCTCCACGAACGCACCGTAGTCGGTGATGTTGGTGACGCGGCCCTTGAAGCGCGCGCCGACGGGGTATTTGGCCTCGATGCCCTGCCACGGGTCGTCCAGCAGCTGCTTCATGCCGAGCGAGATGCGGTGGGTCTCGTGGTTGATCTTGATGATCTTGACCTTCACCTGCTGGCCGATATTGAGCACCTCGGTGGGGTGATTGACGCGCCGCCACGCGATATCGGTGACGTGCAGGAGACCGTCGATGCCGCCGAGATCGACGAATGCGCCGTAGTCGGTGATGTTCTTGACCACGCCGTCGATGACCTGACCTTCTTCGAGATTCTGCACCAGCTCCTGGCGCTGTTCCGCCCGCGTCTCTTCGAGCACCGTGCGGCGCGACACCACGATGTTGCCGCGGCGGCGATCCATTTTCAGGATCTGGAAGGGCTGCGGCTGATTCATCAGCGGCGACACGTCGCGGATCGGCCGGATGTCGACTTGGCTGCGCGGCAGGAACGCGACCGCCCCGTCGAGATCGACGGTGAAGCCGCCCTTGACCTGATTGAAGATGACGCCTTGGACCTTTTCGTTGCTGTTGAAAGCCTTTTCGAGCTTGCCCCAGCTCTCCTCGCGCCGCGCCTTGTCGCGCGAGAGCACGGCTTCGCCGAGCGCGTTCTCCACCCGCTCGAGATAGACCTCGACCGTGTCGCCGACCTTGATGTCGGACTGCCGGCCCGGCCCCGCGAATTCGCGCAACGCGACGCGTCCCTCGGTCTTGGCGCCGACATCGATGACGGCGAGGTCCTTCTCGATGCCCACGACCGTCCCCTTGACGACGGCGCCCTCCTGCGGGCTGCCCTGGGCAAAGGACTCTTCGAGCAGTTTCGCGAAATCTTCGCGCGACGGCGTGGCGGAACTGACGGCGGTGGCCATGAACACTCCTCAAGCTACGGCGCCGGATTGTCGTTGATGGCGTTTCGCGCGCAGGGGCCGAAAGTCGAAGAGACCTTCGGCAGCCGCCGCAAGGCTGGTTTTGCGCAGGTTGCAATTTGCCTGCGTGCGACGGTCCGGGCCCGTAACCCAGCGATCAAAACGATGATTTCATGTCCGTGCGCCACCAAAGAAGCGGGCGGAGCAGGCTCGTCCTCCATTGACGGAAACACGGTCAGCCGCGTTTCCGGCCTGCTCGGACGGCTTCGACGAAGTCGATGGCGGCCCGGAATGCGGCGTCTATATCCAAATGCGTGGTGTCGAGCAAGTGCGCATCCGGCGCCGCTTTCAAGGGGGCCACCGCCCGCTGGCTGTCGCGCTCGTCCCGGCCTCGGATGTCGGCCAAGACCTCGGCCTCGTTGACGCGATCTCCCGCCTCCTCCAACTCGCGAGCGCGCCGGCGCGCGCGCACTTCAGCCGTTGCGGTGACGAAGATTTTCACGTCCGCGTCGGGAAAGATGACGGTTCCGATGTCGCGGCCGTCGAGCACGGCGCCGGGCGGCGTGCGTCCGAAACTGCGTTGAAACGCCAGCACCGCCTTGCGCACCTCGGGGATGGCCGAGACCAGCGAAGCCGCCGCGCCCACCGCCTGGCTCTTGAGCGCCGGCTCGTGGAAACGGGTGGGATCGATCGCTTCGGCGGCCGCCACCGCGCGCGCGCGATTCTCGGGCGAATGGCCGGCATCGAGCAAGGTTTTCGCCACCGCTCGGTAGATCAGCCCGGTGTCGAGGTGGCGCAAGCCATAGTGGGCGGCGAGCTGCTTGCCGAGCGTCCCCTTGCCCGAGGCCGCCGGCCCGTCGATCGCGATGATCATGAAAGGTCGACCCCGAGGGCGCGCATCAATGCGGAGAAGCCGGGAAAGCTCGTGGCAATGATGGCGGCGTCGTCGACCCGCACCGGCTTTTCGCTGGCCAAGCCCATGACCAGAAACGCCATGGCGATGCGGTGATCCATGTGGGTAGCGACCGTGCCGCCGCCCGGTACCCGCCCTTTGCCGTGCACGATCAGATCGTCGCCCTCGATCTCGACCTCGACGCCGTTCGCCGCAAGGCCGGCGGCGACGGCGGCGAGCCGATCGGACTCCTTCACGCGCAATTCTTTGAGCCCACGCATGACCGTCGTGCCTTGGGCGAAGCTCGCCGCCACCGCCAAGACCGGGTATTCGTCGATCATGGAGGGCGCGCGCGCCGCCGGCACCTCGACGGCGCGCAGCGCCGACGCGCGCACGCGCAACTCCGCCATCTCCTCGCCGCCGTCGCTGCGCAGATCGAGCGCCTCGATGTCGGCGCCCATTTCGCGCAGTGTCACGATCAATCCGGTGCGCAGCGGATTGGTCATCACGTCGGTCAGGATCACTTCCGACCCCGGCGCGAGCAATGCCGCCACCATGGGAAAGGCGGCCGAGGACGGATCGGCCGGCACGACGACCGGCGCCGGCGCAAGCTCGGGTTCGCCCCGCAGGGTGATCTTGCGGCCCTGCGCGCCTTCCGCCTCGACCCTGACTTCGGCGCCGAAATGCTTGAGCAGGCGCTCGGTGTGATCGCGGCTCGCCTCGTTTTCGACGACGGTCGTTTCACCCGGCGCGGCAAGTCCGGCGAGCAGCACCGCCGACTTGATCTGCGCCGACGGCACCGGCGTGCGGTAGACGATGGGAATGGGATCGCGCGCGCCGGCGAGCGTCAGCGGGAGCCGGCCGCCGTCGGTGACGCTTAAGGCGTGCGCCCCGATCAGCTCGAGGGGATCGAGAATGCGCTTCATCGGCCGCGTGCGCAGGCTGGCGTCGCCGTCAAAGGTCGCGGTGACGGGACAACCGGCGACCGCCCCCATGACCAGCCGGCAGCCGGTGCCGGAATTGCCGAAGTCGAGCACGCCCTCAGGCGCGCGAAAGCCGCCGACGCCGACGCCGTGAACGCGCCACGCGCCTTGCGCCACGCGCTCGACCGTGGCGCCCAGCGCGCGCATCGCCTTGGCGGTGTTGAGCACGTCTTCGCCTTCGAGCAGCCCGGATATGCGGGTTTCCCCGACCGTGAGCGCGCCGAAGATCAGCGCCCGGTGCGAGATCGATTTGTCGCCGGGCACGCGCGCACGGCCCTTGAGGGCGCCCGCGCGGCGCGCGGTGAGTGGGGATTTGGCGGCGTGGTCCACGGACGGGCTCGGCTTGGCGCAGGCTAGCACGGGGCCGAAAGGGCGTCATCCCGGGCGCCATCATTCGGGCGCTGTGGGCCCGCGCGACGGATGGGGCGCAAGCCGTTTGGCCGCTATTGACACCGCCATTGCGACTCGCCAAGTGAAGCACCTCATTTTAGACCCGCTCAAGGAACCGGAACCGTGGCGAAACCCGAGCTCGGCACCAAGCGCCTCTGCGGCAATTGCGGCGCGAAATTCTACGATCTCAGCAAGAATCCGATCGTCTGCCCGAAATGCCACACCGTCGTGGAGGTCGCGACGGTGAACGCGCGGGCGCGACCGGAGCCCGTCGCCGCTGCCCGCGCTCCTGCGCCTGCGCCGGAAGAAGAGGTGGTGGCGCCGGAGACCGCGGAGGCCGAATTCGTCTCGCTCGAGGAAGCGGACGCGGAGTCCCAAGGCAAGAAGACGCCCGAGGGCGAGGCGGGCGAGGGCGCCGAGGAAGAGGTGGAGATCGAAGACGAGGGCATCGACGACGCCACCTTCATCGAGGAGCAGGAGGAGGGCGACGAGGACGTCACCGACATCATCGGGGACCGCGACGACGAGGAGGAAACGTGAGGTCGGCTCAAGCCGGCGGCTGCGGCAGGACTTCTCCTGGTCACGGCAAGGCCGGCTGATTACAATTCATTTTGAGGTTCGGACGCGATCGTCCCGACACCGCGTCCCGCGTGGGGCCATAGCTCAGTTGGGAGAGCGCTTGAATGGCATTCAAGAGGTCAGGGGTTCGACTCCCCTTGGCTCCACCAATTCTCTAATTGCTGAAATCACATGGATCGATCGGCTTGCCGTCAATGTAGTCGTAGGTTTGGTGCGTTAGCCCCGAACACGACTCGCCCTTGAGCAACAACGGTCGCCGTCCGGGTTATTTGGACGGCCCAAGGATGTTCTGTCCGACTTCAACCGAATTGGCACCGGATTCCTTGAAGTACGCTGCCCAGAACTCCGTCACCTTCTGCTGCTCAGCGACCCCCAGCGGACGGCGATCTTTGGTCCCCCCTCGACCGACGCCCGCAGCTTGTACGTTCGCGTTCTTCAGAGGTGCGATCAATTTGTCTTTTCGCAACTGACTGATAAGCCGATCGACAGGAGTCGAAAAAAAATTCCGACCAGGAAGGTAATCCGAATTCTCGATCAAGTCCGAGTAGATGTACAAAGACAGTGGGCGCCCTTCGACCGCATCTTCCTTGGCGGCCAAGACCACGGTCCGTACGATATCCGAGTGACGCGTTTCTTCAAACTTTGCGAGCCGCTGTCTCAGGGACTCAACGATGTCCGTGTAAACACCTTCACGATCCGTCCTAATCGCCCCGTCGTTGCATAAGAAGATTCTGCTGAACCCCTCGGCGGCGCAATATGGCATGCATCTCTCGATTAATTGTTCGCTGTGCGTACGCGAGTCCGTGATCGTGCGAATGATGATCTTCTCGCCGCCATTCAGCGACGCTAGAATTCTGTCGGTCGCTTTAACGATGATGTCTTTATCGGTTTGGTCGTATGGCGTTGTAATGTCGACCAAGAACAGCGCGATGCGTCCATCGCTTTTGCAATAACTTCTATTGTCGCTCGTCTGAGCAATTGCAGCGCTGGTCGCGAAAAGCTTCAGCAGCACAATGGATAGTAGGCAGGTTAGCCAAGAGGTCGATGCGCGCGCCCGGATCGGAAGCCGCGGCATTTAGGTTCTGCGCCCAGGGAATGGCGAAACGGTTTGCGTATCATCCTCCGGAGCAGGACTGCGCGACCCGCCATGCCGTGTTCTCTGTCCGATTTCATTTCGCGCTTCTACCAACATCCTGTCGAGCGTCGTCAAGTCAAGGTTATCGTCTTCCGACAAAGCGATATCCCTGTTCCGCTTCAGTTCCACGACTTTCGCATTGTGGGTTCCGTACGCCGCGGCAACGTTCCCGAGTCTCGGCCCGTATTTCCGCGCAATCCGAGCAACCATTCTTTCGTACCTTTTTCTGACGCGAGAGAGGGCGCTCTCCGTCGAGTCAACGGCGTCCAGGGCGGATTGATAGAGCTTATCGCTATCGTTGGTAATAAACGCGGCAAGAAATGCGGCCGTGATACCGGCCGTATTTAGACAAGCGAGAAAAAATGCAGACTTGTCATAAAGCGCGTTCACAAATGCAGTCCATGGACCGACCGTCGATACCTGCCTCCCGATATGGGAGAAGATGTCCTGGCCTGAAACTCCGGCTGGCGCGGTGGAATAGAAGGCTCGCCCTATGGTCAGAGCTCCGACGCACATCGCCAGTACGATCACGACAAGGCACGCGATGACGATATTGCTTACATAAATCGTCTCTTGATATTGGCCATGGATCTGGCGCGCCTGATGACCTGCAAAATGCGCAAGAACGAGCAGGATCAACGTCATGAACAATGAAAGGACGTAGGAATCGAAATTGCTCCCGCGCAGAATATTATCCAGCATGAACTTGTTTATTGGCGCCTCCAATGCGGCGAGGAGCAAGGCTCCGAAAACAAACCACCAAAACGATATCTGTCGACCGTCGGACGGTCTCTGCAGCCTTCCGAAGATGACGCGCTGATTTTTTTCGGCAGTTCTCAGTTTTTCTTCGGCCCGATTCCATCGGTCGCTGCCCGGACCATGGGTCGTGCGCGCAGTATTCAATTTTTCGTCGCGTTCACCCAACAGATTTTGATAGGTTGACCGCGCGTCTGCCCGGGCGCCCTCGAAATGAGCTAGCTCGTCGGTTGGGGTATACGCCATTGGCATCCCTCGTTAGCTCAGCTGGAACGGTGTTCGCGGCGATCGATGGTGGTGTCGCGCGCACTCTCCAGACGCTGAACCCAGCATCTGGAATAACATTTGTTTTCTTGATCTTTGTGGTATTTCGATAGTCATTTGTGGCTGAAAAATGACTGCCATCGGCCGCGTTCATGCGATGCGCGAACGTCACTCATCGCGGACACACAGCCGGGCATTCGAGCCGCGCGACGCGACGTCGATGATCGTTCAATGTTCGACCGAGGAAGCGATGCAGGGCGGCTCGAGCTACCACGCGACGGATGGCGCGGCCTACGAGCGTTTTCTCGGCCGATGGAGCCGTCGGTTGGCGGCGCCACTGCTCGAATTCGCCGAGTTCACAGGCGACGGCTGCCTTTTGGACGTTGGATGCGCCACCGGCAGCGTCGCCAATGCGATGACGGGGAAATGGCCGGCGCGCCGCATCGTCGGCGCTGACATCGCGTCACCCTACGTGGCTTTCGCGCGATCCCATGCCGCCTCCGACCAGGCCGTGTTCGAGGTTGCGGACGCGCTGAGGCTACCGCACGCCGATGCAGCATTCGATGGCGCGACAGCGCAGCTCGTTCTCAACTTCGTTTCCGATCCGGTCATGGCGCTGCGCGAACTGCAGCGCGTGACCGCGCCGGGCGGACGTGTGGTCGCCGCCGTCTGGGACTTTCGCGGTGGGTTGGTGTTCCAACGGATGTTTTGGGACACCGCGGCCGGCATCGATGCCGCGGCCGTGGCAGCTCGGGACAGATTGTTTTCGAGCCCGCTGGCGCTGCCGGACGGGCTACCTCGGCTGTTCGAAGCCGTCGGTCTTGATCGCATCGAGCGAACGTCGATCACGATCCGCATGGATTACGCGAATTTCGAAGACTATTGGCAGCCCCTGTGCGGCGGCCAGGGACCGGTGGGCGCGTATCTCGCACAGCTCGGCTGCGATCTTCGGGCCCGCATCGCACAAGCGGTCGCAAGCGCATACCGATCAGGCTCGCCCGATGGCCCGCGCTCGTTGACCGCAACGGCATGGGTGGCCCGGGGGCGGGTAAAACACGTCAAATAAGAGGACGAAATTTGCGGGGAGTCGGCTGCCCACCCAGCGGCCACCGTTCGCTCTTCGACCCGTGTAGATCTTGGCATTGCCGGCCGCCTGCTTGGCGTGCAGCACGCAATAGGATTTGCCCGTCGGCATCGAGTGTCTAAACTGCCGCACGATGGGGTGCCGTCGGGCCGCCCCTATGCAGCGAGCGAACGCCATGACACTTGCGCGTCGTCGATTTCTGCAGCTCGCGGCCGGCGCTGCCGCGCTTCCCGTTCGGCTCGCCAAGGCGCAAAGCTACCCGACGCGGCCGGTGCGCATCATCATCGGCTTCGGTCCCGGCGCCTCGGGCGACATCTCCGCGCGCGTACTCGCGCAGGCGCTCACCCAGCGACTGGGCCAGCAATTCATCGTCGAGAACCGCAGCGGCGCCGGCAGCAACATCGCCACCAATTTCGTGGCGCACGCGCCCAACGACGGCTACACGCTGCTGCAAGGCACCGTCGCCAACACCATCAACCCCGTGATCACACCCAATCTCGGATTCGATTTCGTCAAGGACTTCGCACCGATCTCGCTGTTTTCGACGCTGCCGAACATCGTGGTCGTGCACCCCTCGCTCGGCGTGCGCACCGTGCAGGAGCTCATCAAGCTCGCGCGCGAGAAACCGGGCCAGTTGTCCTTCGGGTCGGCCGGCGTCGGCGGCACATCGCATTTCACCGGCGAACTGTTCAACGTGATGGCGGGCACCAACCTCGTGCACGTGCCCTATCCGGGAACCGCCCAAGCCGCCACCGACCTGTTGAGCGGCCGCGTGCAGGTGATGTTCTCGCCGGCATCGACGGTGTTGCAGTTCGTCGCCGAGGGCAAGCTGGTGGCGCTCGCCTCGAGCACCTTGCGCCGCGCGAGCGTGGCACCCGATCTGCCGACCATTTCAGAAGCGGGGCTCCCCGGCTTCGATACCGCGGGCTGGTTCGGGCTGCTGGCGCCGGCCGGCACGGCGCGCGAGATCATCGAGCACCTCGCGGCCGCCTCGAACGAGGCGGCGAAATCTCCCGACGTCGTCGCCACCCTGGCGCGACAGGGCTTCGACATGGCCGGCGGCAGCCCCGAGGACTTTGCCGCCTTCATCCGCGATGACTTGGCCAAGTGGGAGCGGGTCGCGAGCGCGGCCGGGCTGAAGCGATAACGGCACCGCCGACGCCGACCTTCGCCCAACGCCATCGCCGGCTGCAGCAGCACCGCGGCGCGACTGCGCAATCCGCATCGGCCGAATGCGGTATATTGGTGCGAAAGACCCATCGAACGGCCGAGACCCGCGGTGAACCCTGTCGGCGCCAAACCTCTGATCGCCCTTACCGGAGCGACCGGCTTCATCGGGCAATGCTTGTTGCGCGACTTGCCCAAGCGCGGCTACCGGCTGCGCGTGCTGCTGCGGCGCCCGAGCGTGGTGCCGATGGAGTGCGCGAGCGCCGTCGTCGGCGACCTCGCGCGGCCGCAAAACATGGCCGCGGCGCTTGCCGACGCCGACGCGGTCATTCATTCGGCCGGCGTCGCCCACGCCATGTCCGGATTGCCCGAGGACGATTATCGCGTGCTCAACACCGAGGCCACGATCGCGCTTGCGCGCGCGGCGCAGCGCGCGGGCGTCAAGCGTTTCATCTTTCTGTCCTCGATCCGCGCGCAGTCGGGGCCGACCGCCGAGCACGTCCTCACCGAGGATCTTGCGCCGCAACCGACCGAGGCCTACGGCCGTTCCAAGCTGGCGGCGGAGCAGGGGTTGGCCGAGCTCGACCTCGATTGGGTCGCGCTGCGGCTCGTGCTGGTCTACGGCGCCGGCGTGAAGGGCAACATGGCGGAGCTGCTGCGGTTTGCGCGCGCGCCCTATCCGCTGCCGTTGGGAGCGCTGCATGGGCGGCGGTCGCTGCTCGCGCTCGATAATCTGGTGGCCGCGATCGATACGGTGCTGGCCGCGCCGGGACGGCTGCGGCGGCCGTTCCTGGTGGCCGACCCCGCGGCGGTGACCATCCCGGAGATGATCACGGCCTTGCGCCGCGGTCTCAACCGCTCCCCCGGCCTGATCCCGGTGCCGCCGCCCTTGCTCGAAATGGCGTTGCGCGCGGCAGGCCGCACCGAGATCTACCAACGCCTCGCCGGCTCGCTGGTGGCGGACCCCGCCGCGCTGTTGCGGCTCGGCTGGACGCCGCCGGTCACCACGGCGGATGCACTGGCAGCGCTCGCGCGCAGCTAACGCGTGTTCCGGTCAGTTTGATTCAACATCCCGCACCCACATGCGTCACCCGCGGGCTTGACCCGCGGGTCCATCATTCTTCGCAAGAACTCTTGCGAAGAGGATGGATTGCCGGGTCAAGCCCGGCAATGACGAAATGGGCGAAGACCGGAACATGGTCTAGTTCCGTTCGACTGCGAAGTTCACAACAAAGGATGCCGCAATGGTTTGCGAGCTTTGCCATCGGGACACTCGGCCTTGAAACGCACATGCCCGGCACAAGCCGGGCATGTGACGAGACGTCTGCGTTGAAGGTCAGCGCGTGAGCACGATGAAGTCCGTGCCCTTGCCGGTCTCCCCGCCAAGTCCCTTGTCCGAGATGATGAGCGACGCGCCGGGCGACATCAGCTCGGAAATCCGCTCGAGCGCATCGGGCGGGATGGTGACGCGGTCGAGCGCATCGGTCGCGTTCGATGCCGGCCCAACCACTGGCGCTGCCGGCGTCTCGACCCGCTTGCCTTTCGCCGATTTCTTGACCGGCGGCGATCCCGCGCCCGGCATCGACACCACGTTCCAGCGCAGCGTCGTATTGTCGCCATTGACCGCCAAGGCGGTGAAGACGTGGGTGCCGAGCGGCCGATTTGGCTCTTCGAACGTGACCGGCGCATCGAACACCGGCTCGAAGCCCTTGCGCACGTAGAGCTTGCCTTCCTTGCGGCTGATGAAGACCGCGATCGGACCGGGCTTGAGCGGCTTCGGCTCCACCGGCTTGAACTCCGGCCCCGTGGTTTCGCGCGGCGTCCCGAGCGCGTAGGCCATGGCGTCGAGCGCAGGGGCGAGAGGTTTGGACACGTCCAACACCGTGGCGTTGGATGCTTGCCCGTCGCGCCTGGCCGCGCTGAGCTGCGCCAACTCGAAGGCATTGGAAGTGCCGCCCGTCGTCTCCGGCAACTTGGCTTGCGCCTCGCCCTTCGGTTCGGCCGGCTCACGCTTGAGCGTGAACAAGCGCTCGTTGGAAATCGCAACCGGAGTGACGTCGCCGTGCGTGATGATGACGCGCACGCCGAGCTTGGTGATGCCCCACATCTGCCGGGCGAACGCGCCAGGGAGGCGGATGCAGCCGTGCGAGGCCGGGTGGTTGGGGACCACGCCTTCGTGCATGGCGACGCCCGACCAGGTGATGCGCTGCATGAAATACATGGGCGCATTGCTGTAGATGTTGGAGCGGTGCCAGCGATCCTTCTGGATGACGCTGAACACGCCGGTCGGCGTCGGATGGCCCGGCACCCCGGTCGAGACGCGCGAATACGCGATGGGCTGACCATCGGAATAGAGAGTGAGCCGCTGCTTGTCGATCGAGATGATGACGCTGAGCAGCCCCTTCGCCTTGGCGGCCACGTCGTCGGTGTTCGCCTTTGCCTTGGTCGGCGACTTCTCGCGTGACGCCACGGTCAGCCGGTTCGGCTTTACCACCGGCCGTCCCGCCTCGGCCTGCGGCGCCGCCGGCACTGCGTTGAGTGGAAGGGCGCTGGCGGAACTTAGACCGGCGAGCAAGGCGGCGCTCGCGGTCATGGCCAAGAGGCTCTCCCGATTACGGAAATAGGCGCTTCGGCCCGCATTGGGCCGCCGAGATTTGTCCACGAAATCCCCCCCTTGAGGTGCGCGGAGGCGCAGAACTCCTATGAAGCCGTTGGGCTCACAGGATTAGTCGCGTGGGGCGGCAAAAGGTTCGAGGGCCGCAGCGCCCAATTCTCGACAATGACGGTGACGTTCGGGACGACGCCTCAGGAGGTTAACGAGCACGCGGGCTTTAGATGGTAACGCCTTCTTCCCGAGCCCCGACAGGCGGCCCCCTTCTCCTTCGCGATGGGCGCAGCGCATCGAGCGCCCATGCGCCGCCGCCGTGCGCGAACAGCACGAGAAGCCCGCCGGCGATCGCCAGATCCTTCTCGAAATGCAGGAGCTGATTGCGATCGCCGAACTTGGTGTGAAAGAGCACGGCGGTGACGAGGCAAAACCCGGCAAGCAGCAGCGCGGCCGCACGGGTGTGATAGCCGCAGAGGATCAGAACGCCGCACCCCAATTCGACCGCGATGGCGAGCGGCAACAGCTGCCCGGGCACGCCGAACGCCTGCATGTAGGCGAGCGCCGCCGAATAGCCCGTGAGCTTGCTCCAGGCCTCGTGCAGGAATATCGCCGCCAGCAGGAGGCGGCCGGCAAGCGCGGCCGCCGCCATCACGGGTAACGCCATCGGCGAGCCTCAGTTGACCTTGGCCGAGGCTCCGGCGATCGCGTGCTCGAGGTCGGCCAGCTCCTCGCAGCCGCCGGGACACAGCTTTTTCAGGAGCACGACGTTCTCGCGCGCCTTATCGACCTGCCCGGTTTCGACGTAGAGTTCGCCCAGATATTCGAGCGCGCCCTTGTGCTCGGGATCGAAGTCGAGGGCCTTGCGGTAGAAGGTATAGGCCTGCTTGTAGTCGCCGGTCTTGCGCAGGCTGAAACCCATCAAGTTGTAGACG
>Ga0137390_10000401_pt1 | contig 28869 bp, 22 predicted proteins | sample 15con2h24AmetaG_FD_104937 | JGI IMG/M metagenome (GOLD analysis project Ga0137390, IMG submission 104937) | Vadose zone soil microbial communities from Angelo Coast Range Reserve, California, USA - 15con2h2.4A metaG | ecosystem: Environmental > Terrestrial > Soil > Vadose zone > Saprolite... | reverse complement strand
CGCCACGCCCGCCGCGCCGGAACTGATGACCCGCTGGCGCTCGTCCAATACCTCGACCTGAAGACTTACCTGGTGGGTGACATCAATACCAAAGTGGATCGCGCCAGCATGGCCCACTCGCTCGAGGTGCGCGAGCCGCTCATGGATCATCCGCTGGTGGAGTGGCTTGCGACCCTGCCGTCCTCCCTTAAGGTACGCGGTCAGGAGGGCAAGTACCTTCTCAAGAAGACGATGGAGCCGTACCTGCCGCGAGAAGTCATGTACCGGCCCAAGATGGGTTTCTCGGTGCCGCTTTCTCAGTGGTTCCGCGGGCCTTTGAAACACCGCGTTCGCAACGACATCCTGGGACCCGATCTGGCCGAGACCGGTTTCTTCAACGGAAAATATCTTCGGCACCTCGTGGATGCGCATCAGTCCGGCGTCCGAGATTACAGCGCCTCGCTTTGGAGCCTGCTAATGTTCCAAGCATTTCTCGCCAATGACCGCGTGCAGCAGCCGCGCGAAGGCGAGCAACCACCCCGCTTGCTGCATTCTGCGGCCTGACACGACCATGTACGCGGACCTCGAATCGTTAGGCTTCCGGCTCGTTTGTAGAAAGTAAGAGCCTGCATGCGAATCCTGCACTTGCTCGATCACTCGATTCCGCTCCACAGCGGGTACACGTTCCGCACGGTTGCCATCCTTCAGGGGCAGCGCCGCTTGGGCTGGCAGACGTTTCACGTCACGAGCCCCAAGCACACGGCGCCGGGCGCTGCCGAAGAAGAAGTCGACGGGCTCCGCTTCTACCGTACTCCCTGGCAGCCGGGAGGCTACCGTCGGCTTCCGGTCGTTCACGAGCTTGCGCTGATGTACGCCACGGCGCAGCGTCTGGAGCAAGTGGCGCGTATGGTGCGCCCCAACATCCTGCATGCCCACTCGCCCGTGCTCAATGCGATTCCAGCGCTGTTCGTCGGCCGGCGCCTGGGGATCCCGGTGGTCTACGAAGTGCGGGCTTTTTGGGAAGATGCCGCGGTGGACCACGGGACGAGCTCGGAGTGGGGCGTGCGTTATCGCCTTGCGCGCGGTGTCGAAACTTTCGCGCTGCGCCGGGTCGGAGAAATTACGACCATCTGCGAGGGACTTAAGCGCGACATCGTCGCGCGCGGTATTCCAAATGAACGGGTTACTGTCATCCCCAATGCCGTGAACCTGGCCGCGTTCCAGTTCGGCGTTGAGCCCGATCTCGCACTGAAAGCGCAACTCGGCCTCGAGGGCAAGACGGTCGTGGGCTTCATCGGCTCCTTCTATGCCTACGAAGGCCTCGATCTGCTGCTCGCCGCGCTACCGAAAGTGCTCGGGCAAATTCCGGATGTGCGAGTCCTGTTCGTCGGCGGCGGACCCGAGGAGCACAGGTTGATGGCGCTGGCGATGACGCTGGGTGTCAGGGACAAGGTCATCTTCGGCGGCCGCGTGCCGCACGATGAGATCCAGCGCTACTACAGTATCGTGGATGTGTTCGCGTATCCGCGCCATTCGATGCGCCTTACCGATCTCGTTACGCCGCTCAAGCCGCTCGAGGCCATGGCGCAGGGCAGGCTGCTGGTCGCTTCCGACGTCGGAGGTCACCGGGAACTGATCCGCGATGGCGAGACCGGCGTGTTGTTCCGCGCCGGCGACCGGGATTCCCTTGCCGATGCGATCGTGCGGCTGCTGGCGCAGCGGGAGCGCTGGCCCGGATTGCGCGAACGAGCCCGCCGCTTCGTCGAGCGGGAGCGAAATTGGGAAACAAGCGTTGCCGGATATCGGGAGGTATTTGCACGACTCTCGGCGCGGGCAGGATGAATCTCAGCGGACTGAGAATCGCGCTGGTGGGACCGTTGCCGCCACCGGAAGGCGGCATGGCAAACCAGACGCGGCAGCTCGCCGAGCTGTTGCAGAGCGAAGGCGCGAAGGTTACGGTGGTTCAGGTCAACGCTCCGTATCGGCCGAGATGGGTAGAGGGGATGCGAGGTGTCCGCGCAGCGTTTCGGCTTATGCCTTACATCGTCCGGCTATGGCGCGCCGCCGGCAGCGTCGACGTCTTTCACGTCATGGCGAATTCCGGCTGGTCCTGGCACCTCGTCGCGGCACCCGCGGTCTGGATCGCCAGGATGCGAGGGATCCCTTCCGTCGTTAACTACCGCGGTGGCGACGCCGAAGCTTTCCTCGACCGCTCCGGCGCGCTGGTTCTGCAAACACTGCAATGCGCGAGCGCGCTCGCTGTTCCATCCGGTTTTCTTCAGCAGATCTTCGGCCGGTGGGGGCTGCGCAGCACCGTCGTTCCCAACATCATCGACATGGAGCGGTTCCGGCCCGGCAGCCCCGGTCAAGGTCCCGGCCACCCGCACCTGGTTGTCGCGCGCAACCTGGAACCGATTTACGACATTGGGACGGCTTTACGCGCCTTTGCAGCGATCCGTACAGATTGGCCAGGGGCGAAGTTGACAGTGGCCGGGTGGGGATCGGAGCGGCGCGCACTGCATTCGCTGGCCGCCGGGCTCGGCATCGCCGAAGCCGTGGACTTCTGCGGTCGGCTCGATCGCGACCAGATGGCGGAACTGTACCGTTCGGCCTCCGTCGTCATGAATCCGAGTCGGGTCGACAATATGCCGAATTCGGTGTTGGAAGCGATGGCGAGCGGCGCGCCTGTGGTGAGCACGAACGCCGGTGGAGTGCCGTTTATCATACGGGACGGTGTCACGGGGCTCCTCGTATCGGCGGGAGACCACGCCGCGATGGCGGCCGCGGTGCTGCGTGTGCTCCGCGATCCGCAGTGCGCAAGGCGGCTGCGCGATGCCGCGTTGGACGAAGTCCAGCAATATACGTGGCCCCGGGTAAGGCAACGCTGGGCAGAGCTGTATGCGTTCGCGACTTCTGGAAACGGTGCTGAGGTCAGGCCGGTCTAATTTGGCCGGCCGCCCGACGAACTTGTACACGGCCCTGGTTTCGGGTGTGCTGTTTCCACTCCAGGAGCGGCTGAAAGGTCACGATACCGTTGCCGTTCGCCGATCGCTCGAGCAATCGCAATGGTTGGAACGGGAGCGGCTGGAGCCGCTGCGTTTCGCTCGGCTGCGCGCGCTCCTCCAGCACGCGGCGCATCACGTGCCTTATTATCGCGGGCTTTTCACTAGGCTGAAGTTCGCGCCGAGCGACATGCGGACGGTCGGCGATATCGCGCGGCTGCCGTTTCTCGCCAAAGCCGACATCCGGCGCAACCTCGAGGCGCTGAAGTCCGATCAGGCGCGGGGTTTGGTGCGCTTCAACACGGGCGGCTCGACCGGAGAGCCCCTGATCTTCTACCTGGGTTCCGAGCGCATCAGCCATGACGTCGCTGCGAAGTGGCGCGCGACGCGGTGGTGGGGCGTCGACATCGGCGATCCGGAGATCGTGGTGTGGGGCTCGCCGATCGAGCTGGGCGCACAGGATCGCTTGCGTGCGGTGCGAGACGCCCTGATGCGCACCCAGCTCCTCCCTGCCTTCGAAATGTCAGAGCGAAAACTGGACGAGTTCATCGCATGCATCCGCCGTCGGCGGCCGAAAATGCTATTCGGCTACCCCTCGGCGCTGGCGCATATCGCAAGCCAGGCCGAGCGTAGGGGTATCACAATGGATGATCTCGGCGTCAAGGTGGCCTTCGTCACGTCGGAAAAGCTCTACGATGAGCAGCGGATCCGGATCGAGACGACATTCGGCTGCGCTGTCGCCGATGGCTACGGTAGTCGTGAAGCTGGATTCATTGCGCATCAGTGCCCTGCGGGCGCCATGCACGTCACGGCCGAGGACATCATCGTCGAGATCGCCGACGAGAGCGGTCGCCCTGTTAGTACGGGCTGCCAGGGCGAAATCGTGGTGACGCACCTTGCCACCAGAGATTTTCCATTCATCCGCTACAAAACAGGAGACATTGGTGTTTACAGCGACGAGGCATGCGATTGCGGCCGTGGTCTTCCACTGCTAAAGAAGGTCGATGGGAGAACCACCGATTTCGTCGTCGCGCAGGACGGTACCGTTATGCACGGCCTGGCACTGATTTATGTAGTACGAGACATTCCTTGGGTACGGCAATTCAAGATTATTCAGGAAAGCTTGGAGAGAACACGTGTGCTATTAGTCACAGATCATGGCTTCAGTGAAAAAGACATCGAGACCATTCGAAAAGGCATTGGCAAGCGGCTCGGCAGCGGCGTTCACATTGAAGTCGAGCGGATTGCGGAAATCCCACTGGAATCTTCCGGCAAGTTTCGCTATGTAGTCAGCCACGTGGCGACAACTCGATGGTGACTGTGAGGCCTTGTTAAATAGTTCACCGCTAGACTGAGCAACGCCCCCCTAGAATCGTCCATCGCTCAGGGATCGAGCCCGCAGAGACGGGCAATAAAAGGCCGGACATCTCCACGATTGATCGGTCTTGAATCGAGAATGGAAGCAGGGGGCAACTACTTGCGGCGGGACATTCCCATGAAACTGCGCTTTGCAAAAGCAAGCAAAAGGATGCGCTTGCGCATTGGTGTCATCGGTTTACTTGCGGCTAGCCTGATTGTCTTTGGCGAACCCGACAGTGTTGCTCAAACGGCCCCAAACACGTCACCAGTCTATGCCTCGGGAGTTGTCGAATGGCAGCTCTTGGATGGCACCGTATTAAGTGCCAAATTTTCAGGCACCCGCTTTGGCACAACGGGCGTCGCTCTGAACGTTCGTGCGACGACGATGGCACACGGCACACGTTTCGATGTTCGCCTCAGGAATCGGTCCACCACACAGTATTCGCACACCGCGCTTCGCATTCGTATCCCTCGGATTGCTCAAAACCCCACGGCAGTGATCGAAGGGGTTCCCGCAACGGTGCCCGCGGAAATCAGGCAGTTTTGGCAAGCTCCGTTCGCACTTGAAGGAACGAAGTACGGCTTCACCTATGAAATCGGCAGTCGGTCCGCAATCCTTCAAAAGGTAGGACCTAGCACAGTAGAGGGCGCTTGGGGAGGCCGCGCCGCCGGAATTGTCCGGATCGATGGAAAGGCCTACATAGTTCCGGAGTTTTGGGAACGCCAACCCCGGAAAATCAGCGTCACTACGAAGGAGATCATCCTAACTCTCTATGACGGAACACTAGGCTATTCAAGTCTTCAGCCTGCATTCGATTCCACGAATGAGCCGCTTCGAGCCGGAGAGGACGCATGGGATCGCTTCGCAGTAGTCGACGATCCTACTTTGTCCGACGCCGCAATTATTGGTGAAGTCGAGGGGCTGCCCCATTTGACGTCAGCCGAGCGGCTGTCCTTGATGCGGCGATTCAATATCGCGCCGGAAGGTCTGCGAGGCCCGGATGCGAATAGCGAGGCATGGTTGCGGAAGTATGATCAATGGCAAGGTGTCTCGTGGCAAGACAATTATGCCGATGTCAATCCTGCTCGGATTGACCCTATTAACGGTAGCAGTGGGAAGACTACCCTGTTTACTCTTTTTGAAATCGGGGACACGTTCTCGACCAATAGTCCCGGGACCTACAGCTGGCGTGATTATGGAGACATTCAGTGGGCCGAGGGCATGAGCAGCGATCACTACGATTGGCTCAGATCCGCTTTCAAGCATTATTTGCGGACCGGAAACAAAGATGCGCTGCGCTGGGGAATGGCGGCGATGCGCCACGCTATTTCCGTCGATTTTCAGTGGAATGATGCCTTTTTACCCATGGACGCCGGATTTGCCCGATACGAGAAAGGCAACCATGGCTTGGAGGATTTCCCTGGAAGGCCGTCGCATACATGGGCCGAAGGGCTTTTTCTGGCGGCGGCGCTCACCAGGGATCCCTGGGTGAAGCAGGCGGCTGCAAAAAGAGCCAATGGCACGTGGCATTATTTCGGCGGACTCTCTCCTTTCATGTGGGATGGTGCGTACGCAGAGATCCGTTGGATCACGTGGCCGCTATTACTCCAGGTAAGAGCCTTCAAAGAAACTGGCGACATCAAATACTGGACCAAGGCAAGAGAAATAATGAGCGAAGTATTGCGCGCCGAACAGCTCTCCGGCGGTAAGGGGTATATAAAGGACTACGCCTTCTTTACCCTCGATATAGGAGCACCGGGTGCTGTTTCGACTCTGCAACACGGTTACTCTGTCCCCGGTCTGCTCCTTTTCGCAGAGGTCGCGAAAGCCAGGGCAGAATGGACTCAAGCCCAGCAGGATTTTATTGTTCGTATGGCCAGATGGGCCATGACCTCCGGGCCCGACGGCCCTTACGTCCCGCCGACCGCCACCGAAGCTTTCGGGAGCTTTCTGGGTGATGGGTGGTGCCCTCCGGGGAATGTCCCGGCTGATTGCGGCATGGCGCCAGACGGGTCCGACTCCGTTGCTTCTCCCCTCTATAACGTCTTATTTGCCGATCTATTCGCCTGGCTCGCAGTATCGGACCCGAAAACTTGGAGTGATCCCGCGCGACGGGTGTTCCGCGATGCAATGAACGTCGCAAATCATCCGTCCGGAATCGTCGGATACTTGACCGATGAGTTCCCCGGTTCCGAAAGCAAAGTGATGGGCAAGATTCAACTTTTTGGTGATCGTGCGGCGATGTGGCATGCCGGAGTGCGATGATCGTTCGAGTCTTTACGTGACCGTGAGAACACGACACGGGTAGCCCAGCGACGGGCGAATTCAACCGGCGCCACCGGCCGAATCGGCGGCCCCCAAAGCGGCGCATACTTATGCACCCCCCGAATCGCCGCCAGCAGGACCGAGCGCGCCGACGGGCCTAAAGGAGTAGATCTCCAGCGAGCAAGTGAGTATATGAGGCTTGCGGTCGGTCGCCGTCGCTCAGCTCCGCAATGACATTCCGTGCACAGGTGCTGGCCGGTCTTAGATGGGCGGTCGTTACCCGCTTTCTCGCGCAGCTTGTTACCTGGAGCATAACGATTCTCGTTATGCGTCTGCTTTCGCCCGGGGACTATGGACTGCTTTCGCTGGCCACTATCTTCACCGGCGTCCTGGAACTGATCAATGAGATTGGGCTTTCCACCAGCATAGTGCAGTCGAAATCCATCCGATTGCCCCAACTGCGGCAGATCTTTGGGGCAGTGCTGGTAACGAATGTGGCGGCTTGTATTCTTACCGCGCTGGTCCTGGCGCCGATCGCGGCACACTTTTTCGCCGAACCCGAGCTTGCCCCCGTAATGCAGGCACTGGGGCTGGCGTTCCTGCCCGTGGCATTCACAATCATCCCGACCGCGCTGCTGGAGCGCGACATGAAATTCCGCGGCCGGTCCGTGGTGGATTTCACCGCTATGGTTGCTGCCGGTGTCCTGGTGCTGTGCTTGGCTTATCGGGGTTTTGGGGTCTGGGCCCTGGTATGGGGATATCTGCTGCAGGTGGTCTGGAGGGCGGTAGCCTTCAACATCATTCATCCGTTCGGGCATTTGCCGAGCTTCTTCTTCGACCGTAGCGACCCTATGTTCAGCTTCGGAAGGGATGTGTTCGTCGCGCGCTTGTTGTGGTTCTTCTATGTACGGGCCGATGCTTTCATCGCCGGGAAGCTGCTGGGCAAAGACGCGCTCGGACTGTATTCGGTGTCGATGCACATCGCATCGTTGCCGGTCGATCGCGTCTCGGTGGTCGTGAATCAGATCGCGGTTGCTGCATTTTCGCGAGTCCATCGGGAAGCGAGCGACATCGGCTATCACATGCTCAGATCGATGCGCGCCCTGAGTTTCTTTGCTTTTCCGGTGCTGTGGGGTATATCCAGCGTATCGGAGGAGCTCATCAGGGTGTTCCTCGGAAAAACCTGGGAGCCAGCCGCCCCGCTTCTAGGGCTGCTTTGCTTTATCATGCCGCTGCGCATACTCGGCGAGCTCATAAAGTCGGCGTTGCAAAGTATTGGTCGCGCTCGCAGCGCTCTGAGCAACACTCTGCTAGCGGCTGTCATCATGCCGATAGCGTTCTATGTCGGTTGCCTGTTCAGCGTGAAGGGTCTTGCTTTCGCATGGCTCCTTATCTACCCGCTGGTGTTTCTGGCGAACTTGGCCAATTCGGCAGCACATTTGAAGTTGCGCTTCCTCGAGATGGTGTCGGCAATGACGAGGCCGGCCTTGATCAGCGCGGTCATGTTTAGCGCCGTCGCGCTCTCCAGAAATTACCTTGCCGGCACGCCGCTGCAGAATCTTTTGTGCCTGGTCATTGTCGGCGTGCTGACCTATTTTCTCTTGTCATTCTTCGCGAATCGGGAGGGTACCGTCGAAATGTGGGATCTGGTCGCGACCAAGCCGCCACAAGACGATCATGCGTGACCTGCTTGTCGCTTTGACGATTTTTGGCTCGTTGCCGTTTATTCTGGTGCGTCCCGATTTCGGGGTGTTGATGTGGATCTTGATAAGCGTCATGAACCCGCATCGCTTGACCTGGAGCTTTGCCTACGATTTCCCCTTCGGCCAACTCATCGCCGTCGCGACACTCATCGGGCTCTTCTTCCGGGGGAGAGCCATTCGTATCCCTTGGTCGGCCCCAACTGTCGTGCTGATGCTGTTCGTATTGTGGATGAATTTCACCACGCTGTTTGCGCTGGCGCCGGAAGAGGCTCATGCACAATGGGTAAAAGTAATGAAAATCATGTTCATGACGTTCATCGTCATGATTGCAATCGAAGAGAGGCGTCAAATCAAATGGGTGGTCTGGACGCTCGTGTTGTCGCTGGGGTTTTACGGTGTGAAAGGGGGTGTTTTCACGCTGCTGGGTGGCGGCGCGGACCGGGTGTTCGGTCCTTCCGGTTCCGACATCGAGGACAACAATGATCTTGCCCTAGGATTGCTGATGACCATACCTTTACTGTGGTATGTGAGTTCGGGCTTCACCAAGCGGTGGCTACGCTGGGGATTCCTGGGCACTATCGCCCTGTGTGCCTTGGCTGCACTAGGCACCTATTCGCGCGGCGCGTTGATCACTGCCTCTTGCATGACAGCCTTCGTCCTGCTTAAGAGTAAGAGCAAAATCCGCTTCGCGTTGCTTGTGTTGATTTTGATGCCATTAGCTTCGGGCTTCATGCCGGAAAAGTGGTTCGAGCGCATGGGGACAATCGCAACCTACGAGGCTGACAAGTCTTCTTTGGGCCGCCTCAATGCCTGGCGCATGACTTTCAATCTGGCGCAGGACCGGCCGTTTGTCGGTGGAGGCTTTCAGATTTATCAGCCGCACATATACGAACGCTATGCGCCTGACCCGACCATGGTCCTCGCAGCTCACAGCATCTACTTTTCCGCAATGGGCGAACATGGATTCGTCGGCTTCGGCCTGTTCCTATTGTTTATCCTCACGAGCTGGCGAACAGCGACTTGGATCGTGCGCCGGAGCAACGGGCAAGCGGATTTGCGCTGGGCAGCGGACTTGGCGATGGCGATCCAGGTGAGCCTACTGGGCTACATAGTGGGCGGCGCATTCCTGAGCATGCTTTACTTCGACTTGCCGTATTACCTTATTGCGGTGCTGGTGCTCGTCAGGGAACAGGTGGAAAAGGCGCTGGCCAACGCTGGATAACTGGGCTCGTAATCCGCGTGCGAGATCGGAAAATCCGCTCAATGCCGCTTCGAACTCCAGCTGATGGATGTTCTCGCCGTCTAGAAAGCGGCGCAGCGCGTAGCGAGGCGTGTTTAGGTCGTTAAGCCCCGGTACGCATGTCATTGCGCTTTTCACGTGCAGCCCGTCGAGCCAACTCCATTGCCGCTCATCGCACAGGCCGCTCGGGTAGCAGAAGTGACGTTTGTCGCCTTTCAGCCAGCGCGCGAGCGCGCTGCGGTTGTCGGCGATCTCGCGTTCCGCCGCGACCCGACTGTCAGCTGGAAACGTGTGCCGGTGCGTATGCAGTTCAACCGTTATGTTCGCGCTTGCAAGGCTGCGAAGCTCGTCTGGGCTCATGAGACTGAGGATTTTCGATTGCACGATCTCCTTATAGGGTACCTCGAGCAGGGTCCCGAGTCGCTCGCAGATCGCAACGCGCTGAGCTTCGGTGCAGTGCCGTTCGCCGAAATTTATGCAATCCCACATCACCCGCTCGACCTGGGGCGGATCGGTGAGGCTGATGAAGCGATCCCCACTCCAAAGAACGTCCTGAAACCGAACCTGTCGCACCTGCGTCTTCCAGAACATGTACTGTACGACTAGTCGGAAGATGGGCTTCGCATGCTCAACGTAATAGGTCGTGACATACACCGTGGCGGGGTATCCGTGGCGCAGCAGGAGGGGGACAGCGAGGCTGCTGAACGTGTGGAAACCGTCGTCCACCGTGATTACGAGCGCGTCTTTCGGCAGCGTGCCCGCGTATAGTCGCTCCAATCCCTCGCTAAGCGGAAGCACCTGAAAGCCCTCGCGACGGATAGTTGCGAGCCGCTGCTCAAAGCGCGCGGGCTTTATGAAGAGCTTTGGCCGAAAGGAGGATTCATCAGTTAGCTCGAAGCCGTGGTAGCAAAGTATTCGTAGCCGATTCCTTGTGCACCGGCGGGCAACCCGAAACAACCCTAACGTCCTGCAAACGTAAAGAATAAGAAGCTTCGCCTTACGCATGGGGCGCTTCTTTCTTCTCGAACACTGGATCGGCCCACTTCGATTCCATGCCAAGGCGACGCTTTAAATACAGGGAACCCTGATACTCGAAGCCCAACGATTCGATGAGGTGCCGCGAGGCCAAATTGTCAGCTACAGCGGTTATGTATGCGTACTGCGTCGTCCCGATGGCAAATGCTTCGCGCAGCGTGTGGCGAAGGGCCCTGCGGAAAAGTCCGCGCCCGCGAAAATCGGGATGGGTGTAAGCATCGTACAAGGCGACGCTGCCCGCCGGCAGCGCGATCCGCTGCTGTACCTCGGTAATGAAGGACTCGGTCAGGCGCGGGGCGATCCACTCGTAGTGCGCGAGACGGCCATCGAGGCATATCGTGTACACCGATTCGCCGCGCTCGAGGCGCGCGAGCGCACTGGACAGGAACGCGTCGCGGCTCTGCCACGACTCGCCAGGCTCGAAGCAGAGCAGGTCGGCAAGCGAGTTCGCCGCAATCCGCGCATCGTGTCCTACACGAGTGGCAACATCGCGATTGCCGCGATAGACGCGGACCTCGCATTTCTCGTGAGCCCAGCGGCTCACCTTCCGCAGCACGGCCGACGGCCGGGCACGCCGCAGCGTTACGACCATCCGGCGAATATCTGCCGGCTGTACGCCGACCTTCGCCGCACGACGCTTGCTGCCCTCCAGCATTCGCTCCAGGGCATCGTCTCGGATTCTCGCAAACGCAGAACGATAGAGGAGCACTTCGGCTACTTGATCCTGGGAGTTCGCGAACCGCTCCTTCCAGGGGTCGCCCCCCGGCGTGAGATCGAGGACCTCCATACCATCCTTTAGCAGGTAGTCGCTAAGCTGCATAATGTGCAGTTTGCCAGGTGAATGCTCAGCAAGCAGTGGCGAGTAGGCTGTCATCCCCACATGCAAGGTTGTGGTGCCGCTCACCGTGCCCCAGTGCGCAGCGATGGCGCGACCGCCAAGAAACGTCACAGTTAAATGTGTCTCGTGGGGCGCGGTTCTGAATAGCGTTTTGCAGAACATGCGTTTGAGCGGATCGTCGCGGAAGGGCGTCGTGCGATTGACAGCCCCCTGCCTGAAATCGTAGAACGCGACGAGATCGTCGAAGACCTGCTCGAAATCCTCTAGGCCGGTGAGACGCCGGAATTCGAGCGCGCCGAGCCTCTTGAGCCGGTTGAAGCGGCTCTTGTTGCTCTTCTTCGCGAAGGACGCCTTTATCTCTGCCGCATCGAGCTTCGCTAGCGCTCGAGTACGCACCCGGAACGCGATGCGGTTTTCCATGCCCGCCACAGCGCGCAACGTGTCTACAAGCGATGCGGCTGGTAGGTACTTGAAGCGCAATGTCTTAAACGGCAGTTCTTGCTGGAGCCGCGCCCAGGCTGACTCGAGGAACACCGCGCCCGATGCTGGCAGTGCCAGCCAAACATGGTATTCAGCTTGGTGCGCGCCCGCGTGCACCAGCTCTCGCCGCGCAGGGTGGAACGATAGCAGCCAGAGTCCGAGCAGTTCGCCGCTCTCGGACATTGACCACGCCACTACGGGTTGATAAACACTCTTGTATGTTTCATACCAGGCCAGTACGAAGGCGGGTGACTGAAAGCCCGTCGCGTGTGGGCAGCTCTCCCAAAGCGCCCTCCATGCCGCAAGAACTCGACTCTCGGACAAGAAATCTCTTGCCGATTGTCCAATAAGTATGTTCACCCGTTGACCGCCAATGACTTGCCCCCGATTTAGTATGGAACTGACGTGGAGTCCGGAGTTAAATTGAGGGTCACCCTCCAATTAAAATACCCATACATGCAACTATCAACGAAGAGTTGACGCTAATACGGCCGCATAGCGCATGAGAGCAACTGCACCGGCGCCAGTCCGCACTTGTCGGCGGGAAATTGCGCCTAGGGTCGTTTCGACAGCCAAGCACAATGCTTTTGAAGAACACGCCCAATCGATGGGATTGAATCCATCGGACGTGTGGGTAGGAGGGTACGTCGACTATGAATGGAATCATCTACCGTTGATTTTAGAAGCTTACAAAATCGATCCGAGAGACCTCTGCATTCTGGAGTTTGGATGCAACATCGCCGCATCTGCGACCGTGTTAGCGCATCTTGGCGCGAAGGTGTGTGCGATAGATGTCTCTCCTGCATTGCTGCCTCTGGCTCGCCTCAACGCTGAGCGTTACGGATTTCCGGACATAGATTTCTTTTGCGTATCGGACACACGTACTCTTCCGTTCATGGATGGACAATTCGATTTGGTCATTTGCAACAGCGTGCTGGAATATGTCGAAACTGAGCACACGGCGTCCGTGCAGCGAGAAATCGATCGGATAGTCAAGGTGGGAGGAAAGATTTTCTTGCAGGGTACAAGCAACCGCCTTTGGCCAAGGGAAGTCCATTCCCGGCGATGGTTTGTCAATTATGTCCCTCGAGCCGCAGATCGTTTTTTGGGCAAACCGCTGCAACGGGGCATTTGGCCCTGGACTGCGAGGCACGGTTTCGGACCTCACTATAAGAATCTCGACGCGGCGGACGGCGGAACGGCGTTCCTTGAGTCGCGCTTCAGGATGGGTGGTCCCTCCAAGGCTATAAGGGCCTTGGTCTGGTTGGCATCAAAGCTGAGGGTCGGTCCCGGGATGCTTGCACAGAACATTTCTTGCATACTGGAAAAGCAGACATCAAATGCTGGGTGAAACGCTGGACTACTTGATACTTCGGGCGTTGGCTCATCGTCGAAACTTGGCTACGGAAGAGGAACTCGATACGCGCGCAAATCGAGTGTCGGCTCAGTCCTTCGAAGAACAAGGTGTGTTGAGAGTTCGGAAATTGATAGATAGGTTTGAAGGACAATTGCCGATCAATCCTAATCTTCGCTATTTGGACCTGGGCTGCGGCACCGGTGAAGTGACCATCGCCTTCTCGAAGCTGGGAGCCAAACAAATTACGGGCGTCGATTTCTTACCAAGGAACATCCAGAAAGCCCGGGTCTTCGCCAAGCAAATCGGTGTAGGCCAAAACGTACGATTCATTTGCGAGGATTTGCATACTTGGACTCCGGAAATCAAATACGACGTATTGTTGTCACTTGACGCCTTCGAGCACATCCAGAACCCTAAGCGGTTATTACAGAAAATGGCCGATTTCATAACACCCAACGGAATTGCCGTATTGTCGTTTGGGCCGTTATTCCATTCTCCGTTTGGGGACCACATGGAAGGTTTTTTTCGGTTTCAAATCCCATGGCGCGGCGCCCTGTTTTCGGAGAAAGCGATGATTCGGGTGCGCCTCCAGTGCTTCCGCCCGACCGATCCAGCGAACTGCTACCAAGAAATTCGCGGTGGTTTGAATCTGATCCGATATTCGGACTTCCTGAATTATGTTCGCGATACCGGCTGGGAATTCGACCGCCTGATGGTTGATACCTTCGTGGATCGACTACCGCTGCTCCGGTTCGCATCTGACATCGTCATCCGTGTGCCAACCGTGCGGGATTATTGTGTGCAATATGTGTACGCGGTCTTGCGCCATCGCTCGCATTCGCTTGCGCGCCAAGATGACTAAATGCTGCGCTTAGAGCCGCGGACTTTCAGGCCATTGGCGTTGGATCGCAGAGCTCACCTTGGAGAGCGAGGCTGGGCGTTCATCCGGTCATTGGTCACAGAAATTTCCCCAGAAGTTGCTCACCGTATCGATACGCTGTGCGGTGCAAGGAGGACCGAAAATAGTCGACGCTGTCCTCCTGTCCCAGCAGCATCGCAGGCTCGATCTCGGAAAACAAGGTTGTCCGAAACTTGTCCCGGTGCCGGTCGAGAAATTGGCAAAGCTTCTCAAACCGGGAGATAACCATCCGATTCGGTGCAATATTGCCGCCCGGCCGGAAATGGTTCCTCACCAATTCGTAGCTGTGCAGCACGATCACAAACGAACGCCACGAGGCGCGCCACGCCCACAGGAGCGCTTCGCGTAGCTCAGCAAAGGAGCAGGCACCAAGTTGCGCGTGCCGGAAGTGGTTCGGGTAATCGGAGAAAAAGCTGATCGGGATTTCGGTCACGCCTTCAATCATTCGCGGCTGCACTAGCCATCCCAGGCTGGACATGTCGCACGTAGTCGACAGGTAGCAAGTGTTGTGACTGCTGTCGAACAGAATGCCATTGTTCCTTAGGGCGCGCAGCGTATCCGGATTGGCGCCAAAGTTGCCAGCGCGAAATGCAACGAGGTTTGTCGCGCCGCACGCGCGTAGATTACTCAGCGCCGCGGCGATGATCGCAGTCTGCTCCACCTCCGAGTATTGCTGGATGTTCCGCCGGGGTTGACGGGGGAGGCCTGGATCACGAATGTTGCCGAGCCACTCAGTATGTATGTGTAGTTGCGCGTCCTGGCCATTACTCTTTATCAGCGACACGAGGTTCGACAACGGCGCCCTGCCGCAGACGCTGGCGAAGAGGGCTTCGACAAAATAGGTCGCTTTAAGACCGTATTTATTAAGGCGCGCTACTTGGTATGGCACACCGAAGCTGCCAACGGAAGTGACGCCATACAAATAATTGTTGATCTCTTCAGAGAAGTCAGTCCTTTTCACCGGCCAATCGGTGGAAAACGGCCAGACCTCGGTATCGACTGTGAGAAATACGTTTAGCATTCTAATTATTCACGTCGACGCGCAATAGAATCAGTCTTCCTGACCTGCCCGCATTAAACTTCCACGAGGTTGCCACTTACTTCGCGTGAGCGTGCCGTCGCACAACCGCGCTGGCTTCTGGCAGGTAAACGACCCTACCGCCGATAGGAATTATCCAGAACAGAAGCCACGCTCCCGCCATCAGTAACAGAGGTGTGATGTCTCCATAACGGCCGGGGAGAAACTGCTGATGCCACTCTAGCGCGAATGCCGCGAGCGAAAGAGCGGCTCCGCCGAACCATGCGACGGCCCTTCGATGTTCCGGGGTGCTCGCGAGCCGGGCCAGGTAAGCGAGCGCTGTGGATGGCCAGAGGAACTCCAGCGTCGACGCAATGCCCGTGAGGGTGTTTTCCATCTGGCCGCGAAACGGCAGCCAATTGAACGCGGATCGAATACTACCCGAACCGGAGGCCAACTCCGCGCAGGTGAAACCACCAAGAATAAGCAGCGCGCTCGTGCAGGCCATCGCCCTCGTGCGCAGGCCCAGGAAGGGCAGCGTCAGGGCGACAGCCGCGAGCGCCCCCCCCAGGGCCTCGAGAGAGAGTTGCCTGCTGACCGCCGGGATCCTGTAAAGCAGTACAGCCGCGACGAATGCGAAAAAAAACGGGGTTACGGCTCGGCCAGGGCTGCCTAGAGTTCTGGTAAGGAGTCCGAGCCCGGCGATGTAAAGCGCGTACACGGACGCTTGCATGGAATTGAAATGCTCGGGGTGGTGCAGAGTCTGCCAAAGCGGGGCTACGCCCTGGCGCAGCTTGCCCACATCGAGCGAAGGGACCAGTGGAGTGACCTGGGAGAGCGCCCAGGCGCCGATGGCGATCAATCCGAGGTCGAACAGGCGGCCTGGCTTGACCCACCGTGCACGCCACTCCATCAGCACTCTGCCAGGCAACCACTCGCTGCGCACGAAGCCGGCCAGGACAGCACCGATAAAGGTGCCGAACACGTTGGTGATGAGGTCCATCACCGAAGCGTCGCGGCTCGGTAGGAACTGCTGCGAGAACTCCATCAGAAAGCTCAGTGCCGCCCCGGCCATGGTGGCGAGGACCACCGGCGCGACGAGAGACCGTCGACCGCGCCACCAAAGCACCAGCAGCAGGCCCAATGGAATGTACGCCAGCACGTTGGTGAGAATATCGGGGCGCGAATGGTGAGCCGGCCACTGCGCGGTGAGAAAACCGAATGGCTTCACGCCCGTTTCACTCCAGCCGGTGAAGGGGAAGAGGCTTCCGTACACGATCAAGGCGGCGTAGGCGACCGCGAACCACTTCAGAGGCGCCTTTCCCGGCGCGTATTGGCGCGGAGGTCGCGACCGCCCTAGCAAGCGGCCCTCACGCAATCTGCCCGTCGAGGAAAATCCGGTCCATCCTGCGCCAAGTGAAGTCGCGAAGCAGGCGGCGCAACCTCGACTCCATACAATCCAGGTTGAGGTAATGCCGCGTGCGGCTCTTCAGATTGGCCGCCGCGACACGAGGTTGGTCGGGATCGAGTTCCCAGGGGTGAAAGTAGAAGACGGCGGCGCGGCCGTCCATCTTGTTCACCCTCCGGATCAGCGCGCGGGAAACCGCGTAAGGCATCAGGCGAAAGTAGCCACCGCCGCCGGCCGGCAGGTTCATTTTCAGGAGGCGCGCGGTGGTGACAGGTATCTCCAACAGACGGGCACGAGGTCGATACGGAAAGCGAGGCGCATCCGGCACGCCGTAATGATCGTGGCGGATCGGGTAGACGCTCGAGCTGTAGCGATAGCCGGCGTCCGTGATGCAATCGAATGCCCATTGATTGCCCGGTCCCACCGAGAAGCTTGGCGCGCGATAACCCTTCACTTCGACCCCGGCGAGGTTCTCCAGCAAGGACTTCGCCGCCCGGATGTCTTCGAGGAATTCGGCGGGGGCCTGATCGGTTGCGCGCTGGTGAGCATAGCCGTGACTCGCCAGTTCGTGACCGCAGGCGACGATGCGCCGCACGAGGCCCGGGTATCGCTCGGCGATCCATCCGAGCGTGAAGAAGGTCGCCTGCGACCCCGACTCGGCGAGTAGGGCGAGGACCGTATCGATGTTGCGCTCCACGCGGCACGGCATGCGATCCCACTCGGCACGCGCGATGTACGGCGAGAACGCGGAAACCTGGAAGTAGTCTTCGACGTCCACAGTGAGCGCATTGGAAATCTGCGGACCGCTCATTCCGAGATCTCAAAGTTCCGCTTGGACGGGCACTCGGCCAGCCAGCGCGAGAGATGCTCGGCGATGCGCACCGCTGCACGCCCATCCCATAACTCTGGGATACGGCCGCGTTTGCCGCCCGTGACCAGAATTTCCTCGACCAGGCGCAGGATACGGTGGCGGTCGCGCCCGACCAGGGTGTTGGTGCCTTGCTCGACCGTGATCGGCCGCTCGGTATTTTCCCGCATTGTCAGGCAAGGCACCGATAGGGCCGTCGTCTCTTCCTGTATGCCGCCTGAGTCGGTCAGCACCACGGTGGCTGCTGACATCAGTCCGAGCATCTCGAGATAGCCCTGCGGAGGAAGCATCAATACGCGCGTCCCCTCAAGCTTGCCTGCGAGGCCGAAGGTTGCGATGTTTGCAACGGTGCGCGGATGCAGCGCGCAAATGAGGGGCAGCCTTTCGGCGACTGCCCGGAGAATATTCAGTGACTCGGCAAGCGCGTCCAGCCGGTCGACGTTCGAAGGGCGATGCAGGGTCACCACGCCGAATGGTTCCCGCGATCCGAGGAAACCCTCCGGCGCCCTTGCGCGGCGAAGAGTCTCTGTCGGCGAAACCGCGTGCTGACGGTGCGACACCAGAGTGTCGATCATGACGTTGCCGACGAAATGGATTCGCTCGGATGGTATACCCTCGCGCGTCAGATTATCGTGGGCCGATCGTTCCGTCGTGTAAAGCAGGTCCGATAGCTGGTCGGTCAGGACCCGGTTGATTTCCTCTGGCATGGCACGGTCGAAGCTGCGCAAGCCCGCCTCGACGTGCACCACCGGCACCATTTTCTTCGCAGCGACCAGGCTGCATGCAAGCGTGGAATTGACATCCCCTACGACGACGACGCACGAGGGCTGGTAGTCGTCCAGCACAGGCTCGAATCTGCGGATCACCTCCGCGGTCTGCACCGCGTGCGTGGCGGAGCCGACTTCGAGGTTGAGATCGGGGCAGGGGAGATTCAGGTCCTCGAACAGCTTGTCGTTCAGCATCGGGTCGTAGTGCTGCCCGGTATGAACGAGGATCGAGCGAGGCAGGTCCCGCTGTGCGCGAAAGGCTCGCAGTAGCGGTGCCATCTTCATGTAGTTGGGCCGTGCTCCCACCACGCAAAGGATGACGCCGGGTGCATCGCTTACGCTTCCCATCAGTGCGTGTTCTCACTCCAGTCTGGATCGGATGGCTTGCGCGTCCGGATCATGTTCCGAAGCAGATTGACGGTGATGGCCATTGTTTTTTCCACGCCCATGATTCGCTTTTCCAGTCCCACGAGGTTGGGTTCGTCCGGCACAACCGTCGGGACAGGGGCGAGCCTGTTTTGCGCCGCCGGGACGTCGCCAAACTCCTCCGCGAGTTCCGCGATCACGCGCTCGACCTCCACGACGCTGATCAGGTGCTTTTCTGAAAGAAAACCCGCCAGCAAAGCTCGGCCACACAGCGTGTTGATGCGGCGTGGAATTCCGCCGGTGTAGGAATGGACGAGGGGAAACACCTCCTCCTGGAAACTGGGATCACCCTTCCAGCCGACCTGCTTCAGGCGGTGCTCGATGTAGGCGCGCGTCTCGTCTCTGTCGAGCGGACCGAGGTGATAAGAGGCGATGACCCGTTGGCGCAGCTGCTGCATCCGGGGGCTGCGCATCAGCTGCCGCAGCTCGGGCTGTCCTACCAGGAAGCTCTGCAACAATGCTCTGTTCCTGACCTGGAAATTCGAAAGCATGCGCAGCTCTTCCACAGCCTGCGGCTCCAGGTTCTGCGCCTCGTCCACGATGAGCAGCGCGCGCTTATTTTTCGAGACCAGCGATAGCAGATATGCTTCCAATGTTGCGATCACGCGAGCTTTGTCGTGCTCTCTGATCGCGAGCCCGAAAGCCGCGGCGACGGCACGCAGCAGGCTGTCCGCGTCGAGTTGCGTGGAGACGAGCTGTGCTGCAACGACCTTGCTAGAGTCCAGTTGCTGCACTAGGTTGCGGATCAATGTGGTCTTGCCGGCACCCACTTCTCCGGTGAGGGTGATGAAACCTTCACCTTGATACAGGCCGTACTGCAAATAGGAATAGGCGCGGCGATGTCCGCGGCTGCCGTAAAAGAATGAAGGGTCCGGACTGAGCTGAAACGGCGCACCCGACAATCCGTAGAAGGCCTCGAACATGGTGGCGCTCAAAAGCGGTGACTCATGCCGGCAAAAACCGACTTGGCGGCAACGTCGTCGGACGTCGTGGATCTGAAATGGGAAATGGAAAAGCCCCCGAATGCAATGGTCTTGGGAGACAGACTCTTGGACAGGTTCAGGGCAAGGTAATCGTTACGGGAGGTTTCCGTCGAGGGATCCTCCCGTCGCGTGTAGGTCCTTTGCGCGTTAGCTCCTATGGTGGTGAACGCCGTGATGTGGTGGTTGACGTCGAGGCCGAGACCGTACTGCGTAATGCGTTTTCCCAGCGAGAAAGCGTCCGACGGCAGCAGGTTGACGTTGTCCGAAAGCGAGGTCGCTGCCGAGCGAAAGACGGTCAGCGTGGCGAAATTGCGCTTCCCTAGGATCGCCGCAGATGCTTCCATACGTTCTTCAAGAAAAATCTGCTGGGTGTAAAACGACAGCGAATTCGCAAGGAAGGCAGGAATGCGAGCAGTACGCACGAACTGCTGGACCGCCGCTCGCCGCTCGATCGGGTCGGGAATGCGCGCGGCGAAAATGGCATCCAGGAGCGCGACCGTGTTCCCGGGCGACGTCCTCAGCAGTTCCTGCTGGTAGCTCGAGGCATTCCTCGAGTACGCGAAGCTCCAGGCGGTCAGGCGAGTTCGATGTGTCAGGCTCGCCAGGCGGGAGAGGCCGAAAAACCTTCGCTCCCATTCGAACTCTGCCGATGTCCGGCCGCTGGGCCTCCATGAAAGGCCTGCCCCGTACAAGTCGTAGTGCCGGCGGTCCTGCTGCAGCGAGTAGTTGTTGTTCTCATGGCCGGCACTGACGGAAAGCCGCAATTCCGGCTCGGGTTCGAAAAAAAGGCGCCCGCGATAAAGCGTTGAATTCTGGTTTAGCCTGCTGTTCAAGTTGTCGTAGCTGATCTGGCTATCGTCATACTGGAACGCCCAGCCGACGATGCTCTTCGGGCTTGCGATGGTTCCCGTCCATTGCCTGAGCTGCGTGTCGGCGAGCGCCTCGCTGGTAGCGTTTGTCCATATGTTCCGGTTGCGCAGTTCATAGGAAAATGCACTTCCAGCCTGGCCGATCAGATAAGGGCTGATTCCGTAAGTACGGGTCTCGGTACGGTTGGGCGTGACGCTCGTGATCTCGGCGGGCTGAGCTCTGAACGGCGATATGAAGTTCTGACTGATATTGCCGTTTACATCGACGAACAGGAATTTCTCGACGGCCTCCAGGCTGCCGAAGGCGTGCAGGACATTAGCAACCCGGTCTTCCTTCGGGTTCCGGCTGTAGAAGAGGGCGCTCCGCGTGTAGCTGAGGTCGGCATTGAAACGGGCTCCGCTGCCCTCGATCCGGATGCCCGGCGTGACCAGCGTAGTGAAATCGCCGCGCGCAGAAGATGAGGTGAACAGTGCGTTGTCGCTATAGGTCTCGGTGACCGTGAGCTCCGGCTGCACGGCCCATTTGGTGGTGACGGCATTCGCGTTGGGAGTCACCGTCACGAGCACCAGCGCGGTCACGGCGTTGCACCATCCCCTATTGACCAGGACCATAGTAGCCGTAATAGGCGCCCGCATCGGACTGGGTCGCCTTGTTCAGCACCGTCAGGACGATCGGGCAGGACTCGACCGTCGAGAGTGCGGTTTCCAGGGTGCCATGCGTGGTTCTGCCGGCCTCGACGACCAGGACAACCTGCCCCATATGGTTTGCTAGAACCCTGGATTCGGTCGTAGCAAGCAGCGGGGGGCAGTCGAATACCACGATGCGGTCTGGATACCGGCTCGAAACTTCGTTCAGCAATCGGGTCATCGCATCGCTTGCCAGCAGCTCCGAGGCTCCTCGATGCGGTGTGCCCGCCGGAACGAGCGCCAGCCGATCAACATTCGTTTTTAGCAGGACATTGCCGAAGCCGAGGTCCGATTCGGTGAGGACGTCCATCAATCCCTTCGCCGGGGGAATACCCAGCAGCCTGGAAATCGACGCGCCGATCACGTCTGCATCCACCAGCAGGACCCGGGTGTCTACTTCCATGGCGATGCTCATCGCCAGGTTGAGCGCGACGAAGCTCTTTCCTTCACCCGGCAAGGAACTCGTCACCATGATCAGGTTGCCGTAAGCGGAGGGCCCTGCAGACTTTCGCAGCGCGTTCTGGATCAGCGGGCGCTTTATGACGCGAAACTCGTGAAGCAATTTTGAATCAGGAACCGTCGGGGTGATGAATCCCGCGGCTTCAAGCCGTCCCAGATCGATTCTATGGAAGTTCGAGCCGCCCGCCGCCCTGTTCGCGGAGGGACGCGCTCGCGATGGCACTTGGGCCGCTCGCGCAACACTGTGTGGCAGCGGGTCCAGCGAAGGACCTGCCTCGTCCGTTCCGGGTCCTGCAGACTCGGCGTTGCCGGGCACCTCTATGCCGGCCTTCTCCAGTTGTTGCAGCCGCTTGGTCGCTTCCTCAATGAGATTCATGGTGTTTTCAGAACGGGAATAGGCTCTTGCCCAAAACGATCGCGACGGCAATGCTGTAAGTAGCTACTAGTCCTCCGAGGCCGCCGAAGAAAAGCATTGCTCCTCGCCGGCGTTTCGCGCGCACGGCATTCGTGGAAATCAGCGAAACCGCGCCGAGGACCGGGCGTTGGCCGATGGTCTTGAGGCTGCGTTTGTCGTGGAAGGTCGGATAGACCATGCTGAAGAAATAGCTCGCCGCGATGCCTGCGCACAAAGACGCAAGCAGCGCCAGCGGGACGAGGATCTTCCGGTTTGGAAACACCGGATTGAGCGAGACGCGGGGCGGGTCGATGATTCTAAATTCGGCGACGCCGGTTGCCGCTTCCATTTCGCCCGAGATCAGCGCCGTTTCGCGTCGCGCGACCAGGGCCTCGTAATTCTGTTTCTGGATGGCGTAATCCCGGTTCAGCTGAGTAAACTGCGCCTCCCGTTCAGGAACCGATTGGGCTTGCTTGCGAAGCTGCGCATAGCGCCGTTCAAAATCTGATACGCGCGTCTGCAGCGCGGCAACCTGCGCCTCCGCCTCGGCGAGGGCTAGTTTGAGTTGCGGATAAACAGGGACCGCACCACCGCCCTGGAGCGGTGTAGCGCGGCGGCGCGTTTCCAGTTCCAGGCTCAGCCGTTTCCGCTCGTCTACCCTCTGCGCTTCCAGTTCCTTGATGATCCGCCGCGCATTGAGCACATCGGGATGACGCTCCGTGTACCGAAGCAAGAGCTCGTCGAGGTTCTTGTTGAGGTTGTTCAGGCGCGCGTCCAGTTCCGGCGTTGCAATCGCAGCCGTATGGCCTTGCGGAGAGGACCACAGCCGGTCCTCCTCCTCTTTGAGCTGCTGCTTAAGTGCATCCCGCGACCGGTAGGCCTCTTGGAGCTTCAGTCGAGCCTCCCGCAGATTGTCGGTGAGGGTGGAGAAGGTTGCAAAAAAGTCTGCGCCGGCCGGCGTTTCTGGGTCCATGTTCTGCAGTTTGAATTCCTTGACCCGGTTCTCCGCTTCAGTGAGGCGTTCCTCGTAGGCCTTGAGTTGGTCTTCAATGAAGCGTTTGGCCTGTGCGGTATCGCTGATCTTCGCGGGAAGACCTGTCTGGACAAAAATCGACAGCAGCGATTCGACGACGCGCTTCGCCTGTGCCGGCTGCGGATCCGAAAAACCGATGGTGTAGAGGTTTTCACGGCCGACGCTCCTGATGTACAGCGTCCGCATCAGGACGTCGATCAGCCTCTCGCGTTCTTCCGCGGAGCTCAGGTTGACATCCATGTCGGTCATCCGCGCCAGCCTTTGCAGGTTGGGGCGGCTGATCAAGGTGCGGCTCAGGATCTCGACTTCCTGCTCGACGTTGGGTTGGACCGTCAACCCGGATAGCAAAGGCTTGAGGATCGATTGCGTATCGACGAAGACGCGCGCAGTAGCTTCGTATCGATCCGGCGTCAGGAAGATGTACGCGGCGGCTGCCAGCCCTGTCAGCCAGGCAACCGCGAGTCCGACCCATCGGCCATGCCAAATGCCGCCGAGGATGTGAATCAGCTGCGGAACCAGCGCATCCATGTTGGATTACTCAGAACCAGCTCTGCGGAATGATCAGGACGTCCCCGGGCTTCATTTCGACGTTCGCCGAAACGTCGCCACGCCTGATCAGGTCCTTCAGGCGCACGCCGTACTGGCGGCCGCCGTCCGAGGTTCGCAATATCGAAGCGCGGTTGCCGTCGGCGAAGTCGGTGAGGCCGCCGACCGCGATCATGACGTCGAGCAAGGTCATTTTCTGGCGATAAGGCAGCGCCTGCGGTCTCGCCGCCTCGCCCACGACGCGAATCTGTTCGCTATAGGGTCCCACGAAGCTCGTGACCAGCACCGTCACAACAGGATCCCGAATGAACTTTCCGAGCGCCCTCTCAATGTCGCGGGCGACTTGGGTCGAGTTCTTGCCCAGTGCAGGCAGATCTTCGACGAGGGGAACGCTGACTTTTCCGTCCGGGCGCACTGGCACGGTCATGGACAATTCCTGGTTGCGCCAGACGATGATGTGCAGGGCGTCAAGCGGACCAATGAGGTAGTTGTATTCCGGGGAGGCGGCTTTCTCGGGAGCCGGCGGGTACGAGGTACAGCCGACCATGGCCCCGACGAGCAAAACAGGGCCGGCGCAACCCAAGAAACGGAAAACAAGCAACTTCACGATGTTTGTATGCATCGTGGACCCCCTCCTAATCGAAAAGTCTAGCACTAGTTCATTGTTTTAGCGCCCATTTCGCGCAAACAAGTGCTATGGAGAGCCTATGCACGGCCGAAGGACATCCGCAATGGGTTCCTTGGAGCTAATGGGTAACACTTCACTGGACTGTAACTGTCGCGCTGAATCGTCTCACATACCATGTCAACGCCTCGCGCAGGCCCCTCAGCACGGTGTGGGTGGGCTCATATCCCATAAGTTGACGAGCCCGTGTGATATCCGCACACGAGTGTCTTACATCGCCCTCACGGAAAGGCCGATACACTGGCTGGACTGACGCCAGCGAACCGCGCGCGTAAGCGAGCAGGGAACGCAGCATCTCAAACAGTTCATTGAGCGATGTGCTCTCGCCGACGGCGACGTTATAGACTCGATTCAGGGCCAGAGGCTGCTTGGTTAGAGCGGCAAGCAAATTGGCCTGTATGGCGTTGTCGATGAAGCAGAAGTCGCGTGTGGTTTCACCATCGCCGTTGATTTCGACGGCTTCGCCAAGCAACATCGCGCGCACCCAACGTGGAATCACGGCGGCGTACGCGCCCTCCGAGTCTTGGCGTGGGCCAAAGACGTTGAAGTAGCGTAGGCCAATGGTCTCCATGCCATAGCACCGCGAAAACACCTCGGCGTACAACTCACTGGCGAACTTGCTCACCGCGTAAGGGGAGAGCGGACGGCCGATGATATTTTCGACCTTGGGCAGCGCTTCGTGATCCCCGTACGTCGAACTGGAGGAGGCGTACACGAAGCGCTGTGCATTGGCATCGTGGGCTGCCACCAGCATGTTGACGAATCCGGTGACATTCGCTGCATGAGTGGCCAGCGGGTCTGATATTGAACGCGGGACGGATCCGCGCGCGGCCTGGTGAAGGATGATATCTGCGTTTTGGCATGCCGCCCGGCAGGTATCGAGATGCTCTATGGTGCCTTCAATGAAGCGATGCCGCCCCCAGGCCTCGGAGCCGACCGCTTGCTCTACCTGGCGCAGATTCTCCCGATACCCGGTGGAGAAATCGTCCAGACTAACGACGTGCTGCTTCAAGCGAAGTAGGGTTTCCAGGATATGGGAGCCGATGAAGCCTGCGCTCCCCGTGACCACCCAGGTAAGGGTCTTCCCGGCAATAGCATCCCGCATTTTACCGAGCCAGCTCAATGTGCGTCCCTTAGAGACGCCACACTTCGATCCCGCGCGCGCGCAGCGCGGCGGCATCGGCGCGGCTTTTCACGTCGACGTAAACGCCATTAGGTACAAGCTTGGTGAGAAAGTCCTCGAGCGGCCTGTGCGTGAATTCGTTGTGCGCAACGGCCGCAACCATCGCGGCCGCGCGAGGAAGGTCATTCCACTTGGTAAGCCGGATGCCATATTCGTGTTCCGCCTCCTTCGGGTTGGCGATCGGATCATGCACCAGCACGTTGGCGCCGAAGGATTGCAGCTCGCGCACGACATCCACGACGCGCGAGTTTCGCGTGTCGGGAACGTTCTCCTTGAAGGTCAGCCCGAGAATGATGATGATTTCCTTGTTGACGGAAAATCCCCTCAGGATCATCCGCTTGATCGTCTGTTCGGCGACGTATTTTCCCATGCCGTCGTTGATCTTCCGGCCTGAGAGAATCACCTGCGGGTGGTAGCCGACGGTTTCCGCCTTGTAAGTCAGGTAGTAGGGATCGACCCCGATGCAGTGCCCGCCGACCAGACCCGGCCGGAAGGGCAGGAAATTCCATTTCGTGCCGGCCGCCTCGAGCACCTCGAGAGTGTCGATGCCGAGCTGGTGAAAGATGATCGACAGCTCATTGACGAGCGCGATGTTGAGGTCGCGTTGCGTGTTCTCGATCACCTTGGCGGCTTCGGCAACCTTGATCGAACTCGCCCGGTGCACGCCGGCGGCGACGACGCTGCCGTAGACCTCCACCATGCGCTCGAGTGTCTGCGGCGTGTCCCCGGCGACGATCTTGACGATCTTGGCGAGCGTGTGTTGCTTGTCGCCGGGGTTGATGCGCTCCGGCGAGTAACCGACGAAGAAGTCCTTTTTCCAGTGCATGCCCGAATGCTGCTCGAGGACTGGAATGCAGACCTCCTCGGTCGCGCCCGGATAAACCGTCGATTCGAAGACTACCGTCGCACCGCGCTTGAGGTTCTTCCCGACCGATGCACTGGCGCTGATCAACGGACGGAAATCCGGATTGTGAGCATCATCAATCGGCGTCGGTACCGCCACAATGATGAAGTCAGCCTCCCTCAAGGCGGCAGGGCTAGTCGTGACTTGCAGGCGCTCTGCCGCCCTTAGCTCCTCGGTGCTAATCTCTCCTGTCGGATCGACGTGTTGGCGATAAGAGTTAACCTTTTCCTCTGAAAGATCGAAGCCGATGGTGCGGTGTTTCTTGCCGAGTTCGACCGCCAGGGGCAGGCCAACGTATCCGAGGCCAACAACGGCGACGTTTGCCATGACGAAAGCGGCTAACGTGAACCGATGCGGAAGAGAACAATCTCAACCGTCTGCATCAGCACCATCAAGTCGAAAACCAGGCTGTGATTCTTCACATAATACAAGTCGTACCCCAGTTTTTCTTGAGCATCCTTATCGGACGAGCCATAGCTAAAGCGGACCTGTGCCCATCCCGTAATCCCCGGCTTCACGAAATGCCGTTGGGGATAACAGGGTATGGCCTTGGTCAATTCTTCGACGAACGCAGGCCGCTCGGGACGTGGACCGACAAAGCTCATCTGGCCGACCAGGACGTTGATTACTTGAGGCAGCTCGTCGATCCTGAACCTGCGGATCCACGCGCCGACCCGCGTCAAGCGGGGATCGTTCCGCGTGGCCCAAATTGCCTCGCCGTTCGGCTCCGCACCGATTTTCATGCTTCTGAACTTCAAGATTGTAAACACCCGTCCATTCTGCCCTGTCCTGAACTGGCGATAGAAAATAGGTCCTCGATCCTCGATGAATATCGCGATCGCCGTCAGGAGTGCGATCGGGGAAGCGGCTAGCAAGACGCCTATGCTTACCACGACGTCGAATACGCGCTTGCTAGCTAGCCGAAGGACATCGCAACGAAAGCCATTGGAAAAAATCAACCAACTGGGTTTCATAAGTTCTATGCTGATTCTGCCGCTCTCTCGTTCAAGAAAAGCCAGAATATCGCAGACGGCGATGCCGCGGCATCGACATTCGAGTAGTTCTGCCGTCGGAAAACCGCGTCTGCGATCATCCGTCGCGACGACAATCTCTTCCACCTTGTGGCGCATGGCCAAGCGAACGAGATCGCCGTCGGGCTGCAGGACCTGACCGCGCGGAAACTCGGACCCGTCACCGGGCGCTCGGACATAGCCAACGATCGTAAAACCTCGTTGATCGGAACGTCTGCGCAGCCCCGTCTCGATAGTTGCGGCGTGCGAGCCGGCTCCCCATACCAGCACGCGACGCTTAAAGATCTCTTCATCGACGAGTTGCAGGAAAACATACCGCGTTAGCGCCAGCCCGAAAAACGAGAATATCCCTGCCAACGCGAGCACGCCGCGACCCACGAAGACCGACGGCACCAAGTAGAAGATTAGCCCCAGCACGGCTTCTGCAGTCGTCACGGCGATCAGCAATCGCGCGAGAATGCCCGTGAATCGAGCCCGCTGCCGCAACTGATACAGCCCCATCGATGCAAGGCTGACCAGTATGGCTGCGGCAATGAGCAACGCTCGCGGCCATATCGGCCCCAGCGTCGCTGCCAGGACGCTGAGCGCCTCGGGGAAGTCGAAGAAGCGCACCCAAATGGCTCCGTAGACGGACAAGATGACCATTCCCATCTCGGCCAGCGCCAATAGCGCCAGGCGATGGACATGCCCGCTGAAAAAGCGCACGGGTGTGACGCGCTGCGGGCGCGCATCGATACTCCGATGCGCCGTTAAGGCGAACGAACTCCGCTCCACTGCTCCCCCTCCTCGAACATCGCTTACTGTGCTCGTCGACCGGTTGACGCTGAAGCGTGGCTAGGGGCTATGGCCTACTAGGATGCGTGGTCTTTTTGGAAAACCCTTGCACGCTGGGCAACTGTATCCTCCGCACGACACCCTGGCAATAATAGTCCTTTAGAACTATCCAAGGTGCGACGTGGCGTGCAACAGCCGAACCGGTTTTTCGCCAGACGATGCAAAGGTTACGTATGAAACTTGCCAATTTGGGATTGCTCGCTTCCTCGGTACAGCTACGTGCAGCCGTGTTGCCCGAGCGGCGTCGTAGGCCGTCGTTATTAATACCGGCTCTAAGGTCAGGCCGCGCGGCCCGTGCGCGGCGGAAATCGGGCTCTGACCCCGATTTAGACCCCGATTCAGACCTTCAGTACCGAGGGTAGCCAGAGCGCGAGCGCGGGAAAGGCGATCAGCAGCCCCACGAGGACGAAGTCGGCGACGAGGAAGGGCAGGGTGCCGCGGTAGATCTTGGCCGCCGGGATGTCCGGGTTCTGCGCCTGGATCACGAACACGGTGAGGCCGACCGGAGGGCTGATCAGGCCGATGGTCGCCATCACGGTGACGAAGATGCCGAACCAGATGCCGTCGTAGCCGATGCCGGCCATGATCGGCAGGAT
>Ga0137390_10000399_pt1 | contig 28979 bp, 33 predicted proteins | sample 15con2h24AmetaG_FD_104937 | JGI IMG/M metagenome (GOLD analysis project Ga0137390, IMG submission 104937) | Vadose zone soil microbial communities from Angelo Coast Range Reserve, California, USA - 15con2h2.4A metaG | ecosystem: Environmental > Terrestrial > Soil > Vadose zone > Saprolite... | reverse complement strand
TTCCCCCATCTCCTGCAAGCGTGTCAGGCCCTGCTCAGCCAGGATGAATGCTTTCTCTAAGTCATCGTGCGACACAAAGAGCACTTGAGCTTGCAGGTAGAGCACCAATCCCAGGAGCCCTGTGTCGCCCACGGCTCTAGAGATCCCAAGACTCTCCTCTAGCAGCGCTTGCGCCTGGTTGTATTCGCCTTGCGCTATGCACACCCGAGCTCCTGCCACGAGACAATAGGCTTGCCCCCTGCGGTCACCGCCTTGCTGGAAGAGCGCTTCGGCCTCCTCGAGCTGAGCGCGGGCGGCGGCATACTCGCTCCGGGCATAAGCGATCAATCCCAGGAGAGAGAGGCAGTGCGCTCTGCCTGCTTGCTCGCCCAGTTCTCGGTAGAGCGCGAGCGCCTCATCGAGTTGCGTCTCCGCCAGGTCAAAGTCATCCTGATTTAAGGCTAGCATACCAGCACCATCGAGTGCCTTTGCCCGCACTGCGGTTCCCACACCCTTGCTTTTCGCCAACGCTTTCTCCAGGAAGCTTCGCCCCTCGCTGATATAACCCCGCATCGACCAGAACCACCAGAGCGCCCCAGCCAACCGCAAGGCCTGCTCCAGGTGCTCAACTTCCGTTTGCTCCACCAGCCAGTGCAGCGCGGCCTTCCAGTTCTCATGCTCTTGCTCCAGCCGCTCCAGCCACTGCGTCTCCTCGGCCTCGTTCAGGTGCGAATTGGCCTCCTCGGCAAGGCACAGATAGTAGGCTGCATGCGCCTGCTGGGTCACCTCCATTTCCCCTGCGCGCTCCAGACACTCCAGCCCAAACTCCCGCAGCAACTGCAACATCCCCAAGCGCGGCGTTCGCTCTGCCTCCCCGACCTGCTCGTCTTGCCGCAGTAAGCTCTTGTCTACCAGCGAGAGCAGCCTCTCCTGGAAGTTCCCGTCGAGTCCACCGGCTGCCCGACAGACCTGCTCCGCCGCCTCCCACGTGCAGCCATCCACAAAGACGGCGAGCCGCCGGAAGAGCTGCTGCTCCTGGGTCCCTAAGAGCTCGTAACTCCAGGCCAGCGCGGCGCGCAGCGTCTGCTGGCGGGCAGGCACATCACGCACGCCCCCCGAGAGGACGGACAACCCCTCCTCCACCCGCTCGAGCAGCACCCGCGGCGAAAAGTACCTCGTCCGTGCCGCCGCCAGCTCGATGGCCAGCGGCAACCCGTCCAGCCGCGCGCAGAGGGCGGCCACATCTGGCGCGTTGGCCGGGGTCAACTGGAAGTCGGCTTTGACCGCCTGCGCCCGTTCGAGGAAGAGGGCGACCGCATCGTACTGTGAGAGGGTCGCCAGGTCCGGCACCTGTGTTGGGCTGGGCATCGCGAGCGGGGGGACCACAAAGGCGTGTTCGGCCTGGAGATGGAGCATGACGCGGCTGGTCACCAGGACCGTGAGCCTGGGGCAGGCAGAGAGCAGCGCCGCCACGGGCAACGCCGCCTCGACCACCTGCTCGAAGTTGTCCAGCAGCAGCAGCAGGCGCTTGTTCTTGAGCGCGGCTTGCAGGAGCGCGAGCGGGGCTTGATCTTTGGCTTCGCTGAGCGAGAGCGCCTGCATGATCGCCGTGACGACCTGCTCAGGCTCCTGCACTGGGGCAAGCGGCACAATATACGCTCCATCGGCGAACGCGTCAGCCAGCTCTGCGGCCACCTGCAGCCCCAGGCGCGTCTTGCCCACGCCCGCCGGTCCCATAAGCGTCACCAGGCGCACCTCCTCTCGACAGAGCAGCGTGCAGAGCTGTGCCACTTCCTTCTCACGTCCGATGAAGGGTGTAGGCTGCAGCGGCAGGTTGTTGGGATGGCTCTCCAGCGTCTTGAGCGCAGGAAAATCGGCAGGCAGCCCGGCAGCGACCAGTTGAAAGAGGTGGGTGGTGCGATGTAAGTCCTTGAGGCGATGCTCCCCCAGGTCGCGCAGAGATGCGCCCTCTGGCAGATGTGGTTCCACCAGGGTGCAGGTCGTCTGCGAGAGCAGAATCTGCCCCCCGTGCCCGGCGCTCATGATGCGTGCAGCCTGATGCACCTCCAGCCCAACGTAGCCTTCGGAAGTCCGTTGCGGCTCGCCGGTATGCACCCCGATGCGCGTACGGAGCGTCACCCCCTCCGGCCAGGGATGGTCGGCGAGGGCGCGCTGGATAGCGATGGCAGCCGAGACCGCATCGGTCGCGCGGGTAAAGGCGACGAAGAAGGCATCCCCCTGGGTATCGACCTCGTGGCCATTCCACTGTCCGAAGATGGTGCGGAGCAGGTGCCGGTAGTCGGCCAGCACGCCACTGTACTGCTCCCCCAACTGCTGGAGGAGGTGCGTGGATCTCTCGAGATCGGTGAAGAGCAGCGTGAGGGTTCCAGTGGGAATATCAAGCATCGCCAGTTTCCTCAGCGTCCATGCCAGAGTGCGTGCGCATGAGCGCGCTTCCTTTCTTTGGTTCGCCCACTCAGGGGGCCGTACCGTCGGTCCTTCCTGATGCTATTATACCGCATGTATCGCCTACTTCGACCAGGTGATGATGCCTGACGCAGATGAGCGGCCCTGGGGATCTTACAGGTGCTATCGCTTACCCTTCTTCCTCCTCCCCCTACTCCTTTTGGGTAGTGTCTCTTAACCCCCTCTTCGGCTATAGTGTAAATGTGTTACTGCCTAAATGCTTCCAGGGAATGTTTGCGGAAGAGTGGTATCATGGGGAAAAGCGTGGAGAAGACCACAGAGAATTGAGACGAGGATGATGGTACAGCAGAAAGCGAAAGATAACGCTGCACAGGTTTGGGTTTCTAGTGGCACCTTTATCATGGGAAGCGATCCCGATGAAATAGGCGGCCTCTGGCGGAGGAACAATTGGGATGGCTACTGGCTAGAAAAAGATGGACGAGTACGAAGCGAACTCTTTCCCCACGAGGTCGCGGTCGCGGGCTTCTGGATGTACCGCGATCTGGTCACGATTGAGCAGTATTTTCGCTTTATGCAGGAGACAGGGCATCCTGCATCCGTTGATCAAGGGGTTCACACTGACGGGAGTTGGCCTGGTTACACCCCGCATCGCGTGTTGTGGGATGGGATGTGGTGTGGTCCTGCCTACACAAATCGGGGAGCCCAGCACAACTGCTACCCACCTGACAGCCGGAATACGAATGATCATGGGCTTCGACCAGTCATGACAAAAGTACGAGTATTGCACCCTTCGTTGTTCTATCTCAATCATTTTTGCAATAGCATCTCCGAGTCCTGGATGCAGCCGCTTGCCGTGGGGTCGCGAACGCTGGAGGTGCGGTTGGCATGCTAGTCGAATCTGCCTGCGCCACTGCCTGCGCCATCATCCCCTACCCCGTCCGGAGCGCGGTCCTGGCCATCGATGGCCCTTCGGGCTGGCATCTCCCCGATGTGGAGCTGCGGACCCACGTTGTCCCGACCGACCACCGGGTGAGCCTAGCTCTGGAGCGCCGGCTGGGGATCCGAACCCGGATTCTCCGCTGCGTCGGCTACCCGGCACAGCACTCTGTCGTCATCCTTGAGAACCTCGACCCGCCCTGGTCTCCCCCACACGGCGCTCGGTGGGTAGACGAGTGTGAACTCGACACCCTCGACGAGCACCGCCCCGAGCTGGAGCGGTGGTTCGCGGAGCAGGCCAGCGGGACCGTGCCGGCGCAGCGGCAGCCCTGGGAGCGGCCCGGCTGGTTCGAGCGCGCACTGGCCTGGATCAACGCCACGATCTCCGGCCAGGGCTGGGTGCGCGGCGGGGAGCCGGTACAGGTCCGACACACCGCCGTCTCCGCTGTGCTACGCGTTCCTACCTCAGCAGGCGACCTGTACTTCAAGGCCAACAACCAGTTCTCGGCACATGAGGGCCGACTGACGGAGATGCTGTGGCGGCTCGCTCCAGATCGCGTGCCGGAGATCGGGATCATCAAGGAGGTGCTGGGCTTCCGCCAGTTCTCCTTGCGCGGTGAACTGGCCGCGGCTGGCGAGTGGTGTCTGGTCTGCTTGGCCTTCAATCTCAAGCGCTTCCATACCTTATCCGGAGTGTAACGCAGGAGCAACGACATGCGTGCAGCCCGCTCGCTCACGATCACCGACCGTTTTCTGTTGGCGACCATGCTCCATTGAGTCGCTTCCGCCCGTGCCGTGAAGGACGCACGCGCTGACGAAGCGGCCGACGTGACCGCTGCTCTGTTCTCTCCGACAAGCTGCTAGGCCGCTACGACCTCGTCGGCGAACTGCTGCCCCATATTCGTCTGCGTGCGCAAGCAAAGAAGTTGAGAGGACGTGCTTGACATGAGTGAAGAGGCGGGAAGGAGTACAGCATATATGGAAACTCGTCTACGCCGGTTGCTGACCGAACTCGCAGAGGCAGGGCGACGCCACGATACCCAGGAACAAGAACACAGCAGGAAGATGCTGAACCTGGAGCCAGCAACCGCCCGCCTGCTCAGCATGCTGGTGCGCAGCAGCCGACGCACACGGCTGCTGGAAATTGGTACCTCGAATGGATACAGTACCATCTGGTTGGCCTGGGCCACACACCCGATGGGCGGTCATGTTACCAGTATCGAGCGCGAGGCACACAAACTGTCACTCGCCGACGGTAACCTGCGTCAAGCTGGTTTGCGCGAGGTGGTTGATCTCATCCATGGTGATGCTACCCAGGTTGTCGCCACGCTTGCCGGCCCGTTTGACTGCGTATTTTTCGATGCCGACCGCAAGAGTGCGCCATCCCAACTCGCGCTCCTCTTGCCAAAATTGACCGCCGAAGTGTTCCTGCTCGCCGATAACGCCTTGTCGCATCCCCAGGAAATCGCAGCGTACCTGGCTGCGGTACAGGCGCTGCCGCAGTTCGAGCATCTCATCATCCCTATCGGGAAAGGGTTGAGTATTGCCTACCGGCCAACAGACAACGCATCTCTCCTTGGAGGGACACAGTGATGAGTTCCATATTTTCGAGTCTTTCCCTGTGGAGGGGAGACCACTGTTATGTGACAGCTCACGCGGATTTCTTGCATCATCAGATCGACCCGGCACACCTAGATCTGGGAACGACCTGCCTGATGACGTGCAGTTCTGGTCTCTTTCGGCGCCTGCTTGAACTCGTTCCACCAGTAGATGATGGTAGTCTCTGGCCCTATAGCACGACGCCCTTGCACGTCTGTCAAACGGGAACAGGCAAGAGATTTGCCGTGCATTTTCCTGCGTTTGGAGGGCCGCGTATTGCCAATTCGCTGGAACAACTGGCGGCGTGTGGCATTCGCTCCGTGTTTGGCCTTGGGTTAGGGGGAACTCCTCAAGACCATCTGCAGATCGGCGATATCCTCATCATCGAAGGGGCTGTCCGTGGAGATGGCGTCTCCCGCTACTATGCGCCGCTAGAATATCCGGCCATCGCCGATCTGTCCTTAACCGCACAGGTGCGAGCACAGTTGGAACGGCACGGAGAACGTTATCTCTCGGGACTCTCGTTTGGGACCGATGCCCTCTACCGGGAAGACGAACAGTTGATGAGTCTGCTGCGTGCCCTGGGTGTGCTCACGGTGGACCTGGAATCCTCGGCGTTGTTGACCGTTGGGCGACGCCTGGGAGTCGCCTGCTGCTGGGTGGGTGTGGTGTCTGATCGGCTTGTCACCTCTACTCACGAGGGCACTATTCATCCTGATCAGGTGATGAGTACGCTGCTGCGCCTGGCACACTATCTCATCGAGATCATTACAGAAGGAGAAACGTGATGAAATACAGTACAGAGAGAATCCTCACGACCCACACAGGAAGTCTCCCCAGGCTCGCAGAGCTACAAGAGCTCCTGTATGCGCAGGAGGGTGGTGAGCCGTTTGATCAAGCCATCTTTGAAGAGAAGGTGCGCTCAGCAGTCCGGGCAACGGTTCGTCAGCAGGTTGAGGTGGGGATTGATGTCATCAACGATGGCGAAATGAGCAAAATCAGCTACGCGACCTACGTCAAGCATCGCCTCACCGGGTTCAGTCGTGTAGACGCTCCTCGGAGGAGAATGTGGGCCGACCTGGAGGAATTTCCGGCCTATGCCGAGCGCCTCTGGCAACCAACAGGTAGATCATCCGCGGCTCCGACTGCCTGTACCGGTCCGGTGAGCTACGTGGGAGCGGAGGCAGTGCAGCAAGATATCGCCAATCTCAAGGCCGCCTTGCAGGGCACCGATAGCGCAGATGCGTTTCTGACAGCGGCTTCTCCAGGCATCATCTCGTTCTTTCTCGAGAATCGGTACTACCCCAGCCACGAAGCGTATGTCCTCGCGCTGGCTGACGCGATGAAGCAGGAATATGACGCGATCTATCAGGCTGGCTTACTACTCCAGGTGGATTGTCCTGATCTCGGTGCGGGTCGCAGTACCGTCTTTGCACATGCCCCGCTCGAGGAGTTCCGGAACTGGGCGATGACTAATATTGAAGCACTCAACTACGCCGTGAGAGTTATCCCTGCCGACCGCATGCGGCTGCACCTGTGTTGGGGCAACTATGAAGGACCACATCACCACGATGTGCCGCTGCGCGAGATCATTGACCTCGTGCTGCAAGCCCGGCCAGCCGGACTCTCGTTCGAGGCGGCGAACCCGCGTCACGAACACGAGTGGACCGTGTTTGCAGAGATGACCGTGCCTGAGGAGAAAGTGCTGATTCCCGGCATCCTCGACTCGACCACCAACTTTATTGAACATTCAGAGCTCGTCGCACAGCGCATCGCGCGCTTTGCCTCCCTGGTAGGGCGAGAGCGGGTGATCGCGGGAACCGATTGCGGGTTTGCCACCTTTGCGGGATCTTCCACAGTCGATCCCGATATCGCCTGGGCGAAACTGCATGCCCTGGCCGAAGGGGCGCGTTTGGCCTCCCAGCAACTCTGGTAGACCGTTAGCTCTTGGATCCTCCCGCTTGGGGAAGGCTCCACAAGAGTGGCTATCTCTTGTTTACCCAGGGCTATCGCCCCTATCTGGAGTATGCCCAGAGAGCCGGGTGGCCGAGCCGAACGTTAGCGGCAGGGCATTTTCACATGTTGATTGATCCTGTCGCCGTGGCCATGACCCTTGTAGAACTCATGAGCAGATGAACGAAAAGCTGTGACAGTGATCATGCGGCACGCGTCTGTGATCGAGGAAGACGGGTACCTGGTGCAAAGGGGCTGCCGATATGACGAAGCAGGTCATCAGAAGTACAGGTAAGCGACTCAAAGTGCGTTCTGGCATCAGAAAGCCTCGATTCAAAAATCACTGCGGTGATGATTATGCGTCACAATGCGGCGGGAGATGCGCCAGAGCCACTCGATGTGATTAGCATCCGGGTCATAGACAGGCATGTAGACGAGATGCAGTTGATCGGAGAGTTCGGTCAGCATGCTATGCACGAGCAAGGAGCCCTGAGGTGTATGGGTCTTGAGATTGTCTGTAATGATAATCGCCGCGCGACCACACTTCTTCGACCTCGCCACCGCAGCACGCACCTGCTCACAAAAGACATCAGCGAAGCAACTCGAGCAGGTGCGACAGACGAGAATGCAACGGCCCTGATCACGTTAAGGAAAGACTTGACTTAGTAACCGCCTACGCTTATAATTATGACCAGGGTATAAAAATAAACCGTGGTATAGAAACTCAAGAAAAGCAATGAACAAAACAACCAGAGGTGCGCAGCCCGACCAGCGTCTGCAGCCGTTAGGCCTGCGGGAGCGCAAGAAGCAGGAGACCGCCGAGCGCATTTACCGTACGGCCCTCAAGCTTTTCCGCGAACGAGGCTATGAGGCGACGACGGTTGAGGAGATCGCACAAGCAGCTGAGGTAGCCAAGGGCACGTTTTTTAACTATTTCCCGACCAAGGATGCTGTGCTCAGTTACTTGGGGCAGCGGCAAATGCACGTCTTGCACGAGGCGATGGCGGCAACGGTAGACTTCGACACGTGGCCAGTGTATGAACAGCTGACGTTTATTTTCGATACGCTGGCCGCAGGGATTCAGGATGAGCGCGAGTTCGCGCGCGTCGTTTCGCTGGAGGTCTATCGCAGCGCTTCGGCTTTTTCTGACACGACCAGCAGCGCACGCCAGCTCTTTGAGTTGTTAGTAGGGATTGTACGGAGAAGGCAGGAGCGTGGGGAGTTGCGCGCTACTGTACTGGCTGATTCGATGGCGCTCATTCTGATGGCGACGTACTTTTATACCTTCTTTGCCTGGCTGGAACTAGATAACCCGCCGGCTTTGGCTCTGATGTTACGTGTTCATCTTGATCTCTTGCTGCAAGGTATGAAGTCCCCCTGAGCAAGACAGATGGGCACGTTTGAGGAATTTAAGATTCTGAGGCGAGACCATGATTACATCACCTGCTACCCATCCTGTGAAGAGATTCCTCGTCAATACAAGGAATATGCTGCGCTACTATCAGGACCCACTGGCCTACATGACGTGGATGCAGCGCACCTATGGCAAGATGTCGGCGACGACCATTGGCAAGGTCACAATGTATGCCTTTTTTACTCCCGAAGCGGTGCGTGCAGTGCTGATCGACCATGCCCGCTCCTTCACCAATCGTGAGAACAGCGAGCACCTGATAGCATTCATTGGTGACGGACTGCTTACCATTGATGGCGAACTCCACAAGCAGCATCGGCGCCTGCTCTTGCCAGCATTCCATCGCAAGCGCGTTGAGAGCTACCGCAATACCATAGTTGCCTACACGAAGCGCCTCCTCGATAGCTGGAGGCCAGGGGAGCAGGTGAACATGCTGGGCGAGATGCAGCGTTTGACGGTGAGCGTTGCGGCAAAGACACTCTTCAATGTTGAGATTAGCGAGCGCACGGAGGAATTGGGTAAGGCTTTCACCACGGCGCTGGAGCAGGCAAACAATTATTGGGTATGGCGGAGCATCCCTTTCTTACGCTGGAATCTGCCCTTTACACCCTATGGGCGGCTGTACCGAGCAACGGCAAGGCTGGATCGCTTCGTGTACCAGGTTATTGCTGAGCGGCGGGCAAGCTCACAGGATGCGGGGGATATTATTTCCATGCTGCTGGCGGCGCGAGCTGAGGATGGCACTGCGCTCAGCGATAGGCAGGTACGCGATGAGGCGATGACGATACTGCTTGCCGGGCACGAGACAACAGCCAATTTGCTGACCTGGACACTGTACCTGCTTTCTCGCCATGCCGCCGTACGTGAGCAATTGCTCTGCGAACTGTCTACTGTGCTGAAGGGCCGCGCGCCCACCATTGAGGACCTGGCACATCTGCCGTACCTGGAAATGGTGATCAATGAGACGCTGCGTCTCTATCCTCCTGCCTGGGCGCTGCTACGGCGAGCAAGCGAAACCGTGGAGATCGATGGCACCAGGGTATCGGCGGGCGATGTCATCTGGCTCAGCCAGTGGGTCATGCATCGCATGCCGGAGTACTTTCCCGATCCGGAGACCTTCATGCCGGAGCGCTTCGAGCCGCAGCATGGGATGAAGCATCCGCAGTTCGCCTTCTTTCCCTTCGGCGGTGGAGCACGTCGCTGCCTGGGGATGACTTTCGCGTACGAGGAGGTGCGGATTGTGTTGGCGATACTGCTGCAGCGCTATTCGCCTGTGCTGGTAGATGGCTTTCCTGTTGTGCCTCGACCACTGATTACGCTCCGGCCAAAGGGTGGGTTGCGGATGCGGATAGAGGAGGCTGTATTGCCTGCTGCCATCAAAGGATAGAAGGAATAACAACTGAGGGCATGGCGCACGTTCATTACCACTCATGCGATGGTAATTGATCTGATCGAACATGACCTGGCTGCAGCGCAGCAATTGCTGCTCTCATCCTATGATGTGCTGCTGGCGCTCGTTGAAGCTCCCAATCGAGACCATTCAAAATCGGGTGCTGGATCAACTTGCAACCCGATATTGAATGGTCTCCTATGTTAGCTAAAAGTGCTTTTTTGTGCTATGCTTGTGGGGGAGAAACTGGGACAACAAGTCGAGACCTTTCTCTGAGGAATCAGATGCTTCCAAAGCCCTCTCATTTGACACCCGAAAACGCAGCGCTCTTTCAGTCACCCAGTATCGTGAACGCCTATCCCCTCCGCGCTCCTTATCCACCGGAGGTCTTTGACAGGCTGCGAGAACTCATTGCCGATTCCCCACCTACTGTGCTGGATGCGGGGACGGGGACGGGTGAGCTTGCTCGTCCCCTGGCTCCGCGCGTCGAACGGGTGGATGCCGTCGATTGGTCGGCTCTGATGCTCTCGAAAGGCAAGTAGCTCGTTGGGGGAGATCATCCGCATCTACGCTGGATTCATGGGAGGATGGAGGAGGTGGCACTCTCGCCACCCTATGCGTTGATCACCGCCGGGGAGAGTTTCCATTGGATGGATTGGGCGGTCGTCTTGCCCAGATGTGCTGCGATGAGTACCTCCAATGCCGTTGTGGCTATTGTGGAGCGTGCGGTGCAGGAAGTCGCCTGGTGGAACGAGGTCAGACGCTTGCTGAAGCAGTACGCCAGTTACCAGGCTCAGTCGTACGACCTGGTGGAGGAGTTAGCAAAGAGCGGCTTGTTCGAACAACAGGGAGAACACACCACCGCTCCCTATCCGTGGGCTCCTTCTGTGGCTTCCTATGTCACCTCGTTTCATTCCCAGAGCAGCCTCTCGCGCGAGGCGTTGGGCTCACAACGCCTAGCAGAGTTTGATGCACGTCTGGAGAAGCTGATCAAGCCTTACAGCGAGAATGGACACATCCATCTCGAAGTCTGTGGCCGCATCCGGTGGGGCAAGGCTAGGCCCTCGTGAAAACGTGGTGAGGAAATTTTCAAAAAAGCATGCGTTGGCCGGTATGTAAATACCTTGAGACATTTTTCCCAACCACGTCTGGCAGGAAGCCCCATCACACACACATGCGCTCCCAGTGCGTAGGTCTGGAGGCTCGTTTTCAGCGCTTTCTCCATCCCGTTGCGCAACTGGTGGGCCGTGGCAGACCGAGCGCCCACATGACGCCTGCGCCCCCGTGAGCGCCGAGACGCTGCAAAAACTGGCGGCGAGAGAGTGTTTCATTGACCACGACAGTCTCTCCTTATTCCGCTCGATCTACTGCAACGAGGCATATCTCTCGGTGAAAGCGATGATGCGCTCAATCAAGTCTTGACGATACTCCGTCTCGAAGAGATTGGTGCCGTGTGCGCTTCCAGGATAGAGATACAGTTCTTTCGGTTGCTTCGCCCACTTGAAGAGCTGCATCGTGTCATGGATATAGGCGTCATTGTGGCTGCTCACGAATAGCTTGGGTGCGGTGATGGCCAGGACCTCTTGTTCTGTCGGGGCGGCGGCGAAATAGTCAGCAGAGAGCGTGATGACCGCAGCCACCCGTACCTTCGCCGCCACTTTCAGGGTAATCGCTCCTCCCCCACTCGCGCCCAACAAAACGACCTTCTCCGCACCCATGCTCTGCACAAAGGCGATGGCAGCCATCAGATCCTTATCCAGCTGAAAGAAATCCGCTTGCCCCTGCGAGTCACCGAGACCACGGAAATCGTAGGCAAGGACCAGGAAGCCGCGCGCGGCAAGCCAGGGCGCAGCGGCAAGCCAGTCCGCTTTGCTACTGGGCCACATATGTGAGCAGACAATAGCTGTCATCCCCCCATGTCCATAGAGGAGCCCTGCGAGCCGAACATGGTCCTGGGTGGTGAAATGCACAAGCGTGCTGGGCACAGGAATGGTCGTCGGTGTCAGCGGCATCCGAGAGGTGGGCGTTGGCGCAGCCCCCTGTTGAGCTGGCCCGGAGCCACACGCAGCGGGCACGAGGAGAGCCAGTACGAGCAAGAAAGCCCTTCCTGGCTGTAAAAGGTGATTGCGTTGCATTTTGGTTCTCCTTATCGAACGGTGTCTGCTGCATGCTGTATTCCGTCCTCCTGCGCCTGACCCGGCCCTGGTGTCAGGGATACCTACGGACCGACACTGTATTGCCCTGACGGCTTTCAAAAATCATGCATCACCAAGGTCCATTGCCTGGCTTTCTATCTGTTCCAGCAAAGCTGGGAGTCCAGTCATGTCACTCAGCGTAAAATCTGGTCGGCTCTGCTCAAGGAGCCGACGCGCTTCAGCAGTTCGCGCACCAGTGAGTACGGCCACCGTCAGCGCTCCTGCTGCCCTCGCGGCCAGGATATCGCTTGTTGAATCGCCTATGGCAATAAAGGGGGTTTTTTCCCAGGAAGGGTTTTCCTTGCCGCACTCAAGAGCCAGGGCATAGGTGCGATCGACCGCTGCCATAAATGGAAAAGGGTGGGGTTTGCTCAACAGTGTCTGATCGCCGCGACGACGTAAACCGGCTTCCGCCCTTTCAACCAGATCGTGGGTGCAGACATGCTCTGCAGAAAAATACGGAAGGAAACCATAATTGCGCAGTGCGGGTTCCGCTTCGCGCCAGACGCGTCCACTTGCCACTCCCAACGTATAGCCACGCTGCACAAGCTTTGCCAGGGTCTCGCGCACGCATTCAGGCGACAAGAGCGGTTCTTCAAAAAAGAGGCAACCTGGCTTGCCCGCCTGAGCCGGTTGGCGGCCATACACCTGGAGATACAGCTGTTCACCTAAGAGCCATTCTTGCAACAGATCCTGGCAAAAGAGCCAGAAACGCCCGTGCCGCGAGAAGCTTCCCTCGACATGCATGCCTAATACGTCGCTTGCGTAGGCATCACCGCGATTGAGCAACTCCAAGCCGGTCGCTCCCTCGAAAACAGGCAGATCACAAGGATGATGCTGACTCCAAGTCCGGTGCAGTCGAGAAAGATCCCAGTTCTGCGCAACATGACTGACCCCGATCTGGGCGCGTAACGCAGCTAACCAATCCGGGTCCCAGGGCTGAAACGGGAGGAGCGATGCACGTTGCGGCAGGCAAGCCAACAGGGTCACGAGGTACAGAAAAGCCATGGCATAACAGGTATCCCAGTTGGAGTTGAGGGCACGAGCTTTCAAACTGAGGATATGCTCTTCTGGAAACACCATCCGGCTCAGACGACGAGACCCGGCCGCGGATGTCACGGGTTGATAGAGTGTATCGCCCGAAAGGCCCCAGTAGCGAGGGCTGTAGAGCAATTCATGCAGCGTCAAACCAGCGCAATCCCAGTAGGCTTCTTCATTGGTAATCACGCCATCCAGGTCAAAGATAATGAGATGTTTCAAAGCAGTCTCCATAATTGTTTGCGCAGCAGGCAGATCTCTGCTTGTGCTTCGTGCTTCTCTTCTCAGCACCCTTTCTGCCAACCTGAGCAAGCGAGCTCATTTAGGATGAGCCTGAGCACGTGACGCACGCTTTACTTCTGCTCGAACACCAGCCGCACACCTAGCGCGATCAACACCACGCCTGTGACTCCTTGCAGGATTCCTCGGACGCGGGTGCCAAAACGGCTTTGCCTGGCCCGGCTGACCAGGTAGCCATAGAGGTTGAGCCAGCTTAGCAGGATCGTCTCGTAGGCGAGCATCATCAGCACCAAGCGCAGGGGAGCATCGCCTGGACGGATAAATTGCGGCAAAGCCGTGGCAAAGATCGCACCAGCCTTCGGGTTGGACAGATTATTCAGCAGTCCCTGTCTGAAGGCGACCAGTCCACCGAACTGCGTCGCCTGCGGAGTAGATGTCGTCACGGTGGCCTGCTTGTTCCCCCGGAAGCTGGCGACCAGGCTGCGCAGGCCGAGATAGCCCAGGTAGGCCGCCCCGACGAACTTCCAGACGGTGAAGGCGACCACCGACCCCTCAAGCAGGACAGCGATGCCGAGCACTGAGGCAAGTCCCCAGATGATGCTTCCTGCCGCGATGCCAAGGGTCGTGAAAGAGGCCGCACGCCTTCCGGCCAGGAGCGCAGTGCGTGTGACCAGCGCCGTATCTGGCCCGGGCGTCACTATCAGCAGCGCTGCGACGGCCAAATAGGCTGCAAACCTGGTGTCGAAGAAACCCATTTCAGATCCTCCTCAGTGCTGGTAAAGAACGCTGGAGAGACACACTGACAAACAGGACAAGCACCAATGAAGAGCGAACCGAGAGCCATTTCCCCTTCCAACACAACCTGAGGCGTATCAAAAAGGAGATGCTCAATGTACGAGGGTATTGCCCTCACGGTTTTTTTCAGCTTATGCTCCTTGCTCCGACGTAGTGAGCAGCAGCTCCAGGCCCACGCCGAGAGCAGTACGCCCATACTCGACGAAGCCCAGGCGCTTGTAGAGATGGATGGCATCGTGCCAGGAGGCGTTGGTCTTCACGATGATGCGCCGGTCGCCGCGCTGGCGGGCGACGTTCACCAGGTAGGTGACGATTGCCTGGCCGATGCCCCGTCGGCGATAGGTCTTGCGCGTCGAGATACGTACCATCTCGCTGATCCCCTCGCCGTGCGAGAGGAGCGCCCCGGTGCCGACCAGTTCGCGCCCCATGCAGGCAACCACGAAGATATGGCCCGCGAGGATGTAGTTGTGCAGAATATCCTCCAGGTCCGGGTTGAGCGTTTCGTCGAGGTAGCCGAAGTGCTCGCCTAGCCCTTCGAGGATGAGCCGGCGCGCCTGCTCCTGGTCGTCTACCTCAAAGGACCTGATGCAGAGTTCGCCCTCCATGCATGTTTGCTCCTATAGATAGTCTCTCGGGTACGCCTTTCTACCAGATCCACCTCCAGTGACCAACGCAACCTTTTGACTAAACTGCGCCGTTCTATCTCTTCTTTCATTGCTATCCATTCAAATTCATCCTGGGCTTGTGGCCTCATCAGCTTCATTTGTCCTTTCCCATTTGAGTCCACTGGTATAGAGGTGAACCGTGACACGTTTCCTGGCAAGTCCGGCCTCCACCACTTCACTCGTACCCAGAATTCAGACCCCCTCTCTCAACATCCTGCTGATCACGGAGAGACGAGTGACGATGACGCTCTCTGGAACTTGCTGCTGTTACAAGTCACGCCGGAAGAGCACACGATCGTTGCCATGTCCATCATAGTTGGTCGTGACAGCGATCCCATCGAGGTGGGCATCTCCTGGGAGAATTGCAAAGCCCATGCGTGTATGAAAGGCAATGGAGCCTCTATTCACCGGTGAAGTAATAGCGCGGACTTCGCTACATCCCAGCTTTCGCACCACCTCAAAGAAGTGCTCGTAGAGACGACGGCCAATGCCTTGCCCCCAGCTGTCTGGATGGACGCCGACAAAGTGAATATAGGCCTGGGTCGGGGTTGTTTGAGACCGGAAACCCACAAGAAACCCCTGAATCTCTGCATGCTCCTCGATCACAAAGCTCGTAGGCTGAAAATGCTCAAAAAAGAGGCGATGGAGCATCCCTGCCATGGGGCGGCCTCCCCACCAGTCATCGATGACCTGGATAATCGGGTCGTAATCCTTGACCTCTACCTGTCGCAAAGTATTCATCAGTGCTGCTCCTCTCTGAAAGAAAAGAGTCCTGCTCAAAGGATAGCTCCTTCCTCTTCATTTTTCACCGGCCATTGACCTGTAGGCTCCCGAAATAAACCAACCAATGCTTCTCAGGTCGAACTGCACCCCAGAGATACTTTCTGCTCATTGCTCTTGATGGGGTTTTCCGTAGCAGTGGAACAATTTCCAACGTTTAGCACATGAAGCGTCTTATAGAGCGGACAGAGAGGAGACCTTCTTTGCCTCTCTTCCCCCCTCAGAATGACCACAAGATGCTACACTTGAGAAAATTCATGAGCATGAAACCGCCAAGTGGCAGCAGCGAGAGCAGTACCCCTGGCTCTTTGCCTTATTTAGATGAGTCAGGTCGTCGCCACACAGTCCCACGACGCTGATATTCCAGGCCTTGCTCGATAGCTACTGCGATTGCCGATCCGAAGGAGCGTTCCACCACCCAGAGAGCAAGGTCAAGCCCTGATGTGACACCACCCGCTGTGATCAGCTCCCCATCATCGACCACTCGCGCATTGATCACATGCGCTCCAGCTTCACGCAATTCTTCTACAGCTTGATGGTGGGTAATGGCGTTTCGGCCTTGGAGCAAGCCATTGGTTGCGACCAGCATCGTTCCTGTACAAACGGCAGCAATGGTCTTGCCTGCACGATGGAAGCGCATCAGCACTTCCGGCACCACCCCACGCTGAGCTTCAGCCCATGCTCCCTGAGCAGCGCGAGCCACCCATCCCCCACCAGGAATGAGCACGACGTCTGCTCGCTCATCAAGCCGACCTGTTGCACTCACTCGAAGCCCATGTTGTGCCACTACTTCTTCTAACCCATCAAGGGTGACGAATTCCGTTTGAAGCTGAGCTCCAAAATTCGCAGCGAGCTGGAACACCTCAAAAGGGGCAATGGCATCTAACTCGTCAAAACCATTGTAGATGAGGATCTGTATGTTCATAATAAACTCTCCTTCTTTTGTTCTCTCTTTTCTCTCCTCGCCGAGCAGTATCAATACCGACGGGTTTGGTATCCCGCCTGTTTCATCTGCCTCAACAAATCGGAACGAACGCCATAGAGCATTTCCACTTCCACATGAGGAACGGCAAGCAACTTCCGCCACTCGACCTCTTGCAACGGGTGCTGATCGTGTGTAGCAATGGAGAGCGGATACTGGGCCGAAATTGCCACCTCAGCGAGCGAGAGAAACCGTTCATCCAGCGCCTCTCCACGCTTCCTGACGCGTTCCTCAGGCTCTTGGTACGCTCCTTTGAGGAGTCGTAAAGAGAGACCGGAACTCGGCTTCGGGCATGGCCCCGTCACTCATGCTTATATAGGTCTCCTGCTCAAGCAGTTCCCGGCAAAGATGCCGCAGCCGACCCAGTACCGCGCGCATCATCAGACTGCCAAAACTGACACGGGCCACCCCAAGTCGTGCAAGCTCTGCTATGGAAGGGGTGGTGCGGGTAGCAAGGATATTGAGTGGTCCCTTGATCGCCTGGAGCAGTTTCCTGATGATGTCTGCATCCCGCACGCCAATGACAAAGAGACAGTCCGCACCGGCCTGCCGGTACGCGTTCGCGCGCTGCACCGCCTGGTCGAAACGGTCGGCTTCATCACCAGTCGGCAAGAGATACACGTCGGTTCGTGCATTGACCACGAAGGGGATAGCCATTGACAGAGCTAGCTCTTTGAGCGCTTTGATCAGCTCCACCTGAAAAGAAACATCCACCAGCACTCCTTCCGCTTGATGTGTCGAGTCCTCGATGTTTATCCCTACGGCTCCTGCCATAATAACTGCCCGAATCGTCTGGAGCATCTCATCCACCGTGTTCTCATGACCCGCCTCGATATCCGCCGTGACAGGACACTCAACCACACGCGTCATGCGCTCGATCACTTCGAGCATCATTGCCCGGCTTATCTGCCCATCCGCATAGCCGAGTGCCGCTGCTACTCCAGAACTGGTCGTGGCAATGGCGCGAAATCCCACCCGTTCAAATAGGTAAGCGCTTGCTGCATCCCAGGCATTCGGCAAAACAAGAGTGGGTGGCCCCTGGTGAAACTGGCGAAACTGAATCGCCTTCTCCTTTTGTAAACGAGACATCATCGATGGAACTCCTTTCGTTGCGCTCTTTAGCGCCCATCTCATATCTGGGAGAACCATACATCGGGCAGAGAGCAAATAGAGCGCCTGTAAGTGCCAATGGCAGGACCGAGATGATAAGCTGAAGCATTGGAAAGAAAAAGCCTGTCTCACGAATTTCACAAGGCATACTTGTGTGGCATATGCTCTGGTTTTTTGCTCTCCCCTTTCAGGATATCCTCCAGGCGTATTCTATACTAAACAATCCTCGAAATCTGGGATGGATTGTTCGCTGTCAGCTTCGGGGGCGGGAAAAGGCTGCTTGAAGGAGAAGGCATAGGGTGTTGGGCCGTGCGCGCGCAGATGCTCCAGGCGCTCCTTGGCTTCTTCGATAGTGGGAATATGATTTTGGGGGACCCACGACAAGGCCATGTAGGGGCCGTCAAAGTGGTGGAACCAGCACCGGCGCTGCTGCATCACGGGACGATGCAGGCTCTCGCTGGCGTAGACGAAGTGAGCCAGGTCCTCTAAAGAAGCCCATACCGACATGTTGAAGAGTATCTGGTCATCTTCATAGGCGCGCACATCGGTAGCATTTCCCTCGGCTGTCTGCAGTCGCCAGATGAAGCCGGGACTGGCATCCGCGAAGGCGTTGACCTTGTCCAACCGGGCGACGAACTCGGCCATAAGTGGATCGCTGAGCGGTGCAAGCATGCGAGCAATGTTTACCTGGGCAAACGAGTACATGGTGGGTCCTTTCTTGTCTGAAACGGTTTAAGGGTTTCGCAAATTTTGACAATCTCCCTCATCTTGTGCCATACTCGGTAGATGTTCACATCTCTGTCCTCAACACACGCTTTTTGCCTTATCCGTCGTTCCCTACGAGGGTTGCCGCCTCGCTCCCCTGAGCATAGAGCGTCTCCCAGTACTGCAGCCACTGCTGGCGCACCTGCTCTTCTGTCTTGCCCTGATCATAGACCGGAGAGATCAGAGGCACGGCGCGCTCGACCTTCACCAGGACAATGTGCTGGATGGCACTGCTGGTCCCACGGTTGCGGTAGAAGGCAATCGCCTGTTCAAAAAAAGGTCCTTCCCGATAAATCGTCGCAGGGCCTTTGAAGCGATATCCCTTGCGGGCAACCGGGTCGACCACGTTGATTTCCACCACTGGGTGGTGCTCTACATTGATGATGGTTCCTGGCGAGCAGATATCGGCGAAGATGAGGTGTTCATCGTCCCAAACGGTCGTGGTCCCTTTCGGCGAAAGATTAGGCGTGCCATCCGGGCAGACCGAGGCCACAAAGCCAAGTCGCTGCTCGGTGATGACGCGTTTCATATCCTCGGTCAAGCGCATAGATGTTTTCCTGTTCATCAGTCTCACCTCCTTCCAAACAGACGCACTTTGCTCACTCGATACCAGCCTGTTCCCCTTCTGCGTTCTCACTCCAGAGCATACTCGGAAAATGGCTTTCTGCAAAGGGCCATTTGGAGCCAGATTGGAGGAACCACTTGTGCAGGAAGTGGTCTCTCGTCATCATGGCGCTCGTCATGCGTCATCCTGAGTACAGACGAGGGTAGTGGTCAAAAAGAGAATGAGAGGGGAAGGAATCCTGCCATCGACTCTTTTCTTGAGCGAAGGTCTCTACTTCTGCGCCTCCTTCAGGAACTCCAGGATCGCCACGGTATCCTGGTTCAACATCCAGGACTCGGCGACCTTGCCGTCGCGCATCTTGAAGACAAATGCCTCCGTAACATCGAGCTTCCTTCCACTCTGTGGTGCCAAGGCGGTATTTTGCCCAAAGACCACCACATACTCCTGCGTGGTTTCCAGAAAGAGAGGGGAATATTCCTGCTGGGCTTCTTCAGGCAGGTCCCTTGATATGCTCGGCTTCAATCCTATCCAGGTCTGATAGAAAGCGTTCACATGGGCAAGGGCACCCTCATGGCCGTGAAATTCTCCACCATAGGGCAGCGAGGCCGCTTCGTGAACTACGACCTCGGGATGGTACGCCTCCAGAATGGCGGCCTGGTCGTGTCGATCGACGGCTTCGAAGAGACGCTTGACGGTTTCCACCTGCTCTTGTGACTCTCGCCTCGAATGCTCAGGCGAGCGCCGTTTGGCTCGGGTTTGCAATGCTTTGAGTGCCTCGATTTCTCCAAGATGCCCAACACATCCCAACAGGATTTCTTTGATCACTTGATATGCCGTCAGTCTTTCGCCTAGGAACATGGTCGATTGTGACAGCATCGCTTCCGGCAGGGAGAGGAGATACTGGCAGAGGGCATCACTCACCTGGTCTAGATACGCCAGGAGTTCTTCCGCGCTCAGAACAGGAATCGCTGCCACTTCCTCCTGCGTGTAGCCCGAAAGGATGCCCAGGCCACCGGTGCCAATGCCACGAGGATCATAGGCAGTCTTCCTAGCCCATCCCTGGGTGAACCATTGCTCAGCGAGGGCCTGCTCCTGCTCTAGGAATCGCACTTTCAGTACATCCAGCCCACGGCTAATATGCCATACTGTGACGCCAATGCTGTTGCCTTCGGCATCGGGTTGCCACGTCAGTTCCGGAACTGACAGCCCTGCCACCTCCTTGTGAATGCCGTTCGAGAGCGTGGTGACGAGGTCAGCCAACATTTCAACGCTGGTCATAGGATATTCCGCCTTTCTTCACACTGCTTCTCGTCTCGCTCCAAATTGAACAATCAGTTCATGCAAAAGATGTCGTTACTGGGAGGCTGGCTGGTACGTTCCAGGGACCGTCCGAAAGCTGATGGCAAAGCGGTTCCAGCCGTTAATGGCGACGAGAGCGAGCGTCAGGTTCACGAGTTCCTGCTCGGTAAACTGCTGGCGCGCCTGCTCATACACCTCGTCTGGTACATGCTCGCCGACAATCAGAGTGACTGCTTCTGTCCATGCGAGAGCAGCCCGCTCTCGTTCGGTATAGAAGGGCGTTTCTCGCCAGGCGACAAGCTCATAGAGCCGCTGTTCACTTTCACCTCTCACCCGTGCATCTTTTGTGTGCATATCAATGCAATAGGCACAGCCGTTGATCTGAGATGCACGCAGCTTGATCAGATCGATGAGGGATGCTTCCAATCCACATTGGGCCAGGTATTTCTCCAGCCCAAACATCGTTTTCATCGCATCTGGGGCGACCTCCATATACTCAATTCGTGATTGCATTGCTTTCCCTCTTGCTTCTCGTGCAAGCAATTGCTTGCAGCGTTCTCGTTGTCTTCCTCATAAAAAGAATCTAATGCGATAATGGCCTTGTTACAAGAGCCAATTCTCGGTACAATAATGGCACCATTTTCTTTGATGATTTCTTAAGAAAGAGAGGTCGAAACGTCTATGCCGAAACGGGTAACAGTCCAGTACAAGCCTATGATTGTGCTCGATACGACCTCGTCTGTCCCTCTTTACCGCCAGTTGTATGATCGGTTGCGCCTGGGCATTCTTACGGGGCAGTTGGCAACTGGAACACGGCTGCCTGCTACACGTACGCTTGCTGACCAACTCGGAGTTTCTCGCAACACCGTCTACCTTGCCTACCAGCAGTTGCTTGCGGAAGGATATATCGATAGCAAAGTGGGATATGGGACCTCGGTTGCATGTGTGACTCCTGAGACGCTGCTCACCATTCCCTCTCCTTCCCAGGTGAGCCGATCTGTCCAAGATGACACTTCCCGCTCTCGTGTGTCACAGCGAGGAATGAATATGGCAGCTCTGCCTCCTCTGCCGAGGCCACAGGTTCCCTCAGAGCCTGGTAAAGCACTCGCTTTTCGGGCGGGAATACCTGCTCTCGATCTCTTTCCATACCAGATATGGGCACAGATGGTGACACGCCGGGTGCGACACTCCCTGCAGGAGGTCTCCGACGATCAGGACCCAGCAGGCTACCGCCCGCTGCGTGAAGCTATCGCCGCTCACATTGGTGTCACACGAGGTGTCCGTTGCACGGCAGACCAGGTGATTGTCGTTTCAGGAGCACAGGCGGCACTTGATCTAGCTGCACGCATCTTACTCGATCCAGGTGATATGGCCTGGGTTGAGGAGCCAGGGTATCCTGGCGCTCGTGGTGCATTAGTAGGTGCAGGAGCGCAACTGGTTCCGATACCAGTCAAAGAGGATGGGCTTGATGTGCGTGCGGGGAGAACACGGTGTCCACAGGCACGCCTGGCCTATGTCACGCCCTCCCACCAATTTCCCCTTGGGGTAACGATGAGTTTGACCCAACGACTGGCCTTGTTGGAATGGGCAAGTCAGACCAATGCATGGATCCTTGAAGACGACTACGACAGCGAGTATCGCTTTAGTGGTCGTCCTTTAGAGGCATTACAAGGCCTTGACAGAACCAATCGCGTGATTTACCTCGGCACCTTCAGCAAGGTCCTCTTTCCGGCGTTGCGTCTGGGCTATCTGGTCGTGCCATCTGAGCTGACAGCTATATTTGTGGCCGTGCGCCAGTTTGTGGATAGACATGTCCCTATTCTTGAACAGATGGCACTCGCCGACTTCATAACGGAGGGGCATTTCATTCGCCACATCCGGCGGATGCACACACGCTATGCTGAACGCAGAGCAGCATTGATCGCAGCGGTAGCAAGTGAGCTAGGAGAGGTGCTCGAAGTGCATGCACCGGAAGCGGGCATGCATCTTGTCGGCTGGCTGCCCCCTCACCTGGATGACGCTATAGTAGCGCAGCAAGCCGCTACCTATGGGGTTGAGGTGATCCCTGTCTCCATGTTTAGTCGTGAGCCGATACGTCGTGGGGGGTTAGTACTGGGCTATGCTGCCGTGAACGAGCAGGAGATCCGCGACGGAATGCACAGCTTGGCGATGGCGATCCGCTCGCTGCCTCATCCCCACGGAAGTGCAGCCGAAAGACCTGAACCAGGGAGGTAGCCATTTTACAGGTGAGGAGAATCCTACCATCATCTCTTTTCTTGAGCGAGGGGAACATGGTGACTATCACATTTCATTGTCCACATTGGAAGACGCGAGGCGCTGGTGCGCAACGATCGAGCGCAGGGCGGCAAACAGGAATACCCCTGCCGGGCGTGCCATCGCCACAGCCGGGAAGATCCGGCCCCGCGTGCCTACCAGAGGAACACCGTGAGGAGATCCTGTGTGCCTACCAAGAACGGAGCAGCATATCGCTCTGATCACTGCTTCACCGATTTCTGGGCTGCCCGGCCTGCCAGTGATACCAGAGGAGCAGCGTTCAGCGGTCAGTAAGGAAACCATGCAAACGGCACATGTCGAATGCTGGAACACTACCTTGCGTCAACGCCTGGCTCGCTTCGTCCGCAAAACGCTCTCCTTCTCCTCTTTCTTCACCGCTACAACCGTGACCATCCTATCCTTCTCATGTGAACCACTCCCCAGACGAGAACCGTGAACATGCGGGGATGTCAGTCTCCCTGATGGGCCTGCTCTTCAATTACCTCTGCCAGTATCTGCACGCCCCGGCTCAGCTCCTCGAGAGGCAGCTCCCCATAACCCAGGAGCAAGCCATGGCGGTCGGGCGCCCCCAGGTAATAGGCGTCCAGAGCGGTGACGATAACTTTCCTCTCGCGGGCTCTGTCGATAATCAGCTGGGAATCCAGATCGGGGTGCAGGGCAAGATAGGCATGCAGACCGGCCTCCAGACCTCGAAGGTGAGCCAGGTGGGAAAGCGGGGCCAGGATGGTGCCCACAAGCGACCGCTTTTCGGCGTAGAGACGCCGCATGCGGCGGATGTGCCGCTCCAGATGCCCCTCTGCGAGCAGCAAGGCCAGAGCACGCTGCACCGCCCAGGAGGCAGCATAGTTCGACAGACAAGCGTGCTGCTTGAGTCGTTCGATCTCCTCACGCAGCGCGGGTGGCGCGAGGAGATAGCCCAGACGCAGGGTGGGAGTGAGCACCTTGGAGAAGGTCCCGAGATAAGCGACTCTACCGCTGCGATCCAGCCCAGCGAGTGCCGACAGGGGAGGCGCATCGTAGCGGAATTCGCTATCATAGTCATCTTCAATGATGAGACTGTCAGAAGTTTGTGCCCATTCCAGCAGGGCGAGGCGCCTGGCGATGGACAGGCGTGAGCCAAGGGGAAACTGATGTGAGGGGGTGACGTACACCATGAGCGGGGCTTCTGCACCACCTGGAAGCGCATGGACCTGCAATCCATCGTCATCGACGGGAACAGGCACAAGCTTCGCGCCGTGTGCGCGCAACACCTGCCGCGCCGTGGGATAGCCCGGCTCCTCAAAGCCAATCCGATCTCCCGGCTTGAGAGCCGCCAGCGCCAGCAGCCTGAGCGCCTGAGAGGTGCCGGAGGTGATGATGAGGTCCTCAGGAGCACAGGCAATTCCCCGCGCACGCCCGAGGTAGGCGGCCAGCTCTCGGCACAGCTCCGGGTCGCCGGAAAGCGCCCCATAGCTGCTTGGCGGGCGCTCTTGCCCGACCCGCTTCCAGATGCTCTGCCAGACGTCCTGCGGGAAAGGCTCAATAGCCGGTGTACCCAGCCGAAACAGAATAGTTCCCGGCTCTGGCGATCCCCCGAACATCTCTTCTCCCGCCGGTCGCTCACACGGATGCAGCCAGCGCGGCATAGCCGCAGTGCTAACGGAGACTGGCTGGAACGGGCGCGAAACAGCTGGGAGGCTCTGCTCCACATAGGTTCCCGAACCGGTGCGCCCAACAAGGTAGCCCTCGGAGAAGAGCTCCTCGTAGGCCTGTACCACACGATTGCGCGAAATGCCCAGCGTCGCCGCGACCGAGCGCGTCGAGGGGAGACGCACCCCCGGCCTCAGCAGTCCTTGGCGGATGGCGTGCCGCAGTTGTTCGGCGATCTGCACATGCAATGGTGTCCCACTGCGCTCCAGGCGCAGGGGTAGTTCCAGTTCCAGAGTCGTATTTGTTGCGGCCATTAGATGCGCTCCTCACGCAGTGGTTTCCTGTTTTGGGTCCGAAATGGCTCTTGTGACACGTCCAATGTACCCTCTATAGTATAGCAGGAAGAGAAGAAACTCGCATGAGAAGGAACGGGAGAGGCAGGAGTAATGAAAAGTCCCAAGGAGAAAACAAAAGAGTCAATCCTTTTGAGCAGCCTTGTTGAACGATCAGGTTGGTCTCCGTCAGCTGTGGTGATGCGAGCATTGTAGAGCTAGTGCTTCCTGGCAGCAGGTGCTTCCAGAGGAGCGAGGCCAGGACCATCAGAGCCGAGAGAAAAATGGGAGAGAAGGAGCTGGCATCCCCTGCCGTCTTCTCCATCAACACGCTGTGCTGCAGAGAGGCTTGAGAACATCGACGAGTCTTTGAAGAAAGGGAAAATACTGCTATGTTGTATTTCTTGAAAGTCCGTGTTGACCATCAGAGGTTCACCCCAGAGGAACTCTGGGATCAGTGGGAAAAGGAGGCAGAGGTGGCTCTCTCGGCCAAGGCAAGGGGAAGCATTGTGGCCCTCTATAAGGTGGTCGGGCAGCGGCGGGTGCTCGTTATCGTCAATATGGAATCCCCTGAAGAGATCGATCAGGCCTTGATGGCCGCTCTCCCCTTGGCCCATTACGAGGAGGTGGAGGAAATCTTGCCCCTGCGCTCCTACGAAAGCTTCGCCGACGATGTGAAGCGACGCTGGAAGTAAGGGATGCTGGGCGATCCTCACCATACGTTCATCATTCGCCAAAAGAGACGGAGACTCGATAGGGCCTCTCCGTCAGATGTGGTAATGTTAGAATTGCAGCGTTACTTAATCCTGCCCTCCTATGGAGGTATATATCATGGCACATATTCTCGTCACCGGCGGCAACGGCGCACTGGGCCGCGAAATCGTGCCCAGGCTCGTTGAAACCGGCCACACCGCACGCATCATGAGCCGTCATCCCCACCCTTCCAACCTGCCACCAGGTACCGAATGGGCACAAGCCAACCTCGAAACCGGCCAGGGCATTCGCGAGGCGGTGAGTGGCATCGACACGATCATCCATGCCGCAACTAGCGTCGTCAGGCACACCCAGCAGATCGACCTAGACGGCACACGACTCCTGCTCGAACAGGCGCGCACCGCCGGCGTCTCACACGTCATCTACGTCTCCATCGTCGGCATCGACCGCATCCCCTTCCCTTACTACCGCCACAAGCTCGCCGCCGAAGCAGTCATCGAAGGTGCAGGCATTCCCTGGTCCATCCTCCGCGCCACCCAATTCCACTACCTGCTGGACCTCTTCCTCAGCGCCTTCACGAAATCACCCCTGCTCACCCTGCTCCCTACCGACTTCAAGTTCCAACCTATCACCACCAGCGAGGTCGCCAGTCGACTATGCAAAATCGTAGCCACGGAGCCAGCCGGTCGCCTTCCCGACATCGGCGGTCCCCAAGTCCACCCACTGGGCGAACTGGCACACACCTGGCTCACTATACGTAATCTGCACCGCACTATCATCCATCTACCCTTACCCGGCCAAGTCGCCCAGGGCTTCCGCCGTGGCTATAACACCTGCCCGGACCATCCCTTCGGCACCATCACCTGGACCCAATGGCTCCACCAGAAATACTCTCCCAACATGTCCCAGGAAAATTTCCCGGCAACTTAGGGCTGCAGTCCTATTAGCCGCCAAGCGATTGTGGTGGTGGGCTACGAAGAACAGAGGGTCGCGCCTGCTCGATATGGCAGCGCGACCCTCGCGGAAGCATGCCCGGGGCAGAACCGAATCAATGTTCGAACATCAATGCTTCAGACAAAGTAGGGCAGAGAGAACTTCAGCGCACAGTATCTGACCATTTGGACAGGTCTCGTCTCAAGAGCTTCTGCTATTCTTCCATCAGAAGCATTCCTGGCGTGTGCCAGAAAGAGCAGCTTATTTTCATACAGCAAGCGAGGAATTTATGACTTTCTCTGAACAGTGGCCAGGAGAATTGCCGGTGGTGCGAGTGGCGCGTCCTACCGATCGTTTAGAAGAGGTCGTCGCGTTTTACCGTGATGGAATCGGTTTGCCAGTGATTGGCTCATTTGAGGGCCATGCAGGGTATTCCGGGGTCATGCTGGGTTTGTATGTTAGATATCATCTGGAACGCAGTGGAAGATGAGTATCTAACTGTCATTATGTATCTTCTGTGCTCGATTCCGATGAGGTTTCCCGGGAAGACGAGCCAGATGATACATAATGCCGGGAACAAGCTATCACCTGGAATTTAGGCACTACGAAGCAGGGAGCGATTGTCCTGCCTCGTCGAAAGACAACCTGCTCGTGTTTTATCTCTCTGAGAGAAAAGCGATGGATCGTCTTGTGGAGAGACTCCGTGCTATGGGATACCCCTCTGTGGCTCCTGAAAATCCTTATTGGAGTGCAGACCGCAGCACAACGATAGAAGATCCTGATGGCTGGCGGGTGGTCTTTATGCAGATCCCTCAAAACGATCACTGAATCGCTTCCATGCAGACTCTCAGAGAATATTATGCCCCTGGAGTGCGGTAAGGAGTCAGGGCTTTTTCCATCGGAAAGGAAGAACAGCGATGCATATTCAGGAACTGATCCTCCACACCCGTCATGTTGCGGCTCAGCAAGCCTTCTATTGCACCACACTGGGCTTGTCTCTACTGGCTGAGACCATGGACTCGTTCACCGTCCAGGCCGGCACAACACGCCTGCGCTTTCAGGAAACCGAGTCTGACGTCCTCTACCATGTCGCCTTTACGATCCCACGCAATACGTTTCACGAGGCGAAAAGCTGGGTGCAGCAACGGGTGCCCTTGCTCCACAAGCATGGCGAGGATGAAATCTTCTTTGCCCATCTCAACGCACGCTCATTCTATTTTTGTGATCCCGCCGACAATATTCTGGAATATATTGTGCATTACGGTCTGAACCACGAGACAGAAGGAGCCTTTGGCGCACCTTCTGTGCTCCATGTGAGCGAGATTGGCTTGCCGGTCGAGGATGTATCCGCATTCGCAGATCGCTTGCACAAGCAGCTTGCTATCGAGCCCTATGGAGGATCGATCTCAGAGAATTTTGCCTTTCTGGGCGACATTGCTGGGCAACTGGTAGTGGTCAAGGTCGGTCGTCCCTGGCTGCCAACCGAGGCAGTGCAGGCTGCTGTTGCCCCGGTGCAACTGACAATCAGTGACCAATGGGAGCAGCAGATACAGCTCTTGCCATACCCCTATACCATAACCGTTACCGCATCTTGAGATGGTCAGAAGGACCCACATAGGCGGCAAAACCAGGGATTCCTTCCTATCGGTCGTTTACTCTGACTTTTACAGGCTCTCAGATATGTATGCTGGTTTGACCATCCGTTTTTGCAGGGCCTCCTCAATCAGCGTGGTCTGTTTATCCATCCCCACAGCGCCAAAAGACCAACAGCGAGGTGTACGATGTGGTCAGAGGGATCTGCGAATTCAGCTGCGATTTGAGGATTTGCGGCAAACGCCCCAGCATGCAATCCCAACGATCTCAAAAGCACAAAAGCATACACCAGCAATCCCAAAAACCCAATCGTATTGAGCAGAATCGGCCCTTCGCCAATTTTGATGATGAAGTCGAACAGTCGAGCTGCCTTCAGCAATGCAATCCAGCGTTTCGAGCAGATTGATGGATTTTTGAACGAAGTGCTGCTAACCAAAATCATCAAAATTGGCGAAAGGCCAGGATGGTTTACAACATCCTGGCAGTGTCGCTGACAGACAAAAGTTGATTTTTGCAGTACAAGAGCTTGTATATGAGCAGAAGATAAGGGGGTGAGCTTCGGACATGGATTTCCAGATCGAGCCGCCTTCCAGGCTTTAGAAAGTAATCTGGCTGGTTGGCTTCACCGTGATCGTGTAGCTATTTGTCCTGAAGCCATTCAGTAAGTGATTATGATACGCAATAACCTGCTCGGCTGTCAGGATATCGTTGTCTTCCGTGGTGTGCGCATCGCTTACAAGCGTCACATCATAGCCACAGGTAGTTGCCCGGCGCACAGAGGTCCCAACGCAGTAGTCGGTCTGCGCTCCTACCACGATGAGATGTTCGATACCACGCTTCTCCAACTCCTGCTGGAGAGAGGTCTGGTGAAAGGAGTCGCAAGCGTGTTTCTGCACCACCGGCTCTCCTTGGCGCGGTGAGATAGCCGGGTGAATCTCCCATCCGGGTGTACCAGCCTCTAATCCATACCCTGGACGACTCTCATGCTGCACATAAATCACCGGAATGCCAGATGCGCGTGCTCTGGCGAGGAGCTTGTGAATATTGTCGAGAACCTGGTCCCTGTTATAAGCATCTTTGACGACATTGACCTGCACATCGATGACGACCAGGGCACTCTTCTTGCCCATAGCAGTGTTTCCTTTCTCCTCTTACTAAATCAGAGTTTACAGAACTGCTCTCGTTTTTGCAACACAGCCCTTTTTCCAATTCACTACAACTTATACCATCAGGGGTGCGTTTCATTTTTTTGCACACAGGAGGGAGGTGATAAAATACAGGGAAAAAACCAGGAAAGAGAGACGAGAGCATGAAAACCAAGAAGAACAAACGGGAGCGAAGTCCGCAGATGCAG
>Ga0137390_10000390_pt1 | contig 29230 bp, 37 predicted proteins | sample 15con2h24AmetaG_FD_104937 | JGI IMG/M metagenome (GOLD analysis project Ga0137390, IMG submission 104937) | Vadose zone soil microbial communities from Angelo Coast Range Reserve, California, USA - 15con2h2.4A metaG | ecosystem: Environmental > Terrestrial > Soil > Vadose zone > Saprolite... | reverse complement strand
TCGTCCCGAATTGACCTCTCATGGTGATAGGCCGCAAATGTGGGGCGGTCGTGGTAAAGACGCTCGCTACCTTGGGAAGTTGATTCGTCTTCTCGCAAAGATGGACGGCGACGATAGGAAACTGCTCTTGCACATGGTTCGGAAAATGGCGCATGGCAATGGTTAAACCTCTGCCAACGTTAATGCCCCATCTCGCACTCCCGATTCGCTGAGTTTGCTCTTTCCTCCCCGCTGCTCTGCTCCCTTCGCGTCTTCTTCAGCACGAATCCGCCGAATTTTTTCACGATGCGTTGCGATTGCGTTGCGAGCAATCGGTCGTGCCCGGCACCGTGGTGCGACCTGTTCGAAAACAGTTTATTCACAGATTATTCACAGGAGTCTACCGCACGGTATATCGAAGTACTATTGACATATGGTTGAAGATACTCTAAGAGAGCTTACCTCGCCTAAAATTGCGGGACTTATTTTCTCTTTCTCGCAGAAGACGGAGGGGTGTGTTTGCGTTCTGCTTCTCTCGGCGCTGGACGACCCCAAGAAACGAGATCATAGCCCAGGCTTGCCGATGGCAGCGTATTAAGCGTGTACGAAGTATGGAGGCGATTGTGATTAAGAAAATTCTGGTCGGGCTATGTGTGCTTGCTTTCACAGTCGGTGTGTTGAGTGTGAATATGAGTGCCCAGTCGCAAAGTTGCGTAACCTGGGTGGCAACCACGTGGAATCAATATTATTCCTATCTAGGCTGTCCTCCTGGATACATCCAGTACCAAGTGTACGGCCCTGGCTTGGTCCAATGCCAAATGCCAGTCTGCCCTCCGACGCCCGAGTGTTCCGGTTGCGGGAACCCTACCGCTGGGCAGCCGATTAATTTGGTCACGGGCGACACGGATATCAAACAGACGGACGTAAAGATTCCTGGTCTGTCTGGTGGGTTAACCCTCGTCAGAACCTGGAACAGCATTTGGCCGTCTAATGAGACCGCATATCAGGTCGGTTTGTTCGGACCGAATTGGCGTTCAACTTATGAAGAGCGGGTGTTCGTAGGCAACGACAATTACCTCAAGTACGCGAGGAGCGACGGCGGTTTCTGGTCCTTTGTATACAAGGGAGGAACGTACGCTCCGGTTTCTCCAGGGAACGCTACGGCGACACTAACGCAGGGCAGCACCTACTGGACGCTTATGTTTCAGAATGGCGAGCAGAGACGGTTTGACAACAACAGCGGGTCCTTGATCGCTATCATCGACAGGAATGGCAACACTACACAGATTTCCTACGATGGAACGAATCGCCTCGTCACTGTGACCGACCCCGCTTCGAGGCATTTGACCTTTTCCTATGCAAGCGGCACAAGCCGTCTCGTGACCAGTGTCACGTCCGATGTTGGCGGGCTGACCTTATCGTATTCCTATGACGGCCAAGGGCGGTTGAGTCAGGTGACGTACCCCGATTTAACGACAGTTTCTTTCACCTATAACTCGCAATCGCTAATCACCTCCGTAACCGACCAAAACGGCAAGGTTCTCGAATCGCACACGTACGACAGCAATGGACGTGGACTGACCGGGTCGCAAGCCGGAAACGTCAACGCTGTCACGGTCACCTACTAAGTAGTCCGTGCACCTTTTGGTTGCCGACCTCGAAAGGTAAGCCCTGGTCAAACGTGCGGCTGGAGAAGACATTGTGAACACGAAAAGATGGAAGCTGATAGCGATGGCAGCATTTTCTTTACCGTTGTTCTTTTGTGGCCGAGCCGCTGCGCAGTCTCCGACGGTTACGAGTATCTTCCCAAGTTCAGGACCCGTTGGCACTGTCGTTCAAATTACGGGGACGAACTTTGGCGCGACTCAAGGAGGCAGCACGGTTTCGCTCAATGGGACGAGTGCGACTCCCACCGGCTGGACGAGTACGCTGATCGAAGTGCTCGTGCCATCGGGAGCATCTTCCGGCACGTTTTCCGTTACGGTGGGCGGGCAGAGCGCAAACAGCGCAACATTCACGGTCACACCACTTCCTTCAAGTTGGTCTGACGGAGACATAGGCTCGGTGGGCTTGGCGGGAAGTGGAACGTTTTCGAACGGTGTGTTCACCGTTAAAGGGGCGGGGAACGGTACTTTTTCCACTGCCACTGACGGGACCAACTTCGTCTCTCAATCTCTATCAGGCGACGGAACAATTGTGGCGAGAGTGGTGAGTGCATCGGGGAGTTCAGCATTACAGGCCGGTGTGATGGTCCGCGAGACGCTAGACCCTGGCGCGAAGCACGTCTACACATTTGAGTATTCATCGGCTATCTGGATGACCGAGCGCACGACCACCGGGGGCACCAGCAACTACCAGAGCTATTCGAGTATCACGCTCCCGTACTGGTTGAAGCTGGTTCGAAGCGGAAACACGTTCAACAGTTACAGTTCCCCTGACGGGGTGAATTGGTCACAGGTCGGATCGGGCCAAACCGTGACGATGGCGACAAACGTATACATCGGGCTGGCCGTCAGCAGTCGCAATACGTCCGTGCTTGCCACGGCCACGTTCGACAATGTGTCGGTTAGCTCTTCTGCGGCCCCAGCGCCAGCCATTACGAGCGTCTCAGCCACAACTGGGTCGGTAGGGAACCAGGTCGTAATTTCGGGCACGGGCTTTGGAGCGGTAGGCTTGGTCACGTTGAATGGCGCGTTGGTGACCATGAAAGTGTGGAGCACCACGTCGATCAGTATCACGATTCCATCCGGCGCAACTTCGGGACCTCTAGCGGTGTCCGTAGCGCCCAGCATGAACACGAGCAATCCCGTGAATTTCGCGGTGACTACACAGCCGTTGCCTAGTTCATGGCTGGATCAGGACTTGGGTTTGGTAGGAGTAAGTGGAAGCGGAACTTTTGCGAACGAAACGTTCACAGTGAAAGGGGCTGGGCAGGGCACGTTTACTGTCACGGCTGATGGAATTCATTTCGTGTATCAGCCATTCTCGGGTGACGGCACAATTGTGGCGCGAGTGGTGAGCACGCAAGGCGGCGGGGCGCAACAAGCCGGAGTAATGTTTAGAGAAACGCTGGACCCCGGCGCGAATCATGCTTACGCGTTTGAGTATTCCTCGCAACTCTGGATGACCGAACGTACGACGACCGGAGCGAGCACCAGTTACCAGACTTTGGGAGGCGGGGCAGTACCGTACTGGGTGAAGCTGAACCGGACCGGCAATATCTTCACCAGTTATGGTTCTCCAGACGGCGTGAACTGGGTACAACTCGGGTCCAGTCAGACCGTGACGATGGCGACGAACGTCTATGTCGGCCTGGCGGTGAGCAATCGAACCACATCGTCTCTGGCGACCGCGACCTTCGACAACGTTTCGATCAGTTCGACTTCTACTCCCGCGCCGGTTATCACCAACGTATCTGCTACTACTGGCTCCGTTGGCAGCCAAGTGGTGATTACGGGCACGGGATTTGGTGCGTCGCAAGGCGCGAGTTTGGTGACGCTGAACAACGCTTCGGTGACGGTCGGCTACTGGACCAGCACGTCAATTGTCATCACGATTCCATCGGGAGCGACTTCGGGACCGCTCGTGGTTTCCGTTGCCCCGAGCTTGGACAACAGCAACCCGATCCTCTTCACCGTGACCACGCAGCCGCTGCCGGTCCCCTGGCTGGACCAGGACGTAGGCTTGGTAGGAGTTGCCGGAACCGGAACCTACGCAAGTGGGACGTTCACGGCAAAGGGTGCCGGTCTTGGAACCTTCACTACCACGGCTGATGGAATTCATTTCGTGTATCAGCCATTCTCGGGTGATGGCACCATCGTTGCGCGAGTTGTGACTCTGCCGAACAACGGCCCGGAAGCAGGGGTGATGATCCGAGAAACATTGAACGCTGGGGCCACTTATGTCTTCGCGGCATGGTATCAGTCGTACATCTACCTGATGCAGCGCACGAGCACTGGAGCAACCAGCTCTTACCAGAATTATATGAACGTGGTTCTGCCCTACTGGGTAAAGCTGGCAAGAAGCGGTAACTTGTTTACCGGATATGCTTCCCCTGACGGTGTGACCTGGACACAGCTCGGTTCAAGTCAGACGATCAGCATGGCACAAAACGTCTACGTCGGTCTGACGGTGAGTAATCACACCAGCACCTCGTCGCTTGCTACAGCCACATTCGACAACGTATCGGTGACGGTGGGGACGACTCCATTTGTTTCGGGCGTATCGCCGGACCTGGGAGCGTTCGGCACGTCAGTGACGATTAGCGGTTCGAACTTTGGCGCGACCCAGGGGACCAGCACAGTGAGTTTCAGCGGCGCGCAAGCGGCCTCGGTGACGAGTTGGAGCGCAACGCAGATCGTGGCCACCGTGCCGAACACAGCATCCTCGGGGCCAGGACCCGTCACGGTGACAGTGAATGCGGCGCAGAGCAACGCGAACGTCAACTTCAACGTCATCAACCCAGTGATTAGCTCGTTGTCACCTCCCCAAGCACCGCAGGCAGGCTTGGTCCAGGTGAATGGCTTGGGCTTTGGACCAAGCCAGGGCACCAGCCAAGTGAAGTTCAACGGCGTGGCGGTGGCTGTTTATTCCTCCTGGAGCAATACCAGCATCGGGGTGTACGTGCCAGCGGGCAACGCGACCGGGCCGATAACCGTCACGGTGGACGGGATCGTTAGCAATGGTGTGCAGTTCACGCTGATCGAAGGGCTTGCGGTGAACTCAATTGCGCCTACGGTTGGGCCGGTGGGCACAGCAGTAACGATTACGGGCGCGGGGTTCGGCGCGACGCAGAGCAACAGCACAGTGAACTTCTGGGGCACGACGACAGCGGCGGCGATTACGAGCTGGAGTGACACGCAAATCGTGGCAGCGGTGCCGTCGGGAACAACGACGGGGCCGGTGAGCGTGACGGTAGCGGGGCAGACAAGATCGGGTCCGTGGTTCAACATCACTTCGAGCGCGCAACTGACGGACTCACTGGGAAATACCACGAGCTATGCGGCCCAAGTGATCGGGGGGCTGTGGTCGCTGACCAACACACAAGGGTCGGGATGTTCGACGTGCACGGCGCGGGGGAACATCACCTACACGTATGACAGCAACGGGAACATTCTCACTGCGACGGATGCGCTGGGCTACGCGACGACAAACACCTACGACACTTCAAACAATCTCCTGTCGGTCTCGAAGCCCCTCGGCGGGGGCGTGAACGCCGTCACTTCGTACACGTACAACAGCTTTGGCGAAGTGCTGACAACCACTGATCCGCTGGGGAATGTGACGACGAATACTTATGATTCGCACGGGAATTTGCTCACGGTAACGACGCCAGCGCCGAATGGCAGTACGGCGGCGAGTGTGACGACGTTCACGTACAACACTCTGGGAGAATTGCTGACGATCAAGGACCCGCTGAACAACGTGACCACGCTGACGTACACCACGGCAGGGCTAATCAACACGATCACCGATGCGCAGAACAACGTGACGACGTACGGTTACGATGCGCACGGGAACCGCACTTCGGTGACCGATGCGCTGACCCATCAAACCACGTTCACCTATGACGCGATGGATCGCCTGACCAAGATCACCTATCCGGACACCACCACGACACAATTTGCGTACGATTATCGCGGACGGCGGACCAGCGTGACCGATCAGAATGGGAAAACGACCAGATATGCGTACGACGATGCGGACCGGTTGACGACGGTGACGGATGCGGCGACGCCGGGAAATGTGACGACGTACGGCTATGACACGGAAAGCAACCTGACGAGCATTCAGGATGCAAACAGTCACACGACTTCGTTCACGTATGATGCTTTCGGGCGGGTGACGAAGACGACGTTCCCGTCCGGTTACATCGAGACGTACGGCTACGACGCAGACAACAATTTGACGGGCAAAACCGACCGCAAGAACCAGGCCATAACCTACACTTACGACCAGTTGAACCGGCTGGCAGGGAAGACGTATCCTGATTCTTCCACCGTGAATTACACGTATGACAAAGACTCGCGGCTGACGCAGGTGACCGACCCCACGGGCACCTATCAGTTCACGTTCGACAACATGGGGCGGCTGACGAGCACGACCACGAGCTACGCGTTCCTCACGGGGCGGAATTTCACCTCAAGCTACGGTTACGACGCGGCCTCGAACCGTACCAGCTTTACTGACCTGGAGAATGGTTCGACGGGTTATGCGTACGACACGCTGAACCGATTGCAGACGCTGACTCCGCCCACGGCGTTTAGCGGCAGCGGCTCGTTCGGGTTCGGCTACGATGCGTTGAGCCGTCGCACCAGCCTGACGCGGCCGAATTCCGTCAACACCAGCTATGGCTACGACAATTTGTCCCACCTGCTCAGCGTCCTGCACAAGCTGGGGACGACGACGCTGGACGGGGCTAGCTATACGGTTGACAACGCCGGGAACCGCGCGTCGAAGACGGACCAGTTGGCGGGAGTCACGTCGAACTATACGTATGATCCGATTCACGAGCTGACGCAGGTCACACAGGGAGTGAACACAACAGAGAGTTACGCCTACGATCCAGTGGGCAATCGCTTGTCGTCCCTGGGCGTTTCACCGTACAGCAACAACACATCGAACGAGTTAACGTCGATACCCGGCACGACGTACACGTACGACAACAACGGAAACACGCAGACGAAGGTGGTTGGGACGAACACCACGAGCTATGCGTGGGACTACGAGAACCGCCTCACGAGCGTGACGCTGCCGGGCACCGGCGGCACGGTCAGCTTCAAATACGATCCCTTCGGAAGAAGAATCTATAAATCGTCCAGTTCAGGCACTTCCATCTACGCGTATGATTTCGATAATCTGATTGAAGAGACCAACTCTAGCGGTACGGTCGTTGCACGCTATACCCAAACCGAGAACGTAGACGAACCGCTCGCCATGCTCCGCTCTTCGGCGACGAGTTATTTCGAGCAGGACGGGCTCGACACGGTCACTTCGTTGTCTAACGCAGCGGGAGCGCTTGCGCAGACCTACACGTTTGATTTGTTCGGCAAGCAAACCGCATCTTCCGGCTCGCTCACGAATCCCTTCCAGTACACGGCGCGCGAGTTCGATGCCGAGACCGGCCTGTATTTCAATAGGGCGCGCTACTACGATCCGCAGGTTGGCAGGTTCATCTCAGAAGACCCGCGGAGATTCGATGCTGGTGTTGACTTCTACGCGTACGTCCACAACAATCCAAGCAATTTCACTGATCCCTACGGCCTCTACACGCTCGGGGACAAAGTCCCCCCACTCAACCCTCGGTTAGATAAATTCATGAAGTGTATGGACGATTGCGCTTCTGCTGTTTTCCCTTCCATCAAAGATCAGTATGTCACCGCTACAACGAACGGACATCATCACGATCCTGGCCACGCCGCCGGTACGACTGTAGACCTGAGGCCGATCGGTACGCCTTCCAAGGTCATTTTTTGCTGTGCTGGAAAATGTGGAGCAGCATACGGCTTAGATGAAAGAAAAATCAAAACTGGTCTGGGCGAGGGATTCCATTATCATCTCCAGCTCGTTTATCCCAATTATCCCGGCGTCGACATAAATGACTATCTGAAGAAGTACCCAGACTCAATACCGAAGACGCCAGACTGCCAGCCGGGCGGCTGCGATGCAAAGAAGTGAGGAGACCCATCGGTATGCGACTGAAATCTGTGTTGATTTGCGCGGCGAGTCTGTACCTGTTTGCTGCTAACCAAGTGACCGCTGCGCAATCCCAGGACCGATGCGCTCTTCCGTCTGGCCTGAGCGACTCAATCTCAAAGAAATATCCCGGTGCGAGCGTCGTCTCTTTGGCAGACCTGGAACAGTACAATCGAAAACTATTTCAAAAGGGTCATGGCACTAGATGCCCTGGTCTTGTGAAAGTGAACTTCTACGGCGACGGAAAGCCGACGTGGGCCCTCGTGTTGAAAGCGGGCGAGGGATCAAAACAGAAAGCGGAGCTTGTTATAGCGCGCCGACTCGGTGAGGACTGGGATCTTCGCTCGGTGGATACCTCAGATACGGCGCCCATGCCGGTGGTCTGGCGTCAAGGTCCCGGCAAGTATGAGGGCATGTCTGAACCCACGACCATTCGAGCCACAAATCCCGTCGTCGTTCTTTGCGGTTACGGGTCGTGGGCGATCCTCTACGCTTGGACAGGCAAAGAGGTCGTAAAGACCTGGATATCCGATTAGCCGAGCGCCCTTAGCGGTCCTGAGCCATTCTGAGGGGCCTGTCGGGGCGTGGTTAACGCCGAGCGCCGGGGAGCGGAGGAAGAGCGGCGTCTTCGACGCCGGGAGTGGTATGACACGTCACCCCTAGAAGGGTGCCGCAGAGCAAGTTCGGCTGATTAGATGACGGCGTCGGCTCCTTCGACCGAGTAAACTTGCCGCTTCTGCTCTAGTTGATGAACGCCGCGCTCATCGTTTTCTCCGCCGTTCGAACTCCTGCCAATCCCGCTAAAGCTCTTCTGCGAACTCGCGCTTGTCCTCGCCCGATTCGCGCCGTGTTTCGGTTCCAGTAATGGCCGTCGCGCCAGCTTCCCCGAAATGTGCGGTCTCAATGCGACAGTCTTGGACAATTTGACAGGCTGACAATCTCTACCTATAGTCTACCCGCATGTCTCCGAAGAAAACTAAAACGGCCCTCTTTCTCAACCCCAAAGAGGTCGCGCAATTGAAGAAACTGGCAGCACGCCTTGACGTTTCGATGTCTCATCTAGTACGAGAAGGCATCAAACTGGTCATCAAAAAATACTCACAGCAATAGGTTGACATTAGGAAGATGTTCCTGTAGTCTACCCCAGAGCAGTGCCCTAAACAAAAGCGGACGGCCTGCGTGTTAGAAGCACGCAAACCGTCCTGAGCAAATCGACCTATTAAGGAGGCCGAGATGCCTGGGTCAAATCATACCGTAGCGGTTAGCCGTCCGCTTCCTCCCAATCGCGGCAGTCTTTTTACGGCTTGTCTTCAACTCCCGCGCCCACCTGACAGTCCTGATTATCCACCGACCGCGATAGAGCAGTTCTTCATGTTGTTCGTCACACTCGCTTTGATTTTCGCGCTGGCATTGCTGGTGCTCCCGGAGAAGTGGAGCCGCAAGATCATAAAAATAGCGTTCTGCATTGGTCCGAAGGGACGACCATGACAAAGAAAAAACCGAAAGTCGTATGGGTTGGTGACATTGCCATTACATCTGTCACTGCCAAGGAACGCAGGAAGATACACCGGCGGATAAAGAAGAGGTATGCGCGACTCCGCAAGCGATACAAGGAAATCAGAGGCAAGAAGGTCGATTGGATTGAGCACACCTACGAGGAAGGTTCTTTGTATGTCGGCGTTCGCTTCATGGACGGGACTTATTTCTCTCTGGATTTCAGCCCGCAGATCGTAACGGAAGGCATCGAGTTCAGTGACATGTCTACGGGCGATGAAAAAATTCTCAAGGTGTACTACAGAAAGCGGGATTGAAGGCGGGACTGAATGGGCGAGTGGAAAACACAACTGAGCCTCCGGGTCTCGCAGGAATTCAGGCGAGAGTTTGAAGCATTTGCTGCCAAAGGGCGGCGCAACTCCTCATCGATGGGTTGCATTCTGCTGGAGTGGGCGTTTGAGCAATTGAAAGTGGCAGGCAGCATCGACCGGCTTCTGAAATTCCAGTTGGGCAAGAAGAAGTGACGTGGTATATTTTTCTTGTATCAAGAGTGGCAGCGAAGTTGGCTGCCCAGCAACCGAGCCAGAGACAAGGCCACGGTGCTAACCTTCGAAATGAAGGGATACGGCCTTCAACGGGGCAAAAACCCACCGTTAGTCCTCTCCCAAACTTTCGAAGGCATCTTCTCTTAAATGGAGGAATGATGTCTTCGCATAACGATTCTTTTGTACGATCTGGGAATTCTCCGACTGCTTCAAGAATTTCGTCTGATTTCCTCGTAGAAAACCACGGCAGTATTTTCCTTCTCAAACCTCTCACGCCTTCCGCGATCTATTGGGTCGAAGAACACATCGGTCCCAAGAATGGTTATCAGCCGTATTACTCCACTGTCGTAGTTGAACACCGATACATCGGTGACATCGTTGCGGGTATTCAGAACGATGGATTGGTGGTCGCATGAGCACAAACGGAATCATTGCCCGTTCCACCGGTGAAGGGACATTTGCTGGCCGATACCATCATTGGGATTCTTATTGTTCCGGTCTTGGTGTTTTCCTGGTCGAACTGTATCGCGGACATTTCAAGCATGATCTTACGCGCATGCTCCAGGTCCTTCTTGATGAGCACACTGGCTGGAGCACGATTGTTCACAAAGACTTCACGCTCAAGCCGGGCTATACAAATGTCGCGCAACGGCCAGAAGGAATGTCAATCGAGGACTTTCAGAAGCAGCCGTTGAATCGTCGCCCACAGTGTTACTGCCACGGTCATCGGCATGAGGAAGGATGGATTGCGGACGAGAAGACAGACTGTGGGGCATCCTGGGCCTACGTTTTTGAAACCATCCCGGAGCACGGCGAAGAACCTGAGCAGAAAATTCTTCACGTTCTGAGCCGCGAGAAGCATGAAGTCTCCGGTGAATACCACTGGCAGGAAGTCGGTCGAATCAACCTGGACTGCAACGAAGAAATAAATTGGACCGCGATTGAGTGTGGCGAGAATTTCGAACGCTGCTCACACATGGCGTGGTATCACGGCGTTGTTCCAAAGACCTGCGATTTAAGCATGCAGACTTGGCTAGGCAACCGTCCGCTGGACCCGATTCATGACCCGGTCGCCTACATCATCGATGGAAAGAAATACAAGGCGACGGGTTCAGGCGGGTCATCCGACTACAGTCGCGGACATCATCCTCGTGGCACCTGGGTAGCTTCTCTCATCACAGGAAACAATCGGCGTGCTGAATTGCCCATTGCTCGATACGTCGAAGGCGAAGGGCGGGGCGAATATCAACTGCTCGACAACGTGGTCGCCGTGTATCCGCCGACCAAACGCAACACGACAGAAACAGTGGTGTCAGCATGATGGACAAAGATCGTCTAGCAACATACCAGGAAGTCAGAAAAACACTCATCGAACGTCTAACACGGCTGTCTTTCACAGACGAATTGCTGGAGAAGATGTCTTTATTCCAAATCGTAAGCCTGCTCCATCTGATGGCTGGACACCTGAACTATCTGCCAACCTACACAATCGCCGTGTGGACCCTAGAAGAAATGTTTGGCGAGATCATTTGGGAAAAGCCAGGTGGAGAAGAACCCAAGATAGAAGAACCGAAGCCTGCGGTGGTGCATTAGGAGGGAACATGGCAAAATTCGAAAAGTTCGATCCAAGAGAACACATTCGCGGGCTCGCGGAAGCAGCTAGGAAGATTCTTGCCGAGGAACTTATTCGCAGGGGCGAGATGCCTTCGCTCGACCAGGTTGTCGCCGCGATTGATGAGACTCGAAAGAAATACCGTCCGCTCATCCTCGCGGCCCGGCAGAGAAGAACCAAGAATGAGCCGACGTGGTAGGCTCAGTTTATGAAGTGCTTCGCCTGTAACCGCCGCATGCTCCGCTCAGTTGTCTATGCTGCTGTTACGGCGGACGGCCAAGAAGTTCATGTTGGCGCAGATTGCGCTAAAAAGATCATCCTTGCGGGACTCGACGGGTATCAGCCGAGATTAGGCGGACCTAAGTTGTATGGATGGGAAATCCGGGAACAGGTTTGGAAGCGGGAACAAGCGAGGAAACCGTGATCGACATTCGAGAGATCGCCGCTGGCTACCTGCATTTGAAAACCCCGACTCCATGATTTTCGGTATAACCTCTTCCTATACGGAAAGCCCCCGTCCTTCCTGTGAGGACGGGAGTCTCGGTGAACGGCTCGCTCGACGAGGGTCTTCGTACTTGACCCTTAGCTCAAAAGTGCAATCGAGTGTTTGTTTTCATGGAGTTACACCACGCGTGCCAGCATCTGTCCTACCTGTGAGAAGAGGAAAAGCCCTCTTAGCCTGAGTTCGGAGGCATCGTGAGGTTCCGATGCCGGGCGGTCTGTTCACTAACGATTTTGATACCGCCATCTTCCCGAGGAATGTGTGTTCCGTTCCTCGGGGAAAAATTTTTGCTTCGATTTCAGTGAACATGATTTTGTCGCGGGAGTTTTATGCAGCAGCACATCATCGATAAAAAACTTCAAGACATTGCCTGCCCGGTGAGTCTTTTCGTCACGATCACAGGCGGTCTGATTGGGCGAACAAGATTAACCCAGGCCCTGCAAGGTGAAAAGTCGCTTGACCACAACGTCGTCGAAAAATTAGTCGCGCTTCTTGATGAAATGGCTGAGTTGAAGCGTACGTCTCTGATTGCGCCGGATTGGTCGGATGCAGAAAACATTCAGGAGCAGTTGACTCATCGTCGCGCGATCAAAGAAGCCGTGAAGTATGACAAGAACGTCGTAAGAAAGTTTTTGGATGACGTTACAGATGCAAAGTGAACAGGTAAAACAATTGGGACCGCGTTGGACGCGAGAACTTCTGCGCCGATGCACTCCTAAGGAAATTATCGTGCTGTGCGGCGCGTACGGGGTTCCGGCAGTTGCCAAACGCTTGGGATACGACGATGTTGCAGCGTTCTTTGAACAATATACGAATGTAGGGGCCGGTCCATGAATGATGAGTGCAAAGCGGTCGATGGTTTTTACATTTGCGAACTGCGCGCTGGTCACACGTGCCGCCATCGCGACGGCGATTACACGTGGATGGACGAGCGTGTTGATGCTGCCCGCGCGCAGGCTCGACAGAATAAAGAAAAGACCGAGGGTGAACCGCTGGGAAAGTTACTCGCGATGCTGGATGACGTGAACAGAGCAACCAATTGGAAAACAGACACGTACCAGAAAGCCTTATGGCTCGATGGGATTTTGGAAAGGTATCGAGCGACACAAAAGATTTGACGTAGCAAGCCCGCGAGTGGCGTCGCGTGTTTGTGCCCTGTTTCGAGGTCTAGGACTCGACGATGGGCGAAAAGCCAAAGAGGAAAGGAAGTGAATTGTGTTCAATTCAAATTAATCGGAGTTAGGAACATGAAGACAGGAATCATTACGTCGTTCAACAAAACACGTGGTATGGGCACGATTTTGGTCGAGGCCGCGATCTGTGAGCGATACTTTTTCTACGCAAATAGAATTGTGAGTGGGCCGCAGCCGACTGTAGGCGCGCAGATTCTATTCCATGTCTCGAACAAACAACCGCGACCGGGACAACTGAGCTACGCCGAGGGCATAACGGTACTTCCCGATGAGAAGGCGGAAATATTTACGACTGCTGTTCTGAAAGCAGGCGGTGCAAAATGAGCACCGCACTAAGCCAAACGATTGCCTCAGTAAAAGTGTACAAGGCATCGGGTTTCTTGCGTGAGACAGCATTGGCGGCAGCGAAGCGCGTTCTCCCTGACGATGATGTACTGACCCGAGCCTTCGAGCATGTATATGATGGCGAGCCGTTGCCGGGAGAGAGTGCGTCTGCGCCAGATGCGTTCCATGCGTTGACGCAGCCGCCAGCGAAGACCGTGCCGGTTCAGAGTATCGTGCCGCCAGATGAAGCGGTTGAAAATACGGATGCAGATGAAGGAATGACCGATGAGCAATTCGTGCAGGAGGCTCTCGGGTATTTGGATAAAGGAATGACCTCCGACGATGCGGTCGCGAAGTTAGTCGCTGACTTCGAGGGCGTGGAACAACTGGACGCCGAGAAGTTTGTTCGTCTTGCGTTGGAGCGTAAGTTGAAGGATGAAGAAGCACACGCAGACGAATACCAACGAGAAGCAGCGGAATCCCGTGAGAAGGAATTGGCAGCGAAAACAGAATTAGATCGCCTGTACATAGAGAACCACGGCCACAAACTTAGAAAACAAATAAAGGTCTCACCAGAAGATGAAGCTAGGTTTGCCAAACTCCTTCGAGAACAAGCGGGGAAGGCGGGACCTAAGACCAATGTCAGCCGCATGGACTTGGTGAAGAAAAAGAAACTGTACTGGTTGTGGGAGCACAGGATTCCATTCGGATTTTTGTCCACAATTGCTGGGGACCCGGATGAGGGCAAGAGTCTCATCACGTTGTATCTCGCAGCTTGCGTGTCGAAAGGCGAGAAGCTGTATGGCAACTTGCTCGATACAGAGCCGGGAGAAATTCTGTTGCTGTCAGCCGAGGATGACCCGGAGACCACACTTCGACCTCGCTTGGAGGCTGCGGGTGCGGCACTCGATAGAATCCATTTGCTCGAATCAGTGATGCTGACGGATGGCGCAGGACAGGAAGGGAGTGAACGTCTTGCCCAGCTTGATACCGACATCAAGGCGATTGAAAGAATTTTGGATGAGAATCCGGCGATCACGCTCATTGTCATTGACCCGATCAGTTCCTTCCTAGGTGCGGCGAATATGAACCGGGAGCAAGAGGTCCGCCGTGTGTTGGAGCCGTTGAGAAGACGCGCACGCAAGTCCGGCATCGCGGTCGTGATGGTCGCCCATTTCAACAAGAATTCCGAAACGCGTTCCGCGATGGACCGCGTTGGCGGCGCAAAGGCTATCGTGGGCATGGGTCGTGCGGCGTGGACTTGTATCCGCGAACCAAAGAAAGAACAAGAGCCGGGGAAGCCGATGCAAATAGATCAAGACCGCCATCTGTTCTTGAAGCTGAAAGCTAATCTGACGCCTTCCAGAATTCGCGGATTGGTTTACGCTATCCAGACAAAAATGATCGAAGTGGAAGATAAGCACGGCAGACCCGTGAAGGAAGAACAGCCGTACATTATGTGGCTGGAGGAAACGTCTTCCACAGCGCAAGAAGTTGTTATAGGCGGCGAGGGTGAAAAGACGGTGCCTAAGTCCACGACAGTGAAGCAGTGGCTTAAAACGTTCCTGGAGTCGGCTGGCGGGTATGCTACATCTTCCGACGTGCGAGATGCAGCAAAAGCAGCGGGCTATTCTCAGACCACTTTATACCGCGCCGTGAGCCAATTGCAGGTGAAGCAGACTTGGGGTGGAGAGCATACTTCACTTTGGGCTTTGCCGGACGTGACTGTGCCAACTGCCGGGCTGGATGCGATCAAGGTCGATGGCGTACAGGCCGGAGGAGTGGAGCCGGAAGCGGTCGGCGCGCCAGCGTAATGAGTGGTGGGTTCGCCGGGTCGAGCCAGTTAGCGCCGGTGAGTTTCGGTCGGCGGTGGACCGAACCTCAAGCGGTTCTTGGCGCGGGTGCAGGGTTTGGAATCACGCGTAAAACCGAATGGAAAACACCAGATTCCCAAACGCCGTTGCAGCGAAAAAGACCAGATTACCAACCAAATGGGAATCTGGTGGGAATCTGGTAATCTGGTCGAGATAGCAGATTCTCCTTATCACCCCTTTTTGGTTATCTGATAGATAAAAAAGAACTTAATATTATGTGGGAATGTGGTAGACCAGATTACCAACCAGATTACCAAACCAGATTACCAAAGGCCCTTTTCAGGCATGTGGGAATCTGGGGCGATCAAAAGGCGAATAGAGAAACGTCCAGAACACCCAGGCGTTTTCCAAACGAAAAACGCTGACCGCGAGTCGAGAATGTAACGAAATGTGTCAACAGCAGTAAAAAGTGCCCGTCTCACAATGAGAAAGCGCACAAAACTCAACTAACGTTATTCTTTTGCATGACTTACAACGATTCGCCTCCTAGGTTAACTTAGAGAATTGAACGCGCGCCGTACGCGCGGCGCAAATGGAAAGCCGCCCGAGGGGTCCGAGCGGCGCGAGGGCGATCTGGAATGGAGGGTTAGGCGAGGGCTGGGGCGAGCCGGGCAAACGCGGCAGACATCGCAGCCTTGGCCTTGGCGCGTGCTTCGTCCTGGGTCACCGCAGTGTAGGCGGCAGTAGCTTTTAAGTCGCGATGATGCCCGATCTGCTGAAGGGTAAACACGTCGAGACCCGCTTCCCATCCGTGGCGGATGACACTATGTTTTGCAACGTGTGGATTTCGACGGCCAGCTTCGATGCCAGCAGCGGCAGCGGCATTCACGAAGATATCGTAAACGGCGAGGCGCTTCATGCCCTTGCCGAGCCGAGACACGAACAAGGAATTATCGCTCGATTCAGGGCGCACGCGCAGCCAAGCCTGTAGCGCCTTGCGGCAGTCGAGTAACGCGATCTCATTCAACTCGATGATGGCATCGACCGGCAGGCTGTTCTTCTGGGTCTTGCAAACCAATCGCCCGGTCTGCACGTTCTGGACCGTGAGGGTACAGAGTTCGTTGGCACGCAGGCCGAACGTATACGCGAAGAGAATCATGCAGTGGTTGCGAATGGATTCACGCCTCGCAGCCGCCAGGACGTTCAAGAGTTCGTCTTGCTTCCAGTATTTGATAGTGCTCATGATTTTCGCCTCTGATAACAGTGTAGACTGAGAGCCGAAAGCCGTCAATAGTACGTCCGTACCATTCAGTTGTGAATTCTGTATGGTACGATGTGCCACAGAATCAGCGACATAACAATACTACGCTTGAAATGCATGTAAATCATTGCTGTTGACAGATTCGCTCAATGGTGCCAGAATCGCAGCATGGCAAAGGACCTTACAGCGATTCGAATCCCAGGCGATCTGGTCGAGGCATTGAAGGCCATCAGCGGCCAGCCGCAGGGATTTTATTCGGAGCGCACGGTGAGTTGGCTAATCGTGCAAGCCGTTAAAGAGTTCATCGCGCGCAATCCGGTGAAGTCGAAGTAGCCTCGGAGCTACGCGTGCCAGCATCCGCGCCGATCTCCGTAAGACACGCAAGCCCCGGCGCAAGGAATTCCGAACGCAATGTTTCAGCCTGTTACTCGTCCGTCAACAGAGCCATGGCAATAACGTTTTAAGCAACAGCAACGGGTTCTGGCATCGAACGTGCAACCGGTCAGGAAATTTGAGCAAGGGACGTTACGAAAGTTCCCAGAAGGCCCCTGGCACCACCCCACGGCGGCCTCGATTTTTTGGACCCAGGTTCGTAGCGTTTAAGCATTCTTTCTTATTTGTCGCATGTCCACAAAAGAGACTCCTTTCCAGGCCGGGGGTATCTTGAAAAAATATTTTCCCAGCCAAATAATTTTCCCGGATGGGACCCAAGAGGGGGTGGGGGTCTTTTTGAACACTAACTTTTTTAGGTACCATCCGCGACCACCCTTTAGGAGAGTAGGTATGATTCAGAAATTTTGCATCCACAATCCGTACGACCACTCGGACAACAACTGCATCCAGTGCCGCTGCCGTTTTAACACTCGCAAGAGAGTTTGTCCGGCATACAGGCTCTTATTGAAGCAGGCTCCCGAACTGCTGGAGCATCTTTCCTTTGAGAACGCGCGCTTGACAGAATCCAACATGCACTTAAGAGCCGCACTGGTTGACGCGAATCGCTTGCTTTTCCGTGAAGAGATCAGCGGAGTTGTGAACTAGGAACCTGTTGCTCACTTCAAAACGGAGGACCTAAAAGGAACCCCTGGCAGTACACCCGGTAGGTAAAATTTATGTTTCGACTTAGCTTTGAATTTGTAATCGGCGGTAACGACCGAGGAAAGGACAATGCGGTGCAGAAGCTAACTAATGATTTGGTCCAGATGCAACAAGCCGTGCGAACGCAGCGTTTTGTTGCGTTGCAAGAGCAAATCAGGAATTCGATTCGCGCACGTATAACTGAACGCAGCAGCCAGCCGAACGAAGTATATCTCTCGCTGGACGAGGAAGCGACAGACCCAGGTTCAAAACTCCATGTCACCGCAACCGGCGACAGACATCGGGCAGTTGTTGTAACGTTCAAGCCTGATGAAGCACAGGTCCGCATTAAGAGCGAGGCTAGAGACACCACCATTCGTGTACGCAACGTTGGAACAGTGACCGGATTAGAGCGTAAGGAAGGTAATTCTCGTTCGTGGAGCGTGTTAGAGAATGAGGCCGCTGTTGAACGTCTACTCGACGCGGTGTTTCAGTCAACATTCGATAGCATATAAAACCGAGTCGTACTGATTAATTTTGAAAGCACCCCTGTTCTTCTTCGGGGTGCTTTTCCATTTTAGGAAACCATGACAGACGAAAAGGAAGTTGCAGGCACCACGCCGGTGCCCCAGGAAGGATTGTCCTCCGAGGCTGCGGCGAAGGCCGAAGCTGCACCGCTCGCCTCAGCCCGCAAGAAGAAGGCCAAGGACCGCAGCCCGGAAGAGGCGAGAGCGGTTCGAAAATACAACCTGCAACGTAAGCAGGTTTCACGGGCCAAGGACCGCAATGCTACCAAATCCGACACCGTGATTAAGCCAAAGGAAGCACGCGAGATTCTTCGCAATGAGCGTAATATTCGCAACCTCCGCGTGAATGAGGTCTGCATTGAGTTGGCGCAGGCCGCTGCCAGAAATTTGAAGATTCCGTTCAATCGCAGTTTGTTCACGAAAGGCGTGCAGGGAACTTTAGCGGCACTAGCGAAGAAAGAGGGCCAGGAGTTTCCACCCAACGAATGGCATCCGGGGGAAAAACTTCGCGAGCACGAACTCTACGCCTTGTGGGATTACGCAACGTCTTGGCGCAAACAGCCGAATGGAGAGGCTCTCTCATTCGAGGAATGGAAGAGTTATCGCCGCCGCTGCATCACCGATCTGATTTGGTATGGCAACACTGTTCTCGGAAAAGACTTCCAGCCGGAGCCTCACGGACGCTGGGCCGATGAATTGTTTCCGAAGTTGGAAGCGGCTTTGCTATCCCTGCCGGAAAACTTCACTCAGAAAGATGTTGCTGAGGCTTTTTACAAGATTTCAGATGTGCGTCAGCGTTGCTTGATCGCGGCTCGAAACAGTTTCAAGAGCACCGTATCGCTGGTCTTTTTACACCAGCTTAATTTAGCGTTCGGCGGAAGCGTACGTTGCTTAATCTGTTCCGCCACTCAGCCGTTAGCAAAAGGTTTTGCGTCGAACTTCCGTTCCACGTTGACGCTGCGTGACCCGAATAATCCCACGCTGCAAAATCAATTGTGGCCTGAGCACTGTATAGAACCGGACGAGGGAAAAACGCTCGAATACACAAGTCCGTTCCGTCAACTGGATATGTTGATCGAGCCGACCGTTCGCTCCTTCTCGATTATTTCAGAAGGCGCGGCGGGCGGTAGGTATGACTACTGTTGCTTTGAAGATGTGGCAGAAATTTCGAATTCTTCCACGCCGGAGATGAGAGCCAAGACTCAAGAACGCGCGGATTTAATGAGGGAGTTGGCTGAGCCACATGCACTCACTAATTATGTTGGTACCCCGACCTCCGCAGGCGCAGGAACAGAGGATGACCCCGGAGACTTGTACTCGGTATTGCTGCGTCGTGAAGAGAGGAATCAGAAAGAAGGCGGCGAACCAAAACTTCTTTACACGATCTGTCCGGCCTGGACTGTAAATAGCTGGGTATATGGCAAGACGCCGTGGGACCCGACGCTCAAAGAGGATGAAGTATCGCTACTTTTTCCGAGTCGCTTAACGTTCAAGTACTTGATGGGCAAGCTGAAAGAGTGTTTGGCAACCGATAAGACAGCGAAGGTCTTCCGCCAACAATCGCTCTGTGCTTGGGTTCCCGATCAAGAGGATGGACTGCGCTGCCAATTCGACTCGAACGAACTTCGCCGCCGTACCAAAGGCGCAGAATTCTTCGGCATATTTCCCTCCGCGCAAACCGTGATGGCGATGGACCGCGCATTCAGTATTTCCAGATATGCGGACTTCTCATGTTTGGTCATCGGCAAGGTTCAGCCGGTGGAAGGGAAAACGGCACTTGTCCTAGTTGATTGCAAAATGGAAAGACTACGCGAAGCAGAGTTGGTCAAAGTCGCAGTTGACCTGATTCAAAAGCATCACCCGTCAGTTTTTACCGCCGAGCAAGATAAGGGCTGGATGGAACTGGCGGAAGCTATACGTCGAGAATGCTTGATGCGCGGTGTTCCAGTCCCGTATTTCCGTTGGAAAACGATCATCCCCAACGATAAGCATAAGGTTAAGCGCGTAAAGCAACTTGAATTGCCAATTGCCGATGGCCGCTTTTGGTTCACCGGAAATACGACTTGGATTGAACAATTGCTGCTTCAGTTTGAGAAATTCGACGGAGTGACACGGAGCAACAGTACGCGCAAGGATGATGGTCCAGACGCTTGCTCGATTTTGTGGCAGGAGTTCGGACCTCGCTATCAAGAAGAAGTCAAATCCGAAGACCACGAACAGCGAGAGCAACAGCTAGAAGAAGAAGCTGCTCGGGTACGAAGACAGCAGATGTATCAAACCATGTTCAGCAGCCCGTACGCGCCCCCTCCACCACCGACAGCGGAGGAACCGCAGCAGCCGCAACTACCGCAAGACCCGCGCTCACGCGTGTTCTCTTACAAAAAAGTTGTGGCCTCAGCACCTAACGAGAGAAACAAATTGTTTGGTAATAAGGGGCCGTGGCATTCATCGGAAAAGCAGTAAATTTTCTGAGGAACCGAAGGAGAAGTTTTATGAGCAAGATCAAGAAGGCTGAGAAGAAGGCTAAGAAAAAACTCGTGAAGAAGTTCCAGAAGTCCGAGCGCGAGTTGAAGGCGCTGCGCAAGGCCGGGCACGCGCTTCACCCAACATTCGCCAGCCTACCGGATATCCCTGTCGGCGAGGATGAGGACGGCGCGGTCACCTGAGATGGCTCTTAAATGTACCCTCTGTGAAAGGCAGTTCGAGTCCGTCCCGGTCGATGCTGTGAAAATCAGCACGAAAGGGAATTTACAAATGTACAGATTCGGAGATGGCTCTATTCATTGTCTCGTCTCCGTGAAATTAGGCAGGAAAAAAGGAGGATTAGATGGGAGTCATCGACTACAAAAATGCGGCACTATCTGAGTTAGAAAAAGTTGCTGCCGCCGACAAAGAAAGCAGGAACGCTGCGGTATGGCGCGAGGCTTTGAACAAATATTCGTTCGCGTCCCATCAGGCGAACTACCGCCTTCTTCTTGATTGGTGTGGTGGCAGCGAACTTTCGATGGTGAAGATCGACTGGCTTGCGACTCAAAAACCGGAAGGTCTAAATCTCGACTGGAGCGACGACCGCCCACGGTTGATCGATGCCATCCTGGCTGCGCGCCGATACCCGGACGTAGAGAAGGAACGTAAACGTCTAACACTGTCGTTCACTCGCTTACAGTTGATAGACCAACTGGCTCTCATGGTAACAAAGGAAGAGCTATCCAAATTTACCGCAGTCGAACTGAAACAAGGACTCGCCGAACATCGCAAGACTACATCGAATCAGAGATTTTTCTTTGGGAGCAACGGCTCTCGGTGGGAGCGACTTTCAGGAACAATCGTGCCGCGAGGATTCGTGTCCGCCGTTTCGACCTCTGAGTTCCTGCGCCACATCGCTCGTCATGATGTCAAGGCGTTCGAGTACTACGTGAGACGCTACGGCTCCGAGCAAGTGAATGATTTCTTGAATCTAAGGTCTGCGTGAACCTCAACCACGTAAGGAACAACAATGAGCACCACAAATGTATTAGCAGTACCACCGAACATCAGTGAAGGTCTCACGCTTCTCGCGAAGCGTTTGCTTCCGGCCAAGTTGAAAGTGGAGGGCGCGGAAGGCAAGAAGAATGGTTTCTACTTCACTACATTTGCAACACGCGAGAACCTAGCTCTCTCTACGATGCCAAGCAAAGCTATCGCGGACGCGTTCTATCGTGCCGTTCAAGAAGATTGCGTCCAGCCACGTCCACAACTGATTTGGGATACTCCACCAAAGGCGCTGTTGAAGCGCGTGGAGCAGAACAAAAATCTTCCCGCAAAGGTTGCCGACCCGCGCGAAGCAAGCAGCTTCGAAGAGAAATCCCACGCTGCCGACGAGGCGTTGAAGCAGCAGAAGATTCAAGACCAAGCCAAAAAAGTCTGTCAGGAACTAGTTGAGCGGTTCACGCCGGTGAATCATCGCCGAGGCACTGTGAAGTTCGATCTACAGGCCGAGAAAAAATCCGAGTGGAACGCGCGCATCGCCGAGGCCAAGAACTTCACGAAACTAGAGGCTGAGATCAGGCAGGAACAGAAAAAGATTTATGAGGCGCTGGAACGCGCAGCGGAGAGGGTCTGATGAAAATCAATTTTGACAAACTGAAAATAGAGCGACCAACGCTCTACGCGAAGATCGCTAAAGAGATCAGCCACGAGTACGTAGGAGAGCGAGAATTCTTCCCGGATGTTCTCGGTGAAGAGATCGTGGAAGAACTGAAGGCGTGGCAAGCTGCGCCGGGTACTCACGAGAAGCACTGCCCGTGTGAGGAATGCTTCAACAAATATGTCTCCGAGAACAACCGCAAGGAAAAAGGACGACTGGCCTTGGTCGCGCAGCAAAAGGCCGCAGAAGCCAGAATCATGGAGTACGTCGCTCAGGGTCTCGCAAATACAGAAGCTAATCGCGAAATTTTCATGACCGCATGGAAGACTCACCCGGCGCTGAAAGTCATCGAAATTCCGACTGTTCAATTGGTAGACGCCGTGATCGCCCTGGTTCGCGACAAACTTACTTGGCAAAAGCCAACCCCGCCAACTCCTGCACCAGCCCCGGAGCCAGTGGTGATTTTGAGCGATGGTTCAGAACAACTGCCAATCGACGCCGTTCCAAGTTCCAGGTACACGGTCGCTCAACTTCAAGACCTCGATGCCCGTCAGCGTGCGTTAAAAGCCGGAGAAGGCACATTAGCACCGTTGGAAAATGGGGAACCGCGACTTCCACTTGGCACCAAGCCAAATCCGAGTCATTCAGTGGCACAGCGTCGTGATCTTGAACTTCGTACTGCACGAGTTTGGGCGCGCCAGAGTGGCTCTCATGGCGGCTCATTTTTCAGCAGTGATTCACAGGTTCGCTGATGGAAAACATCGATCTTGAAAATGAAAGAGCGGCAGTCGCGATGCTACTCGCGGCAGCACAGGCTATGCAGGATGCTCCACCTGCGTCAGCACCAGAGCCGGTCGGCGACATCAACGACCTCCACGCTCTATTCGAAAAACAAAAGCAAATTGGAAATGAATTGACGGCCTTGAAAAGTCGAGAAGCCGACCTCACACGTCAGTTGCAATCCATCCGCGACGAAGAAGTAGAACTTGAACGTCAACAGTCGTTGATTAAGAAACGAGCAGCCGACCTGTTCGAAACGCTTTTTGGAAGACCAGAGCGCCCGGCACCACCACGCCAGATACCTCAAGTTGCGACTGCTGAGGTTTCATCGTCGGAAAATCTGCCGCCAGAGGTACGGCAGATTACGCGCATCCCAAGTCTTAGTTTGTAGAAGTTTCTCTCCAGTCAGCCGGAGGGAATGGGGGCCGTGCTCAGGGGTCGTTTCTTCGGAAGCGATTCGGGGGACGGCCTCAAATTATTTTCCGACATCGAGCCGCTCAGCGGCAAGGAGACAAAGTAAATGCCATTGTCGTTAGTAGAAGAAGTGAAGAAACTCCAGCTAGATCAAGGTATCGATTTGTTGGCTGAGATTTGTCAGGGACTTATCCGCCAATCAGAACTTAAACGCGGGCCTCAAGGCGTCCGTGGGGATTCCGGCCCACAAGGTCCACAAGGCTCCCCTGTGGATGTTACTCAAGTCGTCGATGCGGCGAGGAAAGTTATGCAGTTGGAACTTCAAACTGCTAAGGACGCGCTGCGTGAAATCGTTGTCGCCGAGTTGAAGCAAAGCGGCGTGATTGATTCCGAGGGTCGCGCAATTCTTATCCCAGGCCCACCTGGAAAAGACGGACGCGCGGGCGTTGACGGAAAAGATTCTACTGTTCCCGGTCCCAAGGGCGACGTTGGTTCTGCCGGATACACTCCGAAAAAAGGAGTCGATTATTTTGATGGGGCACCGGGCCGTGATGGTCAGGATGGTAAATCTATCGTTGGACTTTCGGGGCCAGCCGGAAAAGATTCTGTCGTCCCAGGTCCTCAAGGCCAACGCGGCGAACCCGGACAGGCCGGAGTGACACTCGAAGAAGTTGAGCAGCTTATTCGCGAGATTATCGGAACCTCGGGAAACGACGTTCTTCAAAAGTTTGTTGCGCTCAAGAAGGAGATAGGTCTGATTGAACGTGATCGCCGCTATCAGCGGGTTCAGGGTATTCGCGAGGAAATCGTCGAGCGTCTTCAACAGCATTTAACCTGACCGTCTTTCCAGCAATCACGTTTCACGATTCGAGTTGTTTTCACGGAAGAGTAAAAAAGTTTCACTGGTATCAAACCAGTGATGAACGAATCGGGAGACTCCAAACTTCTTGGTTCGTTATTTTGGAGAAAAGCATGAGTGAAGAAAAGAAGGCACCGCCGCACACTGTGTCACAAGACCAGGGCGCGCACGACGTTGCTTTGAAGCATAAGGACGATGAAAGCGCGGGGCACCATTCAGGTCGCAAGCATCCTGAGTCAGAAAAGGCCGGAGGCCACGACTACGCTGCTGGTGCATCTCAAGGCCCAACGTCGAAGCAGTAAAATGAGGTCGGGCTGTATCAGGGTAACAGCCCGAAATATTTTTCATGATGATGTGCTGCGTCTGCAAAAAGAATCCGCGCCACGGCGATCTAATGCTTTGTGAAGGATGTCTTGGACGTTTTCGAAAGGACCCGGCCAGCTTGAAGGCCCCGCCGCCTCCGGAACGAAAACAGGTCGAGAATAAACCGATGCGCGGGAGTGGAGGCGGCATTGGCGTGCCGTATAGGACAGCCGGGAACAGTTGAAGTTCAACTGCAAGGACATCACACCACCTTTGGCGCTGTCCCTGCTGTTAAACCTAAATCGAAAAGCCGTTCTTTAATTGGATAATCGCGCCGGTGATCTGGGGCATATCGCCTCGCTCGAAACGCTGCATCTTTTTCGGATTGCGGGATGTCCAGTTTTGCAATCCACTGAGGCAACAGATGTGCATATCGATGTGTCGCCTCCGGACGGCAGGCCACACAGTAGCGAATCGTCTCGCGTTCGATAGAACCCAAGGGGAGACGGCAGTCGATTAGCAGCAGGGCAGCATCGGATTTGCAGTTCGGACAGGTCATCAGTTCGCTCTCAACATCTCTACGGGAACTTCCCAAGGACGGTTGACCGGCCAGTTCGGATTGCTACAGTGGTAGAACCCGCATCGTCCGCAGAGGACAACGATATCTTCCGCGTACTCTCTATATTTGTCCCGGAACGCTGCCGCTCCCTCGGGTGTTTCAAACCAAGCGCGTTGAGTGCCGGTGGTTCGAAGGCAATGGAAAATTACGGGACTCGGGACTTCGCGGGCCATGTTTCCCTCTCGGGCGTATCGTTTTGACCACCGCTTTCGTCGGGGTGACGCTACGGTTGGCGGTCCTAACTTCGGACGACTCTGGATACAACTTCCATTTTAAGGACGAGCACCTCTTTCCGTCAAAGGCCGTGTCAAGCCATCTGAGAATGTAACCCTAGTGATCCCCGTCGAGCCATTTGAAATGTAACCGAAGAGCGCTTGTTGTTGTTGCGGCTGTGGGAAAGTGGGAATCCCGAAGGGATTTCCAAGCTCGCGAAGCGAGCGTCTTTTCCACAGCCTTTTCGCCGGATGGCGTATTTTCGGTGGTACCCCGTGGTGAGGCAAAATTCGTTCAGCATCACCTGTTTCGCCTTACGATCTGCTTTCTGATACCGCCCATAGATGGCCCGGAAATACTCCCATTTCCCCTTGCGCCTCAAGTGAACCCTCCCCAAATCGTCTCTGGCTCGGGTTACATCTTAAATGGCGCGACGTTGTCCCCTCCGGTTACATTTTAGATGGCGCGATACGAAGGCTTGCAAAAGTTGGTCGGATGTGTTATAATGTTGTTGTACTGAATGCTCTTGGCTCCCGCCGAGAAGCAGGGTCTGTTCTGACACCACGGTCGCCTTCATCCGAAAGGAAAAGTCGTGGGAGAGACGCAGAACAACAAACCCAGAAACTTTAAGGCTGGCGTTCTGCAAGAAGCCCATAGCGCGATCTAAATGGGGAACTTCGGTGCCAATGGCACAACTCATCGAAAGAGTTGTGCTCATGCCTGTCACCCGTCGTAAACTTTCATCAACACCCGCGCCGCGCGCTCGCGTAACTGCGCCCATCCCGATTGTGGCTCAAGCGGCTGAGGAGGTTTGGACGCATGAGGATGTTCGCAAGTTTTTGAAGCTGGACTCCGTAGGTCAAATCAAAGAATTAACCCGTAAGCGAACGAAGCGTCCATTGCCCTGTCATCGCGTGGGGAAATATGTACGTTTCAAGAAGTCTGAGGTTGTACGTTGGTTCGATGAAGGTCTTAAAGCGGCTTGATGGCGCGCCTGGGGAGGCTCGAACTCCCGACCTGTCGCTCCGGAGGCGACCGCTCTATCCATCTGAGCTACAGGCGCATTGCATGAGTGTATCATCAACTCGCTTTTCGTTTCTTATCAAATGTCTTCTGACCGCGCTTGAAAGCTGATTCCAGGCTGTTCATCGCCGCTGTTTTTTGTTCAGGTCGAATCTTGGTGTAGAAATCCAATGTGGTGCGAACATTTGCGTGGCGTAAGATTGCTTGGGCTATCTTAGGGTCAGCACCCAAATCGCGCAAGTTCGATGCTAGGCCGCGTCTAAATGCGTGCCAGCCGTGCCACAGAATTTTAGCTTCATTCAGTGTCGGACGAATCACCCGAGCGTTGAAGTTGTCCATTCGAAGAGGCTCTCCGGTCTCACCGTGGAAGACCCACTCATGATATCCATTCCGTGCTTTGTGTTCTTCTAACGCTTCTTGGACAATCGGTAACAACGGGAGGCTTTCTTCTCTTGCCGCAGTCTTAGTTTTGCTCACCTTTCCATGCCACACGCCACGTTTTACGTTGATCTCACCATTGCTGATGTCATCCCACTTCAATGCAACCAATTCGCTTTGGCTCAGACCGGACAACGCCGCCGTCAGGCACAAGGTATGCGCAGGTTCCTCGTGGAGCGCATCGAGCAAGGTATAGATTTCGTTTAAGGTGTACGCGTGTGTTTTGCCAGGCCGTGTGCCCTTCGGAGTGATAACACCTTGTACCGGATTTGTCGCTATCAGGCGTTTGTTAACGGCGTACTTGAATGCACCGCTTAGAAAATTTCGAGAGTTTTTCAACGATCTCTGGCCCCTGGCCTTCTCAGATGCGATGGCTTGGAGCACTTCATGAATGTCGCCAGTCGAGACTTTGTGGATAGGCAGCTTGCAGAATTGTTCTTGGCGTTCGATTAGATTGAACTGATGGTGGTATCCGGCAGCCGTGCTAGGTTGGAAGTTCCCGGAAGTTTTGGTGTACGGCAGGAATATATCTTTCAGGTATCGACCGACAGTATCGACAGATTCAGGTGCGGTTCCTGCGTTGATCGGGTTTAGATGCCTCGCGGCGATCTCCCGGACACTAGCTTCACCACGGTGCTGATCGTCCACCAAATGGAGTTTTACATAATCACGAACTCGCTTTGGCTGGCCGTCTGCAATCACAGTCTTGTAATACCGCATCACCCACCACTTGCCGTTCTTGTAGATGCGCCCATCCTGCATTTCATGCCTCCTGAATTCTTCAAATATGATAGGCACAAAATGGGCACAAGTCAAGCATGAAATGCAATAAAATAGCGGCTATTTGCAACCTGTGCGCTGGTCTCCGGAACCAGAGGTCGGGCGTTCGAATCGCCCCAGGCGCGCCATCTCTTCAGTCTTCAATCGCTCATGGATGAGCGCTGGATCCGCGTTGAAATCCACGACAAAAATCATCAGCTGAACGCAGAATGCAGGGAGATACCGTATTGCTCCTCCAAATTGTACGGAGTCCCATGCACGGTTCCTTCGCCGTTGGCGATGGTCAGCTTCCGGTTCTGAACATCAGCAATCCACTTCGCATTCGCGGACGCGGCCGCGCGGAAAGCAATGATTCGAAGACGGGCCACTTCCAGCGGTGCATCTCCGGCTTTCTGTCCCGATTGCTGCAATTGTTCAAAGTCACTGAGAATCAGGGGCTTCACCCAACTCTTGATTCCGCCGTTCTGGACGTAGAGATCAAACATGAGTGCCGCGGCGCGCTGCGAAGTCACGCCAAAATCGTTGCAAAGCGCGAGCCCTTTTTGGAACAGCCCCGCCGCGTATTTCGCCTCGATATCCTGGAATTCCTGCTGGCGGCCGAGAGTCTTGAATTGGCCCTGCCAGGGCTCGAATACTATGTTTTTTATCGGGTCTTGAATGGAACGGGCCCACGCGAGTTGTTCGTCGCGCGTCTCCGCGAGCATGGCCACCAACGCCGAATAGTTGGGGACGAAGATTTGTCCCAGAATATCCGCGTGGTTCCGGTTCATTTCTTCGAGGAGCGGTTGCAGGCTCCCCTGGCCAATATTCCACTGAACCACTCCAAAGCTGATTCCTTGCCCGTCGAAGTCTCCCGACAGTCCGGCAAAACACTCGGGAGGAGGGTGATTGGTTTCGAAGGCTCCCGTAAGAGCCAGACACTGGTGATCAAGCGTTTGCGTGGTGACGGCAGGCGGAGGAATCTCCGCGCCATTGAACAAGGCGCTCCACGTTTGCGAACCGACTCTTCCGTCCGGTGTCAACCCTTGAGTCCGCTGATAAGTGCGAACGGCAGACTCCGTGCCGCCTCCAAAAATCCCATCGAGCGGCCCGGAGTAACATTGGAGTTCGCCCAGTCGCCGCTGAATTTGCAATACTTCCGGTCCCCGAGATCCAAGAAGATAGACCGTCATAGAAGCCCCTCAAGCACATCACGGTGTAGCAACGTTTATTTCCTAGAAAGCGCTTTCCCGGGTTTCTGTTTCCGACGTTGGAGCATTCCCCACCAGGCTTCGTTCAGGTTTTTGCTTTATCGGGCCGAAGAGCGGCCAGCGCTGTAAGGATATCGTGCCAATAGGGCGCACCAATGCTGACTAGGATCCCCGTCAGCAGCGAACCAAAGAACTCATAAACAAAAACTTGGAACGGAGCTTGCTCCGTTTGATCCGTTTTGGTGCTCTTCGGAAAGACTGGAGCCCATCGTGCGCAAGACTTTCGGGGCCCTCGAGCGTTTCACCAATCTACTGCTTAATCGCTACACCACTATCGTCGAGGGACCGGAAAATGGGAGTAGCGAAGCGCAGGCCACGATCTCCACTCCCTGAAGGCATTCCCTTGTTATCGTGCGTGAAAATCTATTCGGCCGGGTAGCTCTGCTGCAAATGCGGCGCGCCTCC
>Ga0137390_10000377_pt1 | contig 29570 bp, 31 predicted proteins | sample 15con2h24AmetaG_FD_104937 | JGI IMG/M metagenome (GOLD analysis project Ga0137390, IMG submission 104937) | Vadose zone soil microbial communities from Angelo Coast Range Reserve, California, USA - 15con2h2.4A metaG | ecosystem: Environmental > Terrestrial > Soil > Vadose zone > Saprolite... | reverse complement strand
GCAATTCACCACTCCGGACCGTTTCGCGATAAGCCGTTCATCCCGGTTGACTGCGGATCGCTTGTCCCTACCCTAATCGAGAGCGAGCTTTTCGGATATGTCAAAGGCGCATTCACCGGTGCCGTGCAATCCAAGGAAGGCCTGCTGGCAATCGCTGAGGGTGGGACGGTGTTCCTGGACGAAGTAGGAGAGCTTCCCGTGGACCTTCAGGCAAAGATGCTGCGCGCGCTTCAGGAAAAGGAGATCCGGCCGGTGGGCGGGACCAAACAGGTACCCATCAACGTACGCATTCTGGCCGCGACCAATCGCGATCTGGAGCACGCGGTTGCAGACTGCTCATTCCGCAGGGATTTATTCTTTCGTCTGAATGTGCTCAGCCTGCGCATCCCCCCGCTGCGCGAGCGGCGTCAGGACATTCCGCTCCTGGCCACCAATTTTCTGGAGCGTGTCTCGCAAGTGTCCGGAGGCACTCGCGAACTGAGTGATGACGCCATGAAAGCACTGCTGGCTTACGACTGGCCGGGGAATGTCCGTGAATTGGAAAACTGCCTGGACCGCTGCTGTGCCATGTCCTCAGGTACGCTTATCAACACCGCGGATTTGCCGAGTTCCATCACCGGGGCAGCAAAACGGCCCGCCACTGCCACGCCCGAGACACGAATTCTTCCCATGGTTGAATTGGAACGTCAGACCATCCTCAATACCGTCGCGCAGTTGGCTGGCGACAAGTTGATGGCCGCGAAGCTGCTGGGCATTGGAAAAACGACTCTGCATCGCAAATTGAAAGCGTACGGAGTGGAGTTCTAACCAGATCGGGAGAGAACTTTCCAGTTCGGAACTGAGATTTGGCCGGAAAACGAGCTTAGTCGTTGTCCTGCAACATTTCGGCTTTGGCCCTGCGTTTGCGGTGGTCATCAGCATGATTCTTTTAATCTGGTCTTCTGAGCGAGCGCAAGACTGTGCCCGAGCGATTGAGGAAGCCTTCCAGCAGCGGGTCTATGTGGCCGCCACTCTGCACGAAGGTTGTGAACACTTACGGATGGAAGAATATTCCGCCGTGGTGGTTGACCAGTGGATCACCGAGGTAGAGCCTGCACAAGTTGACTATTTGTTTCATCACCTCGGAACCGCAGTCCCGGTCTTCGTGAACTTCAGTATCAGCGCCACGGAAAGAATCTTGCGTGAACTGCGCGCCGCCTTCAACCGCCACGGACGGGAAACCATGGTAGCGCGCCACACCGCCAGGCTAACCCTACGGAACGAACTGAAGGACGACGTGACCGCGCTGCTGCTTTGTTGCGGGATGGTGTTAGACGATCCCGCGCTCAGTGAAACTGCGTTCGCTCGCCTGAAACAAGTCGAGGAGGCAGCCAACCAGATCAAAAGCAAATTGGCATTGTCAGAAGCAGAGAAGAATACAGCGGCAGTCGGCGTTTGAAAAGCATTCAGCACTCAGTGGTCTGGCCGAGTGCTGACTGCTCTCAGCCCGCCAAGTCTTCAGCCGGAGATGCTTCCGGCTCCTGCAGCATAAACGCCAGCACCTCTTGCGGAACCGGCGCATTCCACACCGGCGCAAACGATTGCCGGTGCAGCGGAGACGGCCCATGCTCGCGCAGAGCGGCCAGATGATGCGGTGTGCTGTAGCCTTTGTTAGAGCCAAGACCGTAAACCGGGAACACCGGGTCCCATTCGCAGAGCATGCGGTCACGTTCAACTTTCGCCAGAATCGACGCCGCCGCAATGGACGCCGACAGCGCGTCGCCGTGAATGATGCCGCGTTGCGGCAAGTCGCAATCCAGGCGCATCGCGTCCACCAGCAAGTGATCGGGGGAGGGATCCAGAAGTGAAACTGCGTCCTGCATGGCGATACGCGAGGCGTGATAGATATTGATCTGGTCAATGCGCGCTGCGTCCACTGCGGCCACGGTCCAGCCAACGGCATGTTCACGAATACGCTGGGCGAGGATTTCGCGGCGTTCCGCAGGCAACAGCTTCGAGTCACGCAGCCCCCGAATCCGATAGCTGGAATCGAGCACCACGGCCGCCGCCACCACCGGCCCAAACAGCGATCCGCGACCTACTTCGTCCACGCCCGCCACCAGCTTCGCGCCTGAAGCCCACGCCAGCTTCTCGTATTTCAGCGTGCAACGCAGACGCTTGAGCAGCCGCAGTTTGGCGGCGGAGGGAGAAATCTGCTTTTCAGGAACGGATTCAACTCGAGTCGGCACGTCTGGCTACAGATGTTCACCCAGTCAGTGCTGTGGAAGCAAGCTGAATCTCGGGCAACGGTCTGGATCGCCTTGGGATTCCGGAGAGAGATTCACCTCTCTCACTTCTGGAAAGCGCATAATTGCGTTTCAGCAACGCCCGGGCGTCGAGCCAATCGTAGAAAAGGGAGATGGAAACAGCCCCCGAGTCGGCGTCACGGAAAAGGCCAAAGCCGTGTTCCGAGGGGCCAGGAATGCGGCGACCGACAGTTCCGCCCTTCAAATTCGACGACGCGCCATCTGACGATGCCCAGCAACGGGTGCGGGAGTCAGCTACTTGGCTGCCGCAGCCGGATGCTCGCGCTCAACATCCTTCAGGCGGGCAGCTTTGCCACGCAAGCTGCGCAGGTAATAGAGCTTGGCGCGGCGCACTTTCGACGAGCGCACCAGCTCAACTTTGTCGAGTACGCGCGAGCTCTCCGGGAAAATACGCTCCACGCCCTGCCCAAAGCTGATCTTGCGTACGGTGAAGCTGGCTTGCGGACCGCGAGTGCGGGAGATGACAACGCCTTCGAACGCCTGTAAGCGTTCCTTGTCGCCTTCTTTAATCTTCACCTGCACGCGGATGGTGTCTCCGGCGGCAAATTTCGGAAGGTCGGTGCGCTTGGTCTTGGAAAGAAGTTTCTCGATGATTAAATTCGTCATGATCTCGATCCTCTCGGGGTTTATCAGACACCCATCAAACACCATCAAATTGTCATTCCGAAGGGCGTAAGCCCTGAGGAACCTGCTTTTTCGCAGCGGACTAACTCTCTCCATCCGCAATTTCTGCCAGCAATTCTTTATCTTGCTCGCTGAGATCCGCCTGCTCCAAGAGATCCGGACGGTTGCGCAGCGTTTTTTCCAGCGCCGACTTTCTCCGCCAGCGCCTGATATCTTCGTGATTGCCCGAAAGCAGCGCATCCGGCACTTTGATCCCGCGAAACTCCGCCGGACGCGTGTAGTGCGGATAATCGAGCAATCCCCCGGAACCGCAAGTCGAATCAGCTCGTGTGGAGCCTGCCCTGAGCTTGTCGAAGGGTCGGACACTCTTGTCCGACCGGTCACCCCCACCGAGTTCCGGCCCCCCAAAAAACGATTCCTGCCGCGAAGAAGCTTCGTTCCCGAGCGCCCCGGGAATCAACCGTGTGACCGTATCAACGATAACCGCCGCGCCCAACTCTCCGCCGCTCAAAACGTAATCGCCGATCGAGATTTCGCGATCCGCGAGATGCGTTCCCACCCGCTCGTCCACGCCTTCGTAACGTCCGCAGATCAGAACCAGCCGGTCTAGATTTTCTAATTCAACCGCCAGAGCTTGATCAAATCGCCGGCCCTGCGCCGAAAGCAGCACCACTGACTGCTTCGCCGCAGCGCGTTCTTCTCGCGGCGCCAGATTCAGCGCCTCCACACTTTCAAAGAGCGGTTCCGGCTTGAGGACCATCCCCTCGCCGCCGCCAAATGGGCGGTCATCCACCGTGCGATGGCGATCGCGGGTAAACGCCCGCAGATCGCGTATCTCAATCTTCACCAACCCCGCTTCGCGCGCCCGCCGAATGATTCCGAAATCCAGCGGCCCCCGAAAAAAATCCGGGAAAATCGTGACGATGTCTATCTGCAAAACGAAACCTTTACCACAGAGGGCACAGAGGGTCACGGAGGAAATTAGAAATTGTGGTACTCGGTGATCCTCTGTGTTCTCTGTGGTTAATGCTTTTGCTTTTGTTCCTGCTTCTCTTCGTCCGTCAGCGGCGCATTCACTTCCAGCAAGCCTTCGGGCAGCGCCATCTCGATCCGCTTGTGCTCAAGATCAACCTGCACCAGGAATTCTTGAGCGTAAGGAATCTCGTACTCTGTCTTTCCCACGACCACCAGCAGCGGAGCCTCGCCGGCGCCGAAGCGGATGTCTCTTATCGTTCCAATCTCTCTTCGTCCGTCCAGCACCACACACCCGATCAGATCGCTGACATACGCCGCGCCCGCTTCCAGCGCCGCCCGCTCACTCCGCGGAACCTGCAACTCGCTTCCAACCAGCGGCTCGGCATCCGAAATCGAATCTACGCCGGCAAATTTTAGGACAACGTAACTCTTATGCGGCCAGGCGTCGTCGATTTTCAACTCGCGCCGGGAGTCGTCTTTCGCCAGCGTACCCCCCAGCGCAAAAACCCGCATCCCCAACCGCAGCCGCCCTGGAACATCGCTGTGCACTTCTGCGGCAACTTCGCCGCGCCGCCCTTGCGTTTTCGCCACCCGCGCAAGCGTAATAAACTCGTTGTCTGGATGAAGCAGGCCTATTCCAGAATCTCCAACTCGTAATGCTGGTCGAGCTTGGTCCCCGCCGCATGCAGCAGATTGCGCATCGCCCGCGCCACCTTGCCCGACTTCCCAATCACCCGCCCCATGTCGTCTTCCGCGACTTCCAGTTCAATCACGGTTTCCGGGCCCTCCGGCACTTCCTCGACGCGCACCTGATCCGGCGCACTCACCAGCGCCTTGGCAACGTGCTCAATCAACGCCCGCGGATTAGCTGTCAGTTCGGTCATGGTTGGAGTCTAGTATGCCCACGTGGGGACGGGCGCTCTCGCCCGTCCGGCCGCGCGATGCTCGGCAATGCTTCCTCGTTAGCAGGAACTTGGGTTACGAAGCAACCGCCGCAGCCGTCGGCAGCGCCAGAATCTTGCTCATGCGGATCGACATCTGGGCTCCCTTGGAGCGCCAGTAGTCAATGCGTTCGCGCTTGAGCTCCACGCTGGCCGGGCTGGTGCGAGGATTGTACGTCCCCACAATCTCCACCGGACGCCCGTTGCGCGCCCGTTCCTTCTCAATCACCACTACCCGATAATGAGGCTGTTTGCGCGCACCCGTGCGCGCCAGTCGTATCATTAACACTGATCTTGTTTCCTTTCCTGTCATCCCGAGCCGCCGTCTTTATTGGCGAGTCGAGGGACCTCAATTGCGCGCCATGCGAATGCCTCGCGTTTTGTGCGAGGCCCTGAAATCGCAGTCTTGGCGCGCTTTCCCTTCTGGCGGGATTAAGACAAGTAATTATTATGCAGGAGCTTAGCCGGATTGGCAAGGGGATGGCTATAGGATCGCCAAGCTCCGTTTCTTGCGTTTTTGGCGCAACATAGCTGATATGCGCATCACGCATTTCCGAACGTCGCTTTGAAGTTCGTGTTCCCAGAGCCGAGCCACGCGGAAATTTCTCTTCCGCAGTTCCTCGTTGCTTTTACGGTCACGTTGGATGTTGCGCCGGATTTTGGCCCTCCAGAAGGATGTATTTGTCTTCGGGACGTGACCGCAATCGGGACATCCATGCCAGAAACAGCCATCCACAAACACTGCGAGCCGACGGCGTAGGAACACAAAATCAGGATTTCCGGGCAGACCGTGGGCATGTAACTTCCATCCTCTCAGGCGGGCGCGGACGAGCGCTAGTCGCAAACACAATTCAGTGCTGCGATTGTTGCGGCCCCGAACCGCACTAAGGTTACGTGAAGACTTCGGCGCTACATTCTCAAAGACTCCGCCTGCAAGGTATTTACGTAGTGCTCGTTCCACGGGACTGTCCGACCTCGGCCTGTTTGGTCATCGCCTTGCTTTTATTGGGCGGTTTCTTGCCGCTATTGAAAATGAGGAGTTTGTCCCAATCGATTTGTCCATCCGGGGTGGCAAACTCGCCTTGAAACTCTGCTATGAATCGGTTCGATGCCTCGTCGTGGGCACTTTTGTATGTAGCTAGGTGTTGATCAGCTTTCCTCGCCAATAGGTCGAGTATCTTCTTGTAGAGGTCCGAGTCGCCTGAAATCTCTTCCCAAAATGATTGACCAGAGACCTCCCGGAAATTCCTATTACCCTTTGGAGGAGCGCAACGGCGCCCATAGGCATAGCCAACAACAGCTTCAAAAGCCCGCCCTGGCAGCCTCCTTCTGCACTCCTCAAATGCCTGAATCTGGCGCCTTAGACTTCGCGCATTGAATACGCTCAAGCCCGACTTGACTTCGTAAGCGCGAACCGTACCGTCCACCTCTAGCTCGAAATCTATAGAGTTAGTAATAGATTTCCGACCACCGGAAACGGCGATGGCAACGGGCTCGAAGAAGGCACCGCCAAAAATTCCTTCGTCGGAGGACGACAGGTAGGCGGACAATAGCGCCGTGACGAGTTCGCGGGGCTGTGTAATTCCCATTGCCCGGAAAAGATACGGGTTCTTGCGTTGGAGGAGTTTCTTCAGCTTGAGCTTGTCAAATAACGCCAGCCTCCGCCCGTAGAACTGGTCTAGGGCTGATTGAACGATCTCCTCGAGCTCTTCTGATCTCAACAAGGACTTCCGTTCCTGAATGCTGCGTGCGAGTACGCTTCGTATGCACCTCAAATGAGCCAGATGCTATCGAGCGAAGGGTGCATCCTAACGAATAGCCCAGCCTAATTGGGACTGCGTTCCCAATTTGACGATATTTGTCTGACAGGCTTCCGGCGAATTCCCAGCTTCTTGGAAATTCCTGAATCGCAGCGTATTCTCTCACACTTAGCGGACGAGTGAACTTTGGATGACACAGCATCGTAGCCTTCTGCACTGGACTGGTAACCAAAGTTGGTGCGGGTTCTTGGTAGCTAAGCCGACGATAGAAGCCCATTTTTCCGCCACCTGCTTCGAATGCTGCCCCCATGGCCTTTTTCGTCACACCCTCCGGCAAGTCACGCCAATTTCCACCGGGTGGTACCAATTCCAGGTACTTTGCGCGTTCGGGTGAGAAGGCGGCAAAAGGGCCGGGATCGTCCTCTAAATTCTCAATCGCGGGGCGCAGCGTTACCCATCTCAGGCTATCGTTTTGGTGCCGCTGAAAATGCGTCGGTGCCGGGAGGAACAGTGGCTCATTGTCGCGCGAACCTATAATCACAAGTCTTTCGCGGAACTGGGGCGATCCATAGTGCACAGCATCAAGCACCTTGTACGCAAAGCGATATCCGATCCGTACAAACTCCTCGAGGATAAGCTGAAATGCTGAGCCGAGCTCCTCGTCGGGTTCAAGATCGCTGTCCCTCAGGTGCAGCGGACGATGTTTAACCGCTGCCGACAGAAGCCCCTTCACATTTTCCATCAGGAAGAATCGCGGTCGCGATTCCTCGACAACTCTCAAGAACTCGCGAAACAAACCGCCACGTACATCAGCGATAGACTCTCTCCTGCCTGCTGTGCTGAAGGATTGACACGGAGGACCGCCGGCTACCAGAAACGGCTGTCCTCGCCTGAGACCCGCAGTGCGAAGTATCTCTTGTGTAGATATCTGGCTTAAATCGCCTTCCAGCACTTTGATTTTAGGGTGATTGAACTTTACTGTTGCGCAAGCGATCGGGTCGATATCTTGGCAGGCCAGCACATCAAGTCCAGCCTGCTCAAGGCCCAAATCCAGGCCCATGGCGCCGCTAAACAAGGAGATCGTGGCAAACTCACTATTCATGATCTTGCTCCAACAAGTACTTACGAAGAGCATCGGCAACAATAGCAGACATCTCTATGTCACGCCTTGCGGATTCGATTTTGAGCTGTTTGTACAGATCGTGAGGGAGGGTGAACGTAGTCTTCTTCAATGGGAGAAGACTCATCTGCGAGTCGGGCTCTTGCCTCGTAAAGTCCACTTGTGCCATAAGTACCTGGATATCTGGATACCGGTACGCGCAGGAATTAAAATACCCTGATATCTAGGTATCTAGATACACGCCAAGCCTCGCACCGTCAAGTCTTTTTTCCTGACAGTCTTTTTTCCTGACGAATTCGTTGGACTGCAGCTTTAGTGCCGTGGCAGTGCGCGCTGCCGCACTTCGTTCCACGCCGCTTGTCTCCCTTGGTCTCCGCACGAGACCCGGGCCACCAGCCCATGCCGTATGCTGGAAAAGAATCCACCGCACGACTGAAAATCGTGCCCTGACACCAAGCCGAACTGGGAGCCGAGCGCATGAACGTTCTGAGAATGCTGGCCGTCGTGGCCCTGATCTCAACAAGATGTTTAGCGGGGGATGCAAGCACTGGGTCGAACAGCATTGGATCGGACAAGGACCGAAATGCGCTGCAACAAACGAGCGTGGCCATCCGGGTGGCGTTTGCGCGCGGCGATGTCGCGACCATACTGGAGTATCACCATCCCGATGTGGTGAAGGCGCTTGCCTACAATAAACTTTTGAATGGGCGGGAAGCGCTGCGGGCGGACCTCACGGAAACATTGAGCCATGTGAGCCTGGAGTGGCAAGAGAACCAGGTTGAGAGCATATTGATTCAGGGCGATACCGCAGTGGAAATGACCGCGTTCACGATCAAAGGCACTCCCAAAGACGGAGGACAACCTTTCATCTTCAAAGGGCGCGCGATGGTTGTTTATGTTCGTTATCCGAAGAGCCCCACGGGCTGGGCATCGATTCGCGAGGTCGTCCAACCGGCTAATTAGTGGAGGGTTCGAGGTTTCAATGAGGAAGACAACCGATTGGCAAGGGGCAGAGCCAAGCTAATGGCTTTGTCTTTGTCTTTGTCACTGTCCCTTGAGTCGATCCGCTTGCCCTGGGGAACTAGGAGAGGACGGTGAGCCTGCACTGAGATTCTTGTACTCCGCTTTGGCCTCTTTAAGGGTGTGCATGTCCGGATCAGTCAACGGCACGTTCAGTTCTACCGGCGCCATGGCAACAGTCCGCTCCGGGCATACCGCAACTTTGCTCGCCAGTGGAAAGGTCTTGGGGGTCGGAGGCTCCAATGGCGGAGTAGCACTTGGAACGGCAGAGTTATACGACCCAGCTTCTGGAACTTTCTCAGCCACTGGGAGCATGAGCACGGTGCGATCAGGTTTAACCGCGTCATTGCTCACCAGCGGAAACGTTCTGGTAGCCGGAGGGATCGATGGGAGCGGGACTTATCTCGCGACAGCAGAACTGTTCGACCCTAACGCGGGGACGTTTACTCTCACGTCGGGCGGCCTGATAACTGCGCGTTTCTTGCACACCTCGACTTTGCTCGTCAATGGCAACGTACTTGTCGCGGGAGGAATCGGTAATGGCGCTCTTACGCTGGCCGCGGCGGAGTTGTTTGATCCGTCGAGTAGTACTTTCTGCGGTACGGGAAGCTTAATCACGGCTCGGTGGGGTCATACCGCAACGCTCTTGAACAATGGCAGGGTTCTGCTGACCGGCGGAGTCAATTCCGGGAGCGTCACTGCGAGCGCGGAACTGTACCAGTGATCCTGGCTCATGCCTGGAGATCATCGTAAATGGCTGGGCAGTGCGCGTCTCGATTATTATTTCGGCATGAAGAAAACGAAGTACCGGGCCCACAATTCGTCCGAAAAGAACACCGCCGCTCCCAAGACCGTGGAGGAATACCTCGCGGGTGTCCCAGAACCTGCGCGCAGCTCATTGAACAAAGTTCGCGCCCGAATTAAAGAAGTAACGATTCGGGCGGTGGCGCCGGCGGAGACCACCGAGGTCATCAGCTATGGCATTCCGGCGTTCAAAATAGAGGGGCCCAAATACAAAGGGATGCTCATGTGGTACGCGGCGTTTTCGGACCATTGCAGCTTGTTCCCGACTGCGTCCGTGATCGATACGTTCAAAAAAGAGCTCAAGGATTACAAAATCTCGAAGGGCACCAATTACTTCCGCGTGGACAAGCCTCTCCCCGCCGCCCTGCTGAAAAAGATGGTGAAGGCGCGGGTTGCGGAGATGGAAGGCAAGAAGCGTCGCGTCGAAAGCCGCCAAGCGTTATGGGGCCTTTCGGCACGGCTGAAGCCGTGCCCTTTCACGAAGCTCCACGGCACGAATAAGTACGGGCAGGCCTGCTGTTTCCTACGCCGAGCGTAACAGACTGGGAGCATCATGGCTTTGCCCGACATCGCAAAACAGCAGGTTTCCCGACTACGCAGATCGTTTCACGGTCCGCTACGTTCGAAATGACAGAAAAAATGAGGTCCGGGAAGGTCGTGCCGTATCCGGTTTTGTTCGCGATTCGTGCTCTTGCCGATTCTGCCGTCTGAAACCGGGCCTTGTTTTGGGGGCTCACAGTTGCACAATGCGCGATAGAGCACTAGAATTCGCGCGGGAAATCAGCCACAACAATTTGATCGCACTGGAGGCAACATGAAAACCAGAACGTGTGCATCGACATTTGTACTGTGCTTGCTGGCAGCAGCCGTGTGTTTCGCCGAGGACGCGCAGTTGGGCACGTGGAAGTTGAACGAAGCGAAGTCGAAAATGGCCACCGGAATTCCCCACAACAACACAGTTGTGTATGAGGCCGCGGGTGACAGCATAAAAGTCACGATCGATGGCACCGCCCCCGACGGAAAACCGACGCACAGTGAATGGACGGGTAAGGTGGACGGGAAAGATTATCCCGTAACCGGCGACCCGACATCAGACACGCGATCTTACAAGAAGATCGACGACCACACTCTAGCCTTCGAGGGTAAGAAAGACGGGAAGGTCTCGATTTCCGGTCGGGTCGTGGTAACGGCCGATGGTAAAACCCGCACGGTGACTGTTAACGCAACCGATCCCACGGGGAAAAAGGTTAAGGGCACCGCAGTATACGACAAGCAATAGCGAGTCCGAAACCGGGAAGGGCACGATCCTTCGGCTTTGCTCGGGACAAGGTTCCACTTGTGCCGAATCCGGGTGTCAAGAATTGCGGCTTTCAGCCGCTGAGGGTTGCTTTTGGTGAGGCGGCTATTTGTCCGCGTAAAGAAAAAGCAGGTTCCTCGACTCCGCAAAATGATTCGCTTTGCGAATCATTCTGCTGCGCTCGGAATGACATGGTTGGGAGAGATCGCGATCGGCACGAGTGGAACTCGTGCCCTTCCCGACGAGGGGACGACCACAGGCTAGATCCGCAATCTCAATGGCAGTTCTTCCTGCGGCAAAAAGGCGGTGTCAGAAAATTGACACTTGCCCAAGAAAATTGCCGGCTCCCCTGTCGATTTCGCCTTCTCCCATTCGACGTTACAGTAGAGACTGAGATCGGGCGGCCGCACGCCGGAGTCCAGGCCTTAATCCAAAGAAGAAGGAGTCATAGCCATGCGAGTGATGGTGATTGTGAAAGCCAACAAAGATTCGGAAGCGGGCATTCTGCCCAGCACGGAAATTCTCGCCGCGATGGGTAAATACAACGAAGAACTGGTAAAGGCCGGAGTGATGCTGGCTGGCGAAGGACTGCAAGCGAGTTCCAAAGGCAAGCGCGTCCGCTTCTCCGGGGAAAAGCCGACCGTGATCGATGGACCCTTCGCCGAGACCAAGGAACTGATCGCCGGCTTCTGGCTGTGGCAGGTGAGGTCCATGGACGAAGCGGTCGAATGGCTCAAGCGCAGTCCGTTCGGCGGCGGCGCCGAGATCGAAATTCGCCAGGTGTTCGAGGCGGAAGACTTCGGAGCCCAGTTGACCCCCGAACTGAAGGAACGGGATGAGCGGTTGCGACAGCAGGTTGAGAAGAAACGGGCCTGATGATATCGGAGGCGCACGCGGCTGCTCCGTGCCTGTCGTTCTATTCGTGGGCGACAGGGAGTCCAGAAAAAATAATCAATGCGCGTGTCGATTTCGCAGAAGTTGGTTCGACGTATTAATAGAGCCAGGCTTTTAATCCGGTCCAGACCGAGCGGGAACCCGGCTCTTAATTCAATTTCAAAATGAAAGATAAAGGAGTCATTACCATGCGATTCATGATGATCGTCAAGCACGCCGAGAGGCAGGGCCCACCGCCCAAGGAACTGATGGACGCCATCGCCATCCTCGCCGAAGAGGATGTCAAAGCCGGCGCAATGATCGGCAGCGGGGGGCTCGGGCCAACCGCGCTGGGCGCGCGCGTCCGGCTTTCCGGAGGGCGGGTGACCGTGACCGACGGGCCTTTCACCGAGGCCAAGGAAGTCGTCGGAGGGTATGCGCAGTTTGAGTTGAAGTCCAAGGAAGAGGCCGTCGACTCGGCGGTACGCTTCATGGAGCTTCACAAGAAATACTGGCCGGGATGGGAGGGCGAGACCGAGGTTCGCCAGATGTTCGGGCCGGAAGATTTTGCTCAATGCGTAACGGAGCTGTCGGTTACGGCAGCCAAATAGAAGTACACTCACGGTCCGGTGTTTCCCCTTGCGCCGGTGAAGGGAAGCATGATGTGATCGGTAGCAGTGGCTACCGATACACATCGTGCGATTGAGGCAGTCTGGAGGATCGAGTCGCCGAGGCTCATCGCCGGACTGGCGCGGATCGTGCGCGACATCGGCGTGGCCGAGGACCTGGCGCAGGATGCTCTAGTCGCCGCACTCGAGCAGTGGCCGCAGTCGGGCGTTCCGGACAATCCCGGCGCCTGGCTGATGGCTGCGGCAAAACATCGCGCCATCGATCATTTTCGCCGAAACCAGCGGCTCGAGCACAAGCACGAGGAGATCGGCCGCGAGCTGGAGCTGAAAGAGGCGGCAGTGCCAGATTTCGACACGGCGCTTGACGACCCTATCGGCGACGACTTGCTGCGGCTGGTGTTCACGGCTTGCCATCCCGCGCTCACGACCGAGTCACGGGTTGCGCTCACGCTCCGCCTGCTCGGAGGTCTCACGACCGAGGAGATCGCGCGCGCGTTTCTCGCCCCAGAGCCGACCATCGCCCAGCGGATCGTACGGGCCAAGCGCACCCTCGCCGAGAAGCGCGTGCCTTTTGAAGTCCCGCGCGGGGGAGAGCTTGCCGCTCGTCTGGCGTCGGTGCTCGAAGTTATTTATCTCATCTTCAATGAGGGCTACTCGGCGACCGCCGGCGACGACTGGATGCGCCCCGCGCTCTCCGAGGAAGCGCTGCGGCTCGGGCGCATCCTGGCCGAACTCACCCCGCAGGAGCCTGAGGTGCACGGCCTGGCAGCGCTGATGGAGATTCAGGCGTCGCGCTCGCGGGCGCGTGTGGGTCCGTCCGGAGAGCCCATCCTTCTCCTCGATCAAAACCGCGCGCATTGGGACCAGCTGCTCATCCGCCGCGGGCGAGCCTGGATTGATCGTGCGCGAGAGTTGCGTTCAGAAAAGCTTTATCCGGGAAAGCTCGGCAGCGCGCCTGGCCCCTACCTGCTGCAAGCGGAGATCGCCGCATGTCACGCGCGAGCTCGTACCCCGGAAGAAACCGACTGGGCGCGTATTGTGGAGTTCTACGATACGCTCTCCCGGACCACGCCGTCTCCAGTGATAGAGCTGAATCGTGCCGTGGCCGTCGGCATGGCCTTCGGTCCCGCCGCGGGTCTCGAACTCGCGGATGCGCTGACCGGGGAGCCGTCTCTCAAGAGCTATCACTTGCTGCCAACCGTGCGTGGCGACTTGCTCAAAAAGCTCAGCCGTTTCGAGGAAGCCCGCGTCGAATTCGAGCGCGCTGCATCGCTTACGCGCAACGCCCGCGAGCGCAAGCTGCTGCTGGCGCGCGCCGCCGAATGCGCACTCGAACCAATACAATGAGGCAGGACTTGTTGGCTGGCCTCAACTCCTCATACGCCTCTCTCCCAAATGTTGGTAGAATTCCCCCGCCGCCGGAGGTGGAGAGTGTCCAGAGCACATAGCCGCGCAATGACGCCGAAGTGGTCGCGATCGAGAACCGGGCAAACCGTAGCACTTATAGTGAGCCTGCTGGCCGGTTCAGCCGCGTGGGCGCAAAAAATCGATGTACAGTTCGATTCGTCCGCCGATTTCAGCAAGTACAAGACTTTTGCCATTCGCAACGGCACATTGAACAGCCGCAATCCGGCATTGAATAGCGAACTGACAAAGAAGCAGATCGAGGCCGACATCCGGCGCGATTTGACGGCGAGGGAACTGACGGAGGCCGCGGATGGCAGGCCCGATCTCAACGTGGTCTATCACTTCGGATCGCAGATCAAGTCCGAACTTGAGGCCTTTCCGGCAGGATGGCGCGGCTGGGGTACCCGTTGGGCAAGGGTGCCGTACGCCGAGGGCACTCTGGTGATTGACCTCCGCGATACCAGCGTCCATTCCCTGGTCTGGCGCGGTATTGCGTCCGAAGAGAAGATCGATGCCGCGAAGATTGAAGGGAAACTAGATGACATGGTGAAGAAGGCGCTGGCGAAATACCCGCCAAAGAAGTAGGTCAGTGCCGCCCGGGATGTCCTCTACTTCGGCAAGACCGCTTCGCCGGTAATCTTCACCGAGCCTGTAAGGCCCGCCGTCTTCGGCAAGCCTTCACGAGTCACCGGTTGTCCGCCGCCGACCCAGACTTGAAGGTCGCCTGGAACGATTTTTCTGGTTCCGTCGGCATCCACAATACTCAGTTGACGGTTGGGAATGGTGATCTGGACGTGCTGGGTTGCGCCGGGCTCGACGTGTACGCGATGGAATCCGGCGAGGGCGCGGACCGGCGCGCCGTCCACTCCCGGATGCGTTAGGTACACCTCGACAACTTCGTCGCCTGCCATTTTGCCGGCGTTCTTCACATCCACGCTGACCGCAAGGTCGTCACTCGCATCGAGAGATGGTTTGTCGAAGCTCAAATTGCTGTACTCGAAAGTGGTGTAGCTCAAACCGTAGCCGAAAGGATAAAGCGGCTCACCCGTGAAGTACCGATAGGTTCGACCCTTCATGTTGTAGTCTTCAAACGCGGGAAGCTGGTCAACCGATTTGTAGAACGTCAACGGCAAGCGGCCGCCGGGCGAGAAGTCTCCAGCCAGCGCTTCGGCCACGGCAGCGCCACCTTCTTCGCCCGGATACCAGGCTTCGAGAATCGCATTGACGTGCTGGTCAGCCCAATTGACGGCAAGCGCGCTTCCGTTCATGAGCACGAGCACGACTGGTTTCCCGGTCGCGACCAGATCTTCCAGCACCAGCTGCTGGGCGCGCGGAAGATTCAAGCTGGTGCGATCGCCCCCGCTGAAGCCTTCGATTTTGATCGGCATTTCTTCGCCTTCCAGTTCGCCGGCGAGACCCAGCACGGCGACGATCAAGTCAGCGCGCTTCGCTACCTCCATATAGTCTTTCTTGTCGCCCGGCTCGTGCCAAACTAACTTTGCCAGCCCAGAGCTGCCCTCCTGCGAACATTCGACCTTGATTGCGTACGAATGCGCTGCTTCGAGATGCAGCGTCTTCAGTCGCGTCTTGCCGGTGTCGCCATACCAGGACTCGCCTATCAGCTGATTATCCAGCCAGAAATGGAAGGCGTCGGTTCCGGTGAAACCGATCTGGTAGTCGCCGGTGGCGGCCGGCACCAGCGTTCCTGTCCAGCGCACTGAGAAACCATCTTTCAATTCAGGCCTGGCGCCGTTCTGCCACGCGAAGTCAATTCTCGGATCGGTCCGCGTGATCACGGCGGCGCCCTTGAGGTCCGTACCCTTAAAGTATTCGGCCGCAAGCCCGGGCTGACCGGAGCTGTTTTTCAAAACCTTTGCCGGAATTACCGAGAACGGCGGCCCGGCAAGAGAAGATCCGGACGCGTACAAGACCTTGGAATCAGCAAACCGCTTGCGCAGCCCCGCGAGCACCGTCACCGGGTGCGACGGCGTGCCGTTGTAATTGCCCAGCAGCGGATCCACACTGTCAGCATTCGGACCAATCACGGCGATGGTCTTGTAATTGGCGGCGAGGGGAAGCAAATTCCCGGAATTCCTCAACAGCACCAGCGATTCCCGCCCGGTTTGCAGGGCCAGTAGCCGGTGCGGCTCGCTGTCGATCTCCGAAAGAGGCGTCTTGGCATAGGGAACTGAATCCGGCGGATCGAACATGCCCAGTTTCATGCGGGCAGTAAACAGACGCTTGACTGCCTGGTCAATGTCGTCAGTGGTGAGCAGTCCCTGCTTCACGGCTTTGAGCAATGCGTCGCGCTCGACCGTGACCGCAGGCATCGGGATGCCGCAGATAATATCCATCCCCGATTTCACGCCAGCAGCGACTCCTTGCTCCATGGTCTGGGTGTAATGGTGTCCGGTCTGAATATCGCTGGCGGCACCGCAGTCGGAAACCACGTATCCCTGAAAGTGCCAGGCATCGCGCAGGTGTTCTTTCAGCAGCAATGGCTGAGCGCAAGCTGGCTTGCCGAGCACTGAGTTGTAGGCGCACATCAAGGATCCCGCGCCCTCGCCAACCGTCGCGCGAAATGCGGGCAGGTAGGTGTCTTCCAAATCGTGCGCCGAAACCGTTACATCTACGGTGTGCCGCGTCGGTTCAGGCCCGCTGTGCACGGCAAAATGCTTCGGAGTGGAGAGAGCTTTCAAATACTTTGGATCATTCCCTTGCAATCCGGTAACGTACGCGACACCCATTTGGGCCGTCAGAAACGGATCTTCGCCGTAGGTTTCCTGGCCACGTCCCCAGCGCGGATCGCGAAAAATATTGATGTTCGGCGACCACACCGTCAGTCCGTGAAACCAATCGCTGTATCCCAGTTGCTGTACTCGCTCTTCATACTTCGCGCGAAACTCGCTGGCGGTGGCGTCAGCATCTTTCTTGAGAAGTTCGGGATCAAACGTGGCCGCCAGTCCGATTGCCTGCGGAAACACGGTCGCATAACCCTCGCGTGCCGCGCCGTGCAAACCTTCGCTCCACCAGTTGTATTGCGGAATCCCCAGCCGCGGAATGGCGGCCGCTGTGTGCACCATTTGCGAAACTTTTTCTTCCAGCGTCAGCCGCGACACTAAGTCATTGACGCGATCTTCAGTCGGCAGCGCCGGATTGCGAAACGGCGCACTCGCCAGATCAGCCGGCGCGGGCTGAGACGTTTGAGACGTTTGCTGAGCCGATTTCGTGCCCGCATCCTGCGCCAGACTCAAAGTGGAGAGAACGAGGACAGCAGCCAGAATTTTTTTCACGGGGAATTTCCTCCTGGATCAACCATGACCGGAGCTGAATCCATGACGGCGCACCAAATTTAAACTAAAACGATACAGATGGGAAAGTTATTCTCAGCGGGACTACGTTCTTCCTCTACCTTATTCCAATTTCCCGGCTTCCTCTTGAATTCGCTGCCAGGCATTTCGCACCTGCCCCTCAGTGGTATTAGTCTGGCCGACGCACAGGCGCAGCGTGATCCGGTCGTTGAGCCGGGTATGCGTCAAATAAAGATCGCCGCTGCGGTTGAGCGCGTCCATCAGGCGCTGGTTGGCCTGGTCGCCGCTCTTCAGTCGGAAGCAAACCAGATTCAGTGGAGCCGGCGCGGCCAGTTCAAAGCGATCGTCCTCGTGCACCCAGGCGGCAAACTGCTGCGCCAGCCTCACATGCTCGCGCACATGAAACTGCAACCCTTCAATCCCGTAATGACGCAGCACAAACCACAGCTTGAGCGAGCGAAAACGCCGTCCCAGTGGGATCTGCCAGTCGCGATAATCAATCACGGCGCCAGAGGCCGTCGCCTGGTTCCGCAAATACTCGGGCAGTATGCTCATGGTTCGGATCAACGCCGCGCGATCCGCTACGTAAAAACAATCGCAATCAAAGTTGGTGAACATCCACTTGTGCGGATTGAAGCAATAACTGTCGGCGTGCTCCATGCCGTTATGAATGTAGCGAAACTCCGGGCACAGCGCGGCGGTCCCAGACATGGCGGAATCCACGTGCAGCCAGGCCCCGAATTTCCGGCAAATCGGTCCGATCTGCGGCAAAGGATCAATTGCGTTCGAAGAAGTGGTGCCTACCGTGGCACAAACGAAAAAAGGCGTGAAACCGGCTTTGCGATCGTCTTCCATGGCGCTCGTTAGGGCATTGGCATCCAGCGCAAACTTCTCGTCCGTGGCAATCAGCCTAAGGCTGTCTCGCCCCACACCCGCAATCCGAATGGCCTTTTCGGTGGCGGAGTGCGCCTGGGTTGAGGTGTAAGCGCACAGCTTGCCCTGCACTCCCGCCTGGTTGGACAGAAAATTTGTAGCGCGTTCGCGGGCTGTGAGCAACGCACAAAGGATTGCGCTCGATGCCGTGTCCTGAATCACGCCGCCGCCGCTCTTAGTCGAAAGGAATTTCTCCGGCAGCCCCAGCGCGGGAACCAGCCAATCGAGCACCAGCGTTTCCAGTTCCGTACACGCGGGACTAGTCGCCCACAGCATGCCTTGCACACCCAAGCCAGAAGAGAGCAAGTCGCCCAGAATCGCCGGCCCGGAAGCGTTACTGGGAAAATAAGCAAAAAAATTCGGCGATTGCCAGTGGGTTACTCCCGGCAAGATGAGTTTTTCGACGTCGCCAAGAATCGTTTCAAAAGCCTCGCCCTGTCGAGGCGCCTGGGCTGGAAGTGAAGCCCGAATTTCTCCCGGCTGCACCTGCGAAAGAACCGGGAAAGACTCGATCCGTTTGTAATAGTCCGCGATCCAATCCACGACAGCGTGGCCGTGTTCCCGGAATTCCTCGGGATTCATGTGGAAAGATGTTTTCTTGTCCGCACTCGATGCCATGCGACCTATCACCTGCTCTAGCCAATCAGTTGACCGAAGTAGAGCTTAGTATCGTACTCCATCCGCACCTTCCCACCGGACTGGTACGCATCGAAAATTCTCCGCAGCTCCGCCAGCATTGGGGCGTGGGACGGATGGCCAGGCTGCGGCGCATAAGAAGAAGACAGCAACCGTCCTTCGAAGGCCGCGTAATCCAGATCCTGAAAATTGCTGAGTATTCGCTGCTCGCGCTTGAACGATCCGAAAAATCGGCTTGCCTCGTTGTCCAGCCGTTTCACATCCGCGTAGTCAGTCCCGTACTCCACCAGCATCTCCTCGTAGTCGCGATCAAACGCGGTCGCCTCCAATCGGCGGTCGTTCCAGAGCAACGCCAGATATCCGGGCGGCTTTAGAATTCGCTGAAACTCCCGCAGCGCGTTCTCGCGATCGAACCAGTGCGCCGCCTGCGCAGCCGTAACCAGATCGACGGATTGGTCCGGCAGGCCTGTATTCTCAGCCGTGCCAATGACGCTGGTGAACTTGGGATGATTCACCAGATGTTCTTCTCCCGCGCGGCGCATTTCTGCATTCGGCTCAACCCCCAATACCCGGTTGCCGTTCTCCAGCAGCAGGCGCGTGAAGATGCCGGTGCCTGAAGCGATATCGGCGACGACCGAATCCCGCCCCATCCCACACTCGTTCTTCAGAACCTCCACAACTTCCAGTGGATACGTAGGCCGAAAGCGGGCGTAGTTCTCCACTCGGCTGGAAAACCGTTCCTTGGGATCGAAGTTCAGCATAGTTGTCCCGTTCCAAGGTCCGCGTGGCCCAAAGGGCGCGACCTTGTTAAAGTATCTAGATTAGCTCATGCGCCTTGTCATCAAAGTCGGTACCAGCCTGATTGCGCCCGGCGGGCGGATTGACACCCGGCAATTGCGGTCGCTGGTGGACCAGTTCGACCTTCCGCATCACGAGTTTCTGATTGTCAGCTCGGGCGCGATCGCGTCCGGGATGGTGAATCTCGGGCTGAAGCAGCGCCCATCCAACGTCCGCCTGATGCAGGCCTGCGCCGCCGTCGGCCAGAGCGCGCTCATGCACACCTACGAGCAGGTCTTTTTCGGCAAGAAGATCGTCGCCCAGTTGCTGCTCTCGAGCGACGACTTCACCACCGCGGCGCGCTACAAGAACCTGCAAAACACTCTTGACCAGTTGCTGCGCCTGGGCGTTGTTCCCATCGTCAATGAGAATGACAGTGTTTCCGTCCGCGAATTGGAAGGCGCCTTCGGCGATAACGACGAACTGAGCGCGCTCCTCGCAGCTGCGGTCGAAGCCGATTGGCTGTTGCTGCTCACCGATGTGGATGGCTTCTATGTTCCCAATGGAAAGCGTCCGCGAATGTTGCGAACTATTCGCAAGCTCACTCCGAAGATGGAAGCTCTGTGCAATGGCCACGGCAAGTTGAGCCGCGGCGGAATGCGTTCGAAATTGCGCGCCGCAAAGATGGCCAGCGACGCCGGAGTCAGCGTGGCAATTGTCAACGGCCGCGATCCCGACGCCGTCGCCAAGGCCACTGCGCGCAAGATCGGAACTTATTTTCCGCCGAAAGCAAAAACAAAAGCAAAGAAGAAGAGGTTGTCCTAAGATGGTCAGCGTGGCGGCAATCGCGTCGTCAACTCGCGAGAAGCTGGAGCGCGCGCGGGCGGCGTCCGCGTTGCTTGCGCAGCTCTCGACCGAGGAGAAAAACCGGTTGCTGCTTCTGATGGCGGACGCCATCGAAACCCACGCCGATGAGATCCTGCGCGCCAATGCAAAAGACATCGCAGAGTCGAACTTGTCCGGCGCAATGCTCGATCGTTTGCTCCTGACTCCAAGGCGCATTAGGGAAATGGCGGACGCTGTGCGCGATGTCGCTGCGCTTCCTGATCCGATAAACGAAGTCCTAACCGAGTGGACCCGCCCAAACGGCCTTCTTATTCGCAAGGTTCGCGTGCCACTAGGTGTCATTGGCATCGTTTACGAATCTCGCCCCAACGTCACCGTGGACGCCGCCGTCCTCGCGTTTAAGACCGGTAACGCGGTCGTGTTGCGCGGCGGCAAAGAGGCCGCGCACAGCAATCAGGCGCTGGTGGAGATTCTCGCTGCGGTCCCCGGCGTGCCCACCGGCGCGATTGAACTGCTCGATTCCGGCACCCGCGAAACCGTGCAGGAACTCATCGCTGGGCGCGGTTTGGTAGATGTTCTCATCCCCCGTGGCGGCCCCGGCCTGATTTCGCATGTGATGGAGAATGCCGTAGTCCCGGTCATCGAGACCGGCGCCGGCAATTGCCACATTTTCGTGGACGAATCCGCCGATCTGGAAATGGCGAGCCGCATCGTGATCAACGCGAAGACCCAGCGTCCTTCCGTCTGCAACGCGGCGGAGAAACTCGTGGTGCACGCATCCATCGCATCCAATTTCATCCCGCAGATGGTTCACCAGCTGATCCGAGCCGGCGTGGAAGTCCGCGGCGACGCCGAAACCTGCCGCCTTTCTCCGGACGTGAAACCCGCAATCGAGCAGGACTGGGGCGAGGAATATCTCCGGCTCTGCATCGCCGTGCGCGTTGTCTCCGGCACGGACCAGGCCATCGAGCACATCAATCGCTACTCCACCAAGCATTCAGAAGTGATCGTAACCGCGGACGAAGCCAACGCGACCAAATTCCTGCGCTTGGTGGATTCGGCGGCCGTCTACTGGAATGCCTCCACCCGCTTCACCGACGGCTGCGAATTCGGCTTCGGCGCCGAGATGGGCGTGAGCACGCAGAAGCTACACTGCCGGGGGCCGTTTGCCCTGGCAGAGTTGACCTCTTCTAAGTATCAGGTGATCGGGACGGGGCAGATACGGTAGCTATCTGGGTATGACTCCCACGGACGGCGTGTGGCCGAAAAGGCTCGGATCAGCGAAATCCGGGTAAATCCGCGGCGAAGAGATTTCTATGCCGCGGGTTCCGGCTGCTGGGTAGTCCATCCCGCAGGCTTGAGCATGTGGTTCAACGCATAAGCGACCACGCCCGCCGCGACCACCGCAGCTCCCAGCGCAAACGAACTCATCCCCCAGACTTGCTCGCTCTGGCTGCGCATCAGAGCGAAGCCGAGCAGCAGCACGGGAGCGACACCGACCGCGACTGCCCCGAAAATCCCGCCGGGAACGCGGAACGGACGCGCCAGTTCAGGCTCGCGGATACGCAGGGCAACCAGAGCCACGAACTCGAGCGACAGGCTCAGACCATATATAAGGATGTCAATCGTTACTAAGCGCGCAAAGCCCAGCCCCAAACAGCATGCCCAGCCGATCGCCAGAGCGATGATCGTCACCCAGGGCGCGCGCCGGCGATTCATCTTGCCGAAGAAGCTCGGCAGCATTCCATCCTGCGCCATCGCCAGCGGCAGGCGCGAGTAGCTCATCACCAGCGCATTGAACATGCCGAACGCGCTGAACATGCCTCCGACCACTAGCGCGATGCGAAGAAAAGGTCCGCCCAGCAATCCGGCAATGTCGGCCCATGATCCCGTTTCCCACGCACCAGCCGGAAGCCGCGTCATCCATACTGCCGCGACCGGAACGATGTAGCTCAACGCGACGATGATCACCGCCGCCAGCATCGCTCGCGGATAGGTCCGCTGCGGGCGTTCGACTTCGGTCGCAATGGTCGAAGCGTTGTCCCAGCCCATGTAGTTCCACATGCAGATCAGCAGGCCGCCGATCAAATCAACGTTGGAAGTGGTCGGCGCGGTCACTGCGTGAAATAGCGCACCGTACTTCAGCGGGGAGAGAATCACCACCAGCGCGAAGGGCGCAGAGAGCGCGAAGAACAGCCACAGTGAAGTCGTCGAGACTACTTTCACGCCCGCGATATTCAGCACCGCGCAGGCGATGACGACGGCCAGCCCGACCATCACTCCTCGATAGTTGATCGAGAACCACGGAAACAGCCGCGTCAAATAAGCAACGAACAGCGTCGGATAAATCGCCATATCGAAAATCGACGCCACCAGCGAGAGCCAGGCTTCCTGAAATCCCCAGAAGTTGCCCATGGCGCGGCGCACCCAGGCGTAGTAGCCACCTTCAAATGGCAGCGCGCTCGAAAGCTCGCCAATCATGAATGCAGTGGGCAGGCTCCAGAGGATAGGAGTGAGCAACAAGAAGATGATGGCGCGGCCGTAGCCCGCGCCGTGCACGATGTCCTCAATGCCATAGGTGCCGCCCGAAACCATAAAGAAGGTGGCGGCAACCAGCGGCCACAAGGTGAGGCGGACGGATTTCTTTCGCTTGGGGGGGGCGCTCTGGGCGGGATTTGCGGCGGAAAATTCTTGACGAACGCGGCTAGCTGTTGCCAATTTCTACGTCTTCCTCCTCAAGCGACTCACTCTCAGCTACTCCGCGCGGGCTGGGCGCTTCGGGGCTTCTGGTGGTTCAGATTCCGGAATTTCCGCTGAAGTTAGTTCGCAGTGTTGAGATTACGGCAAATTTCCACAGATGCAAGAAATATTTTGAGAAATTTTGTGGGGCGGGGGCGTTTGAGGGAACTGGCGAAAAGCTTTACCACAGAGGGCACAGAGGACCACTGGGGAATTTGAATCTCTTTCCCGGCTACCTTTCCCAGTCCCTGCCATCGACCATGCGCTTGATACCGTCTCGCAAGTGAGCGACGTGGAAGTTGATCAGGAGGCCGACATGCTTTCCGCTCAGGCGCATGTAGGAGAGCAATTGAGCGTGGTGTACTCGATGAATTGCCTCCACGCACTTCACTTCGACAACTACAAGATCCTCGACCACCAGATCCAGCCGGTATCCGAGTTCGATTTCTTCGCCGTCATAAACGACCGGTAGCTCGACTTCGGTTAGGACTCGTAAACCTTGTTTGCGAAGCTCATGGGCGAGGCAAGCCTGATAGGCACTCTCAAGCAGCCCCGGCCCGAGAAAAGAATGGACTTTCATTGCAGCGGTCACGGTCAAACCAGTGACCTGATTAACGCGAGGAGTTCGGATGGTTAAGGAAGTGGCCATCCCCATTCCATAACACAAAATCCAAAAATACTCTGTGATCCTCAGTGTCCTCTGTGGTAAAAGCTCTTCGCCGGTCCCAATTCGGGACGACGGTTAAACGTTTTTGAACAACTCCGCCCGCGGATCTTCCGGGTTCAACTTCGCCAGCTCCCGCAACAACTCTTTCGTCTTCTCATCCCGCGGCATGGGGACGGTGAGCTTTACTTCGACAATCTCATCCCCGCGTGCGCCTTCTTTCGTCGCCGACGGCACGCCCTTTTCCCGCAGCCGCAGCTTTTGCCCTGACTGCGTCCCCGGAGGCACTTTCAGCAGTGCACGGCCGTCAATCGTTGGCACTTCGATCTTCGCACCCAAAGCCGCTTCGGTCGCGGTGACCGGGACCGTGATCTGGATGTCGTCGCCATCGCGGCGAAATACCGGATGCTCTCCGGCGCGAATGATCACATAAAGATCGCCCGCCGACCCGCCGTGCCCGCCGGCATTCCCCTTGCCGGGGATACGAATCCGCTGCCCATCGCGCGTGCCGGACTTAATCCTCACTTCCAGCGGCTCGGTGCGGCTGACCACGCCTTCTCCGTGGCACACCGGGCAGGGCGAAATATTCTTGCCGGTCCCGTGGCAGCGCGGACACGGCACATTAAACTTCATGCGTCCGCCGGTCTGCTCGATCGTCCCTTTGCCCTTGCACTGCGGACAAACGCCCGGCTGCTCAATATACCCGTTGCCGGGGCAATTGCCACAAGCGTCCTGCCGCGTAATGTTGAGCCGCATAACCCCGCCGCGAATCGCCGTCCAGAAGGGAACGTTGACTTGATATTCAAGGTCTGATCCCGGCTCCGGCCCTTCCTGCGCTGTGCCGGCGCGTCCGCCAAACATGCCGGAAAAGATGTCGCGAAATCCGCCCGCGCCGCCCGCGGTGCGCTGGCCCCGCGCCCCTTCGAACATATCGGAGAAATCGAATCCTCCGAAGTCGAAGGGAACGCCCTCGGCGCCTGCTCCTCCCGGTTGCGCACCTGGAAAACCGGCGAATCCGCTGCCGCCTGCTCCGGGCTGACCACCTCCGCGGGCGTAGGCCTCGGCCGTAGCGGGATCAATGTTGTCCGAATAAAAACCGACCTGGTCGTAGATTTTGCGCTTCTTGGGATCGCTAAGAACGTCGTTGGCTTCGGAAATCGCCTTGAATTTCTCTTCCGCAGCTTTGTCGGGATTAACGTCAGGATGATATTTGCGCGCAAGTTTGCGGAACGCTTTGCGAATGTCGTCCACCGATGCGGATTTTTTTACGCCGAGGAGTTCGTAATAATCCTTCTTGGTTGCGGTTGCCATAAGCTACTTTGCGATCTCGACCGGATGCTTCTTCCACGAGCAGCAACGCCGTCGTAAGTCTGGATGGTAACAGCGGCGCGTCATCGAGTCCTACCCGAAACGCGTCTGGCCTCGTTGATCGCAGCTCGTGCGGCTTCTTTGCCATACATCGCCGTCAGAGCTTGCACGGCTACACGTCTCACGTCCAGCTTCGCGCTAATCCGAGCCCATTTGTAGCCGTACTCGGCCAAAGCTTTTCCGCCGGTCGCTCTGGGATGATTGATACGTTTCATCAGCCCCTCCCCTCAAGCGCGAAAGTTAACTCGAGAAATTGTATGTTCCTTCTTCCAAAATTCCTGGCCGCTCGTACGTCACCGCGTCCACGTACACCGGAATGCGATGCACCCCCTGCGGCGTCGGCGAGAAGATGTACCAGCGCTTCTCCTGCTCTACGAATGCCAGGAAATAATCCTGGCCTTTGATCTCAAATTGCACGTTATTTACTCCTCAAGTTCTAACCCCAAAAAGCAAGCCACGGATTACTCGGATTGTCACGGATTGCATTTGATCCGTGTTGATCCGTGCAAATCCGTGGCTAAGCCTTTCTCAGTTATTTCTTCTCTTCCACGTCCTCGTACTCAGCGTCGATCACGCCTTCGTCTTTGGCTTTGCCATTTCCGCCGGCAGCGCCGTTCGCCGGGCCAGCATCCGCACCCGGAGCGCCACCCGCAGGCGTTTGCGCCTGCGCCGCTTTGTACATCTGCTCGGCCAGTTTGTGCGAGGCCTGGGTCAGCGTCTCGCGTGCCTTGTCCATTTGCGCTTTGTCGCTCGATTCGAGCGCCTTCTTGGCGTCGGCAATAGCGTTTTCTACGTCGCCGCGGTCGGAGCCGGAAATCTTATCGCCCTGCTCCTTCAGCATCTTCTCAACGCTGTACACCATCGAGTCGAGTTGGTTCTTCGAGTCGATGACCTCACGCTGCGCCTTGTCTTCAGCGGAATGCGCGTCGGCTTCTTTCGCCATGCGCTCGACTTCGTCTTTCGACAGGCCCGAAGACGACGTAATCGTGATCTTCTGGTCTTTCTGCGTAGCCGTGTCTTTCGCCGTCACGTTCAGGATTCCGTTCGCGTCAATATCGAACGTGACTTCAATCTGCGGCACGCCGCGCGGCGCCGGTGGAATTCCGGTCAAATGGAACTTGCCCAGCGTCCGGTTCTGCGCCGCCATTGGACGCTCCCCTTGCAGCACGTGCACTTCAACCGAAGTCTGGCTGTCCGCTGCGGTCGAGAACGTTTCCGTCTTGCGCGTCGGAATCGTCGTGTTGCGCGGAATCATCCCCGTCGCCACCCCGCCCAGCGTCTCAATCGCCAGCGTCAGCGGAGTCACATCAAGCAGCAACAGATCTTTCACTTCGCCGCCCAGCACGCCGCCTTGAATCGCCGCGCCTACCGCGACCACTTCATCCGGATTCACGCCCTTGTGGCCTTCTTTGCCGAACAGTTCTTTCACCAGCGCCTGAATGCGAGGCATGCGGGTCTGTCCGCCAACCAGCACCACTTCGTTGATCTTGCTAGCGTCCACGCCCGCATCTTTCATGCACTGCTTGCACGGACCAACCGAACGCTGAATGATGTCTTCGATCATCCCTTCGAGCTTGGCCCGCGTCAGCTTCTTCACCAGATGCTTTGGCCCGCTGGCGTCGGCAGTGATGAAGGGTAGATTAATCTCCGTCTCCATCGTTGTCGAAAGCTCGATCTTCGCCCGCTCCGCCGCGTCCCGCAAACGCTGCAGCGCCATCTCGTTGCCCTTGCCGCGCAGGTCGAGGCCTTCGTCCTTTTTGAACTCGTCGATGAGCCAATCCACCAGCCGCTGATCAATGTTGTCGCCGCCAAGGTGGGTGTCGCCGTTTGTGGCTTTGACTTCAATCACCCCTTCGCCGACTTCGAGTACCGAGATATCAAACGTCCCGCCGCCGAAGTCGTACACCGCGATGGTCTCGTCTTTACTCTTGTCGAGACCGTAAGCCAGCGCCGCCGCCGTCGGCTCGTTGATGATTCGCTTCACGTCGAGCCCGGCAATCTGCCCGGCATCTTTGGTCGCCTGGCGCTGCGCGTCATTAAAGTACGCCGGCACCGTGATGACCGCCTCGGTGACCTTCTCGCCGAGGTAGTCTTCCGCCGCCTTCTTCAGCTTTTGCAGAATCATGGCCGAAATTTCGGGCGGGTTGTACTTCTTGCCCTGGGCCACGATCGAGACGTGGTCTCCGTCGCGTTCCACCTTGTAGGGGACCATCTTCATTTCTTCGTTCACTTCGTCATAGCGCCGTCCCATGAAGCGCTTGATCGAATAAACCGTGTTCTCAGGGTTGGTGATGGCCTGCCGCTTAGCCACCTGCCCCACCAGCCGTTCTCCATTCTTGGTAAACGCCACAACCGAAGGAGTGGTCCTGCCACCCTCTTCGTTGGCAATGACTTTAGGCTCCCCGCCCTCCATAACCGCGACGCAGGAGTTGGTCGTCCCCAGGTCAATTCCGATAATCTTGGCCATAAATCTTCTCCTTGGTTTCTTATAAGTGCTTTTTAATCAGTAGGTTTACAGTTGCATATTCCAAAATGATAGGATGTGAGTGGATCATTGTCAACGTTTAGATGCGAGTAAAGAGGGCTGGGATGCGAAATGAGGAGGTCAGAGAATCTATGAAAGAAGTTCCAAAGAAACGCTTCTCTGCGGGCCGACGGGTGCTTGTTGGCATGGGCAACCGCCCCGGAACAGTAGAATCCGTTGCTGACGTGCCAACGGTCATGGGCGAGTTTATGCATGTAGTGAAACCAGACGCGCATCCCGACCTTCCGCAGCGGGTTATGGGATGTGATATGCGACCCTTGCCAGAGCTCGACGCCGATTTGAGAGGCTCGAATCGACCCACGATTCACATCCAGAACAGCAATGTCGCCAACTTGAATCTTGGATCACAGCTCGGAACGATAACCGCCAATTTACAGGCGATCTCCGCAGGCGACGAATCGGAGCGGCACTTTGCGCGGGCGCTCGAAGAACTGACTCAGGCAGTGCTTTCTGAAAAAGCACTGCAACAGAACGAAAAGCAGGAGGTTGTAGATGCGATATCTACGCTTGCCGAGCAGGCTGCGAAAAAACCTGAGGAACGGTCAAAGGTGACGTTGAAAGCTATTGCGACGTGGCTTCCCACGGCCATATCCGCTGCAAGCAATCTCATGACCCTGTGGGATAAATTGGGACCAATCATCACGGGTCACCTGGGTATCTAAATTGTTGGAGGTACGCATGGGCGACATGCCTGACTTCGAAAATGAATCCAAGGAAAAGCTGCGTTGGTACGTCGAGAACTTTCCAAGTCCCCACCACTTTTTTAAACAAGCAAAGACCGCCCTGGAAAAGAAAGAAGCGGAAGAGGATTCGCAAAGAGCGAATTCGCCTGCAATCCATATCCACGACAGCAATGTGGGAAACCTGAACCTTGGATCGCAGGTCGGCACCATCGCCACGCTGACCCCTCGCACAACCACGGAATTCACTGAGCAATTGAGGCAAATCGTGAGGATTGCGGATTTGGAGTGGTCTCTTCCCAATAAACCTACGGCGCACGTCACTGCACAGATGGTTTGCAGGGAAGTGGACGCATTACGGGCCGCACTGGCGCTGCTCTACGGCAAGTGCCCGAACACAGTCGATTCGCAGCCGCTCCGCGACGCAATAGAAAAGTTGGACGAAACAAGAAACCATCGATTCGGAAATCTGATCGGATCACAAACTGAGATGGACCGCGTATCTGAACTGATGGAGACCGCTCTTCGTGCCGTGGCTACAATGGTTCCAGACGCAGTGGGACCAAAGCCGTAGGCGGGCGGATCGCCCAGTTCTCACCGTACATCCAAACATGAGGGCGGGTGGCCCACTCAACCCGGTGTTGGCTTGAGTGGGGGATTGAGCAGACTGCCACGACCTCAGCGCCCGTAGATCAGCAGATGGAACGTCCCTGGTTTCGGGCTTCTACGACCATTCGCACCAGGTTCAGCAAACTCCGTTGTGCTCAGATAGAGATTGTGGGTTTTCGTGTCGAGTGCCATCGTTTTGGCTCCGTACTCGGTCTTGAGGGTCTGGACTTCGCTGAGTTTGGTGGGTGAATCTTCATGGAAAATGTGCACCATCCCCTCGCGGGTCGAGACGAACAACAGTCCAGTTTCGTTCTCAAAAACCGCCGCATCGGCTCCCGCGCTGATGGGCATCGATTGCAGGACTTTTCCCGTATCGGCGTCCAGCATTACAACCATCTGCGGCTTGCGCCCGGCGGAGAACAGGAGGCGATGTTCGCGATCCATGGCAAGCGCCGTCGGAGCTCCCGCGGGCGCCACAGGCCAGCGCGCCTTGATGGTCAGGGTCTGAGAATCGATCGCCGCCACTTCGTTTTTGTCTTCAATGTTGTTGAAGACCATGCCCTTGCCATCGGCGACGGCGAATTCTGGGCCGCCTCCCATGTCGATTGTCTTCACCACGGTTGCGCTCACCGGATCAATCACTGAAGCACTATGCGAGTCGCCGTTGAAGACAAAAATGTGTTTAGAAGCCGGATCATAAATAATC
>Ga0137390_10000374_pt1 | contig 29724 bp, 27 predicted proteins | sample 15con2h24AmetaG_FD_104937 | JGI IMG/M metagenome (GOLD analysis project Ga0137390, IMG submission 104937) | Vadose zone soil microbial communities from Angelo Coast Range Reserve, California, USA - 15con2h2.4A metaG | ecosystem: Environmental > Terrestrial > Soil > Vadose zone > Saprolite... | reverse complement strand
TCCCGTAAAATTTCATACTTTCGCCAACATATGTACTGCCCTGCCCAATGCTCCATCTGCTGCTTCTAGTATCGTCTCGCTTAAACCGGGGTGAGCATAGAGAATCTCTGAAAGATCGGTCAGCGTTGCGCCCATTTCAATTGCCAGGGCAACTTGCCCGATTAAGTCACCGGCGCGAGGTCCTACCAAAGTTGCGCCTAATAACGTTCCATCGTCGGCATTCGCGACGAGCAAGACAACGCCGTTGTCGGTTCCCAACGTCAAGGCACGACCGTTTGCGGCCAGAGGAAATCTGCCTGTTACGATGTTGTAGCCTGCTTTGGTAGCTTCTTCTGCGGAATAGCCGACGGTAGCCAGTTCGGGTGTGGTGTGAACTACGAACGGTGTGACGAGTGGAGCGAATTGGACGCGATGTCCAGACAACACTTCAGCAGCTACTTTCGCTTGCTTCATGGCGATACTTGCAAGCGCGCGACCACCGGTACAATCTCCAATCGCAAAGATTTGTGACACATTACTCTGCTGCATTGTATTGACTATAATGCCACCATTGGAATTCACCGCTACACCTACAGCAGCTAGATGTAAACCGGTTGTACGGGGACAAACACCCTGCGAGATTACTACGGGTCGTTCAGCTATGCTCTCCAGAGCAGCTTTCGTGGTTATTTGGACGCCCAGTTTGCGCAATCCAGCCTGTACGAGGCGCAGCGCGGCCGGTTCCACGCCATATAACAACTGTTCTCCCGGTGAATAGAGTCTAACTTTGACGCCGAGGGGCGCAAAGAGCGTAGCCAGTTCCAGGGCGATGTAGTCGTCGCCTATGATACTCAACGCTTCGGGTAGCTCTGGCATCATTAAAGCCTGTTCGGGCGTTAAGATTTGCTTTCCATCGTAGGGCAGGTCGGAGAGAGGAGCAGCATCGGCTCCAGTGGCTATGATGCAGTGCTCAAATTTGAAGCGGAGGGAGCCATGTTCTCCTTCTACTCGCACTTCCTGGGGATTCATAAACCAGCCTGAGCCATGTACATATTCGACGCGATTGCTTGAAATTAAGCGTTGTACACCCTCAGCAAGTCGATCAACAATACTCTGTTTCCATACCTGCATCGAAGCCCAGTCAAATGAGACCTTTTCGGCATGAATGCCAATAGAGGCAAGATCTTCAGAGCGAGTTTGTTGGTACCGTTCGCTAGCAGAAAGCAGAGCTTTGAGTGGAATGCATCCTTGATGGAGACAGGTACCACCTGGCAAGCCCTGGTCGATCAAAGTCACATGTCGTCCGAGCTGCGCGGCACGGATCGCGGCAACGTAGCCACCTGGGCCTGCACCGAGCACGAGTACGTCAACCGCCGTGGTAACATCTCCGACTACCATACTATTTCTTCTTTCTAAGTCATGTCTAACATCAGTTGTTGTGGATTCTCTACAAGTTCTTTGAAGCGGGCAAGGAATGCTCCGGCCATGGCTCCATCGATGAGTCGATGGTCGAATGTGAGCGTCAATGGCATCATGGGACGCACAATTACCGTGCCTTGTTGTACGATCGCTTTATCTTGTAGTCTGCCTACGGCGAGAATCGCCACTTCGGGATAATTGATGATGGGTGTGCCGGTACTGCCACCAAAGCTTCCAACGTTGTTAAGGGTGAAAGTGCTGCCGCTCACTTCTGGTAGTGAAAGGGTACGCTTCTTGGCTCCTTCTATCAATTGTTCGAGGCTATTTGCTATTTCCAATAGGGTAAGGCGATCAGCATTGCGCAGCACGGGCACAAGTAGCCCCTCTGGTGAGGCGGTAGCTACACCAATATGGTATGAGCGTTTGTAGATAATCTCATGGCGCTCTTCATCCAGGCTGGCATTGAAAATGGGGAATTCTTTGAGTAAAGGGATCAAGAGTCTGATCAGCAGTGGGATATAGGTCAGGCGCACACCACGCTTTTCGGCTATAGGCTTGAGGGTTTCGCGTAATGCTGCCAGTTCACCTCCATCAACTTCATCAAAGGCGGTCGCGTGTGGAATGGTGCGCCAGGAACGTTCCATGTGTTCTGCGATACGCTTGCGCAAGCCTTTCAATGGTTGGCGTTCGTCCTGAGCAGGTGTAACAGTTTGTTCAATCTTCTGTATTATAGTGGACGGGGCTTGAGAAGCAGGCTGTACTGCTTCTTCGTGCCCTACTGGAACAAGTGATGCTGGAAGCTTGGAAGAGACTCTGTCGCGTTCAGCGTAAGATCGCACATCTTCAATTGAGATTCGGCCATTAGGGTTAGAAGGGGTTAATTGTTCAAGGTCAATGCCGAGTTCGAAGGCGAGTTTACGCACAGCGGGGGCTGCAAGGACGCGCTGCTTTGTAGTTGGGGTTTGAGCTAAAGGAGTAGGAGAGGGTGCGTTCGCTGATTGAGAAGCCGCTGGTACAGTTGTGAAGCTCTGGAGTGGAGTTGAACTACCTCCATTTGCTGAAGTTGCATTCTCAAAGACAACCAGCACATCACCAACTTTAGCTACCTGACCATCCTGGACGCGAATTTCTGAGACACGTCCAGCTACGGGTGAAGGTATTTCGACGACTGCTTTGTCTGTTTCGACTTTGACCATTGTCTGATCGAGTTTAAGCGTATCACCTGGCTTGACAAGCCATTCCACAACTTCTGCTTCTTGCATACCTTCGCCAAGGTCTGGCAATTTGAATTCCTGCATATTGCACCTCTAGATCTATCAAGGCTCCATCACCTGCTTCAACGCCGTCAACACCCTGGCTGGTGTAGGCAAATAGTAGTCTTCCAGGCCGGGTACGGGGTAAGGGGTATCGTAGCCGGTCACGCGCCCTACAGGTTTCAGGAGGGAGTAGAGGCAGCGGTCATTGATGATGGCTGTTACTTCGGCTCCGATGCCTCCTGCGCGGGGAGCTTCGTGGACGACGATGGCACGACCTGTTTTTTCAACAGAGTGAACGATGGCTACTTCATCAAGCGGCCAGATGGTACGCAGGTCGATGATCTCAATACTTGTACCCATTTCTTGCTGCGCCAGCTTTGCAGCTTCGAGGGCAACATTTACCATTGCGCCGTAAGCAAAAATGCTTGCATCGCTGCCGTCTTGCACTGTTTTCGCCTTGCCAAGGGGAATGGAATAGTGTTCTTCCGGTGTCTCCTGCCGGAATGATCGATAGAGTTTGATGTTTTCGAGGAAGAGTACCGGGTCTGGATCAGCGATAGCTGAGGCGAGCAGTCCCTTGGCATCGTATGGATTGGAGGGAATCACTACTTTGAGGCCTGGGGTCTGCAAAAACACACCTTCCAGGCTATCCGAGTGCATTTCGGGTGTGCGTACGCCACCGCCATAAGGGGCGCGCACTACCAGCGGGCAGGTATAGGCTCCAGCGCTACGAAATCGAATACGTGCTGCTTGTGAGGCTAATTGGTTCATGCAGGCAAAGAGAAAGCCAGCGAATTGAATCTCGGCAACTGGTCGCAGACCGTAGACTGCCATACCAACAGAGCTACCGATGATGGCGGATTCTGAGAGAGGTGTATCAAAGACGCGCTCTTCACCGAATTTGCGTTGCAGGTGTTCGGTGACGCGGAAGACGCCGCCATTTGCTCCGATGTCTTGTCCGAGGAGTACGACTCGTTGGTCTCGTTCTAATTCGAGTACGAGCGCTGAATTGAGCGCTTCGATCATTGTCATTTGCATGGATGTAACTCCGATTTGTATAAGGACCCAACCAGGGCGGTGCAGGCGCCCTCCGCGGGATGATTTGATCCACCTAGGGCGGCGCTGGCACCTATCCATCTCGTCAACGCTGCTGCGCAGCTAGTGCTTCGCACTCAGACGAGATGCAAGGAGAAGCGCCCACACCCCACTCTACACCACTCCCGCCCCTACGCGTTTATTTAGTCTTTGCGATTTACGTAGCGTAGGAGGTCGGCGCGTTGTTCCTCAAGGCGTGGGGGTAGGTTGGCCATGGTGTAGTCAAAGAAACTGTCGGGGGCCATGGGTGGCATATCTTCGGCAAGCCGAACGGCTTCGTTGACTTCTTCCTCAAGCTCCTCGACTATTCGCTGCGTACGATCTTCATTAAGCAAGTCACGCCTGATAAGGAATTTCTGATAACGCACAATGGGGTCTTTTGCCTGCCAGGCCTCAACCTCCGCTGAATCACGGTAGCGCGTGGGGTCGTCCGCGGTGGTATGCGCCCCAAGACGATAGGTGAGCGTCTCTATGAGTGTCGGCCCTTGTCCTGAACGCGCTCGTTCGACTGCTTTTTGCATGATGTCGTAAACCGCTAAGATATCGTTGCCATCTGCCAACCTGGATGGCACACCGAAGCCCTGACCGCGAGAGGCGAGCGTCCGGGCGGCGCTCTGTTTACGACGCGGGACGCTGATGGCCCAGCCATTGTTCTGTACAACCAGCACTACGGGAGCCTGGAAGACACCGGCGAAATTGAGCGCTTCGTTGAAATCTCCTTCAGATGTCGCACCATCACCACATACACCTACGGATACGACGGGATCACCAGCGATTTTGGCAGCCATTGCCAGGCCAACGGCGTGTAACATCTGCGTACCAATTACAATCTGGATAGGCAAGCAATGCGATTCTGCGGGCCAGTTTTGCGGTGTGAAACCGCGAAATGAGTAGGCTACCGTTGCTATTGGAACGCCTTTGACGAATAGGGAGGCAATTTCTCGATACGAGGTCGACAGCCAATCCTGCGGCTGTAAGGGGGCCGCTAACCCAACGGCTGTCGCTTCCTGACCGGCTAACGAGCCAAAGGTAGTGGCTCGCCCCTGGCGCTGCAAGGCAATGATCTTGTTGGAGAATACTCGACTCAGCTGCATGAAGCGGTAGAGCGAAAGCATGCGCTCTGCACTCAAGTCAGGCATTTCACCTACCAGGTTGCCCTCAGGATCGAGGATCTGGTAGGGGATAGAACTGGAGTCAATTTGTTGGATAGTCATTTGGTACTCCTACAAGTGTCTACAAAATGTAGACACTTGATTAGCTTGAGAATAACCAGGGAGCCTCCTGCTTCCTCTTTTCTTCATATTTTGCGATTTCGTCGCTATGGCTCAGTGTCCAGCCTATACTATCCAGACCCTGAAGCAAAGCATTTTTGCGAAACTGGTCGATCTCAAAGTGCAGCACTTGCCCGGTTGGTGTCACTACTGTTTGCGCAGCAAGATCAACTTGTAAGGTGTATCCTTCGGTTGCTTCAACTTGTGCAAAGAGTTCCCGAATCGTGACTTTGTCAAATGTTATGGGTAGGATACTGTTGTTAAAGCAGTTGTTGTAGAAGATATCAGCAAAGCTGGGCGCGATGAGGCAGCGGAAGCCATAATTTAGAATGGCCCAGGGGGCCATTTCGCGTGATGAGCCGCAGCCAAAGTTGTCTTCTGTAAGTAAAATGGTTGCGCCCTGATAACGAGGCAGGTTAAGCACAAAATCAGGGTCTGGAGTTTGCCCGTTAGGATCAAGGTAGCGCCAGTTCGCAAAAAGGGCTTTTTCAAAGCCGGAGCGCCTGGTCGTTTTGAGAAAACGAGCAGGCGTGATTTCATCTGTGTTGACATTCAAACGATCCAATGGGGCAACCAGCCCTGTAAGTGTTGTAAAAGGTTCCATACATTACACCTCCCTGATATCTACAAAATGTCCGGCAACAGCAGCGGCAGCGGCCATCGCGGGGCTGACTAGATGCGTGCGCCCACCGCGCCCTTGCCGTCCCTCGAAGTTGCGATTGCTCGTCGAGGCGCAGCGTTCCCCCTCGGAGAGTTGATCACCATTCATGGCAATGCACATGCTGCACCCTGACTCGCGCCACTGGAAACCTGCCTCGCGGAAGATATCGGCCAATCCCTCTTCTTCTGCTATGCGACGTACCTGCGTCGATCCTGGCACGACCATCGCTCGTATATGCTGTGAAACGTGCTTGCCTTTGACATACCGCGCGGCCATGCGCAGGTCTTCCAGCCGCGAGTTAGTGCAGGAGCCAATGAACACAGTATCCAGTGGAATCTCGGTGATCTTCTGCCCCGGCCTGAGATCCATATACGCCAGGGCACGTTCGTACGCTTTGCGCTGCTCAGGGTCGGACAGCTCGGTAGGGTCGGGCACCACACCGCTGATATCGGCCACCATGCCAGGATTGATGCCCCAGGTGACCTGTGGCCCCAATCCCTCAATGTTGACCTCGTATACTGCATCAAAGTGGGCATCAGAGTCGCTGGCAAGCTGTCGCCAGGCGGCTACCGCCTGCTCAAACGACTCGCCTTTGGGCGCGTACGGTCGTCCCTTGATGTAGGCAAAGGTGGTCTGATCGGGAGCAATCATGCCCGCTCGCGCTCCTGCTTCAATCGCCATGTTACATAGCGTCATGCGCCCCTCCATCGACAGGTCGCGGATAGTTGAGCCGCAGAACTCGATGACGTGACCAGTTCCTACTCCTGTGCCCAGTTGGCCGATGATGGCTAATGCCAGATCTTTCGCTGTCACGCCGGGAGCCAGGGTGCCCTCCACCCGGATGTTCATGCTTTTGGGCCGCTTTTGCAACAGGCACTGGGTAGCCAGCACATGCTCGACCTCGCTGGTGCCGATGCCAAAGGCCAGAGCCCCGAGCGCACCATGAGTCGAGGTGTGCGAGTCGCCGCACACAATCGTCATCCCTGGCAGCGTCAATCCCTGCTCCGGCCCGATGATATGCACAATCCCCTGGCGGGCGTCGGCCATACCATAAAGGGTGAGGCCAAATTCTTGGGCATTCCGTTCCATCGTGGTCAGGCACTCCAGGCTCCCTTCATCCACCACATCCAACATACGCCGTCCAGGAACGGTTGGAATATTATGGTCAAGCACGGCTACGGTGGCATCGGGCCGATGTATCGAACGGCCAGCAAGGCGCAAACCAGCAAAGGCCTGTGGGGAAGTCATCTCATGCACGAGGTGTCGATCAATATACAGAATGGTGGATTCTCCAGGGGCTTCACGGACGATGTGAGCATCCCAGATTTTCTCAAACATGGTTTTTGGTGCAGCTTGCTTTTGCTCCATTTGGTTATCCTTCCATGGGACTGTGAAACTCTTCGTTGGGTTTCTTTGTTATTTATTATCTCACATTTTTTGAATGCCCTAGGAGTCAAGCTGACCAAGTTCTGGTAAATATGATTGCAAACGCGTATAGAGTTCGCGATAATGTTCGTGCAGTCGGTATAAAATCTGAGTGAATATCGGTGATTTTAAATAGACAGGCGATTGGGGTAATGTTATAATAGAACCCTCTTAAATGGAGGAGCTAGCAATATTATATGCTGGTTTTTGAATGAATCATCATGAACTCATGCTCAGAGTAAAGGAGAACTTTCATGGCTTGGGATCCAACTCAAGGTCAGGGACAAGGTCAACCCGGCAATGGAGGGCAAGGGCAGCCTGGTAGTGGCGGACCAGAAGAGCCTGGCGCTCCACAGAACCCTTATCAAGGACAGGGACAACCTGGCAGTGGCGGACCAGAACCTTATTCGGGGTATGGTACTCCGCAGAATCCCTATGGCGCACCACCTCCCCAGAATCCTTACGCCTCACCACCTCCCCAATATGGTACCCCTCCTAATCAGCAGGGCGGTTACGGATACGGCTATGCGCCACCGCAGCAAGCACCACGCCCAATAGGGCAAGCTATACAGGAACTGCCTAGTCAGTATATTAAAGTACTCACCAAACCATCAGCACAGACGTTTGCAGAAGAGATGGGTAAAGCAGACTGGGGGATGGTGTGGGTACAACTCATCGGGCTCGCCATTATCGGTACTATCCTGGGGCTCATACGTGCGGCAATAGGATATGCTGGTAGTTCCTTTGTGACTAATAGAACGTTTAATCCTGGTGCGATTTTCGCGCTTTCTGTAAGCGGCTCTACCTTTTCGTTTATTTCCGTACCACTAGCATTCTTCATTCTTGTAGGCATACAATACTTGCTTGCAAAGGCGTTTCAAGGACAGGGGAGGTTTCTAACGCAGGGTTATGCCACGCTCTTGTTTCAAGTGCCAATTTACATTGCCAGTTATATACTCGGCTTTATACCTATTCTTGGTGGTATCGCAGGCCTGGCATTGCTGATCTATAGCTGGGTACTGAATGTTTTCGCGATCATGGCAGTACATCGCTTAAGTGGAGGTAAGGCATCGGCAGTTGTCTTTATTCCAATAGTAGTGGTAGCTTTGCTCCTCTTCCTTTGCATTTTTGCAATAGCCGCGATTCTTATAGCAGCTAATCGAACAACCCCTTAAGCTAATGTCATTGTTGAACACCGCGAACCCAGGGGGCGATCGCAAGATTGTGATCTCTGGGTTCGCTTTCTGACCAGCAGTACAAGTCGGTTGAGCAGAAGTGCCAGCGTCTCAACCCATATGCGATCAGATAGACGTAAGACAAATATTCCCTTTCCTCGCTATATTTAGACAGGCAAATTGCGTTATGTTATGATTGGCAAGGTGTTTCTCAGCTATTATGCCAAATGGTTTATCATTCATTTCAGATGAATTCATAAGCGTTTACACTTTCAATCAAGGGACCAGCTACTGTGGATAGTCTTGTTGGCACATCAATAGGCGGATATACACTCATACGGTTACTTGGCAGCGGCGGTATGGGGGCAGTTTACCTGGCAGAAGATCCGGACATAGGACAGCAGGTTGCAATCAAACTTGTACGAACCGATGCCGGTGATTTTCCCGATTTTATTACCTCAGCCACGGCTGCAGAACGCTTTAAGCAAGAGGCGCGAGCAGTAGCAAGCCTCGATCACCTGCACATATTACCGCTCTACCGCTATGGAGAAGAGGAAACAAACAGCGGGAAACGTGCCTATATCATCATGCAGTACAGGCCTGAAGGTTCGCTGTGGGACTGGCTACGACGCAGAGCGGGACTCCCTCCGAGTCAATCATTCATCTCACCTGGCAGTCTGCCTGATACATTGAACAGTTCCTGGCCATTGAGCCTGGAGGAGGCTGGTGAATATTTGCAGCAAGCGGCATCAGCACTGCAATATGCGCACGAGCGAGGAATTATTCATCGCGATGTAAAACCTGCAAATTTTTTGCTGCGTATCGACGATGGGAACACCGTACACCTCTTACTCTCTGACTTTGGCCTGGCGAAACTCTTCTCTTCTAGCTCTGCTACAAGTCATATTCTGGGTACACCAACATACATGGCGCCCGAACAATTTGAGGGTACGGCTGGTCCTGAGAGTGACCAGTATGCGCTAGCGGTGATGATCTACCACTTTCTGGCCGGGCGTCCTCCATTCGAGGGAGAACCAATGCGACTGATGCACCAGCATCTGACGGCTGACCCTCGACCAATAACAAGATTGAAAGCAGATCTTCCTGAAGGGATAGCGGCAGTTCTAAACCGAGCTCTTGCTAAGAGACCTGTGGATCGCTATCCCTCCACTCAAATATTCGCTGAAGCTTTCGTGCAGGCAGCACAGGGTGCTCCTGACGGCATGCGACCATTCTTTTCCTTGCCAACACTCGCTCAAACGAATCAAGCCCCAGCAATACACCCAATCCAGAATAACTCGGGTGTCACAGCAGTTCCACAAACACTGTCGCCTTATCATCCAACACACACATCAAACAATTCAGAAGCGGGATTCGCTTCAACGGTGTACCCCAGCACGCCAGAGCCTGCGGCACAACAAGGTCAGTTCTTAATTTCTGCTTCCGGGACTTTGAGCCAGCCACAAAAGACTGACGCGGGATTGCCGCAACTGTCAGGACAATTAAGTAGAAGAAGAGTACTTGGCTGGATTGCGGGGGGCGCGGCGATAGTCGCTATAGGTAGTGGCACAGGCATCTTCCTGTACTCACGTTTTGCAAAACCTGCGCACGCGTTACATGTGCTGCGCGGACATAGCGATATAGTGACGAGTGTCTCCTGGTCACCTGATGGCACACAACTGGTATCTGGCTCTCGTGATAGTACAGCACGACTCTGGTTGGTCGCTAACGAAAATAATACACTCACGTATAGCGGACATCAAGCGCCAGTACTGAGCACGGCCTGGAGTCCTGGAGGTCGCTTCGTGGCTTCAGGAGGAGAAGATAAAACGGTGCAGGTATGGGATACACAGGGAAACGTAAAACACACCTTTGGGAACCTGGGAGTTGTTAGCTCTGTAATATGGACAGGCTCTGGAGATCGATTGTTCGTTGGCACGCTTGGAAACGGCGGACACGAGCTTTTCTTGAATACAAATAGTTCCACGAAAAACTCGGCAAGGGCATTCATCCACGTACTTGCACTCTCTCCCAATGGGAGGTACCTGGCAGCAGCGTTAGATAACGGAAATGTAGCCATTACTTCACTACAGGAGACGCCACATAGAGTTGCGATACATCATATGCACACTGCTGCTGTACTTTCCCTGGCATGGTCGCAGGATAGCACAAAGCTTGCTTCGGGAAGCGCTGATACCACCGCAAAAGTATGGGATGCGGTGACAGAGCACGTTGAGCATGTGCTACCACATAGTGGCGCGGTGAACGGCATTGCCTGGGAACAGACGAACACAGGTCGCCTCGCAACAGCTTCTGCGGATGGAAGTGTGTATATTTGGGATGTGAATAGCAGCGCAAGAACGATCTATAGCGGACATAGTGGCGCAGTTATGTCGGTAGCATGGGGCTTGAATGGCCTGGCATCAGGTGCGGCTGACAATAATATCATTGTGTGGCAGGTGTAGGACGGGGAAACTATTAAAATATACTGGCACGCATGCTTTATAAAAAGCATGCGTGTTTGATTTTGAGGGAAAATTGATTTGTTCGGAACCTTTTGCCCTCCTTTCGGTGTACTATTGCTACAGAAGGAGGAAATGAGTGGCTACCTGCGAGGCTGAACTCATCGAAAGCGCGGCTCACGGAGACCAGGAGGCGTTTCGGCATCTCTGGGAGGCCCATCACGCTGCTGCTAGGGCAGCGGCGTTGCGCTTGTGCCACCAGCGTGCGCTGGCAGAAGAAATCACACAGGGAGCGTTTCTACTGGCATGGCGTGGACTCCCGCGTTTCCAGAAAGGAAGTCCATTCCGTCCCTGGCTGATGCGTATCCTCTTTCGCCACGCGCTTGATGTGATGGAGAAACAACGTACGTATCTGCGTCCTATTTCCCTGGACGATACTCTTGAGCTCGAAGTTCCATTGGCTGATCTGCAAGAGCAAGTGGTACAGCGTGAAGAAGTGCAGCAAGCTTTAGCACAACTGGGTGCCGAGCAGAGGCGAGTTATTGCCTTACGCTATGGAGCTGATCTCACTGAAGTTGACATTGCGCAGGTGCTGGGTTGGCCTGTAGGCACCGTAAAATCTAGATTGAATCGTGCGCGCGAGCGCCTGCGTGAGCTGTTGAAAGATGGAGAAAGATGAGTTGCTATGAAAGAACAGAACTTCGATGAAAGCAAGCAACAAGAGCCATTAGACCTGGACGAGCGTCTTAGAGCATACTACGGCCCTCGATTGCGAGAACAACCACTATCACAATCTTCGTGGCAGAATCTGCGCCTTCGACTCGGTTCACAAGAAGACGCAGGACGAAGACACCACTTTAGCTGGCGTTTTCCACGAAAAAGATCAAGAGCTTACGTTCCTATGTCTATTCAGGATGCTTTTGCCCGTATCGCCAATGAGGCTCGTGTCCCTTACAGGCCATCGATGCTACACTGCTCACTAAAGCCACAAATACGCGAGCCAGCGGTGCGTACTTCCTGGTTTGGTAGGCGCAAAATCCGGCTTATATTGCCATTAAACAGAGTAGTTACAATGGAGCAGACTGAACTAGATGTACTGCTAGCAACAGGGTTAGCACGCTCGATTTGTGCTCGCAAACCAATATATACGCTTGGTCGCCTGCTTCTAGCTGGTATGGTGCTGATAGCATGTATTACGCTGATCTTTTCCTGGATGCACCGTGTACCTCCTGTCGGATTTCCCTTCGCAATTGCGCTATATGCAATGGTCGTATGGTTATTGCATACGCAAGCACGTTCAATAGCCTTTCATGCGGATACTTTGATGGTCCTCTGGTTGGGACGTGGGCATGTCTGTAACGGTCTGCATGCACTAGCGGATCATAGTCGGAAGCCTCGACGCAAACGATGGGGTGAGCCATCCCTTGCGGAACGCATTAAGCGTGTATGCGGGACACGAGTGGAGACCAGGGATAACCAGTTGACGCTTGTCGGGTGATTTGGATAGTACATCCATTCAGAAAGTATCAAAAGATGACAGTATATAGATTAACTCGCTATATCTGCAGATTGCTGGGTTGTACCCGTATAAGAGCTGGGTACTGCGGAAAGAGGAATGACGCACGAATGCACGATAGAGATAGATTTGACAAGTTCACTGAGCGAGCTCGGAAAGTCTTGCGTCTTGCCCAGGAAGAAGCTCAGCGCCTCCAACACAACTACATTGGAACAGAGCATCTCTTGCTCGGCCTTGTTCGTGAGGGTGAAGGTGTTGCCGCGAAAGTTCTCATGAGTCTTGATGTCGATCTAGAGAAGGTTCGTAAGGCAGTCGAAGACATCATTGGTCGTGGAGATCGCATCGTGCTTGGAGAAATCGGTTTAACACCACGCGCCAAGAAAGTGATTGAGCTGGCCGTTGATGAAGCTCGGCGCCTCAATCATCACTACATCGGGACCGAACACCTGCTGTTAGGATTGCTGCGCGAGGGAGAAGGCATAGGCGCAGGAGTGCTGGAAAGCTTTGGTCTCAACTTGCAGGAGGTGCGAGCGAAAACCATCAAGGTGCTTACAGACAGGAGAAACGACCAGCATGATGAGAAAAAGTAGGTGGCAGACGTATGTTTGTTCCTTTTGCGGCAAACAGCAAGACCAGGTCCAGCGTCTCATTGCCGGGCCCGGAGGTGTCTATGTCTGTGACGAATGTGTCGCTGCAATAAGCACAGGACCTGAAGAACCACAGGAGGAGAGTGGGTTGCGCTGCTCGTTCTGTGGTAAAAAACAGAGCCAGGTGCATCACCTGACCGTTGGCCCTAATGGAGTGAATATTTGCAGTGATTGTATTGCTCTTTGCCAGGAGATCATAGCTGAAGAGCGACCTCACCAGCGCTAGGTGCAAGAGTATCTTGTTTGCTAACATAGACGGGCCAGGAGCGTATCAGGCTATTTGTCTGCGCATCGTCAGGGCGCTCAATATGATCATCAACACCATGAAGATGAGCAACGCGGCCAATTCCCAGGCTATTCCCGCAAGATCAGCGCCCTTAAGCATTACTGCTCGCAACGCTTCATTTGCGTAGGTCAGGGGCAAAATGTAGGAGATTGGACGCAATATTGCTGGTAGCTGGTCTATTGGCCAGAAGACACCTGACAAAAAGATCTGTACTCCAAAGACTAAAGGGATGAACTGCACAATCTGAAACTCATTTTGTGCGAAAGCCGAAAGGAAGATACCAAGGTTGATACTGCCAATGGTAAGCAGCGCCGTAACCAGGAAGACCAATGACAGGTTGCCGCTATAATGGACCCTTAAAGCAAAGATCACAAAGAGCAATATCATCAGTGATTGCACGAGCGCAAAAAGCAAAAATCCTAAGATATAGCCAATAACAAGCTCTGTACGGGTCATTGGCGAAGCCATTACACGTTCAATCGTCCCCTGTGAGCGCTCACGGAGAAAGGCAATCGAGGTAAGAATGAACACGAAGAAGAACGAGAAGATACCGATAAATACGGGCGCAATCGAATCGTTAAAGGTGTACTGAGGACCACCATGCAGGTACTGCGGGTTACTTATGGTAAATGGTAGAGAACTACCCAAAACAGGAGGAATAGCCTGTCCCTGCCCTGCTTGAGCCTGCTGTGCCTTCAGTACCGAGAGCGCCACTCCCAACTGGTGAGTAAATGCTCCGGTTAGATCACGCATAGCGTTTGCCACGTTTGGGTCAGAACCTTCGAGTACAATCTGTACCGAGGGGCTTTGGCCTGAAAACACTTGTTGAGTGAAATCTGGTGGGAAAATAATCGCGGCATCGGCATTTCCCTTGGTAAGTGTATCATTTACCTGGTTGGCGTTGATGTAGTTGACGTTTAATTTATCTTTTCCAGGAAGCAGGTTCGTAATGAGTGTATTGATCCGATCGCTTCCTGTGCCTGAGGGCGGGACTATTGCTAACGTATGCACACTGCTAGTATTGGTAAGTACCAGGAAGAGGAGCGTCATAATCACCACAGGTACAATAAAGATGAGCACAAGGGTACGTTTATCGCGAAACACTTGCCGGATGATGCGACTGGCGAGGGCAGTTATACGCGCAAAGTTCATTTTTACACCTCCTGGCGACTGGCATAATACAGATATGCTTCTTCCATATTGTCCTGACCGGACTGGCGCAGCAATTCCTGCGGACTATCCTGAGCAAGCAATATACCATTGCGCATAAGGCCGAGACGCGCACAACGCGTTGCTTCATCGAGTTGATGAGTGGAGACTACTATGGTGACTCCTTCTTTGTTCAATTGAGCAAAATAGTCCCAGAACGCACGACGCAATTCAGGATCAACTCCCACAGTTGGTTCATCCAACAAAGCAAGGCTGGGATGATGTACGAGAGCACAAGCAAGCGAGAGACGCTGCCTCATGCCGCCACTAAAGTGTCCAACAACATCATTTACGCGGTCAGCCAGATCCACCCGTTCTAGCATCTCCATAATGCGCTGTTTCTGTTCTATGCCACGCAGGCCATAGACATTGCAGAAAAACTGCATATTTTCTCTGGCCGTCAAGTCAAGGTACAGAGCGCTCAGTTGCGTCATATACCCTATGTGTGCCGCAACTTTGTGACTTGGTATGCGCTCATTCATAATATGAATCGTGCCACTCGTGGGAAGTATAAGTCCCACTAGCATACGAATGAGCGTTGTCTTGCCAGAACCATTGGGACCAATCAAGCCGAATGTCTCGCCAGCACGAATGTTCATAGTGAGATTATTAACAGCTCGCAGTTTGCCAAACTGCTTAACGAGTTGATTGATAACCACCATCGGTTCGCCATTTGCAGGCTTCTGCAATTCTTGCCGCTTACGTGTACCAGGAATAACTTCCGTCATATAACGCTCCTCGAACTTAACTGACCTACCGATTCATGTGAGATAGGTAAAAATGCCTTATCTTGGTAAGATGCCCTGAAGGACTGTCTCGCTGACAACTTCAGCAATCTGTTCATGGGTATACTCCAATGCAGTTGGATCACGTAAAATTTGACGACGTAGAACAAAACCGAAGACGGAGCCTACCATGACCTGAGCAGTCAGTACCCCATCAACACGTCGTAAAGCACCTTTTTCCATCTGTGCTTCAAAATACTTTCCTAAAAATTCCAACAACCGTTGGATCATAGAGAAGATGATTGGCGCTACCTCAGTGTTATGAACTACTTCGGGTAGTAGCATGCGCACCAATTGAATTAACTTCTCACTCTCGATGATACTCAATGCACGTAGTATGAGCATACGCAGGAAGATCTCCGGCGACAATTCAAATACCTGTGGAGGTAACGTAGTTATTAACTGCGCAGGTGAACGTGTCTCGATAATCGTCTTGAGTAAGTCTTCTTTACTTTCAAAGTAGTAGTAGATCAACCCAGGGGTGATGCCCGCCTCGCGAGCGATATCCTTATTTGTTGCTCTGCTAAAGCCTTTTTGGGCAAATACTTGCATTGCTGCATCAATGATCTGGTCGCGTCGATCTTCGACAACTTTGGGCGTTCGGGCCATGCTTACACGTCCATTTCCAGCCTTGCTATTGACACCATTCAGTTAATTTAATTAACTGACCGATTAATAACTATTATAACAATAGAGATGAAGAAAGTCAAGCATATGAACAACCACGAAAGGCACTGCCAATTAAGAAACTAAAGCATATTGAGGAACTTCCAAAACGCGTGCTAACAATCGTAATTGATATGGTTGAGGGTCCTCGCGACCACTTTCAAGGTGTGAGATAGTATCGCGACGGATGCCTGTCATTGATGCGAGTTGTCCAATGCTCAGACCTTTACGTTGTCGAAGAATGCGCAGATGGGGCAAGCCATGGGGTTTTATAGTTCTTTCTTTTGAAGCGTGTTGTTTCATAGTAACCTCTCCTTTGAGGCTTCTTGACTAGCTTTTCCAGCGACATTGCTGGAACTGTTTCGTGCGTAAGAGCATTTTTGCAAGTAGCCGAAAGCGTTTCAGCTTCTTATTAAGCATACCAGAAGAATGATTGAGTGTCCAGTGCATAGGGCGGAGGTCCCAGCACATGTAAATGAGCCTGGCGCACTCGCCGACGCCAGGCTCATTTATACACTTTTCGGAAACATTCACAGACTCTGATCAGGGCTTGTTATAATACGTGAAAGCCAATTAATGTCCGTGCGTTCCAACTTGAGGAGTTACTGACTGATCAGAGGATACACTAAAGTAATACGCACTATCAGGGTTGTCATCAGTGAAAATTCTCATGGGATCATGTGCGAAAGGATCAAGTACATCGTAAAGATTGGCTTGCGTAACGTATGTCATATCACCCATCATGAGCGTATAGCGATTGACAGGAATCGTTTGAAAGGATTGAGCAAGATTCCATAGATCCTTCTCACCGATACCATCGTTTTGATCACCTGCAATCCAGAAAAGTACACCATTCTGTTGGTAAATCAACTCGCTACGTCCACCATATAACCACCTATGTTGATACTTGCCAAACCACTGCCACTGGCCGTTTATAAAGATAGCCGCTGGTTGTCCATACCGGTCGACCTGTATGGGATGTACAGCTTTATCCAGGACTACGGGCAGCACTTCTTCATTCGGCAACATTTCACGTATTACAATCTGACCTGTTCCCTTTGGCTTGACTCCGGTAAGGCTATAGACTAACTCGATTATGGGGCCATTAGACCACGATTGCTCTGTTCCATGATAGAGATAAATGGATTCGAGGTTATAGTTGCGAGGCATTGATTGCGGCCAGTATATCTTAAAATGCAGTTGTTGTTGTGCCGTTAAGAGTGTTATCTGCCTGGGTTGATTGTTCGCGTTATTGTGTGTGGACTTATGCTGATGCGGGAACGTACGCACGCCTTTTGGATAAGTAGTTACTTGATACACACCACCGCGAGAGCCATGCAGCAAGACAGCCATCCCAGCAGCAAATGAAGGAGCCGTAAAAGCAACCGTAACGAGCATAATGAGCGTCAATGCGACGACTGAGACAAGCAGCGAACCGCGAGCGTAGATATTGCTCAGGCCAGTAATGAAGGCATCGAAAGCCGAGCGTGGGGCATGGAATAGTCTACGGCGCAGCTTGAGACGGCGAAAGACACGCGCACGAGTCCTATGTTCAAATCCAGGTTCAACTGAACGGAAGAGTTGGTCTTCTGACGCTAGTAGAGTTTGCACAAAGTATGGAGGCAATTCCTCTTGTTCAGGTGAGAAGATCGAATTCAATTCATGCACAAAGACCAGGTCATCCTCGCCAAAATCGGGTGGGACTTCCTGCTCAAGTGCAGCGAGTGAGAGAAGATCATTGCTCTCATTATTCAGTTGTTCGTCAAATTCGCTCATACTCATGTGTATGCTCCTTGAGCGCCTCACGTAAGCTTTTCCGCGCTCGCCAGAGCCGTGTATCGACAGCGTGACGAGTTAGCCCTGTCTTCGCCGCCAACTCTTCGGTACTGGCAAACTTAAAGTATCGCTGGTAAATCAAATAGCGGTCAAGCTCAGGCAACGTCGCCAAGGCCAGGCGCAATTCTTCGCGCCTTTCACTCTGTTCCATCAGAGTTTCCATACTGGAATCAGGGTGTGGAGGAAGAGTAGCACGATTTTCATAATCATGTCCTCCCCATCCAGAAGTTCTTCCATTACTACTTCCATCTGAAGTAGTCCACTGGCGGATCTCATCCGCCGATTGTAAGTTATGAGTTTGACGTCGACATAATTGGCGTCGGCGATCCAGGGCGATATACTTCGCCCGCATCGTAAGCCAAGTGCGTAGCGTTCCCCGTAAAGGATCGAAGGTATCGATCTCCTGCCAGACAGCAATGAAGAGATCATTCACACACTCTTCGGCATCCTGGGAAACTCCGATCCCATCCAGTACCAAACGAATAAAGTAGAACACTTCTCGTGAATACCGTGAGATGAGTGTTTCCAAAGCCTCGGGATCACGCTGTTGCAACCTTTGTGCCAGGTCTTCATCCGACCAGTTTTGCCGCACCATGATTGCTCCTTCAGATCTGGGCACGTCTCTCTACCGAATTTCACCGCTGGCCACCCTCCAGCGTACAGCATCTGTAAGAATGCTGTATTGACAAGTAGAACCAAAGTATAGAGACATACCGGACCGGTGGTGCACATGCCCTCGTCCTGAAAGATATACGCTGTTTAGAACTGCAATCTCTCAAATTAAAATATCGTAGATAAGTGAAAATCAAATATGAACGAAGGTCTCTACAATTTTGCTTGAAAGAACGTTAAAAGTCAAGTTCTTTTGTATACACTTCGAGGGTTCCCACAAAAACCTTACAATGTCCTTACAAGACCTTCGGTTCGGCCCCACAAGTGGGGAAGTAGGGGAATAGCGGAGTCACCCTGCTTCTGTCTACAGAAGCGTGTTATAATGGCCTTACCACGTTATCACGAATGGGAGGAAATTGTATGACATTCTCAATTGTGGCTCGCGATCCCCAGAAAGGCGAGTTAGGAATTGCGGTTCAGTCCAAATTTCTAGCAGTGGGAGCAGTCGTGCCATGGGCAAAGGCAGGTGTTGGAGCAATTGCCACACAATCCTGGGCTAACACATCATACGGACCGCTTGGATTGGACCTTCTGGAAAAAGGATTGCCAGCCAACGAGGTATTAGCGGAATTGACCCGCAACGATGAGAGTCGAGCAGAGCGCCAGGTAGGTATTATCGGCGTTACTGGCACACCTGCCACCTATACAGGCGAGGAGTGTTTTCCCTGGGCCGGAGGCCACATTGGAGAACATTATGCATGCCAGGGCAATATTCTGGTGGGAGAGGATACCGTGCTCGCAATGGCACGCACATTCGAAGAGACGGCTGGACATCTTTGCGATCGCCTGGTTACGGCCCTGGCAGCAGGTCAGGAAGCAGGAGGAGACAGCCGCGGCCAACAATCGGCAGCCCTGCTTGTCGTGCGTGAAAGAGGTGGATATGAAGGATTCAATGATCGCTTTATCGATTTAAGAGTAGATGACCATATGCAACCTATCGATGAACTACAGCGTATTCTGCAATTGCATAAACTTTACTTATTTCCGACAGAACCGGATGATATCCTGGTCATTGACCACGAACTAGCAGTAGAATTACAAGAACGCTTGACTATAAGTGGTGACTATCAGGGCAATATCACAGGCTCGTATGACGAGAGTACACGCGACGCTTTTCGGAAATTTAGCGGACGTGAAAACATGGAAGAACGCTGGTTCGAGGATGCACATATTGATCGCGTTGTGCTTGAGTTTATGCGCCAAAAATTGCGAAAGTGATCAATATGTTCCCTATTCATGTGGGGGCGCAGGTCAAGAGTCACATCGACCCGAACTCTTATCACACGTTTAGCATAGGAATCTTCGAAACCGTCCAGCGATCGTTGGGACTGGCTACCTCAAACTGTACCATAGAGATAGCATCGGTAGGACAACGTACAATGCACAGGCCACAACGAATACACTTCTCTTCGTCGATAATCATATCGGCGCCACCTCGCCAGGATTCTGTTCCCTGGTGCATAGGATCACCCTTGACCACTCGTGAGAGGCCTTCCATGCTGATGCAGTCATAAGGACAAATGTCTACACAACCAGAGCAGAGAATACAAATTGAGGGATCAATCATAATATTCAACTGACATTGCAGACAGCGCCGTGCCTGCTCCACAGCCTGTTCAGGGGTATATCCCGTTTCGGTCTCACGGGTATTGCTATAACGTTCTTTGAGTGGAAGGGCAGGAATAAACTCGAATGGTATGGATTCGTAATCATCAACCATGCCACGCTGGTAGTCGGGTAGTTCTATTTCCTCTGCTGACTCGGCAGGTGAATCCTCACCGCCAAGATAACGGTTCATTGCGTTTGCAGCATCACGCCCATCACCAATGGCTGAAATCAGGTTGCGCGAACCATCAGTATAATCGCCGCCAGCAAAAAGCCCTGGATAACTGGTCATCCAGGTTTCGTAATCTCTCAAGGGAACGCCGGTGCGTTTGTTGACTTCGAGTTTCAGTTCGTCAGTCTGCAACCAGGAAGGATCGCTATATTGACCGAAAGCAGGGATAATAGTGTCGGCTTCAATCACAAACTCAGTGCCGGGAATTGGTATAGGACGGCGACGACCACTCGCATCGGGATCACCAAGCTTATTGCGTATGAGCTTGAGTCCGCTAGCGTGTATTCCATCTGTACTCAATACCTCAAGCTGAGTAACAAGATACTGGAATTCGACATGCTCCATCATCGCCTCATCAACTTCATACTCATCGGATCCCATCTCTTCCTTTGAACGGCGATAAAGTACATAGACTTTTTCTGCACCAAAGCGTATTGAGGTTCGACAGCAGTCCATAGCGGTGAAACCACCACCCAACACAATAACCCGTTTGCCAATAAAAGCAGGCTCACCAAAATTGGTCTTCGACAACAATTTTATGCCATCCTCAACGCCTTTGAGATCAGCACCGGGAATGATCTTGTTATCGGGTCCTGTCATTGGATTCGAGATGTAGCAACCTCCAGCAACGAAGACAGCATCGTAGTTCTTGAGCAGGTTGGTGAGCATCACATCACGTCCAACGCGTGTATTGTAGTGCACCTCGACGCCAATATCATCCATGTATTCGTTGCACTCTTCATACGTGACGGTGCGAGGCAGGCGCCAAACGGGGATACCGTTCACCATAACCCCACCAGCGACAGGATCAGATTCGTAAATTGTAGCCGGATAACCCATCTCACGTAGATCACGCGCACAGGCTAAACCAGCGGAACCCGCACCTACAATAGCCACTTTCTTCTCTTTAGTAATGGGTGGTCGTTCCGCGTGATGGCGATATTCGCGGTGATCGGCAGCAGCACGTTTCAACCAGCAAATGGCGATAGGCTTGCCGTCAATTTTGTTACGACGACAGACCGGTTCACAAGGACGCGCACATGTACGGCCAAGAACGCCTGGCACAACGTTGCATTTGCGGTTCAGCAGATAAGCTTCGTCGAAGCGTGCTTGAGAGATCAAACCAATATAGGTAGCAACGTCGGTATGGGCGGGACATCCTACCTGGCAGGGAATATTCGTCTGATACCAGTCAGGCGTAGTCATAATTGATTGGTATCGCGGTTCCAACTCACTATCTGGATCAATCATACAGTAATCCTTTCCTGGGCATCCACTTTATTGTGCAATCAAGTCAGTTCCAAGATTGTGGAGCAGGGAGTTTTTTATGATAGCCTGATTACTAATATTTCCCTTGCATAAAGCCTATGCTTTGGGGGAGATACATTTCTGTTGATTTGTTCTATATGCACCTGTGGGTGCATTTTCTTATCAAATTATAGCATAGACGATAATGGTGTTGCCAAAATCCGTGATACATTATTGTTCGGGAGAGAAGATATCCTGTGTACCTCCTATTGTGGCTATCAGACCAGCCAGGAGGGCTGTGCGAGGAGCAACACTCCTAAGTACAAGATATTCATCCGGGCTATGGTCGCGTCCACCAATAGGTCCAAGCCCATCAAGCGCAGGAACGCCATGGTTGGTGGCATAACTTGCATCTGAAGCTCCTCCAGTCAATACATGATTTATAGAAAAGCCGAGCAAGTTAGCGATGTGCTGCGCCTGGTGCGCTAATTTCAGGCTTTCGGAAGTTTGCACCATAGGGGCTTTAATATCTGGTGCACGCTCTAACGTCAATTCTACACTGGCTATACGCTTCTGCATCATCAGTTCATGAAAGCATTTCTCTGTGGCAATCCTATCTTCGTCAAGCAGGAAGCGCAGATCAAATTGAGCCTGAGCGAAATCAGGTACGACATTGGGCATAGTACCACCAGACATGACGCCTGCATTGACGGTGATTCCTTCACGCCAACCAGTTAGATTCTGAAATTGCAGTATCTGATGAGCCATTTCAATAACTGCATTACGCCCTTTCTCTGGTTCAACACCTGCATGAGCTGCACGACCAAGTGCGGTAAGCTTATACCAGGTGTGACCCTTGCGGGCGCTCACAATATCGCCGTTTGAACGTGCCGCTTCTAAAACTAACGCTCCCTGAGCATTCTCGCATGCTGATTGCATGATGTCCTGGCAATGACGCGTATTAATTTCCTCGTCAGAGACACAGAGAAAACGAATCTCACCAAATGCGCGATAGTTCATTGCAACCAGTGCTTCAATGGCATAAATGGCAGAGAGAATACCACCTTTCATATCACTCACGCCTGGACCATAAACAATATCGCCATCAACCTGTACAGGGCGAGAAGCGGCAATGCCAACAGGATAGACTGTATCCATGTGACCTAGAAGTAAGACGTTGGCACCTCCCATACCGTGTAACGTACCGAGCAGGTCATTGCCCCAGGATTGACGCTCAATGATCGTTGCATGCATTCCCAGGCCACGCATACGTGCTGCCAGGAAGAGTGCCATCTCGTCCAATCCGGGCTTATGATAGCTATATGAGTCTATCGAGCAGAGTTCACGTAGTTCTTCGATATATTGCAACAGGCGTTCCCGAGTATATGCCTCTACACCTGCGACCAGGGTTTGTAAGTCCATGATATTGCCTCCATCGGTATTTACTCTGTATGAGAGGATAGAGGAGAAAGCAACATTCGTCAAGGGATAGTTTGTCTAGTGTTTAATTTCCATCGCCTCTCACAATGCGATATACTCAAACAAATACAGGTCTATTTAAAGTATTAAGGAAAAAGGAGCAACCAAGCTATGTCCTACACAGGTAACGCATCTCCAGGAACGACGCCGGAGCCAGGGCCGCGCATTGTACGCGCGCCACGTGGAAATACCCTTTCATGCAAGGGTTGGCAACAAGAAGCAGCAATGCGTATGCTCATGAACAATCTTGATCCAGACGTAGCTGAGCGTCCAAACGACCTGGTAGTTTACGGTGGATCAGGCCGCGCGGCACGTACCTGGGCGGCATTCGATGCTATTGTACGTTCACTCCAAAGCCTCGAAAACGATGAGACATTACTTGTTCAATCGGGCAAACCTGTTGGAATTTTTCGCACTCACTCTAACGCGCCGCGAGTGCTGATCGCCAACTCAAATCTGGTGCCGCATTGGGGCAATTGGGACGAGTTCCGACGGCTTGAGTCGCTTGGATTGACGATGTACGGCCAGATGACCGCTGGGTCGTGGATCTACATTGGTTCACAAGGCATAGTACAGGGCACTTATGAGACCTTCGCAGAGGCAGCACATAAGCACTTTGGAGGATCGCTCAAAAGTAAGTTCATTCTCACCGCCGGGTTAGGCGGAATGGGCGGCGCTCAACCACTAGCAGTTACGATGAACCAGGGGGTCTGCCTGGCCGTTGAGGTTGATCCACACCATATACAGCGTCGATTAGAGACGGGCTATTGTGATGAGATGGCCAGTACACTTGACGAGGCGCTGCACCAGGTACGAGAGGCCGTCAATCAAGGGCAACCACTGTCAATCGGCCTCATAGGCAATGCTGCTGAGGTATACCCCGAACTGGTACGGCGTGGCATCATCCCTGATATGGTCACCGATCAGACCTCGGCTCATGATGCGCTCAATGGCTATATTCCCGCTGGCCTTTCGCTGGAAGAAGCCGATGAACTGCGCCAACGTGATCCTCAAGCTTATATTCAGCGAGCGATGGAGTCGATGGTAACACACGTCCGTGCCATGCTGGATATGCAAAAGATGGGAGCGATAGTCTTCGATTATGGCAACAACCTGCGTGGCCAGGCACTCGCAGCAGGCGAAACACATGCGCTGGATTTCCCAGGTTTTGTCCCAGCCTATATTCGTCCACTCTTTTGCCGTGGCAAAGGGCCATTCCGTTGGGTAGCTCTGTCAGGAGATCCCGAGGATATTTACCGCACGGACGAGGCGATACTTGAACTTTTCCCCGAAAATGTTGGGCTCAAACGCTGGATCACCATGGCAAGACAGAAAATACACTTTCAAGGCCTGCCCGCTCGTATCTGCTGGTTAGGTTATGGGGAACGCGATAAGGCAGGACTTGTATTCAATGAACTGGTTGCCAGGGGTATTGTCAAAGCTCCAATTGTGATCGGGCGTGACCACCTGGATAGCGGCTCTGTAGCTTCACCCTATCGGGAAACCGAGGCGATGAAGGACGGCAGCGATGCGATCGCCGACTGGCCCATCCTTAATGCGCTACTTAATACGGCTTCAGGTGCAACCTGGATCTCAGTGCATCATGGTGGGGGCGTTGGCATCGGCTATTCATTGCACGCGGGTCAAGTGATCGTAGCCGATGGCACACCCGAGGCAGCCGAGCGACTATCAAGGGTGCTAACAAACGATCCTGGCACAGGTGTGATGCGGCATGTTGACGCCGGCTACGAGGAAGCTATCGAGTGCGCTAGAGAGTTGGGAGTCAAAATACCAATGCTTCTATGATCCTGATCAAAATTATATGCTGTCGATTTTCCAAATGTCATTGCTATCGCTATCCTGGATAAGTGTAGCCGTTATCTTGGCAACAATCTGCCCCGAAGCATTGTTCAACGTCACAGCTGCTGATGCAGTGCTTCCTGACGGAGAGACTGCGCTATAAGAACATGTTAATCCAGAAAAGTCTGTTTCAAACTGCACTTCCGCATGCGCTCTTTTGAGGCCGCTGGATAGTTGAGTGTAGGCCGTAGGGTAATCTTTGTTTTGCAAGGCATTACAGAATGCTGTGAGTGTCATGCCCGGTGTAGTTGGAAACAGACTCATCTTCCAGATGTTACCACTATCGGCCATCAGAGTGACAATACTACTGGACGTTTGACCGGAACCAGTTACAAGTCTCATGTTTGCAGTCGCCCTGTTATTAGTAGTATTTGCGGAGCTATGTGTGCAAGTGCTTACTTTGCCTCCGGCCCGCGAAGTATTGGCAAATTCAAGTTCTGTTTCTCTATTCTGTAATGAGTTAGAGAGTTGATTATAGGCAGTTTGATAATTCTGCCCTTGCATTGCATTACAGAAAGCATCTAGCGTTTTTTCTGGCGTGGAGCGGGTGAAATAAAAATAGCCACCAACAGACAGGGCTATCACAACGAGTAGTCCTAGCCCAATCAAGATGAATCGACGATCCCTGCGCCGCACCTGTTTAATAGGCACATAACCGGGTATTGGTCCGTCATAGTCAGCAGGGATGAATGGTGTATTGCCCGGCCGCTGTGTATATGAAGGCATATATTGTTGTGGTAATGTATATTGTGTATTGACATCCACTAACTGTTGATTTTCCGGTGACCCACTTATGATATCCATGCCATAAGAAGTAGGAAGCGTTTCTATATTCTCTTCAGAAGGTGCTCCAGAATCTCCCTCCTGTTTGGGAGATGTAGATGCGGTCTCCTCAGTTTGCGGCATTGCTTCCATTTCATAGGTGAATAGGATGTTCCCGAAAGCAATCGAGTTGCCAGGGCTGAGCAATCGGGGCGTATTGAAGTCAAGTCGTTCCGCATTCACATACGTGCCATGAATACTTCCCAAATCAGTGATACTGAAACCCTGCTCCTCCAAATGGATCGCGGCATGGTGAGCCGAGACCTTTATATTATCAATCACGAGCGAATTGTCTGGACTGCTTCCAATTGTAAAGAGCGTGGTTTCCAAGATTGTGCTCCCTAGTGGGCCATTAAGTACCGCTTTCATGATCCCTCCTCTCTGAATTCTAGCATACATCAATGGGGCTGTCGAGGTATGAATGCGCTTGCCTTCGCATCTAAAGCATGTCATAATTGGTAAATGCTCCGGCATCAAGTAAAGGTATCAAGCATAATTGCAGTTTATTGAAAGGTAGCACATGTTGCAAGAAAACATCGAGGCTTCGTTTCAATCAAATGTCATCATCAGTACAAGCAGGCTTACCAAAGCTTTTGGTCGGCTAGTTGCCGTCAATGACCTGCATCTTCAGGTCATGCGAGGCGATGTCTTTGGATTTCTCGGTCCCAACGGCTCGGGTAAAACTACCACAATTCGTATGCTACTCGGCCTTATCCGTCCAACTGCCGGTCGGGCAGTTATATTTGGTATGGATACAACACAGCAAATGCCCTCCATTCTGCCACGTATCGGAGCAATTGTGGAAACGCCAGTATTCTACCCTTATCTCTCAGGTGCGGATAATCTGCGTGTAATTGGCGCTGCATCAGGAATGGTTTCGGGTAAAGCGAACCAACGCCGTATCGATGAGGTGTTAGAACTTGTTGAACTTCATGTTCAAGCAAAAATGGCCTACCGTAAATACTCACTTGGCATGAAGCAGCGCCTTGGCATTGCAGCAGCGCTTCTTACAGACCCTGAACTTGTACTTCTGGACGAACCTACTAATGGGCTGGATCCAGCAGGTATGTTTGAGATTCGCCAACTTATTCAGCGATTAACTTCCCTGGGTAAAACTATCTTTCTATCCAGTCACCTTCTCAACGAAATACAACAGGTTTGCAACCGTGTGGCAATATTACAAAAAGGTAACTTGATCAAGCAGGGTAATGTCCTTGAATTGTTGCGTGGTAGCGAGCAAGTTCTGATAAGACTAAATACTCTAGAGGAAATACAGCAAGCAAAAATCATCCTCGAAGAGGCAAAACAGCAAGGAGCTCATTGGATTAGCGCTGTACATGTTCAAACAGATAGACAAGGTATATCAACACTACGTGTAGATACACCTAAGTCTCATTCAGCTGAGATCAATGCGCTGCTTGCGCACAATAATCTATTCGCTGCTGAACTGCATCCATATGAGGGGAGCCTCGAAGAAGTCTTCCTCCAGCTCACAACTCCATCTCTTTCTTTTGGGATGCGCCAGGGAATGGCCGCTCTGGCTGGTGGTAGTTCCGCCACACAGCAAACTGGCTCCATACAAGGCGTAGAGAGGTTCGGAAATGGAAAGGGAGGCATATAATGAGCGTGACACATCAATCAAATACCGAGGGAAGTTTGCCTTTACCTGTACGCACTGACTCTGTGATCCTGGGAAGGCAAGGTTACGCATCCGTATTACTGCGACTCATTGGTATGGAGATGTACAAGATACGTCGCAGAATTATGTCAAAAGTGTTGGTCAGTATCGCTATCGTCATCGCCATACTTGTTTTCCTCTTATTTTCGCTCAACACTTTCTTTGTACTTAATGCTCCCCCGGAGAGTTTTGCACAACCTTGTCCTCAATCAAGTGGCCCTGCACAAAGTCAATCACAGCCAAACTGTCCACCGCCTTCGGCAGCACAGGTGGCACAATTAAGAGAAGGCGCCCTGCGTAGCGCCTCAGAACCACTACGCCTACCCAATTCATTGAGTATAGCCGTACAGATTGCGCTTAGCGCAGGTACGATATTGATTATCATCTTAATAGGATCTTCTGCTGGAGGAGAATTCAGTATTGGTACAGTTCGCCTGATGTATACTCGAGGACCAACACGCTTGCAATTTCTACTAGCCAAAGTGGGAGTAGCCGCCCTTTGCGCCGCAATTGGGATACTGACAATGTCCATTACCGGCATACTCACAGGACAGGCGCTTAACGCTCTGAGTAGTATCCCCCAGGGTTTTGGTTTCCTCAGTGCAAGTTGGATAGCACATGCACTGCTTTACCTACTAATTGCTATGCTCGACTGGTTTATCTATGCCACCATCGCCATCTTTTTTGGAACGTTGGGACGTTCAACAGTGGCTGGCATTGTTGGAGCGCTGACATGGCTTTTTGTTGAACCAATCCTGGGAAGCATTCTTAAACTCGTAGGAACTTTTAGCCAGGGACCTTTCGGGAATTTTTTGAAAGCTATTCCAGATTACTTTATTGGGAACAATACTGGAGCATTGTTACAAAATCAGGGGCAATACATCTTCGGCGGAAGTGGTTCTTCACTTTCGAATCTGCATGCACTCGTTGTACTGGCTGTATACCTTGCCGCATTCATTGGACTGTCATGGTGGATAAATGAACACAGGGATGTAACGAACTAATCCAATGTTAAACACTACCACTATCAAAGAATATGCGTATTCGCTCGGCTTCGACATAGCGCGCATCACAAGCGCTGATGAATTTCCAGATACCGAACGAATCATCAAAGAGCGTATCTCACAAGGGTTGATGGATGGTCTACCCTGGTTCACTGCCGAACGAGCAGAGGTATCATGTTACCCTGATGCACTTTTACCTGGAGCTCGCTCGATCATTGCTCTTGCCATGTTCTATCTCACTGAGCAACCCGATGAAGTGGAAAGCGACGTACCAAGAGGATGTATTTCGCGTTACGCATGGGGAGACGATTATCATGAGATCATCAAACCCAGGCTGCAACAGTTCGCAACCTGGCTGCGCAACTATGGACGCGATGAGGTAGAGAATGTAGAGACACGGTTGTATGTGGATACCGGTCGTATGGTGGATCGCGCAGTTGCGCAGCGAGCAGGGTTGGGTTGGTATGGCAAAAATACTACTATCTTAACAAAGGGTTGGGGATCATGGGTCTTCCTGGCAGAAATTGTAACCAATCTCCCTTTGGGAGATGGCGCAGGAAACCTCTATGATACACCTTTAAAAGCAAGCTGCGGCAACTGCGAAATTTGTCTGCACGCCTGCCCGACTGCAGCCTTGCCTGCTCCATATGTACTTGACAATACACGCTGCATTTCCTTTCTGACTATCGAGCTGCGTGGTAGTATTCCTCTGGAGTTGCGACCCTTAATGGGTAATCTCATTTTTGGCTGTGATATCTGCCAACAAGTATGTCCTGTGAATAAAGTTGCTGAGAGACGTCTGGGGTTAAGGAAAGGTGACGGTGTGGTTACCTCGTCATTACAGCCAGTACATTTTCAGCCTCGTCAGGAATTCAAACCTCGCAATGGTATTGGAAGTGCTCCCGAACTCATTCCCTTACTTTCATTGACAGAAGAACAGTTTCGTGAGCGCTTCCGCCGGAGTCCAATTCGCCGTACCAAACGGCGTGGATTATTGAGGAATGTCTGTGTGGCGCTTGGCAATAGCGGGGATCCACAGGCTGTGATGCCGCTCATTGGGGCGCTTCATGACGACGAACCGTTGATCAGAGGGCATGCGGCGTGGGCTTTAGGACGAATTGGGGGAAAAGATGCAAAAAAGGCTTTAGAAGAGGCGCTGGTGAGTGAGGAGGATGGAGAGACGCGCAATGAGATACGATGCGCTCTTGATGAATTTTCGTAACATCACAAATACAAAAGACACAATCTCTCGTGTCTTCATACTTACTAACTCACTAAACAAGAATAATTACCTCAATTTTGCCAAGACCAAGCCGAGTGTCAGTCAAAGCAGGGTCAGCGATGGGATGGGATGGGTGAAGATCAAAGCAGCGCAAGCAAGCAAGACGCTTCAGGGTGCCAGCTCACACACACGGTGAGACAAGCCGTACGATCAT
>Ga0137390_10000359_pt1 | contig 30554 bp, 32 predicted proteins | sample 15con2h24AmetaG_FD_104937 | JGI IMG/M metagenome (GOLD analysis project Ga0137390, IMG submission 104937) | Vadose zone soil microbial communities from Angelo Coast Range Reserve, California, USA - 15con2h2.4A metaG | ecosystem: Environmental > Terrestrial > Soil > Vadose zone > Saprolite... | reverse complement strand
GGGACGATGAGGACCGGGCAGGGCGCGTGCTGGACGACCTTGTCAGCGACCGATCCCATCAGCAGCCGGGCGAAGCCGCCTACGCCCCGCGAGCCAAGCACGATCATGTCGGCGCCCCTGGCCTCGTTGACGAGCTCTTCGGCCGGGAAGCCGTGCACCGCCGTGACGGTGACCGACTCCGGGCGGGGTCCGTCGAGTTCGGCCAGCGCCTTGTCGGTTTCCGCCTGGGCCGCCTCGCGGGCCCGCTCGGTCTGCGCCTGGTCTTCCGGGTAGGTGACCGGACCGCCGGCGTATCCCACCACAGCCTGGTGGACGGTGAGCACCGTGAGCGGCGCGTGATGGATCGCCGCCTCCTTTATGGCCCGTGTCAAGGCACGCTTGGAATGATCGGAACCGTCTACGCCGACGATGATTCCGGGCATGTCGATCTCCTTTGAGTTGTCGCAGCCGCCGCGTCCCTGCTGCCGATCTTAGGCACGCAGGGCCCTCGGGCAACAGGGGCGCGCCCGGGCTGTTACATCCGTTCGAAGACGGCGGCGATGCCCTGGCCGCCGCCGATGCACATGGTGACGAGCGCGTACCGGCCGGCGGTCCGGCGCAACTCGTGCAGAGCCTTGACGGTGAGGATGGCGCCGGTGGCGCCGATCGGGTGCCCGAGTGAGATGCCGCTGCCGTTCGGGTTGGTCCGGTCCGGCGGAAGGCCGAGTTCCCTGGCGACGGCGAGGGCCTGGGCGGCGAACGCCTCGTTCACCTCGAACAGGTCGATGTCATCGCACTTGAGGTCGGCCCGCTCCAGGACCTTGCGCACCGCGGGTATGGGTCCGATGCCCATCACCCGCGGCTCGACGCCGGCGTGGGCGTAGGCGACGAGCCTGCCCATCGGGTCGCAGGCGTGCCGTTCGGCATAGTCCTCACCGGCCAGCATCACGGCTGCCGCGGCGTCGTTGACGCCGGAGGCGTTGCCCGCGGTGACCGTGCCCTCCCTTTCGAAGGCCGGCTTGAGCCTGGCCAGGTCGGCTATGGTAACGCCGGGCCGGATGTGCTCATCGGTGTCGATGGTCGTGGTGCCCTTCCGGCTGGGCACGTCGACCGGCGTGATCTGCCCGGTGAAGTACCCCGCGGCGGCCGCGGCGGCGGCGCGCCGGTGGCTCTCGGCGGCGAGGGCGTCCTGCTCGTCCCGGGACACGTGGTAGTCGGCGGCGACGTTCTCCGCGGTCACAGCCATGTGACAGCCGTCGAACGGGTCGGTCAGCGCGCCGACCATGGCATCGACGACGGTGCTATCTTGCATCCGCTGGCCCCACCGCATGCCGGGCAGCCAGTACTGCCCGCGGCTCATGGACTCGGCGCCGCCGGCCACGGCCACGTCGCAGTCGCCGAGCTTGATCGCCTGGGCGGCGGACACGATCGCCTGCAGGCCGCTGCCGCACAGCCGGTTGACGGTGAAGGCCGGGGTCTCGACCGGGAGGCCGCCGTTGACCGCCGCGACCCGGCTGAGGTACATGTCGCGGGGTTCGGTGTGGATCACGTGGCCGAAGACCGCGTGACCGACGTCTTCCGGGCGTACGCCGGATCGCCTGACCGCCTCGCGCACGACGGTGGCGGCGAGATCGCAGGGTGGGACGGCGGCGAGGCCTCCCCCGTATTTGCCGATCGCGGTCCGGACGGCGGACAGCACCAGGACGTTCCTGCGGTGTTCCATGACTGTGTCTCCCTCACATGTCCAGGCCGCCGTTGACGGCCCAGATCTGCCCGGTGACGTAGGCGGACGCGTCGGCCGCCAGAAAGCAGACCACCCGGGCGATCTCCTCGGGCGCGCCGAGCCGGCCGACCGGGATCTGGGTCCGGATCCGGTCCAGCACCTTGTCCGGGATGGTGGCCATCATGTCGGTGGCGATGTAGCCCGGGGTGACCGCGTTGACGGTCAGCCCGATCCCGTCCCCGGCCGGACGCTGCGCCCGGTTGAGCTGGAAGATAACCTCGCGGGCCAGTGACTTGGTCAGCCCGAACAGGCCGGACTTGGAAGCGGCGTAGTTGACCTGGCCGATGTTGCCGGTCTCGCCGATGGCCGAGGACATGTTGATGATCCGGCCGGTGCCGCGCTCGATCATGTGCTCGACCGCGGCCTGGGCCATGAAGAAGGCGCCGGACAGGTTGACCGCGATGACCTTCTGCCAGTCCTCGTCGGTCATCTTGGCCACGGTCCGGTCGATGGTGATGCCGGCGTTGTTCACCAGGATGTCGACCCGGCCGTGCTGGTCGATCACCTCGCCCAGCACACGCCGGCAGTCATCGGCATTGCCGATGTTGCCCTCATGCACGCTGATCCGCTGGCCTGGATAGTCGGTAGTCGCGCTGGCCAGGAACTTCTGCGCGGCCTCGTGACCATGCCAGTAGCCGGCCGCGACATGCGCTCCCTGATCGGCCAGTTCGCGGCAGATGGCGGCACCGATGCCGCGCGTGCCGCCAGTGACCAGCGCCACCCGGCCCTGGACCATGCCCGGCCGTGTCCGTTGCGTTTGCTCGGTCTGCCCCTCCATTGCGGGCGCTTGGGATGTCATCGCGTACTTCCTATCTCCTCGTACCTCAATCATGGCTACGGTCGTGACGCTAGGTCACGCCGCATGAGCAAGCATCCGCTCTTGGTCCCCGGTATTAAGGGCTTTCGGCCCGTCAATGGCGGGTCGTTAGACCGCTGTCGCCCGCGGCTGCCGCGCTTAGCCTCGGCCGCGAGAGAAGGGCCAGCGGCCCTGCTGAGCTCTGACCGAAATCTGACTCAGGCAGTGAGAAACGTGACCGAGGCGAGCAGTAAAGACAAGGATGCGGCGCCGATTCTGGCCCGGCGGGCCGGCTACCTCATCGAGGTGGCGGCGCGCGCGCCGTCACTGCACAACACCCAGCCGTGGCGATTCAGGCTCAGTGAGCACGCGATCGAGCTGTACGCCGACGCCAGTCGCCAGCTCCTGGAAGATCCGGGCGGCCGGGAGATGCTCATCAGCTGCGGCGCGGCGCTGTACGGGCTGCGGCTCGCGGTGCGCTCGCTGGGCTATCTGCCCGAGGTCGCATTGTTCCCCGAACCGACCAGGCGGCGGCTGCTGGCCCGGGTGCGGCTGGGCCGTCCGGCGCCAATGACATCAGATGAGCGGAAGCTGCTCCAGGCGGTGCCGCACCGGCATACTCACCGCGGTCCGTTCGAGCCCGGCTCGCTACCCGCCGGGCTGCTCGCGCGCCTGCGGCACGACGTCACAGCCGAGGGCGCCACGCTGGCGGTCGTCGATACCGAACCCGCATACCAGAAGCTGGCGGCGATCCTCGCCGGATGGAGCCGAGGGCAGCACCTCGACCCGGCGTCCCGGGCCGAGATACAGCGGTGGACCCGCGATGCCAGCAGCCAGGCCAGGGACGGCGTGCCGGCGCATGCCTTCCCCGCCGCGCCCGGCGGTAAGGCCGGGCGGCTGCCGCAACGCGACTTCGATCTGGGACGCAGCTGGGGACTGCTGCCGTCAGGCGGCCCGCCTGCTCCGGTCACTGCGGTCCTGGCGACCTCCGGTGACGGCCCGGAGGACTGGCTGCACGCCGGCCAGGCCCTGCAACGGCTGCTTCTCCGCGCCGCGAGCCAGTGGGTCTTCGCGAGCCTGCAGACAGAGCCGCTGCAAGCAACGTCGGTCAGGGAGCTGATCCGGGAGAGCCTGGCTCTGCCGGGGCTGCCGCAGATGCTGCTGCAGCTCGGCGTGGCCCGGGCCACGCACCCCACGGGCCGCCGGCCCGCAGGAGAACTGGCCTAGCCATGAACTTTGGCATGACCAAGGTAGGCCGCAGGTAGGTGACCAAGGTCCCCGCACCAAGGGGCGGCCGGCCCTGGGGGGCCGCCCGGCCCGCTGGTCAGCTAGACGACACCGCGAACTGCGCGGTGACGTAAAGCCCCAGTGACCCCGGACTCAGGGAATGCCGATGAGCGTGCTCGAACTATCCCGATGGCAATTCGGGATCACCACCGTGTACCACTTCATCTTCGTCCCGCTGACGATCGGCCTGTCGCTGGTGGTCGCCTGCATGCAGACCGCCTGGCTGATCAAGCAGGATCCGGTCTACCTGAGGATGACGAAATTCTTTGGGAAGATCTTCCTGATCAACTTCGCGGTGGGCGTGGTCACCGGGATCGTGCAGGAGTTCCAGTTCTGCATGAACTGGTCGGCCTACTCGCAATTCGTGGGCAACGTCTTCGGTGCGCCGCTGGCGATGGAGGCGCTGCTGGCGTTCTTCATGGAGTCGACCTTCATCGGCCTGTGGATCTTCGGCTGGAACAGGCTGTCACCCCGGGTGCACCTGGCCACGATCTGGCTGGCCGCCATTGGCCCATTCCAGGGCCCGCTGCGAATGGCCGGAACCGTCTATTCCGACCACGATTCCCGACATTTCAGTCTCCTCATGCGTAACTGTTTCTGTACCTCCACTCCCGACGCTAGGCACGCAGTGCCCCAGGAAACAGGGCTGTCCGGATGGCTCGCCCGGGACCTTAGTCCTTAACCTGATCCGGGCGGACTGCATAGAGTTGACGTGACACACGGCCCTATCCGGCATGATCTCGAGTGCTCAACGCGAGAACGTCAGGAGTTACGGTGACAAATCCGGCCAGCAGTTCTGCGTCCGGCGACGAGGCGAACAAGCCGATCGCGGTGTTTCTCCTCGATGACCACGAGATCGTCCGCCGGGGCGTCCGCGACCTGCTGGAGGCGGAGCCGGACATCCAGGTCGTCGGCGAGGCGGGCACCGCGTCCTCGGCGCTGGCCCGCATCCCGGCGCTGCGGCCGGATGTGGCTGTCCTGGACGTGCGGCTGCCTGACGGCGACGGGGTATCCGTGTGCCGGGAGATCCGTTCCCGGATGCCCGAGGTGGCCTGCCTGATGCTCACCTCGTTCGGCGATGACGAGGCGCTGTTCGACGCGATCATGGCGGGAGCGGCCGGATACGTGCTGAAGCAGATCCGCGGCACCGACCTGGTCGGCGCGGTGCGGACGGTGGCCTCCGGCCAGTCGATGCTTGACCCGCGGGCGGCGAGCCAGCTGATGGCCAGGCTGCGTGATCAGTCGGCCAAGCACGATCCGCTGGCCGGGCTTACCGCGCAGGAGCGCAGGATCCTGGAGCTGATCGGGGAGGGGCTGACCAACCGGCAGATCGGCGAGCGGATGTTCCTGGCCGAGAAGACCGTGAAGAACTACGTGTCCGCGCTGTTCGCCAAACTGGGCATGGAGCGCCGCACCCAGGCCGCCGCGTATGCGGTCCGCGTCTTCGACGACCACCACGACACCGACGGCGGCGAGACTCACCAGCGTCCCGGCGACTAGGGACCTTCTTCCCTGGCCTGGCCGGCCTGCCGCCGGCATCCTCGGTGCATGTACTCCGACGGCTCCGCTTTGAGGCAACTGTCCAGGGACGAATGCCTGCAGCTGATGGCATCGGTGCCCGTGGGCCGGGTCATCTACACGCGGCGGGCGCTGCCCGCGGCGGAACTGGTTAACTTCGCCCTTGATCACGATGACATCGTGATCAGGACCGACCGCAGCGGCAAGCTCGCCGCCGCCGCCCGCGGCGCCGTGGTCGCGTTCGAGGCCGATTGCCTCGACCCCGCTCAGCAGGCCGGCTGGAGCGTCACCGCCATCGGGCCGTCGCGGGAAGTGACCGATCCCGAGGAGATCGGCCGGCTGCAGAAGATTAGGCCTCAGCTCGTGGGCTCCCGGGGCCCGGGAGCACTTCATCAGGATCTCACCGGTCATCATGAACGGCCGGTACCTGCGCGCTAACGGCCAGCAGCTCGCTCACCTGGCCGGATGACACGATGCGGATCGTCTCTGACGCGAGGCTGGCCGCCGTGCTCGGCGCGCTGCCCGGCATTCCGCGGGTGGTAGCGGGCGGCAATTTCGCCACTCCCTGGCGGGCCCTGGAGATACTCGACGCCGCCGTCGCGGAATACCGGCTGTTCGCGCTCAACGCTCAGGCCGGCATGCCCGATCGCGACGGAGTGGTCCTCGAGACACCCTTCGTCGGTCCCGGGATGCGCGGACGCGAGCGGCTGAGGTATTTCCCGTGCCGGCTGTCACTGGTCCCTGTCCTGCTGGCCACCGCCCTTCCGCCGGACGTGGTGCTCGTGCAGACGTCGGCGCCGGCCGACGGTACGGTCTCGCTGGGCACCGAGGTGAACGTGCTGCCCGCGGCCATCGAGGCGGTCCACTCCAACGGCGGGCTGGTCATCGCGCAGCTCAACCCCCGCGTTCCCTACACCTACGGGGACGCGGTCCTGGCGGCCGACGACATCGACTACGCCATCGAGGCGGACGTCCCGCTGCCGTCACCTGCGCCGCGCCCAGCCCTTGACACCTCCGCCTCCATCGGCGGTCGGGTGGCCGCGCTCGTTCGGGACGGCGCGACCTTGCAGCTCGGTATCGGCGCGGTACCCGATGCGGTGCTGGCCGCGCTCTCGGCGCGGCGCGGCCTCAGGGTGTGGTCGGAGATGTTCAGCGACGGGGTGCTCGCGCTGGACAAGGTCGGCGCGCTCGACCCCGGCCACCCGATCATCGCGTCCTTCGCGTTCGGCAGCGCGGAACTGTACGACTGGATGGACTGCAACCCGGATGTCCGGATGCTGCGGACCGAGAAGACCAACGACCCCGCCCACATCGAGCGGCGACCGCACATGGTTTCGGTCAACACCGCGCTCGAGGTTGACCTGTTCGCGGAGGCGAACGCGAGCCGCGTGTGCGGGGCGATCTACTCCGGATTCGGCGGCCAGACCGATTTCGTGGTCGGCGCGCTGCACTCACCTGGCGGGCTGGCGATTATCGCGCTGCCGTCCTGGCACCCGAAGGCGGAGGTGTCCACCGTGGTGCCCAGGCTGGTCGGCCCGGTGACGTCCTTCCAGCACAGCTTCATCATCAGCGAGCAGGGCACGGCCGCGATCTGGGGTCACGACGCCTCCGCGCAGGCCGAACAGCTCATCACCAAGGTCGCGCACCCGCGGGCCCGGGATGAGCTGCGCGAGGCCGGACGGGGGATGGGATTCCGGCCCTAGACCCAGGCATGCCTTCCGGCGATGTCGGATCTGCAGTCGGCCGGCCCGCACATCGGAGTATCGCCGCGGAGAGCTGGGTTGCGGAGGGTGCCCGCGGTATCGCCGTCACGGAGCGTGGTCCGGGTGGGTCGCCTCGGTGGGGCCTTGCCGGGTGCGCGACTTCCGCCGTCGGTTCAGCACGGCGAGCCCCATGCCGATGAACGCGGCGTCGGGGATTGCAGCCGCCACGGTCCGCGGGATGTCGGGCAGTCCTGACGCAGCCACCACGAGCACAACCCCGGCCATCAGCAAGACGCCAGTCCAGCGGGGCAGCACCCCGGCCCGCACGACGGCCAGGCCAAAGGCGAGACCGCCGACGAGCATGATCAGTCCGTGCACGGTCATCCAGGCACCGAAAACCTTGGCCATATCCTTGTAGTTCGGGGTTCGGGCGATGAGCGCGTAAACCACAGTGCTGGTGAAGAACACGTAGGAGTAGGCGTAGGCCACCGCCCCGGCGAACCCCAGGCGACCGATCGGGGGACGCTGAACCGCGTACAGGCCGATGACAAAGAGCGGAATCGCCGCTTCCCCGGCATAGGTCAGCGCGAGCCGAAACGTTGAGAAGCCGCCCTGGGCCACCTCGATCAGATCGGAGATGAGGTAAAGCGCGGTGAAACCCGCAGCGACCAGCCCCACGAGCAGCGGCAGATCGATGTGCCCGTCGCCCCGCCGAGTCTGCGGTGTGCCGTTGCTATCCCCGTCGCCATCGGCATGGGAAGAGCGGGACCCGGCGATACGCCGGGCGGGAGTCAAGCCCCCTGCCGGCCGTGTGGTGCTCATGGTAACCTCCCGATCTGATCCGCCGGCTATTCAACCGGGCTGGCTTCCTGGACGAGCGACTCGGCCCGGGTCTTGATCCCGCGGAGCATTCTTCGGAGCATGGCGAAGTCGCCGAACTCCATCAGCAGGACGCCCAGGAGTGCCGTCAGCGGGTGCTGCCAGTCGTAGACGGCGTGGATGCGGGTGACCAGGCGGGTCCCGCCACGGCCGACGGGCGTCAGCCGCCACGCCCACGTGCTGTCGGGCTTGGTCCATAGCAGCCACTCGCCCACTTCGAACGAGTGCACTCTGAGGGCTGTGCGGTCAGTCGGCGTGGCTGCCGGGGACATCGGCACCCAGTGGCCGACCTGCAGGTGCTGCAGTTCGGGCAGGATCGTGGTGGCGCTGGGGTGGCCGAGGTTATCGAGCAGATCATTGCTATAGAACCCGGCCCGCAGGCAGCCGACCTGCACCAGCCACGGCCAGACCGCATCAGGCGGGGCGTCGATCGTGATCGCCCTGGTCGCTCTGAACTGGGCGCGCGGCAAAAACGCGTCCCCGGGTAGTACGGTGGCGACCTCGGCCGGCGTGGCACCCCAGCGGAGGTGCCATGTGCGGTACAGCGGCGCGGTCACAAAGGCCGGGAGATCACGGACGACATCACCAAATTCAGCAGCGAGTTGCTGCCTGCTCGGCCTGGCAACGGTAGCCATCTCGGCCACCTCCCTCAGTCGGCCACTCTGACCGCAGTCCAAGCCTGATCATGGCCAGCGCCACCGGTTAGTGCCGAAGGTCCTTTTCGTGCGGCCGATCTCCGAGGCGGCGGCCCGAAACCACGGGCGCGCCCGTGGGTTCCGCGTCTAAGGCCGCGCTTGCTGTCAGGGTCATGCGCCGCAGGGTACGCGCCACTCCAGCCTGGTACCGGGCGCGGCCGCGCCCGGATCGGCCGGCTCGAGCCGCAGCTCGCCGCCCAGCTTCTCGGCCCGCCTGGCCAGGTTGCGGAGCCCGCTGCGCCTGGTATCGGCCGGGATGCCGGTCCCGTTGTCGATGACCTGCATGGCCAGCATCCCGTCTCGATCCACGTCCACGGTCACGTCGACCTGGCTAGCGTCGGCATGCCTGGCCGCGTTGGACAGCGCCTCGCGCAGCGCGGCCAGCACCTGCTCAGCCACCTCCGGCCTGACCTGCGCGCGGAGGCCGGCGCCCAGCCGCAGCGACGGGGCGAAGCCGAGCATGCCCGTCATCTCCTCGACCAGGGCGACGATGTCCCCGCGCAGATCCGGCTGGCCTGCGGTGTCCCGGGCCTGCAGCGCGAAGATAGTGGCGCGGATGTCCTTGATGGTCTCGTCCATCGCGTCCACCGCGTTCGTGATGCGGCTCGCGACCTCCGGCCTGGTGATCATAGGCATCGTTCCCTCCAGCGACATGCCGGTGGCATACAGCCGCTGGATGACCAGGTCGTGCAGGTCACGGGCGATCCGGTCCCTGTCCTCGTAAAGCGACAGCCGTTCGGCGTCCGCACGAGTGGCCGCGAGCTCGAGCGCGACGCCGGCCTGCGCGGCGAACGAGGCCACGACGTCCGCCTGGGCCGGGGGGAACGGCGCGGCGCCGTGGTGGCGCCCGACGGTGAGCACGCCGCGGACGTTGCCCGGCGCGCCGAGCGGGAACACTACCGCGGGCCCGATCTGGCTCATCGCGCCGCGGGCGGCCTGCCAGGCCCGCTCGTCGGCGGCGAAGTCGGCGGACGTCACCGGCTCGCCGGTGGCCAGCACATGGCCAGACAGGGACTGGCCGGCCGGCAGCACTAGGCCGCGGGTGGCGTCGGCGCCGTCGCCGGCGGCGTAGGTGATCGTCAGCCGCCGTCCTTCCTCGTCGGGCAGGGCAAGCACGGCCAGGTCGGCGCCCGACAGCTCGAGCGCCTGCCGGGTGACGTCGGCCAGCACCTCGCCGGGCTCGGAGCCGGACAGCAGCCGGGTGGTGACCTCGGCACTGGCCTGGATCCAGCGCTGCTGGCGGCGGGCCGCGTCATAGAGCCGCGCGTTCTCGACCGCCACGCCGGCCGCGGCGCCCAGCGCGATCAGCACCGCCTCGTCGTCCTCGGTGAACTCCCCGTTCCCGCGCTTGTCAGTCAGGTACAGGTTGCCGAACACCTCGTCGCGGACCCGGACCGGCACGCCGAGGAAGCCGCGCATCGGCGGGTGCCCGTCGGGGAAGCCCGACGATTCCGGGTGCGCGGCGATGTCGGCTAGGCGCAGCGGCCGGGGGTCGTCGATCAGCAGGCCGAGCAGGCCGCGTCCCTCGGGCCAGTGGTGGATCTGGCTGATCTCGTCCTGGCTCAGGCCGACCGGGATGAACTCCGTCAGCCGCTTGTCGTCGCCGATGACACCAAGCGCCCCGTAGGTCGCGTCCACGAGCCCGACCGCGGTCTCGACGATCCGCCTGAGCATGGACTCCAGGTCCAGACCCGAGCCGATGGCGACGACCGCCTCGAGCAGCCCGCGCATCCGGTCCCTGGTCGCCAGCACGGCTTGCAGCCGTCCTTGCAGCTCGGCCAGGAGCTCGTCAAGCTGCAGGTGCGGCAGCAGCTCCGGGTGGCTCTCAGCACCAGGTTCCACGGCGGATCCTCCCGGTGGCGATGTATCGCAAGGATAACGGCCGGACCGATCCGTCGGCTAGGCAGGAGGTGCGGGGTAAAGATCAAGATCATTATGCCAAACGGGCCGTGGTGCGAGTCCTGGTGACACCGATCGCAGGCGCGGCGCTGGCGTCCCGATCCGGCCTGCTACCAAATTGTCCGCCAGCGCGCCGGCCTTCGGGCCGGTGGTGAAGGCGGGCGGACGTGGGCCGGTCAGGACGGCCGGTTCTGCTGCTCGATGTACTGGCGCAGGACAGAGATGGGAGCGCCTCCTGCGGGGCCGGCGAAGTACGAGCACGACCACAGGCGCTGCGCCCGCCAGTATGGGCGGCGCAGGTCCGGGAACTCCTGGCGCAGCCTGCGCCAGGACACGCCCTTGAGGCTGTTGACCGGCCGGGAGATCGTCACCGTGGGCGGGAAGTTCACCGGCAGGTGCACATGGCCGGTCTCGCCGTTGAACTCCTGCGGCTGCGCGCCGAAGTCCGCGCATACGTCCCGCATGATCTCTTCGATCCGTTCCAGGTGGCGCGAAGCGAAGACCTCGTGCGGGTACCTGGTGACGGGAACCAGGTGAGCGCGCAGGGTGAAGACACGATGCCGGCCAGTGTGGATGTACTTTACTCAGCCATAAAACGTAAGTATGTTCTAGGTGTGCAGCTCCGGTACAACTACCGCCTCTACCCCACCCCAGGTCAGCAGCAGTCGCTGGCCAGGGCGCGTTCGGCTGCGCGCGGGTGGTCTTCAATGACGCGCTGCGTGCCCGGCAGGAGGCGTTTGAGGCTGGCCTGCCGTACGTCACCGATGCGGAGCTGTCGGCGCGGCTGACTGCGTTCAAGGCCACCCCGGAGCGGGCCTGGCTGGGCGAGGTGTCCTCGGCCGTGCTGCAGCAGGCGCTGGCGGACCTGACCACCGCCTACCGGAACTTCTTCGCCTCGCTCACCGGCACGCGCCAGGGGCCGAAGATCGCGCCGCCCCGGTACCGGTCCCTTATTAGGACCGGCGGCAGGCGATCCGGTTTACCGCCAATGCCCGGTTCACGGTGCTGCCCAGCGGGAAGCTGCGGCTGCCGAAGATCGGCGACGTGCCGGTGCGCTGGTCGCGGAGCCTGCCGTCCGAACCATCCAGCGTGACCGTGGTTAAAGACGCGGCTGGGCGGTACTTCGCCAGTTTTGTCGTGCAGGCCGCGCCACAGCCGCGTGCCCTGGCAGGAACGGTGGTGGGCATCGACCTTGGCCTGACGCACTTCGCGGTGCTGTCCGATGGGCGCAAGATCGCCTGCCCGCGGTTCCTGCGCCGGGCGGAGAAGAAGCTCAGGCGCGCCCAGCAGGCCCTGTCCCGGAAGGAGCAGGGCAGCAGGAACCGGGACAAGGCCAGGGTGACGGTGGCCCGCGCCCACGCGCGGGTGGCTGATGCCCGGCGGGATTTCCACCACCAGCTCTCCACGGCGCTGATCCGCGACAACCAGCGGTCGCCGTGGAAGACCTGGCGGTGAACGGCATGGCCCGCACCCGCATGGCCAAGTCCGTACACGACGCCGGGTGGTCGGCGTTCGTGGCGATGTTGGAGTACAAGGCCCGGCTGTACGGCCGGGCGTTCCACCGGATAGGCAGGTTCGAGCCGGCGCCCCGGGCAGCGTCGTGCTCGGCCAGAACATCGTCGATCAGGTCCGGCACCTTGAGGGCGTGGTCGCCGTTCACGACCATTTCACCTACCCCGGACCTTAACCGCGGCACCGATGGCGGCAACGCCCTTGCCCGCTCTGCTGGCGCGCGACCATGATGTCAGTGGGTGAACGACGTGCCTAGGAAAGCCCGGCGCATCCGGGCCCGGCAAGGAGGACGAGCATGGCAGCGAAGCCCATCGTGGCCAGCACGGACGGTTCTGAGGAATCCCTGCGGGCGGTCGAATGGGCCGCGAGGGAGGCCACGCTGCGCGGCGCCCCGCTGCGGATCGTGTCCGCCGCGGCGCTGCTGCCCCGGATGATCTCACGCGCGGGCCCGGGCGAACTCGACACCGTGACCGACGTCATCAGCAATGACCGTGACCGGGCCCTGGCCACGGCGGCCGAACGGGCCGCGAAGACGGCCCCTAGCCTGCTGATCGATACCGACCGGCTGACCGGGGCGCCCGCCGAGGCCGTCACCGAGAGCGGATCGGGCGCGCTGATGCTGGTCGTCGGCTCCCGCGGTGTCGGCGCGTTCACCGCGATGGTGCTCGGCTCGGTCAGCCGGTACGCCGCCAGCCACGCGCCCTGCCCGGTGGTGGTCGTGCGCGACGAGACCGCGGCCACCCACCGGCAGGTCGTCGTCGGCATCGGCGACCCGGATCACGGCGCCGACTCGGTCACCTTCGCGTTCGAGGAGGCTAGCCTGCGCCAGGCCAGCCTGCTGGCCATCCACGCGTGGCACGCGCCGCGAACCGACATCTCCCGGGCGGGAGAAGCGTTCACCGCACCAGGCTCGCACGCCGCCGAAACCGAAGCGGCCCGGCAGCTCGAGGGACTGCTGAACGACTGGCGGGACAAGTACCCGGACGTCCCGGTCAGCCAGGACGTCGTGCACGGCCACCCGGGCCGGGCTCTGGTCGGCCTGTCCGCCCGCGCCGACTTGGTGGTCATCGGCAGGCACGTCAAGCATCCTGGTCTGCCAGGTCCCGGCTCGGTCAGGCACGCGGTCCTGAACCACGCGCACGGCCCCATCGCCGTCGTCCCCTCGTCCTGACCGCCTGCGACGTCTGCATCGCCACCATAGCGGCCACCACAGCTGAGGCGCTGGTTACGGTCTGGCGGCGAGCACTACCCAGACCGGGCCGCGCGCGAATGTCATGGTCCGGCCGGACGTGGTGGTGAACGTTGTGCCGCCATTGACATCCGGCCGTGACCAGCGGATGGCGTAGGCCCGCTCGCCGCGTAGCACGATTCCCGTTCCGGTGCCGGTGCTCTCCGCATAAGGTGGCCGGACGCCTTGCTCGAGGAACCGCGAGGTCCGTACCTTCGTGTATTGGATCACCACCGTGGGCGCGCTCAGCGGGCCGCCCTCGGTGGCGCCTGCGGGCGCGCCATCCATCCACACCAGCCAGCGTCCGTCCTTCGGGGACCAGCGGAACACGAACGACGCCGCCGGGTAGGAGACCGAGAACGACGTCATCGCCCGCCCGCCAGAAGGCGCGGGGCCGAACCGGAACCCGATGTCGTGCGCCCTGCTCGCGCCGGGCGCCTCGGCGAGCAATTGCGTGGTGTGCGCGTACAGGTTGTGCGGCGCGACCCGGTGCGGATCGCGGAAGTAGCCGCCGACGCGGCCGGTATACAGATCGACGGTTCGTGCCTTCTCGACGACGGGAAGAAGCTGCGGCTGCGCCCCGGAATAGGCGAAGGCAGGCCGCCCGAACTGCCGGAGCAGCTCGAGGTCGTCCTCCCTGGCGCTGCGCACCGGGCCTATGACCGGCGGGAAATGCGAGGAGAATACGGCGAGGATCCGGCTTAGCCCGCCCTCCACCGGCAGGACGTAGACGATGTCGGCCTCGGTGAGCCCGGTCTGCGGCCGGGCCTGCGCCAGGTTATCTATCTTCACGGCCAGCACCGGTCCGAGCGCCGATACCGGCTCGCCCGTGAACGGTGAGAACAACTGGGACGAGCCAGCTGGCGGCGTGCTTCGGCCAGGAAATACGGCCACGAGCGCCACTGCCAGCCCGGCGGCCGCGACCGCGACCGACACTCCGATCACGATATTCCGGCGAGGCCATCTCATGACGCCACCTCCCAGAGGCCGGTCCGGGACGGGACGGAAGAAGGTGCCAAGCAGGCCGCCGGACTGCCTGCCGTCAGCCAGCCGGTCCGGGCCGGACGTCACGCACCAGCAAGAACACGGTCAGGCCGCGGAAGTGCCTGGTGAGGCTGAGCCGGTAGCGCGGCCGCAACACGGCCGCCCGACTCGCCGCGATGGCCCGGTAGGGATCCTTCTGGTAGCCGCTGCCGACGATCCAGATCCGGGGCTCATCGCCCAGGCACGCGGCGGGATGGTGGCAGGCGACCGGGTTTATCTGGCTTGACTGCGGGACCGTCGTAGCGACGAATAGCTCGCGCGGCACCTGCACGCCGTGCGGCATGTCCCGATGTAGGTAGTACTGCAGGCCCGGGCCGATCATGTCCCACCACAAGTTGCCCTCCCGGTAGACGATGCCGTCACCGGCCCGCGCCTCGCCGGCGATGGTGCTGGCGGCGCCCGCGTAATCCAGGTAGTGACCGCCATAGCCGGCCGGGTAGGCCGACCAGCTGTGCGCCCCTGACTCCCTGATCACCTGCTGGTCGCCCGCGCCGAAAATGGCAATGACCAGAACGGCAGCCGCCGACAGCCGCAGGTCAAGTCGGCTGAGCCCGATCCCGGCCAGGATCGCCCACGCCCCGATGGTGAACAGCAGGTACCGGCCAATGAAATAGGAGTGCGGACCCTGCGAGAGCAGCCACAACGCGCCCACCGGCAGCACGGCCATGGCCGTCGCGAACGCTGCCGCCCGCCAGGACGCCCACGCCAGGACGCCAAGGACGATAACCGCGGCGGCCACCGACGTCGAATAGAACAGATTCCGGACCAAGGAGGAAAAGGCATACAGGTCAAGGCCGGGCCGGTTGATCCACCAGACCTGCGTCCCGGCCTTGCCCCAGCTGACGGCCGCCAGCGGCAGGCAGGCGGCGAGCCCGGCCGCCGCGGCCGGCGCGAACCCGAGCAGGCGGACATCCCTGTCCTGCCACCAGCGCAGCGCCACCCCGGCCGCATGACCGGCAATCACCAACAAGGCGACGATGTCGATGTATCCGACAACCGCCAGGCACGCGCCGTAGGCCGCCCACCGGCGCACCGACGGCGCGTCCAGGGCGCACAGCAGCAGCAGCGTGGCCACCGTCACCACCAGCACCACGGGCGCGTAAAACCGGACCTCCTGCGCGAACCGCGACACGCTCGGCAGCAGTGCGAACACCAGCCCCGCCAGCAGCCCCGCCCTCACGCCGGCCAGCCTTCGCCCGGCCAGCGTCACGCAGGCCGCCGCCCCGGCCATGGCCAGCACCGACAGCATCCGCATCGCCACAACGGAATCGCCGAACGCCGCCATCCAGTAATGCAGCACCAGGTCATAACCAAGCTCAGCGGAATTGGACCTACTCGCGCTCGCGACCAGCTCATGCACCGGGTCGGCGGCGAACGACCAGCTCCATAGCTCATCCGGCCACAGCTCGGGGCGGTCAAGCTGATAGCAGCCAAACAGCAGCGTCAGCAGCGCGGGCCAGCACCAGGGCAACCGCATAGCCCGGCGGGCCAGGCCGTCAAGCGGCGTGCCCCCGGCCCAGGTGTCGTACCCGTCGGCCTCAGACCGCGCCGCACCAGGCCGTTCCCGCACATCCCGCGCAACGGTCACGGCACCTCCAGGCAGGTCACCGAACGCAGCCCTTACGGGCCTTACCGGCAGGATCCACCATGCTACGCGCGGAAGTGCCCACCGGGGCGCGACACGCCACATTAGGTATAGGGATGCGGCCCCACGCCCACGACATCGGCAATCGCGTCCGGAACACCGGCGGCCCTCAAAGGGTGGTGACAGAGGTCCTTGCGGAGCCGGCTTTGGGCCCTAGACCGCAAGGCCAGGAAACGCGACATTGAGCGCAGCTATACGTGCCGTGATCGAGCGGCACACGCTCTGGATCCGGGCCGAGAATATCGGCCCGGCGTAGAAGAAAGGCTCGGACAATGAAGCACATCATCGGAACGGCGCTCAGGGGCACCACGCTCGTGGCTCTGCTGGGTGCAGGCGCGGCGCTGCTCGCGGGCAAGGACGACATCCGCAAGTTCCGCCGTATGCGCAGCATGTAAACGCGCAGGCGCCTGGCGGATTTTAAATCGTCAGAGCGCAAGCCAAGTAATTGAGGCGGAAGGTGAAATGGCATGAAACTGATCACCGCCATCATCAGGCCCGAGAAGCTCGACGAACTGATCGGGACCTTGATCGACAACCGGGCGCACGGGTTGACCGTGAGCGAGGTCCGTGGTTTTGGTCGGCAGTTCGGCCAGCTTCCCGCCGGCCTGACTGACCTGGGCCTGCCCGAGGACCGCAAGGCGATGCTGCTGCCGAAGATCCGCCTGGACGTCGTCGCCCTCGATGACGACGCGGAAGCCTTGGTCGAGGCCATCGCCAAGCACGCCCGAACTGAGACGATTGGCGACGGGAAGATCTGGGTGACCACGGTGGACAGCGTCCTGCGCGTCCGGACCGGCGAGCGGGATCGTGCCGCGGTGTGACCCCGCGCATCAGGTGGGACGGGACCGCCGAGGTGCTGCACGGCAGGGCGAAGGCACGGCTGGTCCTTGAGCCCTAAGCCGGGAGCCCGGGGGCCGACAGGTCATCTATCGTCTTCATGCCGAGGTCTCCTTCAGCCGCGCGAGGGGACGACGGCGACGGGACCGTGGGCATGGTCGAGCACCGCATGCTGGATCGAGCCGATGCCAGGACCTGCGCCGCCTGGATGGCTGTGCCTGCCGAGCACGATGAGGTCGGCGCGGGCGGCGTAGCTGGCGAGCACCCTGGCGGGGTGTCCGTGGATGATGTCCCGACGGACCTTCACGCCCGGATACTTGTCCTGCCATCCCTCGAGGGCGGCAGCCAGGCTGCTGGCCGCCTCGGCCGAGATCTCGTCAGGGTTGGTCGGCCGCAACTCCGCGGCTTCGCCCTTCGCGGGAAGGTGGAGCGCGGAGGGGAACCAGAACCACGCGTGGACGGCGACCAGCTCCGCGCGGCGCAACGCCGCTTCCTCGAACGCGAACGCCAGGGCCTCGCCGGTTTCCTGCGGATCGCGAATGCCCACGGCGATCTCGCGGTGCACCGCCATCGTCTCCTCCCGGACCACGACGACCGGGCACGCGGCGCGGCTGGCCACGTAGCTGCTCACCGAACCGAGAACCATCGCCGCGAAGCCGCCTGCTCCCCGGGCCCCCACGACTAGGACCGACGCGCCTGAACCGCTTTCCGCCACGGCCAGGGCCGGCGGCCCGGACAGCAGGCTGGTCGTTACGGGCAGGCCCGGCGCCACTTCCTCGCACCGGGTGATGGCCGCCTCGAGCGCCCGCGCGGATATTCCGCGCAGCGCGTTGGCGATGGTCGACGGCGAGGCGTTATAGGCGTGCACCCGTGGTACCAACGCAGGCGCTGACACGATCCGGAGCGGCGACGAATGCCGCTTCGCCTCAAGGGCCGCCCACTCGACGGCCTGGAGCGATTCTTCCGATCCGTCCACGCCGACTACGACTGGCTTGGTTGCCATGACCCAGCCTCCTCACCGGCCACGCCGCGTCTGATCGCGGTCCTTCAAGCTCAGCGTGACTGGCGAGGTTGCGGCCCGGCATGGGGCATAGGACACCAGGTAGCCGGGACTTCCGGCCCTTATTGCCCGGGCAGTCAGCGCGAGCCCGCCGACTAGGCGGATGCAGTGATCAGCCTGACCCTGGTGGCCTGCAGCCGGTTCGCGACCACGCGCGCCAGCCTCTGAGTGAGCTCGTACCCCAGCTCGGCGTCGGACGCGCAGCATGCACGTACCGCTCGTGCGTCGAACTCGAAGGCCTCGACGGGGCTCGCGGCCACGGCGCCGAAGGCCCACTTGTACGGTGGGAACAGCCACGACCAGCCGAGCAGCTCGCCCATGCCGATGGTGTCGATCCGCACCCGGCCCTGCCCGGGAACGTGCAGGTCCAGCGCAATGTAACCGGACTGGATCAGCCAGAAGCGGGCGGCGCTGCCGCCATCCTCGAAAAGCCGGTGCCTGGCCGGGAAGGTGACGTCCGAGGCGGCCTCCGCGAGCACGGCCAAGTGGTCAGGCGACATGCCGTGCAGGAAGGGATGAGCGACCAGGGCCGCTGCCGTGACGTCGATCATGGGATATCACCGCCCAGCTACTCGACTGAGAAAAGCTCAGCCTGGTACCGCCGCCGTGTTCCGGCCAGTGCCGGAGGTCCCTGCTGACCAGGACCATGGCCCGTCACGGCTTCAGCGGAAAGGCGACACCGTCTGATGGACGAACGTCCCGGCCGGACATGGCGGAGGACACTCGCCGTCCGGGTTCGCCCTGCTGAGGGTGGGTGATGTGAGGGGCGGCAGCCCCGCATGACAGCTGATATAGCCGAGGAGGTGAAGCGGCGTTTGCATCCCTGGCACCGGCCGGGCCTGCGGCGCCGTGATCCTGATGACCGCTAGATACATATCCGGGCAGGGACCCATCGGGTCGGAGCAGCACGAGGAACAGGACTGGCCGTCGCCGCCCGACCCGGGTGACCTGAGCAAGCGGATCGCGCTGCGACGCGCGGAGCTACGACTGAGCCAGGCCCAGGTGGCCGCGCGCGCCAGGATGCGCCTGAGGTACCTGAAGTTCCTGGAGAGGTATCCGGCCCGGCCGAGCGGCAGCGCGCTGCGGCAGCTCGCCGCCGCGCTGCAGACGACGCCGGCCGCGCTGCTCGGAGCCGGCGCGGAGGCTCCGCCTGGGCGCGGCCGTCCGGCCGGCCAGCAGGTCCTGACCAAGCTCATGGCCGCTGAGTGCCGCCGGCTGATCGCGCCGGGGGGTGTCGGGCGGATCGCGTTCTGCACGGCCTCGGGTCCTGTCGTGCTGCCGGTCAACTTCGCCGTGCTGGCGGACACCATCGTCATCAGGACGGCCGAGGGCACCATCATCGACGGGCACGCCGACGGCCAGATCGCGCTCGAGGTCGATCACATCGACGAGGCGCTCTGCCAGGGCTGGAGCGTGCTCGTCCGCGGGCAGGCGCACCGCGTCGCGCACCCGGCCGAGCTGTGCCGCCTGCAGGAGGACGCCGTGGTCTGGCCGTGGGCAGGCGGTGAGCGCGAGGTCTATGTGCGCATCCTCCCCGCCCAGACCACCGGCCGCCGTATCGAGATCCGGTGACGCCGATGCCATCGCAACCTCTAGCCCGAGTTTCCGGTGATCATGCATTTGTCGGGGTGTTTTGCCTGGCAGGCAGGGGTTTCCGGGGTCGTGGAGGCCTATGACCTAACCGAGGGTGCGTGGCGGTCCAGGTGGAAGATCTGGATCAGCTTGTCCTGGACTGGGGTGGTTTCGGTGAGCGTGCGCCGGGCTTTGGGCCTGCCCCGGCCGCCTGGGTAGATCAGCACGGTTTCGCCGATGCCCGTGAGCTGGCCGAGCAGCTCGCGGACGGACATGCGCAGCCCGGCTTGGCGGGCCTGGTAGCGCATCAGGTGGGCGATCTGGAGGGCGAGGACGCAGGTGAAGACGTGCACGCGGATGTTGTGCTCGGTCCAGTGCTGGGCTTACGCCGCATCCGCGCGAGAAGCGCAGGCGCAGCAGGCCCGCGTGCATCCGGTCCCGGCCACCCTCCTGCAGGCGGCACCCTCTTGGAGTGCGTACGCCGGGGGAGCCGCCCCGGACGTCCAGGCCCGGTGGCGGGCGACGGACGGGCAGGTGCGCACCGGTCTGGGTGGTCGTCCTCAGCGCCGCGGGCGCGGGCAGCACGGTGACGGTGTGGACCAACCAGGCGGGCCAGCTGACCGATCCTCCACTACAGCACACCCAGATCGTGAGCCGGGCCGAGCAGGCCGCGGCGGCCGCCGTCGCATCCCTCGTCCTCACGCTGATCGTCCTCGGCTGGCTGAGCCGCAGGTTCCTGGACCGGCGCAGGCTGGCCGCATGGGATGCCGACTGGCTGGCGAACGGGCCGAGCTGGACCCCCCGGCGTTAAGACCCGTGCTTCCGGTGACCGAGGTCCCGGTGGTGTGGTGACGTCTGGCTGTGACGGTGCGGCGCGCGCGGCGGAAGGCTCACAGGTAAGAGCCAAGCAAGCGGGCCGGAGACCCCGGGCCCGCGGCTAGAAGGAGGCATTACCATGCGCCGCAATTCTCGTCTTACCGCCATCGCGGGGTTCGCCGTCACGGTGATCTTGCTGGTGGCCGGCGGACTGCTGCTGTGGGGTTCGACCTACGTGCACAACACCGTGCAGGGCCAGCTGTCCGCGCAGCAGATCTACTTTCTGCCCAAGGCCGCGTTCGCGCACCCCAAGGCGGGCACCGAGATCACGCCCAGCATGATCCCCAGCGTCTCGCAGTATGCCGGGCAGCAGCTGCTGACCGGGCAGCAGGCCGAGGCTTACGCCGACCACTTCATCGCCGTGCACATCCAGACCATGTCCGGCGGCAAGACCTACGCGCAGCTGTCGGCGGCGTCGCTGGCGCAGCCGAACAACACCAAGCTGGCCGGCCTGGTGAGCACCGTGTTCAAGGGCGAGACGCTGCGCAGCATGCTGCTGAACGCCTACGGCTGGTGGAAGGTCTCGCAGATCACCTATATCGCCGCGATCGTGGCCTTCGCGCTCGGCGGGCTGGCGCTGCTGGGCTCGCTGTTCGGCCTGACCCTGGGCCGCAGGCCCGAGATCACCCACGAGGCCATCCCGGCCGGCGGGCAGGCCCCGGCCAAGACCATCTGAAGTCAGCAAAGGCGCGGACGATGTTCCAGGTTAGGTTTCACGGGCGCGGCGGGCAGGGCGTGGTCATCGCCGCCGAGCTGCTGGCCGCGGCCGCGTTCAGCGAGGGCAGGCACGCGCAGGCGTTCCCGAGCTTCGGCTCGGAGCGGATGGGCGCGCCGGTGATGTCGTTCTGCCGGATCGACGACAAGCCGATCCGGACCCACGAGCCGGTCACCGAGCCCGACGCGCTGATCATCCAGGACCCGACGCTGCTGCACCAGGCGGAGCTGTTCGCCGGGATAAGCAACCAGGGCTACATGCTCATCAACTCCACACACAGCTTCGGTGAACTGGGCCTGGACGAGTTCGTCGCCGGCTTCCACCGGGACCGGCTGCTGGTGGTGCCGGTCTCCTCACTGGCCCTGACAGCGTGACGCCGGCTGGCTCCAGCTCTTCGCCGAAACCAACCAGGAAGCGCTCGACCTGCACATCCAGGCGTTCCGGATCGCGGAGGAGCTGTCCATCCCGGTGATGATGTGCATGGACGGGTTTCTGCTCACCCACGCCAGCGAGCGGGTCGACATCCCGGCCCTCGGCCAGGTGGACGCGTTCCTGCCGCGGTACGAGCCGCGCCAGGTGCTCGACCCGGCCGAGCCGGTCTCGATCGGCGCCATGGTCGGCCCCGAGGCGTTCACCGAGGTCCGCTACCTGGGGCACGCACGCATGCAGCAGGCGCTGGGCGTCATCACGGCCGTCCAGGCCGACTTCAGCGCGGAATTCGGCCGGCCGTCCGGCGGGCTGGTCCGGCCCTACCAGACCGACGACGCGGACATCGTCGTCGTCGCGATGGGCTCGGTGCTTGGCACGGTCAAGGACGCGGTCGACGAGCTGCGGGCCACCGGCATGAAGATCGGCGTGCTCGGCATCACCACGTTCCGGCCGTTCCCGGCGGACGCGGTCCGCGAGGCGCTCGGCACCCGCCGCGTGGTGGTCCTTGAGCGTGCGCTCGCGCCGGGAACCGGCGGCATCGTGACCGCCGACATCCGGATGGCGCTGGCCGGCCCTCCCCGCATCTCCACAGTCATCGCCGGACTCGGTGGCCGCGCGGTCACCAGGAAATCGCTGTCCGCGATGCTGGCCCGGGCCGCGGGCGAGCTCGAGCCGCTGACCTTCCTCGACCTCGATACCAGCCTCGTCGACCGGGAGCTGGCCCGGATGCGGACCACGCGCAGGTCCGGCCCGAGCCCGGAGAACATGCTCCGCGACCTGGGCATCACCGCATCACGGATCGGTTAGGAGACCCGCCATGCCGTACCAGCGGCTCAAGTTCTACCAGACCGGCAGCTTCGCCGTCGGCAACCGGCTGCTCGACGAGGAGCAGTGCAGCGTCCAGTCGGGCACCCAGCGCTCGAACGCGCTCACCTGCGGGCACCGCGCCTGCCAGGGCTGCGGTGAGGCGCTCGGCGCGCGCTACGCGCTCGACGCGGTGATGCGCGCCACCCAGGGGAAGATGATCGCGGTCAACGCCACCGGCTGCCTGGAGGTCTTCTCCACCCCCTTCCCGGAAACTTCCTGGCAGATCGCGTGGCTGCACTCCTTGTTCGGGAACGCGCCCGCGGTCGCCTCCGGCGTGGCCGCGGCCCTGAAGGCCAGGGGACGCACGGACATCCGGGTAGTCGGCCAGGGCGGCGACGGTAGCACCGTCGACATTGGCATGGCCTGCCTGTCCGGGATGTTTGAGCGCAACGACGACGTGCTGTACATCTGCTACGACAACCAGGCGTACATGAACACCGGCGTGCAGCGCTCCGGCGCCACCCCGCCCGCGGCGCGCACGGCTACCACGCAGGCGGTCGGGCGCGAGCCGGGGAACGGGTTCGGCCAGGGCAAGAACGTGCCTCTGATCGCCATGGCGCACGAGATCCCCTACGTGGCCACCGCCACGGTGGCGGACCTGCGTGACCTTGAGTACAAGGCCACTCGGGCGATGGACTTCCACGGCGCGCGTTACCTGCACATCCTGGTGCCCTGCCCGCTCGGCTGGGGCAGTGCCCCAGCCGACACGATCAAGGTCGCCCGGCTGGCCACTGAAAGCGGCCTGTTCCCGGTCTTCGAGGCCGAGACGGGTGAGACGGTGAGCTCCACCCCGATCCGCTATCGCTTGCCGGTCACGGATTACCTGCGGATCCAGGCCCGCTACGCGCACCTGTTCCGTCCCGCCGAGCGGACGGAAACCATTGCCAGGATCCAGGCGGCCGCCGACCGCAACATCGCCAGGTTCGGGCTGATGCCAGAAAACCTTTCGGCCGAACGGGCCGGGTTGCCCGCACCAGCCACCGCTGACAGCCCCGGAAGGCAGTGCTTGCCCCCCGGGGGGACGACCCCCCGGACCCCCCGATAAGGACGGCGATGACCATCATGCGCAAGCCATTCGCGATCACTCTGGACGCCGGGTCGAGCCGGGCCAACCACACCGGCGCCTGGCGCACCGAGCGACCCGTCTACGTGCACAACCTGCCGCCCTGCAATAACGCCTGCCCGGCCGGAGAGAACATCCAGCAGTGGCTGTACCAGGCCGAAGACGGTAGCTATGAAGCCGCCTGGCGGCAGATCATGGCAGACAACCCGTTCCCCGCGATCATGGGCCGGGTCTGCTACCGGCCGTGCGAGAGCGCCTGCAACCGGGCCCAGCTGGACTCGGCCGTCGGCATCAACTCGGTGGAGCGTTTTCTCGGCGATGAGGCGCTCCGGCGCGGCTGGAAGGTTCCCGTCCTGGCCACGCCGACGGGCAAGCGGGTGCTGGTGGTAGGCGCCGGGCCGTCCGGCCTGTCGGCCGCCTACCATCTCACCCGCCTGGGGCACTCGGTGACGATCAAGGACGCGGGCGCCGAGCCCGGGGGATGATGCGCTACGGCATACCGAAGTACCGGCTGCCGCGCGACATCCTGGACGCCGAACTGAACCGCATCCTCGACATGGGCGTCCCGCTGGGGCTCAACACCAAGGTCACCGACATCCTCGCCGAACTCGCCCACGGCTTCGACGCCGCGTTCGTGGCCGTCGGCGCCCACATCGGCAAGCGCGCCTACATCCCGGTCGGCGACTCGGCCCGGATCATGGACGCCGTTTCGATGCTGCACGGCATGGAAGACGGCTCGCCGCCCATGCTCGGCCGCCGGGTCGCCGTCTACGGCGGCGGGAACACGGCCATGGACGCCGCGCGCACCGCACGCCGGCTCGGCGCGTCTGAGGCCGTCGTGGTGTACCGCCGGACCCGCGAGCGGATGCCGGCCCATGACACCGAAGTCGAGGAGGCGCTGGAGGAAGGCATCACGATGCGCTGGCTGTCCACGGTCGCGCAGGCGGACGAGGGCACGCTGCTGACCGAGAAAATGCGACTCGACGACAGCGGCTTTCCCCAGCCGACCGGGGAGTTCGAGGAGCTCGCAGCGGACTGCCTGGTGCTGGCCCTCGGCCAGAACGCCGACCTGTCCGTGCTGGCGAACGTGCCCGGCGTGATCTTCTCCGACGGCGTGGTCGAGGTCGGGCCGGACCTGATGACCGGGCACCCGGGGATCTTCGCCGGCGGGGACATGGTGCCCGACGAACGGACGGTCACCGTCGCCATCGGCCATGGCAAGAAGGCGGCGCGCCACGTCGACGCCTGGCTGCGCGGCAGCAGCTACGCCGCGCCTGGCCGCGGCGAACTCGCCGGGTTCGGCGTGCTCAACAGCTGGTATTACGCCGATGCTCCGGCCACGGTACGCCCGAGGCTGGAGGCGGCCCGGCGGATCATCACCTTCGACGAGGTGGTCGGCGGGCTCGACGAGTCGACGGCGCTGTTCGAGGCGCGCCGCTGCATGTCCTGCGGCAACTGCTTCGGATGCGACAACTGTTACGGTGTCTGCCCGGACAACGCGGTGATCAAGCTCGGCGACGGCCAGTACGAGGTCGACTACGACTACTGCAAGGGCTGCGGCATCTGCGCGGCCGAATGCCCCTGCGGAGCCATCGAGATGCAGCCTGAGCAGACCTAAACCTAGGCCGGCTTGATGCGGCGGCCGGTGACGCGGGACGGGACGATGCGCACGAACAGTTCCCTTTCCCCGGCGGCCCAGGACTCGACGCCCGCCTGCTCGGCCGCCGCGCGCTCGGCGTCGGATTCCACGTGATGCGCCGGCCCCTGGATCAGCACGCTCCAGCCCACGCGCCCGGCCATGTCGATCTCGTCGATCTCGAACGCCACCAGGTAGTCCCCGCCCGCGATCCCGGTCTGCAGGTCCTCATCGAGCGCGCTGTGCCGGGCGGTCCGGAACACGACCGCGCCGTCGTGCCACTGGTAGTTCACCGGCAGCACGGCCGGGCCGAACCGGCTCTGGTAAGCGATCCGGCCGACTCCGCCGTGCGATATCAACCGCAGGCACTCAGCCTCGTCGAGCTCCTCGATCGTGCGGTCAGACATGCCTGGTCCTTCCCGGGTGTGGCCTAGTGACGACCTTAGCGTCATGCACCGCGCCCATGACCTTCAACCCGGCCGGAATGGACCTTCGGCCCTGCCCTTATGCGGCGCTCGCGACGAGGCTGGTACTGAAATTAGCGAGCTAGTGGAGGCAGCCATGCGAGCCCTCGTTTACCACGGTCCCGGACAGAAGACCTGGGAAGAGGCGCCGGACCCGGAGATCACCGACGATGGCGACGTCATCGTGCGGGTCGACGCGGTCACTATCTGCGGGACCGACCTGCACATTCTCAAAGGCGACGTACCTGCGGTGCACAAGGGCCGGATCCTCGGTCACGAGGCCGTCGGGACCGTCGACGAGGCCGGCGACGGTGTGCGCAGGCTGCGGCCGGGCGACCGCGTGCTGGTCTCCTGCATCAGCGCCTGCGGGACCTGCCGGTTCTGCCGCGAGGCACGCTACGGGCAGTGCCTGGACGGCGGCGGCTGGGTCCTCGGTCACAAGATCGACGGCACCCAGGCCGAGTACGTCCGCGTGCCGTTCGCCGACACGTCCACGTTCCGGGTTCCCGACGGCGTAACCGACGAGGAGATCCTCATGCTGGCCGACATCCTGCCGACCGGCTACGAGGTCGGGGTCCTGGCCGGGGGCGTCCGCCCGGGTGATGTCGTGGCCGTCGTCGGGGCCGGCCCGATCGGCCTGTCCGCGATCACCGGCGCGCAGCTGTTCAGCCCCAGCCACATCGTGGCCATCGACCTGTCCGATGCCCGGCTGGAGGCGGCCAAGCAGTTCGGCGCCGACGTGGCCGTGAACAACTCCCGCGAGGACCCGCTGGCCGCCATCAAGGACCTGACCGGCGGCTTGGGCGTGGACGTGGCCATCGAGGCCGTCGGCGTGGCCGCCGCCTTCGAGCTGGCCGTCAGCCTGGCCCGGCCGGGCGGCCGGATCGCGAACATCGGCGTGCACGGCGAGGCCGCCACGCTGCACCTGGAAGATCAGTGGATCAGGGACATCACGATCACCACGGGCCTGGTGGACACCTCCTCCACTCCCACTCTGATGCGCCTGATCACCACCGGCCAGATCGACGCCAAGCGGTTCATCACCCACCACTTCGGCCTTGACGAATTCGATGAGGCGTATGACGTCTTCACCCGCGCCGCCGACACCAGCGCGCTCAAGGTAGTCCTCAGCCGCTGAGGCCGCCCCCAGAAGGGATGATAACGATGAACGCCATCGTCAAGGACATCATGACCACTCGGGTAGTGGCCGTCAGGCGCGGCGCGACCTTCAAGGAGATGGCGGCCACCCTCCGCCAGTTCCGGGTGAGCGCGTTTCCCGTCATCGACGATGACGGGAAGGTGATCGGCGTCGTCTCCGAGGCCGACATGCTGGCCAAGGAAGCGCTGGCCGACCCTGGCGTGATCACCGGCCTGCTGCACCACAAGGACCTCCAAAAGGCCGCCCCGCTCTTCTGACCGGCCGGACCTGACAGGAGACACTAATGAACATGGCACAGGAAACCGGCCATGTGTACGCACTGCTGGCCGACGGGACGACGGTCGAGATCCGTCCGGCTGGCCCGGACGATTTCGACGCCGTCAGGGCCATGCACGAGGCGATGTCTCCCGACAACACCTACCTGCGCTTTTTCAACGTAAGCCGGCTGGCGGCCGAGATAGAGGCGAGGCGGATCTGCCGGAACCCCGCGCCAGGAAACGTGGCGCTGCTCGCGCTGGCCGACGGCGAGGTGGTCGGCGTGGCCAGCTACGCCGAGATCGGCTCCGGGCAGGCGGAGGTCGCCTTCGCGGTGGCCGACCACATGCACCATCGGGGCATCGCCACCCTGTTGCTCGAGCACCTGGTCTCGTTCGCCCGGAGCCACCAGATCACGACGTTCACCGCGCACACCCTGACGGAGAACAAGGCGATGCTGAACGTGTTCGCCGACGCTGGCCTGCCCGTCGAGCGTCATTTTGCGCACGGGGTCTTCGAGATGACCTTTCCGCTGCCCAGCGAGGACGCCGGCCCCGCGCTCGACAGCTACCTGAACGCCGTGGCCGAAAGGGAAGGCCGCGCGGAGGTCGCCAGCCTCCGCCACGTGCTCGCGCCCGAGTCGGTCGTGGTGATCGGCGCGAGCCGGCGGCGGGGGACGGCGGGGCGCGCGATCCTGGATAACATCCGGGCCGGCGGCTACGCCGGCCGGCTCTACACGGTGAACCCGCGCGCCAGGCAGATCGGCGGCGAGCGGTGCCTGGCCTCGGTGCTTGACCTGCCCGAGCCCGTCGACCTGGCGGTGATCGCGCTCCCCGCCGCGGCGGTGCTCGACACGGCGCAGCAGTGCGGCCAGCGCGGCGTGCGATCGCTGGTGGTGATCACGTCCGGGCTGGACACCGCCGCCTGCGCCGACCTGCTCGCGGTGTGCCGCAGGCACGGCATGCGGCTGGTCGGCCCGGACTGCTTCGGGGTGGCCGTGCCCAGCATCGGCCTGGACGCCACGTTCGCCGCCCGCCCGGCGCAGCCGGGCGTGACCGGCCTGGTCATGCAGTCCGGAGGCCTGGGCTTCGCCGTCGTTGATCACCTGTCCCGGCTCGGCATCGGGATCTCCTCGTTCGCGTCGGTGGGCGAGAAGCTCGACGTGTCGGGCAACGACATGCTGATGTGGTGGGAACACGACGGCGTGACCAAGCTCGCCGTGCTGTACCTGGAGTCGTTCGGCAACCCGCGCAAGTTCGCCCGGACGGCCCGCCGGGTGGGCGCGTCCATGCCCGTGCTCACCGTGCAGGCGGGCCGGTCCGAACCCGCGGCCGCACCCCTGGTCAGCCGGGAAGCGCTGTTCGAGCAGGCCGGCATCATCACCACATGTGGCTTCGGCCAGTTGATCGAGGCCACCGCCCTGCTGGCCACCCAGCCCGTCCCGGCCGGGCGCACCGTCGCGATCGTGTCCAACGTCGGCAGCGCGGGGGTTCTGGCGGCGGACGCCTGCACCGACCTCGGCCTGTCCATACACCATCCGCACGGCCTGACCAGGCGGCGGCTGCGGGCGCTCGTCCCTCGCGGCACGGTCACCGGGCCCGTGGACACGAGGGCCACGGTTTCCGGCGAGGATTTCCGCCACTGCCTCGAACTGCTCGCCGCGGACGAGGACGTGCACGCGATTGTCGCGCTCGTCCTGCCCACCGGCGCCACCGGCGACCTGGTGGCCGAGATCCAGCAGGCGAACGTCGGCATCCCGTTCGCCGCCGTCGTGCTGAACCAGGCGGAATCCGTCCGCCTGCTGCCCAGCCTTAAGGGCCAGGTACCGGCCTACGGCTACCCGGAAGCCGCGGTGGGGGCGCTGGCCCGCGCGGCCGGCTACGGGGCCTGGCGGGCCGAGCCGCGCGGCCATGTGCCCGACTTCGCCGATATCAGGGTCGGGGACGCCCGTACGCTGGTGCGCGAGTTCCTCCATCGGGTGCCAGGCGGTGGATGGCTCGCCCCGGAGCAGGCGGCTGAACTGCTGCGCTGCTACGGAATACCGCTGGCGCTGGCCGATCTCGCGCCGCCGGGCACCGAGGTGACCATCAAGGTGGCCGATGACCACATGTTCGGATCGCTGCTGGTCTTCGGGGTCGGCGGCGAGGCCAACCTCGCGGACCGGGCGGCCCGGCTCACGCCGCTCACCGATGTCGACGCGGACAAGCTGATAAGGAGTGTCAGCCCGGGGGGGCGACCCCCCGGAACCCCCCGCGACCGGGGGGGATCCACCGCCCCGGACCCCCCCGGGGGGCCGCTGCGCGACCTGCTGCTCCGGGTCTCGCGGCTCGCTGAGGACCTGCCCGAAGTCACCGACCTTGACCTCAGTCCCGTCATCGCCGCACTGGACGGGGCGGTCGTGCTGGACGCGCGGGTCAAGGTGGCGCCCTACCAGCCGCACGACCCGTTCCTGCGCAAGTTGCGCTGACGTGTCGCGCCCGTTAACGCTGGGCCGCTAGGCCGGCCAGCTGGCACCAAACCAGGGAAAATAGCCTGGGAACCGAAGCAGGTGACCGGGGGCACGCACCGCGCCCGTTCGGACTAAAGGGGTTTAAATGACCGAAGCTGAGCAGGGACCGTTGACGGCCAGCGAACTTGACACGCTCGACGCCTGGTGGCGCGCGGCGAACTACCTGTCCGTGGGGCAGATCTACCTGCTGGGCAACCCGCTGCTGGCCGAGCCGCTGCGGCCCGAGCACGTCAAGCCGCGGCTGCTCGGGCACTGGGGCACCACGCCCGGTCTTAACCTGATCTACGCGCACCTCAACCGGGTGATCAGGAACCAGGACCTGGACGTCATCTACATCGCGGGGCCGGGGCACGGCGGACCGGGCATGGTGGCGAACACCTACCTCGAAGGGACCTACACCGAGCTCTACCCGGGCATCACCCAGGACACCGCGGGGATGGGCAGGCTGTTCAAGCAGTTCTCCTTCCCCGGTGGCATCCCCTCGCACGCGGCGCCGGAGACGCCGGGCTCCATCCACGAGGGCGGCGAGCTCGGCTACTCGCTCGTGCACGCCTACGGGGCGGCGTTCGACAATCCGGACCTGATCGTGGCGTGCGTGATCGGCGACGGCGAGGCCGAGACCGGGCCGCTGGCCGGCAGCTGGCACTCGAGCAAGTTCCTCAACCCGGCCCAGGACGGCGCGGTGCTGCCGATCCTGCACCTGAACGGGTACAAGATCGCCAATCCGACGGTGCTGGCCCGGATACCGCACGATGAGCTCGAGTCGCTGCTGCGCGGCTACGGGTACCAGGTGCACACGGTCGAGGGCGACGACCCCAAGCTGGTGCACCAGCAACTCGCCGCGACCATGGAAGCGGTGATCGGGGAGATCCGCGCGATCCAGTGGCGGGCCCGGGAGGAGGGTGATCTCACCCGGCCGGCCTGGCCGGCCATCGTGCTTCGCACGCCCAAGGGGTGGACCGGGCCCAAGGTCGTGGACGGGCTGCCGGTGGAGGGGACGTGGCGGGCGCACCAGGTCCCGATCGCCGAGGCGCGCGACAACCCCGAGCACCTGGCGCAGCTCGAGTCGTGGCTGCGCTCCTACCGGGCGGAAGAGCTGTTCGACGACTCCGGCGCGCTGCTGCCTGAGCTGGCCGCGCTCGCC
>Ga0137390_10000355_pt1 | contig 30644 bp, 34 predicted proteins | sample 15con2h24AmetaG_FD_104937 | JGI IMG/M metagenome (GOLD analysis project Ga0137390, IMG submission 104937) | Vadose zone soil microbial communities from Angelo Coast Range Reserve, California, USA - 15con2h2.4A metaG | ecosystem: Environmental > Terrestrial > Soil > Vadose zone > Saprolite... | reverse complement strand
GGTCACCAACCAGACCACGACGCGGCCGCTTTTGCGACTATTCCCGACTCACGCACTGACACCACCGTCAACAAACTTGCCGTCATGATACATCGATACGACCAACAGCACCAAGCGCAATCCGCTCAACGTCTCCCAGCTCCCGACTCGGCTTCTGGCAGCGATTCGCAGACTGACGATGACGAGGAGATCTTGGACAGCCCAGATCCCCAAACGTTCACCGCCTGTTCTAGCACGAGCGCCGCAGGCGAAGCCTCCTCGTCGATTCCCCGTCAGGTTAGCTCCGATGGATCACAACAGGCGCCGGCCCGTACCAGTGCGAGAAAGCGACGACGGAAACAGTTACTACCCCCGAGACGGCTAGATGCGCCTGCGCAGTCGGCCGATCAGTTCGAAAAAGAGCTTTTGACCGAGCTCACTTGCGAGATCTGCTTCAACCTCCTCTACCAGCCTTCAACGTGCCCTTGCCAACACGTAAGCTTTCCTATTCTCTCTCCTTTCGTCCCTCGTCGACCGACCGTCCCTTTGCCAGACATTCTGTTCGAAATGCCTGCACCGTTCCTTAGACCACCGCAATCAATGCCCGCTCTGTCGCCATGACTTGCCTGGATTTTCCTATTTCCAGGATCATCCGTTCAACAAGACGATCATCTCCATTAGTACGTCTACGTCCCGTCGCTCTGTCCCTGTCACAAAACCTCATGCCGCGACTTTGTGCGCAACCCCAGTTCTCAAAGCCTTTCCAGAAGCCTACGCTGAACGTGGGCGCACGATTGAGCAAGAAGGGTGCCACGCACGTCTAGACACGCCAATCTTTGTCTGTCAACTGTCATTTCCAGGGCTGCCAACCATCCTCCACTTCTATGAACCTAGGTATGCACTTTCCCGATCTTGGACAATCCCGGCTAACGCCGCATAGATACCGCCTCATGCTCCGGCGTTGTCTCGAGAAACCTAATCCGTGTTTTGGGATGATCATGCCGCCGTCAGCCGATAGTGGTCGATCCGCCGGTAACGATTTCGGGACTATGCTTCAGATCAAGAGCGTCCGGACACTACCTGATGGTCGCAGCATGGTGGAGACCTGCGGCATTTATCGTTTCCGAATTATGGACCGCGGCACCGTCGACGGGTACATGGTTGGCAGAATAGAACGGTGCGTTTTTCGCCCTTTCTCAAGGTGGCGCCCTGGCTTCTAATCCGTTCCCTCCCCCCCTTTTTTTTGGGAAAAAATAATTCAACAGAATCGTGGACTACCCTTCATTGTACCCTGACGTCCATGGCGATCCGCCCTCGATCCCGCCCCAAGTTCCGCAAATGGTAAACGCCGAGGCTGACGTCCAACAAACAACACCTAGCGCCGCATCGGGCGCCCCGCCAGCAAGCGGATTAGGGCTACCAAGATCGCATGGACAGGAAGTACAAGCATTGGTGGACCTCTGTCTCGCCTTCTTGGACCAGATTCAACGCGGAGCGGCGCCGTGGGTCGTTCAAAGATTAAACAGACTAAGTCACATATACGGTCCCATGCCGACCGACCCATCCCACTTCAGTTACTGGATGGCCATGGTCAGTATCTTTCCCAGAGATCCTCGGATGCAACGCCCCGTCCGTGCGCGATCGCTGATCAAGAGACTCACAGGCTCTGCCCATCGAAGACACGGAAAAGGCCAAACTTTTGCCGGTGAAATCGCCGCTACTCCGCCTTCGTTTAGTAGTCCACTGGATCGAGCAGTTGAATAGCAACTGGTTCGTCGGGTTGCATGCCTGGCGGGGTATGCGTGAGATTAATGATCCTGACGCGTTCACTAGGTGGTTCACCAACGGCTGCGTTGTTTCATGACAGTCGCCGCCGCGAACATCAGTGCGCGTCGTGCGCTCGCCACTGGCCTCGCACACCACGTGTGTCTACTAAACAGACTTCTTCTTCCCTGCTCCCCCTTTTCCTACATGCACATCACTACCCCTCTTCGCACACGCGTTGCTGCGCATCTCGTTTCTGCGCACCCTGTTCACTCGTGTCCTTATCGGCCTTATCACGAAATAAGTCCGACGCACAGCTTGTCTCACCACCACCCACGCAAGCCGTGTGTTCACCAGTCACTTGCCACGCCTTCAATCTCCTCTCTTTTCTCACCCTCGGGACTTGTATGTTACAGCATAGAGTTTCTGTAAACAAAGACTTGGAACCTCGTGGTTGATTATTGTATAGCGATCAGCAGTACCGATTGCGGGAATGGCCCCGTGCTTCGCACGGGGTGTTTTAGGGAAGGAACCAAAAATATGCTTCAATTTGTTACAATGCAGTATCATACAGTACATCAAGGGGCTTGCTAGCCATTCTAGAACTGAGCTACTCCTTTTCGTTTTTTTTACTGCTTTAGCGCCCTCAGAGATACACGTACAACACGGCGTGGCTTCGAAACTTCTGGTTGCCCCTGACGGATCATATTCAATCTACCGTCGTCACAATCACAAGTTGGCCAGCTCTGTAGTCGGCCACACGCTGCGCACGGCATTTGTTAAAACACGAACGAAGAGGGACCCGAAAAAACAAAAGGGGGGTGGGGGAGAGACTTACTACCCCTCCGTTGACCGCCTGTAATAGTACTTGCGGATGAAGTCGTCCATCTCCTTGGGACCTCGTGAACCATAAGGATACGGCAAGGGCTTGGGACGTGGACCGTCCTGGCCGTCTATCCAGTGCAAGATGGGGGTAAAGATCTATTGAACAAGGAAGGAAGGGATGAAAAAAAAACGCGAATGTGGAGTGAGCATCGTGTTTGCCGCGGATGGCTTTTAGGTGAAGAACGGGGCACTCACCTTCCAAGCATGATCGAGCTCGTCGTGGCGCACAAAGTTGGAGTGGTCGCCCTTGAACGCGTCGAGGAGGAGCGCCTCGTACGCCTCGGGGATCTTGTTGTCCGCGAACCGCCGCTTGTACGTCAGGTCCATCTCGGTCGGCAGCGCGCGCATGTACAGGCCGGGCGTCTTGGTGTTCAGCTTGAGGTACACGGCCTCGGAGGGCTGGATGCGCAGGACGAGCTCGTTGCGCGAGACGTCCTTGAAGATGCCCTGCGTGACGTCCTTGAATTGGATGCGCACTTCCACTTTGGCCTCGTTCAGGGCTTAGTCAAAAAAAAAAAAGCAAAGCAAAGCACGTGTCAGGTCGGTCGTGACGAAAACGAGGGGAGTTGGTTTTGCTTTTTTACCTTTTCCGGCTTTGAGGATGAAGGGCACGCCTTCCCAACGGGGATTTTGGATCCACAGCGTCGTCGCAGCGAAAGTGGGGCATGTGGAATTTGGTGGGACGCTATCGTCATCGAGGTAGCCTGGTTTTCCGTTGGCACCCACATATTGCCCGAGGAGGGTGTCGTGTCGCTCGATCGGGGCGATTGCGCGTAAAACCTTGACCTAAACGTGGATGTAGGGATTAAACGCCATGTGCGATGACGAGATAACGTTCGATACGGTGCGTCGTACCTTTTCGTCACGGATGTCCTCGGCCGCGAAGGATACCGGTCGTTCCATGGCCAAGACAGTGAGCACCTGCATCAGATCTTTTACGGGTGCAATATCAGTGCGCGGGAATTGGGGGAGATCCACTCGACAAAGGGCCCCACGCCCACGTACGGTTCTGTAAGATGTCCCGAATGATGCCAAATTCGTCAAAGTAACCACCGCGGCCCTCGGTCCCGAAGGGCTCCTTGAACGTGATTTGGACATTGGAAATGGAATTTTTGTCCCAAGCGGCGCTCAGCGCGATGTTGGCGAAACGGAGCACGAGGATGTTCTTGACCATCTCCTTTCCAAGGTAATGATCGATACGGAAGGTTTCGTCCTCGGTCCAGTGCTGCTTGAGCGAGTCAAGGAGCACCCGGGACGACTCGAGATCCTTCCCAAAAGGTTTCTCGACAATGATCCTGTTGACGCCGTCGTCGGAATAGTTGAATTTCCTGACGCGGGACGCGACAGGGATGAAGACAGAGGGCGGCAGAGCGAGGTAAAACACGCGATTACGCTCTTCCGTTTGGTAGCTAGACTCGATGCCCCTGAGATATTTCTCGAGGTTCTCGAACGAGCCGTCATCCTCATAACCCCCCGAGACGTAAGCGCTAATTTTCTTGAACTCGTCGATCTTTGCTGAGATGCCTGCGTCACCGTCTGGATTTTTGATGTATTGGGTAGCACGCTTGTGGAACTCTTCTCCGTCCATCTTTGTGCGCGCGTATCCGACTATTTTGGCATCGTCTGGCAGGAAGCCATCACGATATAATCCGAAGAGGGCCGGAAATGTCTACGGGGGAAGGATTAGGAAAGACAGTGGGTTGGGGGGATGGCGATTATTCCCCCAATCGCACGGACCTTCTTCTTTGCAAGATCGCCCGATGCACCAAAAACTAGAGAGGGAAGGCGTAAGCGTGGCGTGGGGCGGGAGGAAACGAGCGAATCTCTTGCCAACTATGACGGTGTTATCTTTGAGTTCGTCCTGCACAGCCATCATCGACGGGATGGTGCCCGAATCTGTGTGGTGGTGCCGCGACATGTTGGTGATTGATGATGATGAGAGAGAAATTGCCTCCGATTAGACTGACTGAGCTGAGCTGATGATCCAAGTTAATGAGATGAGCAAGCAGAGTTGAGATTGCCAATTCCCCCCCGTCCCGTTCCGCTCCGGTCGTTGCCCTCTCGTGCTCATCATGCAATCCCCGGACGCCGTCATCGACACCCTCCGTCAACTCGCTACCGACGCCTCCCCGACCGATGATCCCGCCTCTCTTCACATCCGCGCAGGCGCCCTCTTCGCCCGCTTGAAGGCTCTCAACCGCGACGCCAATGCCGCCGCTCGCGCCCATAAACAGATCACAGCCGACGCCAGACACGACATGGACCAGACCCACCTCCGTCTCCAGAATCTTCTATACGAAAAACGTCATCTCGAGCGCGAGATTGAGAAATGCCGCCAGTTCGCGTACGTCCTACCTAACTAACTACGTCAAATCGATTGATATCAAAAACCAATCAATCGCTCTCCTTTTCTGGGTTCACAATTCGGTTCCTCGCTCGCTCACGCCGTCTGTCCGATTGACCGGACGCAGTTCCGTATACCAGGACATACAGATGTATTCAATAGAACAATTCATAGAGCTCTCTCCGCCGGAAGCGCATTCGGAAGACGCGTTGTCGGATGAACATCAGCTTATGCTTAACCGGCTCGGATTCGAGCTCGTCGAACGCCAAAGGTCCGGAGAATTCTGTTTGAGATTCATACTCGTGCTCACCTTTCGCACGTTTGCCAGACTTGACCGAAGGGCCAAAGAGCTTGCACAGGAGAAGGAAGAACTACTTAAATTTTCAAAATCCCAAGCTACCACGACAGAAAGCGTAAAGGTGCAAATCGAGACCCTTCTAAAGGTGGACCTTGCCTCTCTTTCCTATTCGAAACCCTTCTTATCATGATCGTTCATTCAGACCGCGTCAGAAATCGGCAAGAAGGTCGAGGAGCTCGTCCCACCTCTTACCAACTCACCCCAAGAGGAAGAGGCATCCCTTCCCAGTTAGCATTCCCATCCCCAGCGTCGCGTCTCATAGCTTTCATGTTTTTCCGCACCTATCATACCATCCACTGCGGGGATTCGCAACCAACATACGCAAACTGTAAACGGATTTGATGGATGCTACGTACAACCTAAGACGGAAAGAAAAAACAGTGATAATGATCTGCCTGGGCAAGGATATCTGAATAGTCAACGAATCAGGCAGTGTTGTGGGGAGGGGATGCAGAGGCGTGATGAGAGTATCTAGCAAGGACCGCCCACCCTGGCTGAGGTAGCAGGGGATGCACAGGGGCGAATGAATCATGATGGCTAAGTGGTGAGGAGTAAGATAGCAAACTGACGTGGAATACAGAAAAAAAGGTAAAGAACCTGTTAAGGGCCTGACGCCGTGCGGCCCACAACCGGGGAGAATGGGAGGTAGAACAGTCCAGTCCTCAGTCGTGATCACTGATACTCCCCACCGCACTCATATCCTCGTCATCATCTTCCTCCTCCTCTCCAGAGGTCTTGTTAGCCGCCTCTTTAGTTGCATATCGTTGCACGTATTCTGCAAGTCACTTTTCAGCCACGGAAAAACTGCGGTGACAAAGTTCGTACCCTTGACCCTTTGCTCGTACTCCTTCGGATGACGCATGAGCAGTGCAGCGGCTTCTCCATTCAATGGGTCGCTTGGATTAGGGTATCGTAACAGCTGTGGCAAAAAAACTTCAAAGATATTGATCATATCTGTGACGTAGGCAGTTCGGTGGAGCGTGGTCGGGGCCAAATGAAGACCACTCACCGAACATGGGCGACCATGTTTGATTGATGACGTCCAAACAAACCGAACCACTTCTGGATGAGTCAGTGAGGTTGGAGCTATTATTCAGCGTGTACTGATTTGCCCGCACAATTCATCGATGTTGGGGTGAAAGATCTTGTTCATAAAGCCGATACTGGGTGACTTGAATGGGTACTGGTCAGGCAGTTCTACGTGGATCTTCCAGATCCCACCGGCGAACGGAGCTGAATGTACCCACATTCGTGAGTGTGAATGGCAGAGAGAGCGGCTCAGGAATTGCGCACTCTCGGTAGGGCCATAGAACCAGACGTAGAACTCCTGCATGCTATCATTTACCAACGTCACTTCATAATCTGACATTAATCTGATAGTTGAGAGGTTAGTAGGAATTCTAGGGATTACTGCTCGCTCCTAGGGCACGCACAGCTTCATGACGTCTGTCTCGATGCGTCGTTTAGGAGTGCTGTGGAGAAGGTCACACGATGAGTACAACGAATCGAACTACGAGAGGGTTACGAAGGAACTCATCATGGTAAGATGGGATGTCTATTGAGGTCGATATGTCTGCAATTCGAGTGATAAAGTGGTTAGTGAGGTGTGGCGACGTTGAACGAACCAATGTGGGCGGCACCCAGCCATTTCCGGCGTGTTACCCAGTAATACCCACCCACATATCTTCCGCTTGCTTACTAATAGCCGGCTTTAGCAGTGTCCGGGGACAATGCCATAAGATCGTAATTACATAAATTAAATATTTACGTTACGATAACTCGCAAAATAATTATCGGTAATCAGTACAGCTGGCATCATACACCGTGACCCGATTACCACTCTTCCAACCATACGTAAACGTCAGCCTTCCTTAACGGCCTTGATACCCCCAAAAAGGTGGTAAAGACTACCCCAAAGGCAAGTGCTTATTCCTCCATCCGATCCTCGTTCTCCGACATCGGCGCCAAGTCCGGTGGCCGAGCCGTCAGTAGTAGGACCATTCCTCGACCACGCAATCGACGTCGTACCGCGAGCAGGGCCAAGACTTGTATCCACCCCTGCCCCCTGCGGCTCCCGTAAAGCCCGGTTGGCGTCTGGGGGCGTTCGGAACACCACCACCGATCCCCATTTCGCCTTCGAAGCTCCATTGCTGCCGTATCGCGCGCCACGCAACAAGGAGCGCTAAAAATAAGTGTCAATAATAACGAATTGCTTGCGAGTCGGCCAGCCATCTCGGTCGGCGCGTCCAAAGACGGACAGGCTGCGCAGGCTTACGCCCATACAGCCACTATTAGAGTGGCCCCCCTCCTCGGAAGCCGTGCGGAATGGAATTGTTCGAAACGATGCCGATAATGAGCGGGAGACGTACCGAACCAGAAGAGGCCGGAGGCCCCTATCAGTATCATCTCTTCCTGTTCCTGTGTGAAAACTTGGCCGCTTCTACGATGGTGCGTAACAGTGCTGGAAAGAAAAGAGGGTGAATCAATCTCCCCCATTGCTCGAAGGGTGGAGAGGGAAAAACGACAACTAGGAACGGAGGGCCGCGTGACACCGACTTACAACACCATCAGAGAACCGATTGCCAGAATCGCAACTGAGGTTTGTGCCAACGTGAACGCTCCTGGGTAGATATTTTGGCAGGGCATCGGTCATGTGTTCGTGCTAGCGCAAAACTAGCCAAGGGAGTTCACACATACGCATGCTCGAAGGGAGCGTCCACATAAGGAGCGTCCCCGTGATAATGGATGCGACTCCTGACGGCGGAGTGAGAGTCGGTCACGGACATAAACCAAACAACTCACCAACTCCAACTGATCGGCGGAGATTACCCGTAAACAGAGACATCGACATCGTATGGACAAAGGATACGTCGCTCTCAATGACAATGACGGGCGCAAAAGGGTATTATACAAGGGCGGATGTGGAGGCGCAGCCTTTATCCCAATCAGAGACTGCCGCTTTGATGGCACACATGAGGCTTGCACGCGACTTGCGCATGATGATCCGTTGACATTCTAAACGTAAAAGGCGTGTTCTACAGCAAGTGATATGATGCCTCCCCAGCAAGGTTTTGTTTGTAACGCAACGAGTCTGAAGCGAGATTGTAATGAGACGCTTCACGGTGGTGGTAACGACAATGTGCTGTGCGTCACCCTTCCAGGTCTGTGTTCGATCCGAGGAGGCCCCCCGTTTACACCAGGCCAGATAATGATCGAGTATCCAAGCTGATGTTGAACGATAGGTCCATTTCCCGTCTGAACAACTGGTTCAAGTGTCCCAGGTGGTAGGTTCTGTAATTGAGAGTTGGGATCCGAATACGACGGATAGGAGAACCCCGGGTATCCTGGGTACTCCCAAAACCACGGGAGGTCGATGGTGTCGTCGTTCCAGATTCCAGGCGAGCCCAGAACTTGAGACCTGTTAGCCAAGGCGATCACAAATATCAGGAAAAACATCACTATCTCTCTTCATCAGCGTGAACTAAGCGGAAAGAGAGTGACAAGACAGACGGATGACGAAAATGGACCATGAGACGCCTTCCACTGTCTTGGCTTGGTAACAGAAGGCTTTCGCAGACACTGAGACCCCATCTGAGTGCTCATGGGATTGTAAGATAGAGATGTGCTACGCACTGGTGCCATGTTTCGTCTTTACCCTGGACGCTCCCAGCGCGAAGCAATCCGTCGGCCCATTGATATCACTACATCCCCGTTAACCTCACCCGTTCGGCATCAAATGTAGGAACCAGTTAACCAACCTTGTCCATGCTGCCAAGGCTTTCGAGGGATCAGCACCCAGCCAAGTCGCACGGATAAAACCTGCCTTACCGAGCCACGATATAGACATAACAAGGAGGGAAAGTGCATCTATCCAAGTTCGTGAACCGGATAACCTAATGATACGACGCGTACATTAATGGACGTAGAGGGGGGAAGAGGGAGAAATCCGCGGCAGAAGGACCTACAATATAATGAGCACGGCAATGGTGAACGAGGGCGCTACTAGGGAATAGACAGTATAGGAAACTACAAGGAACGGTCAATCCACTTTGACACGCGTGCAGTGATGACGACGGCAAAAGGCAACTGACATCGTGTAAGGGGCAAGAACTGTGTGGCGAGATAACTTGCGATCCCAAGTACGCCACTGGCCAAGATGAGCACTGTGACTGGTAAAACGAAGGGTGTCTCAGCCTCAGGCCGCCCCTTTCCTGTGGGCTCAATGCTCCACGTGAAGTGGTGCTCACCATAACCCCAGGCGCGCAGATTCTGGAATAAGACTGTCATTTGGAAACTAGGGATTAGGGGTTATTACGACGGGGAGGCAGGGCAAAGAAGACGGGAGGATGGTAGATGAAAGAAGTGCCGACAGCACGCTATTCAACGCATGGCCCGCGGTTGAACACGGAGCAGCCATCCTGCACTGTACGTATGACACTTTTTTTTTTGCCGCAACGCGCTTAGCCTCGCCTCGCGTTTCAACGTAACGATCACGTGATCGATTGTACACCTTTTCCAATAATCGTGTATAGCAATGCAAACCAAAATGTACAAATCAATATATATATATCTACTTCTACTTCGTTTTTTTTCACGCGTTAAATCAGTGGGGTAACGTGTAGGGCATAGACAATAATTTCTTCCTTTCACCTCCTGGGTGAAGCATCACGGCGGTAATAGTCGGGCTTGTAGCGGTCAGTGGAGCGATTCCGATGAGGTCTCTGCTGCTGGGGAATGTAGGCCATCTGGGGCTGCCGACTCTGTGAAGGGCGGGGCGCGTGCGAACGCTTCTCACTGACGTGTCGTTTCGGTGCGTGAGTCAACGGTGCTGCTTTGGATTGGGAGCGCGAACGACGCGCAGTTACGGGTTCGGGCAGCTTGCCGGCCTTCTTGGAACCGCGGTTGAACAAGTCCAAAGTGGTGACGGGGGAAAGCCAGGCATCTTTGTGACCGTTCCTGTGGTGTTTGAGGGCCAAACCAAAGAGGAGAAGCAGGAACCCCCAGACTGTGAAACGAACACCAATTGGAGTCAACGCGCACGGACCTCGGGTAGTGAAATGGAAAATGAGGAGCACGCACTCAGTATAGCATTGAAGAGTGAAAATGCTTCTAGAACATGGTACTGTGCTTGATAAGTTTCCGTCGAAACTGGGCATTCTTAGCGTGAAATGCACAGTGTGACGGCGCGAAGAAAAAAACTCACAGCCACCATCGATAGGCGTGAGGTCGGTTGCGGATACAAAACATTCCACGCTCGCCGTTTCGGAAGCGGAAGACGCCAAAAACGCGCCGAGTGCTGTCCAACGGTAAGCGACCAAGCCGCAGCAGTAAAACCGTGATGACGACACACCAATCCAAAATGTGCCCATGAGACCCAAGCAACCGAGCTCGATTCGGGTCGATACGGGGTTCATGTTGCTTCTTACGCTGAACGCGGAGCTGGGCAAAACAAAAATTTTAAGACTGGCCCGAGGGAATTGGAGTTACGGAACACAAACAGTACGAGAATGATGAGAAGAGTTGCTGAAGAGACGAAAAATACGAATGGTACAAAACGAGCTGCCAGGAAGCGTCGGTGGTTGATTGGTGAGCTCGGACCATGCGTGAGGGACTCACTGAGATCAGAGGCGCTAAGCACGCTCTGGAAGTGTGCCGCGATAGCCAAACAAATAATAGTCCATAGGAATACGAGAGCTATCGTGGCATCAAATGAACATCGACCGCGGCAATCAACAGATGAGAAAAGACGTACAATAAATAGAGGCGCGAATGACATTGAAGGTTGAGAACATTGCGCTTGGTGCCCGCAGAAACGCAAAACGACGAGGACGATGATGAGGACGAGAAGGGGTTCGATGGGAACGAGAAGGGTGTCTGTGGGCGGGACGAGATGAAGAGCGCATCTTGAAATAGGATGAAGACAATGAGATTGATCGAAGGGTCGTTGTTGTCGTGCGGCGAATGTGTGGTCGTCTCTCTAATCGTAGAATGTGCGAATGTGAGGGGGAGTGTGGATAGGACACACGAGGGATGTGGGCGGCAGATGGCCGCACGTTTTTATGGGCGAAAACTGTGCGTACTGAACAACACGTGGAGGTGAGGGGTTTGAGGGTGCGTTTCTGTAGAACCTTGGTGGGCAATGTTCCCCGAGCCCGCCGTGCACCAATCGCTGCTCGTCGTTTTGCCTCGAGGCAGGTCGGGTCCTGAGCTTCTCATCCCGGACGTCGGGAAAATGATGTTGCGCCGTAAACTCGGGCCATTATCTTATCTGCGTTTTGGCACGACAGATCCATCGGGGCCACGTGTTCAAGCGTGATGTATCATATCATCCCGTCAGGTCCATGCCGCGTCCGCAGCATACATACAGCCGAACACCGAACACCGAGTACTAGTGACCAACGCGTGAAAACACCGATTAACAAGAGCTTACGGTACATTTTGAACAAATGCTGATAATACGAGTGACTGCAGTGGCATGACACAAAGTAGTACAACAGGTACAGTACGAAAAAATTATCCCGCCACACAATGAAACCGACAATAAAATTTTTTGCGTGCCTTCAGACTATCATATCTTGATCTGCCGGGGAGGCGAGAGGTCAGGAACAGCATGTTCACTGCCGGCAGTGCTATGCAGTGATAACAACACGGCGACGTTGTCATCCGAGTCAAGAACGTTGTGCAGAGAGCTCTCCGCGATATGGCAAACCTATTGACGGTTTTAGAAGCTACTGTGCCGATAGGTGGGAAATAGACGTACCCGGCTATAGCCACCGGGTGCCAGCGGACTCCGTGCTCTTGCAATGATGTTATGGATGGCATCGTAGGAGTAACGGCGCCTTAAGGTATGGTATGAATGTCAGGACCCACAAAGCAAGCAGAGCTACTTACAATACGTCTTCGAGCTCCTTTCGGGTGCGAGGGAAGAATACCAGATCTGCTCCGGTGAGATAGCGACTCAAAGCCTGGTAGGACGCGCAGCCAGCGATGAGAGTCTCATTAAGGGAAGGGTGTTCCATGTCCCATGATAAGGAGGTCTCGCTGTGGAGAGAGATCAGTCATTCGCATGAATGAAGCATTAGAATCGAGACGAACGTGACAAGGGAGTGGGCCTGAGCCTCGGGAGAGTGAGGGGCAAGGAAGCGGTCCATTGAGTAGGGACAGTACAAAGAGAAGGGCCGGGCGGGAGACGGTGGAGGGGTGCCACAGGTCTGGGTGTATTTATATAGGGTGTAGGGGCTATTGTAGGAAAAGGGTGATGAAACACAGCTAGGCACAGCTTTAATCTGGCACGCGTGTAAGACAGTGCGGGTCGCGAACAAAGGACGAAGGACGAACGTGAACTCGAGTCGAGTCGAGAGAGGAAGTTGGAGTCACACTCTTATCATTGGGCCCCGGAATTCGCACGTTCGAGATCCACCTTAATTTACGGATTACGAACATCTCGGATGTGGATGAGTCAACATGACGGCCAAGACCAAGCCGCTCGGCTAATTCCGGATATTTCCGTGATAACACCCTTATAATGCCTGGTAAGTTTTATAAACCACATTATCTAACTACGGTTTCGGGGGTCGTGTCACTCAAACGTGTGCTGTGCAACTGTCTGTGCTCCACAAGCCCTTAACCACATGTTAGGGTAGTACTCAAATTCCAGTGCACACTTAATGCTGATGCTGTCGCTGTCCAAGTCCACTGCTTAAGCCTGAACATGTTTTCCTTGACTATTGTCATCGCTTGCCTCCCTTGGCTGACTAGGGTTCTTTCTGGACCCGTCCAACAGCCTTTGTCCAGTATGTATTAGTCCATTGTTGCATTCCGAACTGATCCTTGGACCTCGGACCAGTCCAATCTCCACCGCGAAAGTTACATGGACGCTTTCTTCACATTACTGACATGCATCCGGACCCTCACTATATTATCGATGCGTCAGAGTCTTCGGCATGCCACAGGCGAAAGCCTCGGAAAGAGAAATCGCGCGCAGGGTATTATGGAACTCCATTCAGGTTTGCCATGCGAGTTTGACCTTTGACGCCGCGCTAATCAAGCAGGCCTCAGTGATTGTGACTCGCCTTTGCGATTGACGAACTTGACCCTCGACTTCTTGGACAAGAATTGGGCTTCCGAGATCGACTTCGTCGTTTGTACGTCTGAGAGTTATGCCCGGTCTAGACCACTTCAATAGCAATTTGCTCTTAGGGACCGGTGATAATGCTCGGTAAGGGGATGTCTGCCAATGTTCGAGGAGGCACTCTCATCGAAGAACGTCTTTGCAAGTCACGACAATGACCGCAAGATCCCCCGAACACTGAAGGAGATTTACGATCTCAACACCATGCTTGCGATGGAGATGGAGAATATCTTTCTCAGGAAAGGTGTTCCCGTTGTACCTAGCTTGGGTGAGTTGGAAAACATCTCACAAGAGTGTCTCACTCAACCACGAATGCTTGACTACAGGCAATAACGATATATGGCGTATGTGATTTCTCCTGAGTATAATGTGTGTCACCGCTTACAATTCGATCTTGTGTAGCACATGTAGTCACGCTTTCCTATTGATTAACGATAATCGCTGATTCAGTGATCCTACAGAATATTCTTCCCGCAGGTTGGCCAGCCACCTCCGGCCCCGTGACTTATAGTGCTAATCCAGTTCTTTCAGGTCCTAATGATATTATCGACCGCTTTTTCTCGTGAGACCCAGTCATTGCGTAGACTCGCCTCTCTCTGATGCGTTTCTCATAAAGAATATGGAATGCTTTTGTTCCCTTCTCATCCTACCAGGTGTTTCGACGAGGAGCATATTACTCCGTAGAAGTCATTAAAGGCGAGGTCGCAGTCATAAGTTTGAACACCATGTACTTTTATGACTCCAACAAAGGTTGGGGCTCCTGACTATTGATCCTTTGGGATCTCCCGCTAACCTGTGGCAAATAGTCGTAGGGGGATGCGAGTACCGTGAGCCCGATGATCCAGGGAACCTCCAGTTCGATTGGCTCGAAGTCCAATTAAGAATGTTTCGACAGCGTGGGATGCGGGTACCTTGCACGATTATTCCGTCCGGTCCTGCTTAACAATGTTCAAAGGTCTGGGTTACTGGGCACGTACCGCCGTCTCCAGGGAATTACTTCCCAGAATGTGTCAGTTCCTCTGGCAACGTTGCGTCGGATACGTCCCTTTCTAATATTTCCCTTTTGCGATAAAGTATGTCCGTTACGTGGAAATGTCCCTTCGGTTCCAGGACACTATTCTGGGGCACCTATACGGGGTGAGTAAAGGCGACAAGTAAGCGGACGATCACTTATAATTCCTCCGAACTGTCTCAGCACATGAATAATGATCATGTATGTGTCATACAGTATCGCCTCGCCCCATACCCCTGGTCGCTGATCTCGGGCACACAGTTCTTTCTATTGGAGGCTGGCGACCTCGAGTTCCCGTCGAAATCTGATCTGACACCTGACAAAGTCACGTCGGAGGCCCATGATGGGTTGTATGATAGTCTCATTAATGACTTCGGTGACCTCCCACAGAAAGGAAAGACAGATCATGACAACTATGGTGTGGTCAACATCTCCCCCTCGGTGGTTCCGAATCCGTACCTCCCATCGTTCCGAATTTACACCTACAACATCACACATGTGGGAGATATGGCGAATATGAAGAAAAAGAAGAAATCGTCTAATAGGAAGCATGGACATCGACGCGGGGACGGAGACAAGGCCGAAATGTGTAAGAAGAAGCGGTACAAGAACTCATGGAGGTGCAAATTAGATGAGCCGTGGTATTCTGACCCGGACGCGCCGAGTCGGGTCAATACGCTTTGGTCCCCACTGGGTTATGCTCAGGTACGTTGGTGTCGACATGGTTAAGGAGTATTGACATGACAGGGCGGCGGCAGTACTATCTGTCAAAGGATCGTCTCCTAGATAGGACCAGGAAACCGAAATTCAAACTGGAATATTTAACACACAGCCTTGGGGCACTGCATCCTGAGGATGTGGAGGGATCAGAAGAGTTTCAATACCCGATACCACTGGAGCGGCTTCCAAAGTCTCTACGAGAGGGGAACGCGACCTCGTCGAAATACGCACCGTACGAGATGGACGACCTGACAATACCATCATGGATGGGACTGGCCCGGCGATTGGGGGATCCGTCGAGGAAGAAGCTACGAAGGCGGTTCAAGCAATATATGTATATGGGAGAAGATTTGTGATGGGAAGAATTGGGTAATGATGGATCAGATGCCTGTGAGAAAAGGGCTTGTCTCGGGATGCGGTACGGGATGAGGGGTGATAAAGAGAGCCAGGTTGCCTTGACCACGAACAACACGACTCCCCTTACTGTACTTACTGTAGTGCCATCCCCCCTTGTCTCTCTTGTCCTCCCCATTTGGCGGGGACTTATTCACAAATATATCCCTCTATACTAAGGGGCAGTGCGGTCCCCTTTGGCTTGACGTGTGCACACTTATCCTTTTTTTTCTTTCGGTTTTCCCTCGCCCTTGTGTATCGCCCTCGTTTGCATCTCCCTCCCTCTCTTTCTTTTCTACCACCAGTCTTGATCTCGTTTTCCCTCCCCTTGTTCACCCTGAACCCGTGTCCCGTTCATCGTCTTCCGGCTGGTCCGCAATTAGACCCCACGAGCGGCTTCCACTGTCCTTTACTCGACCATACAAACCACAGCCACTGACCTTCCTATTTTCTCTCTTGCGTATTCCCCCGACTAATTTGCATGGCCACCGCCGTCAACTTTCATCCCATGGCCTCGAATCTGCCTCTCGACTTTATGCCAATGCACCACAACCATTCTCGTTCAAACTCTGTCTCATCCTCACCCAATTCTAGGCCCCAGTCTTCCCAGGGTGGGGTTTTGCGCACCATAGGACCGCTTTCTGCCGAGGACCTTTTTCGAGCTTCCTATCAACCTCGACCGAATCCTGACCCCCACGCACGCCATAACCCCCACGTCTCGTCCGCTTACCCCCTCTCCTCCACCGATCTCATTTCCCCCGCAGATTCTCCCCCCAATCACAATCTTACTAATCCCGCCCTGAAGAACCACATTCGTGCCACTCATATTCGGGCCAGGGCTGCTGCCTCTCCCTATCCTCGGGATGCAGATAGTGTCCATTCGTCCTCCAGTGAGACAGAAGACCCCTCCATGTTCCTCACCGCAGGCTCCCCTGCAGACTACCCCTCCATGTTTGCTGGTGGCCCCATCGTTTCAAGCCAGGACACTGTGCATGCTACCGGCGCATTCGGCCGCATGACGCTAAGCCCCGACCATACCCTCGAGAAACTCGCTGCCAACGTTCGCGCCGCCACAACTACGAGTGCATCAGACCGGGCAAAACAAATCTTCGTTCAGGCCTGGTGAGTAGCTTACAAACACCCATGATCCCCAAAAAGATCCGAATCTGTTACAGGTTGACCGCCAACTATGCACCCTACCCTGATGGCAATGTTCCTCGTCAGGGATTGTATTTTTCTTACCGAAGAGTTTGCGATCAGTATGGGATCCCTCACATCAACACCGCCACCCTGGGCAAGGCCATCAGACTCTGCTTTCCCACGATCAAAACACGCCGCTTGGGTGTGAGAGGCAATAGCAAATATCACTGTACGTTCATCAATTATTGATTTCATGCCATAATGCTCAGTTTTTTGATGTACAGACTGCGGCATTCGTCCGGCCACCTCTGCGGAAGCCGAATGGCTCCAAGATTACATCAGGAAATCCAACAACACCGCTGCACAGCAGTCCGTTACTGCTGCTCGCCTTGCGAGCGAGCAAGCTGAGGCATCGCTACGAGGAGAGGATCGTTCTGATGAAGACGACGAGGAAGACTCGGAGGGTGCGAGCTCTGGTAATGCGTCGAAGCGAAACTCTCTGTCGCTGAACAATGGTGTCAAGAGCCCAATCCTATACGCTGAGGACGCCATAGAGAAGACCCCCACAGCTGCTACTATCCTTGTGCAAGCACAAGTTGCCCCTAGGGCTGGTTCCTTTCCTCCACAAGCCCCGATGAGGCGGCATATGGGTCAAGACGGTGCAGTACCAATACACTCTCACCCTCCATCAACTGTCGCCTCTGCCTCCTATCCCCCCTCTCAACAGTCGATGTCCGTTCGCCAAATGCCCCACTTCCCGTCCATTGAGGAGGCCCTTGGTTCCAGCTCTTCTGCATCATCTCACAGCGTTGCTGCCCGTGAGCTGTGGGGGTGGTTTATGGATCACCTGGATGCACTGCTGGATAGCATCCGCTACTTCCGCTTCGACCAATTCGAGATGCATATTCGATCATTTTGGACTAATCTGAGCGGCAATCATCGCGAAGTGGCACATGCTCCGGCGATCGCTGGCCTGATGGCCAAGGGTGATGCAATTGTCTATGATGTGCGCCCCCATCAAGGATATTGTTAACAATTGTTTACTAACGTGAATAATCCAGGAAATCTTGGAACAATTACGCTCGCAATTGCTCTCATCAATCCCGGCGGCCTCTTTGGGAAGTCTACGTCAGCTGGCCGACAAGATGGAGAAAATTCTGCTTCTGTCCCTTGAAGGCTACGGAAATACCTTTGTTGAACCTAAAGTCGAGTTGGGAGCTCGTTTTGGCCATCTCGTCTGTAAGTTGCGTGTTGCTACCAGACTTTCTCTTGACCGTTAATTTGTGCCAGTGCGATTCCTCGACATCTACCAGGTTACCCAGGCCTTGAATACAGTCCTCACCAATCAGAAGCAACTTGCCGAGATGCGCCGTTCTTGGGAAAAGATCGACTTCGAGTCCGTTAGGAACCAGTCTGCACTCGTCTGCAACTGCCGGCACGAAGACCTCATTCAACTGCTGGAGGTCGAATTCCGGGGCTTGATGGATGGTCTTGCTAAGAGCGCAGAGCCCGTGCGAGATGTAATGGCGTGGGCGGACAAGTGCTGTGAGCGGCTCATGAGTTCGGGCCCAGGTGCAGATGACAGAAGCACGATGAGCTCACGAAGCATCTTGATTCGCTGGGGATATGTCACAAGCCAGGTCATGAGGGATCTTGTACGCCACCTTTTCTATCGTCGATTTCTTTCGCTGCTGATTGCCGATTTCGTAGACCATTCGCAGTGATCCGACCTTCGGTGCATACCAAATCCTTAAGCTATTTTTGGAGTGCGTACACAGCTGGTTTTTGTCGAGAGTTGGAACTTAAGTGCATGCCTTTACAGCGACTGGATCGCGTTGAACGTTCTGCGAAATGTCGCTCTTTCGACGACATCTGTTGCTGCATCGGTCGAGCCTGTTATGCAGCAGCATTTTATCACGCTCTCTCCGATGATCGGACATGACTCGTTCGGCACCAACCAGCCAGCTCATCTTATGAATCACACGCCGACAACCTCGAGCATGCTCGCCGCACTGCAGCAAGAGCCTTACCCCTCTGGTCCACTCGATCCATCCTCGACAGGCTTCGCGCCTGACAACTATGGCCTACCTCCCTTCATGGATACTTCGGGAGGGCAAGATGATGCCCTTGGAGGTGTTCACTCAGGTGGATTATCATTCCCTGACTACGTGACCAGCTCTGGGAGTACTTTTGATGTCACATTCACACCACAGGACCTGGGTATCAGCACTAGCGGCCCCGCAAGCGGAGAACAGGGCTCAGAGAGAGAGGTCGTTAAAACAGAAGGCTGACTTGCCGTCTCTGGTCTCGCGCACGAGGTGGAACAGTCTAAAGCCACGTTTTTGCCATGAATTCTTGTTGTGATTTGCTTATAATACCTGCCATGCCCGTCGAGCCTAGATTATCTAGGCCATAGTACTGCCGTTCGTATTTGCTGCTCTCATCTTTGTTTAGTATTTATATCCCCCATCGCCGTGCTCTGTATCCTCGAATTTACCACTTTATCTCTCGCTTATCGGAGACGAGTACGGACGTGCCCATCTACCGCACAGGACTCGGACGTGTCGGTGTCGTCGTCGGTATTGCCTCGATCACTCCGACGGAGTCCTTATCATCGCCGCAGAGTACGTCACTTAAACCGATCTTGCGGGCGCTGACCTTGATTGCGTTGTTTTGGGAACCAGGGCTAGGCCACTCAGCCTGTGAGAATCGCTACGCCGCCGCGTTCGTTCGATGAAGGCACTCCGACAAACGGCACGCCACCAAATATACCCATCCACCTACTTCGAGAAGTTCCAAGTTCCCTTGTCGGTCAGCGAGCCGTCATTTAATTATGTCGCGCTACCCTGCTGCGCTTTATCCTGTTTCGTTGCGTTCATTCTTTCGGTTAGGAGAGGTGTATAATATCACTACTGACGTTTGCCACACGTCATATGAAGCACGAGTGAGTCTGACGTGAGATATGCCTTCGAGCAACTGGCGGCGGGGGAGCTTCGATAGGCCTTGATTTAGTTCGTTCGCGAAGAGGGGCCAAATTAGACCCCAGCCCGAGATGGTAGCTCCCGAGGGGTCGGGCATGACGGTATTGGGCTGTATGATGGCGGCGCTCCCCCCCACTGGGTACTTCCCGCAATGCCAGAAATGAATTATAATGAAATAAAGAAATGATCACAACAGCATTCTCCTACGTTATCCGTCGCGAATAGCAACGCAACAGCGCGACTGCCGAACCGGAACACGTGTTACCCCTGCCCCCCCCAACTCTTTCCCCCGCTCTGAACTTTGACTCGTCCGCGCGTCGGCATCAGTCCCACGCTTACGGGTCGTTTCTGATAGATCGTTGATATTTGCGTGATACGTTCTCGCTTAGTACAGGCTTTGCTTATTCTCACCTGTTTTGTTGGGCCCAATTGACGGCGTCGGCCTTGCGCTCTTTCGGCGGGACTCGTGATAATCACGATGGGATGCTCAATGTCAATGTCAACTCACTACAGTACTACCAACAACAGAATTTCGCCTGAACAGTCGCCGCGTGCGAAAGCTTGCCACGACGTTTATTATGAAATAGAATATCGAAAGATGCCAGATATCCATGGATAAGCGCGATCAATGCAGAATTAAGGCTGGTCACGGTGGTCAATAACCCGCACCACACTCCACGTCACTGCTGCCTAAAGAATGGGATAAGTAATGTACGATATGATGTGCCCGTCCTAAGAACCCAGAAGTCCATGTCACAATGCCTCTGTCTCCTGCAACCCCTCGGACTTGCCCGCCTCAACATCCGACAATTGTTCGTCAGCAGCCGTGAGTGGGGGGACAGACTCCGGTGCCTCCACGGAACTCTTATCAGGCCAGTCGTCATGCGACACGGCGCTGTCGCCCTTGCCCTTCATAAGACGCTGAATCTCGGCTTCCGCCTTCGCGATAGCCTCAGTCGTGACGCGGGCCTGGTTAGCTTCGAACCACGCTTTCTTCGTCTTCAGATCCTCGACAACACGAGGCACGTCGGCTTGGGAGGACGGCGGAGGGACGGACAGGGTGAGGAGAGCGGAGAGCGTGCCAAACGGAACATTGACGTTGGAAGAATTCGACGGTGCCTCGGCAGCAGGGGTACCGTTGGCCCTGAGGCCTTTCTTCCCCTTATTCTTGCCCTTTCCGCCAACGAAATAGGCCTCTTCTTCCTCCCCCTTCTTCTTGCGCGGCACCAAGTTGTCAGGTGCGGCTTCTACCTGCCGGATTTCCAGCGTCGGTCCTGCATAGCCGGCCTTCGCACTCGACACGATCGCGGTCGTCGACTTGCCCGAAAAGATGTCAATCAACGTTTGGCAGTCCTCGATTTTCTCCTGGAATGCGGGCTGAGACGCCTCTTCCCGCAGTCGAAGGATGCGAGCTTGCCGCTTCTCGTTCTCCTCAGCTTCCTTTTGCGCGCGCCGTCGTTCAGCTCGTTGAGCCCGGTCCTCGTTAAGTTTTTCGAAGTACCGGTCATTAGCCTCGCGGAACCGCGCAGTTGACTCGCGACGCTCGGAGAAGAGGCCTTCGATCTGCTGTTGCAGCGATGTTCGCTCCTCGAACAGCTGCGAGCGATTCGCATAAAGTTCGTCTTCTTCCTTCTTTATCTCGTCCAACTCGGCCTTGATAGCATCGTAGCGCTCAGAAATGGCCTTCGCTTCAGGATCATCGAGCTGCTTCTTGAGTTCTTCTACGGCAGCGCGGTCCGTGTCAATTGCGTCGGAATCAGCTTTGAAGCCCTCAACTGTCTTGCGAGAGCGTTTAGTTTGGTTGATCTCTTGAAGCGCACGCTTCTCATCTGCGAGTTTCATAGTACCGGAATCCACCTGCTTCTCGAGATTTCTAAAATATGCCATTAGGATATGTTACAGAGAGGAATGAAACAAACGTGCCTGATGTGTGCATCCACATCCTCGACCGTTCTGAATCGCACTTTGTCTCTGGAGGCCTGAAGATCCTTTACCTAAAAAATGTCCCTGGTGTTGGAGTGTGAAGAAAAGCGCTCAGAGAAACGTGCCAACCTTCTTTTGAATCCCCTCCTGGAGGGCCTTCATTTGTTCGAAAATTTTATTGCGAGATGTCTTGTTGCCAGACTGCTGGGAGCGCAGGTCGTCCAGCTGAGCACGGAGGGCATTTCGCTTCTCGTTTCCTGAGCCTCCTTTGGTGACCAGAGATATTTTCTCCTTCACGGCCGTCTAGGCATTGTTGGGAATGAGTGCAGTGAGGAAGCATAGATGCAAGACGCCACGTACCAACTTCTCTTGCAGTAAGTCAATCTCATTCTTTATTCGCTGTTGCTCAGCGTCATATGCAGCCCTGTCTGGTTTGGCCGATGACGAGGCTGGAGCTTTGACTGGCACGTTTGGAACGGAAGCATAATTGTCCGTGGCAGTGGGGGCCCTTAACTTTTTGGTACCGTTGGCAGCAGGCTTAGTTTTCGGTGCGGACATGGCGGTGGAGGTGAAGCGAGAGAAGTTAGGTCGTAAGGGAAAAGTGTGTCGTGTTCGTATTCGGTTAAGATGTCTCGAAATTTCGTGAGAATGATGATCACAAGTCGTCGTGCCGCATGTCCCCCGACGACCCCACAAGGCGATCAACTAAAATACAACGCGTTGATCTAACTTGACTACCTCCCGATAACACTCATCGTAAAGCTCCTTGTAGTCCCCCTTATCTTCATCTCCTGCTTTACTCTTACTCCCCCGCTTCGAGTCAGGGCATATCATCACGCAACTTGTGGGGCGTTTGGTAGAACTTGCGTGACCCAATTCTTCTTTCGATGGTATGAAAATATACGGTATTTGTGCCTCTTCACTTAAAACGGGGAGGTGTGAGATGATGTCAATTGGCGTGATGTCCGCTGCGAGAACCAATAGTCTGTTACACGCCTCAGTTGACGCTGTCTTCCCAACAGGCAAGGAAACGGAATTGACGTACCCTTTCTCCCCCTTGCGGATGGCTTTCGCAACTTCTTTCACACCTCGTTTGACCTGACGGGCTTTCGAGGCTGTTGAAGGTTATAAAACGCTCGGACCACAGATCACAATAGCAACTCACCCCTTTTGATTGTTTTCTGAAGCTTTTTCAGGAGCTTCTTTTGAGCGAGAGGATGCGCTATTGGCGACAGATCCTCTACAGGGATTACAATCTCGTGTTCTTCCTTCTTCGATGACTTGTCCGCCTTGGTCTTGCATTACTTCAGTTCTCTAAACAACCACAATCGTTACGTACCTTGGTTTCTGCCATCTCAACATCCTCCTCGACTGCTGCAGAGGCAACATCAGAAACACGCCTTTTCTTTTTCTCTGACTTGTCCTTAGCCATGAGTCCGGGGTCAAGGTCTCTGAGAGGTTGGAGGTATCAGGGATGTGAAGCTTAGCCATTCCCGGCCCGTCGCGCTCCCCTTCATCACGTGACCGTATATGGAGAACCGCAAGAGTCTACATTTCTTCAATTTGACTGCCTCCGAGTCCACGACACGAGGAAACTGTATGGGACAGCAGCCACGAACGCCTACATGTGGGCCTACCTTGATGTGCGGAGAACGTGTTCTCGTGTTCCTCGACGTCAGCATACCCTCTCGAGCCCCGTGCACTCAGGGCTGGCATCCACAGCGGTCTTTCTCAGCGGGTTCAATTTACTTGCCTATTCTTGTAAACGATACTGCCCCTGTCTTGAGCTCTAATGTTCGCGCATATTACCGTCATGATATGGCGAGCCTGGATACTCGTTCAATCAACCGGGTTATGTCTCATGTTATGCGCCACCGTGAAGGCCCGCAAGCAGCTTATACCGAGAACGAGAAGATGAATTTATTTTCGATTCTCGAACAGTGAAGATTACCTGACGTCTCATAGGGTGGATTCAAACCAGACGCTGACATATTTGCCCTTGTCAACGGAACGTATAGCATCGCAGGCGGCAGCCATTTGATGCGCTCATCGAGGTAGGTGCGTGGGCTGTGAAAGTAGGAGGGCCCCGAGAAGCATGCCAGAGGCCGCGGCGCAGCAGCTTCTAGTCTTGCTTGGTTCATGATTGAATCTGCCGCATGGTTTGGAGTCGCCGTTTCAACAAAAGCACCCTTGTTTCTCATTCGATTGCCCCTTCAACGGAATCCCCCAACGGGGTACACTTGCCGTGTGGAACGCTGTTTCCACGCGGTTCCAGGCCGTGTGTACTCAACCTTGGCCTGGTTAGCACGTTGCGCGTTGCCCATTGTGACGGCTACTACTAGTAGCTTCTCCGCACCGAAGCACACACTGTTTGGAATTTCACTCTGGTGTGACAGAGGCTCACATTCAATATATATTAATCTCCTTCGGAGGCCGGGCATGGTGAAAAGCGATCCGCAATTAGTGACACGACTTGAACGTACTTCATCCGGCATATCGCCTCGGCACGTACTGGTACCCATTCCAATAGCGCCTCTACTCGTCCAACTCCTCCCCGGCCTCTGCCCCGTCAGCTACTCCTCTCAACAGTCTCAACCACACCCACGCTTGTCCCCGAGGTTCGATATCATACCACCAGTTAAGTGCGATCGACAAGCCAGATTGTCGGACATGATGCCACCAACCCGCTGGCAGATACAGCGTCTCTCCTGCCTTGACATCAATGATCATAGGGTGCGCCGCATCTGGCAGCGATCCGGCTCGTTCGGGGTGTGATATTGATGACCAACGCACGGGTGGTATTGTGTGAGATGAAGGTTTCAGGAGAAGCGGGGAATTCTCGGACTCCCGCTGATACGTCGCATGAGGATACAGGCGTTCTGGATGCAACGTTGAGCATTTGCAAGGTGACGGAGTTTTCCAGCTGTCAAACCTTTCAAGCACCACCCTTCAGTAGGCGGAAGGAGCAGAAATGTCTTGGACCCTCGTGCGACGTGATATATGTTCTCGTATGGATCTGCTGTATCGTTACAGTACGAGAGATCCCCGGAGACGTTGTGAAGGCGAACGGACCACTGTGGATGCTAGTGACGCTTCTGCTGTCACCGATCCAGAGGTTGACCGCGTCCGGACATCTACCTAGCGCTTCACTGCACCATGGGATTTCGGCAGGGACGTCGCCTCTTAGGCTGACCAGTTCACAGTCATCCTCTGCGTCTGCAGAGGTGAAATAGTTGGAAGAGTATAAATTACCATTTTGCGACTGGAGATAGTAGACATCCTCCATATCGTTGCCGTCTGGAAGTAAGACATTGTTCAGTATTCCAAATTCTACTTCAAGATCTTACAGCGTGACTCTAGCTTTGAGAGAAGAGCTCTCATAGTCATTTTTTGATAGTGCGGCTCGGCGAAGTACAGCTTCTCATCAGAATGGCGGGTGACTGCATCCGCATACCTGGTATGGATCGAGTAGTGAGGACGATATTCTTTCGTGTGAGCGTTGGGCCTAACCCATTCGGTGTAACAGCCACAGAAAGGGGGCGGTCCCCCATGGTATTTATGAGATAGTTGTTGGACCAGCGTTGTAAGCTGGGAATCGTGTATCCTGCGATCGATGTCATCTCATGGAGACTCAACAACTGCAGCCATCGGATTCACCCTTTATCAGAACAGGTCGCGAAATGTGGCAAATTCGAGAAAATACAACAGGAGATGGTGGGGACTCGAGAATGTCATAATGATTGCCATTCAGTCCTGAGTTCAGGCTTAAGGATGTACTCCTCAACGAATTGTGTGGTTTTCGCGTTCACCCACCATGATATTCGGCTGATATCCATTGCAAGGTTTCGGATGAGATATTTGGCGGATCTTCCGAGTGGCTGTCCATACGATGGAAGTAGCAGTTGGACAAGGGGATTTTGTCTGGCTGTGACAAACAGACGCGTGGTTTGTGGAATCGCCGTGACACGACGCGACTTCGCTACGCGTCCACGAACACTATCCTGCATGCACATAAAACACTCATAGAACCTGTCTCTCCATCTCGTTCTTTGAAGTAACGAAAGCTCAATGAGCGCGCTCGCGAGTCGCGGCTCCAGAAAGAAAAAGGTCGCAAGTCAGGTGAGTGTACCTCACTAGTCGTGGCCAGGATCCGAGTTCGATGACGGACTTCACTCTTAAACTTTCAGAATCATCTCAAACAACGAACATTATTTGATCAATTCCTGGTGATAAGAAAACCAACACCCGCCCCAACACTTCCTCAGCCAGATGATCTGCCAGATAAAGAGATAGGATCTCCATCCATCATCGAGCATACAGGCGCTCTAGATTTACCGGAACTGTCGTCTGCGAAACACGCGAATGATGTAACTGAAGTCGGTCTCTCTCCTGGTGTCTCTGGCGTCCAGAGCACTGCGGACGTTGACATTGGTGCGCTTGCAATATATCCGCCCTTCCTTCCTTGACGCAGTGCACAGAACAGAGCCAGGACCATATTCCTCCCTCTAGTTCATATGACGTGAGTTCGGCTGCCGGCTCTTCTCCGGTTGATGTTACCCTCGTCGCTGGTTCAGACTTCCCGGAATCTGGACTATGTTCCTCAGCGTCTTCGTCGCCTTCTCACAGGAGCTCTCCTCACGTCATTGACCTTACAATGGAGGAAGGAACGGCGAAAGCGCCTATTTTCATTGAGGGGTCACCCGTTTTCGGATTACGATCTCTAACACAAGCAACGCCATCATACATCCCCTTCCAACGCCCGCTTCTTGGAGGACGGAAGCAGCAGAAGAACCATCCTCCAGATGCACCGTTCCCCAATACCTCTATGCAACACATTCGAGACTCTGTTATGAGCGTTCAGGCAACGCCTATTAGCCTGGCTCGCCGACGGCGGAGGACAAGTCAACCCTCCCTAGAACCCGATCCACCTTTGCCATTTAAAGAGGCAACAAACATTCACGCAATTTCAAGCGACCATGCTGGATCCTACCGTCGTGTTCGATCCTCTGAACACCAGGCAGATGCGGATGCCGTTTTGAGCTGCCATGGCGATCTCCATCCTGCTATCTCCTCTGTCTTTGGGCTCGCTTCCGAACTAGGAGGTGTAAAGGAAGCTACTCAGCAGCATTGGAGCCAGAAATGGCGCCCACGTCGAGCAGAGCACATTCTTGGAAACGAGAAGAATGCATGTTATCTGCGCGAATGGATGCATGCTTTGCGGCTGCATTTTGATGCAACGTCTTCGTCTACCATCAAAAGTACCAGGTCCAGGAGAAATCACAAAAAGAGAAAGCGTGGAGAGCAGCACCCCGAAGTTATCCGTGAAGTGACGAGAAAGCGGAAGAAGGCGGGAGTCTTGGATGGTTGGTTGGTTGACGATGACGATGACGAAGACGAAGATGGTGACGATGGCTTGAACGAAGAGAATGGTGGCTTTGAGGACTCCGATGACTGGTCCTTACCTAGCTCGTGGGAGCCCCGCGATTCTCCGCCTATCTCCTTTGGAAGGAAAATCCGCAATACGATTCTCTTGGTTGGCCCGTCTGGTAGCGGGAAGACCGCAGCCGTATATGCATGTGCGGAGGAACTCGGCTGGAACGTTTTCGAAGTCCATCCTGGCTTGGGCAAACGCGGGGGCACGCACCTGGACGACTTGATCGGAGACGTGGGAAAAAATCATACTTTGCCACAGCCATTGCTGTTCCAGCGGGGTCGTTCAGAGCCTCCGTCCCCAGTCAAAAAGCGGTCGACAAACGCTGTCGACACCCTCGACGAACTTCCAGAGACCGGAATCCACCCGCAATCCGCTGTTCTCATAGAGGAAGCTGATGTTGTGTTTGCAGATGAGGCGGGCTTCTGGCCGTCCGTCGTTGCATTCATCAAGAGCTGCAGGAGGCCAGTTATTATCACGTGCAATGGTGAGATAACGTCAGTAGTTTTGATGCGGGAGTTAAGCTCATGGCCTTTCTCACAGATGCGTCGCTGATCCCAGTTGAAACCCTGCCGCTACAAACCACATTGACCTTCAGCTTACCACCTACATCCCTGACGACGCCGCTATTAAGTGCGATCTGCCAGGTGGAGGGTCGGCCATGCGCGGAACCGAAAGAGGACCCCAGTCTAGAAGGACAGGTCGCCACGGCTGACTTACGGCAACGCATAAATCAATATCAGTTAGGTCTTACCAACTCGGCTTGCGAAAATCTTGGGCAGAAATCGGATGCGGCGGCCGATGTGATTTTTTCGCTTCGAGTGAAAACGGACATACCTACCGAAATGGAATCAGGACCAGATGGGCGCAAGAATCTGTGCATGTTGCAACAGTCCCTCAGGGGCGCGGATCTGGCATCATATCTTGATGCATGCGTGCTTCTCTCTCACCCTCATGTCTTGGAAATCGCGGAGAACCATCCGGACGACCAAGTTAGCTACAAAGCGCTGAAGGCGACACAGCGTACCGTGATGCCAGTGCAGCCAGAGTACTACTCTCGGGACGCAGACGTGGCTACTGCGGCGTTAAGGTCATTCGGAGGCGTACTAATTCGGTGTTTTCCCAGCATGCCGCTGGACGACACATGTGAAATGGGACGGCGGCCAAGCCGTGAGCAGTACCGCAGCCGACTATGGGAGGGGTTGAAGACCGACCCTGCTTTGGAGTGCTTGGTGGATCTTCCTCGACTATACGTGGATTACAGGCCTCTGATCGGAATGATGGTGACAGTGGAGGACAAGGAGATAGAACGGAGGGCGGAGAAGGTGAAGGGTCGGGGTGGACGGCAGACCCAGAACAGCCAGAAGAGACAAGAGGAGGATGTGAGATGGCTGAACGCCAGAGAGGTACTGAGAGGGGCAGTAAGGGCGGGAGGGCTATGCTGCTCGTGGTGATCGAGGGGAACGGTGACGGAGGGGTGGGTCTCTTAGACATGCACGTGGTCGGTGTGTGTAGTACCACGTTTTGCCAACTGAACTGTGAACTGCATATTCAACCGCTCGTCTGTAATCCTTTTCACCCATACATACCATGGTCGAAAAAGAAGGGAAGGTTTCCCAGTCTTTCTTCCCCCAGGCAGACCGTGACCGTCCCTCCGACGTCGTCCAGCCTCATTTGAACCTCCTACGAAGCTCGGGCGATTCATCTCCTCACAAGGTAACATTCTCTTCATCTCCTTTGCATCATACCCTTTCACGACTTCCATCAGAGCCCAAGACGAAGCTCAACGAACGACTCTTCTCACCTCGCGAGCCCCACTCTCACTCCCAAACACCCCCATTCCCCCACTCGTACTCCCTTCACATCCAGCGACGCAGACACAGGACGCGACCTCTCTCAGAGACCTAGCCAGTCCCATTCTCGTCCGCCGTCCCCTTTCAAATCTTCGGACAGAAGTTCTATTTCCCCGGACCGTTCACATACCCGTGCGCGTCTAGTAGCATCTCTTCGTCTTCGCAGTATATCTAACTATGCGCAGAATCCTCTTCGCGGAGGGACTCGATCGACGTGTCTGAAGGTACGAATTCCCGTAAGTTATCGCCTTCTTTGCTTGTTATCCCAGCTCCTCGCGCAACGGTGTCCCTCCTTACCGAACTGCGCTCACAGCCATGCATATCGCTCGCGACCCCAAGAATAAACCGACCCAGACTGGACAGTCGTCTCCTAGCCACGCTCAGACTGAAGGTGCGCCTCGTGTCATCGCTCGCACATCTCACCCAATTAACGCGTACGGCAACACTAGTGACAGTGACGGGTATCAACTCACAGACCCAACAGCGTGGTTCTAGTTCGCCATCTCTGCCTCATGGCACAAAACGCAAATTGTCATCTTCTGACAGAAACATGCCAACACCAGGTGGTGACGATATTGATTCGCAGCTCATTGGTCCGGGGGTTCCATCTTCGATTAACATTAGCCTGGAGGGTCCCGCGTTGAAAAGGCGTGGCTCCATTGCCGAGACACAACGGGTAGGCCAGACGAATATCTTTGACCGTCGACACTCCATGGATGCCCGTCCACCCTCCGGGGGACCGCAATGGTGGAGTGGTGATCGACGTGACTCTTCATCTTCGATGTTTTCAAGTCCTCCTGTGAGTTATGGCTCCCCGGCGTATTCTGCAGACTCTTCGCACGGCCATCCGCCCGGTACAGCCCCTTTCGCGTGGCATTCCACGCAGTCCCCCGATCAGCCTTCGACTGTCCAGAGTGAAGGGGATGGGTCTAGTTCTGGTAGACCATTCGATCCCAGCTCCGTCACTTTAGCCATGGTCCCCCCTACACACTTCAGTGCCGAGCGTCGCATGTCCGCCCCAAATCTTCCCTCTGCCCCCTCGACAAATTCAACGGTATCCCGGGTGCTGCGATCGAGGTCACGGCCCCGTACCATGGAAAATGCTGGTACGGATTCCCCAGCATCGCATACTGCTGCTGAGTCTGAGTCTGGTGGTCCTGGGTCGGCATCTTCATCCGCTATTCCGTCATCATCGACTGCGAAGGATACAGGGTTGACGCCATATTCACGGTCACCCGAATTACGCGTCTCTCATAAGCTCGCAGAGCGGAAAAGAAGGAAGGAGATGAAGGATTTATTTGACGAGCTACGGGATCAGCTTCCAGCAGATCGTGGAATGAAGGCCAGCAAATGGGAGATCCTGAGCAAAGGTATGCTCGTTGCCCTCGTGCTTGTTCGATGAAGCTGATGTATGCTCTGTCTCACAGCAATTGACTTTATCATGCAACTGAAGCAGGGCCATCAAGACATGAGCCGAGAGATCGACATGTTACGCCATGAGCTGGAGACCATGCGCAGCGGCGTCCCGCCGTTCGGGTCAGGTGGACCGCACCCTAGCATGTACGCGCCGGCCCCACCAGGCGTTGTGCCTTACCCACATCCACCTCCTGGGCACGCTTTGCCACCACATCAACCTCCGCAAGTTCCGAACCATCAAACCGCACCTCCGCCGCAATCAGATTCGCGCCCCGGTTCTTCGCAGAACGCCTTCAACGCTTCCCCCGCACCGC